>ENA-UOUJ01001153-UOUJ01001153.1-activated-sludge-metagenome-genome-assembly--contig:-NODE-1153-length-14701-cov-4.108494_pt1 | contig 14701 bp, 15 predicted proteins | sample MGYA00249839_ERZ747224 | MGnify/ENA primary metagenome ERZ747224 (study PRJEB28782, sample SAMN03220277) | activated sludge metagenome | biome: wastewater; feature: sewage sludge; material...
CTTTATTCATAACGGTTACACTGTTTTTGTGTCAACCTATTTTAGGACGAGGCAAAGTTTTCTCCAAACAAAAGAAGCTGTCCTTGCGAGACAGCTTCTAGTTATTTATAAGAGAGTTTGATTTAGAATTTAGGACAAGCAAAATTGTATTGCGGACCTCTTTCGCGCTTGTTGATACAGCCGTTAAAGATCAATGACAATTCATACGCGCCATTTCCATTCGTAGCCGGTGTGAAACTTGAAACGTTGATATCGTAGCTAATGCCCAGTTGCATTTTCGACCATTCAAGACCTACATAAGGAGAAATTGCATCGCCGTAACGATACCAGCCGCCTAAATAAAATATTGTGCTCTTTTGAAACTCTTTGTCGTAACCAGGATTAAGTACAAAGCCTACTGCTGCGCCAATTACAACTTCAGAAGCCGCAGCTTGCGATTGATAAAGACCACTCGCATACAATCGAACATTTTCATTCAAATCGAAGGAGCCACCAATAGAGGCTGCATAGCGAGCATGAATCCTGTGCTCCTTAGTGCTATCGGAATTAGCCTTAAAAAAAGTTTCAACCGGCTGCGTAATATGATAATAAGAAAACCCTGCATAGGCAGTAGCGTGCTCATTTATTCTGCCGCTATACATTAGTCCTGCGTTGAAATCCGGATAGGTAAGATCCGTATTGCTGATTCTTTCAGTTGTTTGATATTCAGGAAGTCCTGATCCGGGATTATACTGATCTTCAAAACTCAGCTTATTAAAGTCAATGCTTTTTTGAACAAGCACCCCTTGGATACCCAACGATAGTGTGTGATTCTTGTCGGCTCCCAGCGCTTTGTGGTAGGCGGCGGAAATGCCAATGTTGATATTGGTAAGTGCTCCAATACCTGAACGGTCGTACAAGCCAAGAATTCCAATTCCCAATGCGTCTCCGTTGTTCAATTTGCCCTTAAGCGTTGCCATGTCGTAAGAAAAAGAGGCAGTAGTATAAGGATTGTTTGAAACGCTGGACCACTGGGAACGATAATTGGCGGCAACACGAAGATCGCACTGCACCAAACCTGTGAGAGCAGGGTTTAGCGTAAGGGGTGACGCAAAGTATTGAGTAAAATGTGCATCCTGTGCGAATACCGAGCTAGTCATTGCCAATGCCGCACTTACTCCGAGTAATATCTTCTTCATCTGAAATAAACTTTTTGGGATAGTTGAAATTTAATTCTGCAACCAAAATAAGTATATTCTACTTATTATGCAAGACAGAGTTTTTAGAAATAAAGTTGGACTAAGATTGTTGTTTCATTCCATAGGCAAGATCGCCTGCATCGCCAAGTCCCGGAACGATGTATCCGCGGGCAGTCAGCTCATCATCTATTGCGCCGCACCAGAGGTGCGCATTAGGAAAACGGCGTTCCAGATATTCAATACCAACAGTACATGCTATGGCACATACAATATGTATTTGTGAAGGCGTTTCGTTTTCTGTGAGCGTGCGCAATGCAAGCACTAATGAAGCGCCTGTTGCCAGCATAGGATCGGCAATTATTAATGGTCTTCCTTCCATACTTGGACTGGTAACATAATGCTGTTCTATTTCAAAAGTGCCATCGCGATGATGTTTTCTGTAAGCTGCAATAAAAGAATTATCGCCCTTGTCAAAATAATTCAATAAGCCGTGATGTAAAGGAATTCCTGCGCGCAAAATAGTGGCGAGTACCGGTTGGTGTTCCAATTCAACACAGGTTGCTTCTCCAAGCGAAGTTTGTACCGTTACTTCTTTATAGGGCAATTGTTTACTGATTTCATAAGCAGCTATTTCACCAAAGCGTTCCATATTTCGCCGAAAGCGCATTCGGTCATTTTGTACCGACAGGTCTCTTATTTCTCTAACCCATTCGCTGAGCAAAGAATTGTTGCTGCTTAAGTTTGTAATCATAAGGCGAAGTAAATTCAAAAAACTGTAAAAAGAAAGGTGTTTCGACAAGCGAGAAAATTTTGCAAGGAGAAGTAACAAATCCCCTGAATGTTGCGATATGCAAGCCTGTAGCGCTTTGCCGTTAAAGTGCCGTTAAACTGTCAACGCCATATTTTGATACATAAGCCAAGCGTCTATTTTTGTAGCTTTGCCCACCTTTTCAAAAAGGAATACAACAAGAGTTATGGATGTTTATCAGGCATTAGACCGCAGCAGGTTGCCAAAGCACATCGCTATCATTATGGATGGCAATGGGCGATGGGCAAAAGAGCGGGGTGAAGATCGTGTTTACGGACACCATGAAGGAGTGCTGAGTGTGCGCGAAATAGTAAATGCTTGTGGTGAAATAGGCGTTGATTACCTTACTCTTTATGCCTTCTCTACCGAAAACTGGAACAGACCACAGGCAGAAGTAAATGCCTTGATGGAGTTGCTGGTAAATACTATTCGTAAGGAGATTGAAGAATTAAAAAAGAACAACGTCAGATTGCATGTAATAGGCAACTTCGACAGCCTTCCGGAAATATGCCAGAAGGAATTGAATGAAGCCAAAGAGCTTACTGAAATGAACACCGGTGTAAACCTAATTCTGGCACTTAGTTACAGCTCAAGATGGGAGATAATCGAAGCGGCAAAGAACATAGCGAAAGACGCAATGGCTGGGAAGATAAATGTAGAAGAAGTGGACGATGCTGTATTTCACCAATATCTTACAACTAAAGATTTTCCCGACCCTGAATTGATGATCCGCACCAGCGGAGAGCACAGAATCAGCAATTACCTGCTCTACCAGCTTGCTTACGCAGAATTGTTTTTTACGCCTGTACATTGGCCTGATTTCCGCAAACCTCATTTGGTGGAAGCAATATTAAACTACCAACAGCGCGAACGCCGCTTTGGAAAGACAAGTGAACAAATACAAACGAACTCCCCGCAGCATGCATAAAATGACTTTGCGTCCTTTCTTTATAATTTTCCTATTTCTTTTTTCAGCATCAACCCTCAAGGCACAAATCGGTATGCCTGGCGAAGAAAGAAAGTCAACAGGACTGGGAAGCAGAGGACAAAGTAGCGAACCCGCAAAACCCAGTGAATACTTAATTGGAGGCATTACAATTTCAGGAAATCGTTTTTTGGATGAAGACCTTTTAATGGCTGTAACCGGTCTTACGGTTGGTGAAAAAGTGCGTCTGCCCGGAGATGAAAGTATCGCAAAGGCTATCAAAAATCTTTGGAAGCAGGATTTGTTTTCCGACGTAAGTATTTCAGTAACTAAAGTAATAGACAATAAAGTTTTTCTCGACATTCATATTGAAGAGCGTCCGCGCTTAAGTCGTTACAATTTCAAAGGAATTAAGAAGAACGAGGCAAACGAACTTAAAGACAAAGTAAACCTTGTAAAATCGAAAGTAGTAACAGATGCCACAAAGCGCGATGCGGTGAGCAGAATTAAGAAATACTACGTGGACAAAGGATTTGGACAAGTAAATATTGTAGTTCGTGAAAGGATAGACACCACAGTTGCCAACTCGGTGATACTAACTTTCGACATTGAAAAAGGAAATAAAACAAAGATCAATCAGATAAATTTTGCGGAAAATAAAATAGCATCCGATAGCAGACTGAAGCGCACATTTAGCGGCACCAAAGAAATGCCGAGGTTCACTTTAAACAGGGCAGATGAGGAGAGCATTTATCCTACTGATAAAATAACACTAAGTGAATACGGAAAAAATCTGGGCTTTCTTTCTATCACAAAAACATTGGAAACCGTTGATCCCTATTTCCGTTTTAAAGGCATTTTCTCTTCTTCAAAATTCAACGAACAAAAATATCAGGACGATAAACAATCGCTGGTAGATTACTACAATTCACTTGGCTATCGCGATGCCGCTGTGATTGATGATACAGTTTACACAATAAGCAATGGCAATCTGAATATTGATTTAAAAGTGAGTGAAGGCCGCAGATACTACTTCGGAGATATTACATGGCGTGGCAACACTAAATATTCTGATTCGGTTTTGGCTTCTATTCTTGCAATAAGAAAGGGCGATGTTTATAATCAGGAATTGTTGAACAAAAGAGTTGGTGTTCAATTAAGCCCGGACGGTGGTGAAGACATCAGCAGTCTTTACATGGACGATGGTTATTTGTTTTTTAGAATTGAGCCGAGAGAAACTTCGATAGTGGGTGATACGATCAATTATGAAATGGCAATCACCGAAGGTCCACAAGCAACAATTAAAACCATTACTATTTCTGGAAACGACCGAACAAATGAGCACGTAATTCGCCGTGAACTTCGAACTATTCCCGGCAATAAATTTAGCCGCGCCGATCTTATACGCTCCAATCGGGAAATTGCCAATCTTGGTTTTTTTGATCAGGAGAAAATAGGTATGCAACCAATTCCGCACCCGGAAGATGGCACAGTGGATATTGCGTATAGTGTAGTAGAAAAATCGAGCGATCAGTTACAACTTTCTGCCGGCTTTGGTGGTGGTGTAAGGTTTTATGGAAACATTGGTATCGTCTTCAATAATTTCTCGATCCGCAATATTTTAAAACCAAAATTTTGGGATCCACTTCCAATTGGTGATGGACAAAAATTCGCAATCAACTATCAGTCTAACGGAGCATTCTACAACTCATTCAATTTTTCATTTACAGAACCCTGGCTTGGCGGCAAACGTCCCAACGCATTGACTACCGGATTTCTTTACAGTAAATTCTCAGGCGCAGGCGGGGGCAATGATCCCAATTCTTCCTATCTGCGTGTGCTGGGAAGTAATGTGGCTTTGAGTAAAAGATTGAAGTGGCCGGATGATAATTTCATTTTTACAATCGGGGTAGATTACAAGAATTACAAGCTGAAACAATATTCGCTGCTCGATAATTTTAATGATGGATTCTCAAACGATCTGGCATTGCGAATTGTGATTGCGCGCTATTCAGTTGACCAACCTTTGTATCCGCGAAACGGTTCTAACATAAGTTTCACCGGAACTTTTACACCCCCCATCAGCGCATTTAGCGGAAAGGATTTTTCTGATGCTACCATCAAAGACAAATACCGTTGGATTGAGTATCACAAGTATCGTTTTACTGCCGAATGGTACAAAAATGTTACAGGCAAGTTTGTGTTTAAAATTGCTACGAAATACGGTTTCTTAGGTTACTATAATCCCGATATCGGACATTCACCATTCGGTCGTTTTCAAGTGGGCGGCGACGGACTTTCAGGACAGTCGTTTTTTATAGGAAGAGACATCATTGCACATCGTGGCTATGAGATATACGCCAACAATACAACCATCTTCAACAAGTACACTGCGGAGATTCGTTACCCATTTTCGTTAAGTCCTACATCTACTATTTATGGCCTCGCTTTCGTAGAAGCAGCAAATGCCTGGAACAGTTTCAAAGACTACAATCCGTTTAAACTAAACCGTTCGGCAGGTGTGGGCGTTAGGTTATTTTTACCAATGTTTGGTTTGTTAGGGCTTGACTATGGCATAGGCTTTGACAGATACGACAGAGCATCGGGCAACACAAGTTTTAGAGACATCACTAAGTTTACCTTTATGCTTGGCTTTGAACCGGATTAATTTTCAAACTATCATTTTTCAAACAACCTTTTAAAATCGTCCCACATGAAAAAACTGATGTTAAGCATACTGCTTGTTCTGTCTGGAACATTTGCAGCAGTTGCACAGAGGTATTGCATTGTTGATTCAAAATACATTCTTGAGCGCGTACCCGATTATAAAAATGCTCAGGATAAACTTGATGCACTTTCTAAAACTTGGCAAACTGAAGTAGATAACCGTATGGCTGATATTGATCGTCTATACAAATCTTATCAGGCTGAACGCGCCATGCTTTCTGATGAAGTAAGAAAGAAGAGAGAAGACGAAATAATGTCTAAAGAAAAAGCTGCGAAAGACCTTCAGAAAAAATATTTTGGTTATGAAGGAGATCTTTTCAAAAAACGCCAGGAGCTTGTAAAACCTGTGCAGGACAGAGTGTTCAATGCAGTGCAAAAACTTTCGCAGCAAAAAGGCTACGATCTGGTACTCGACAAAGCTGGTGGAGTAACACTTTTTTATGCTGATCCGAAATTGGATCGTAGCGATGATGTGTTAAAGTTAATGGGGGTAAAGTAGTTTAGTTGGAAGAAAGGGATTATGGCATTTACTTTGCACAGCTTAAAAAAAATCACACAATATATAAGTCAATGAAAAAAGTCTTTTTATTTCTCGCCTGTAGTTTGTTTATTGGTAATGCAGCGTTTGCGCAGGCTAAGCTTGGGTATATTAATTCAGACGAACTCCTCAGCATAATGCCTGAAGTTAGAAAGGCAGATTCCAGTCTTCAGTTGTTTGCAAAAAGCTATCAGGATCAGCTTGAGCAAATGGGAAAGGAGTATCAAAAGAAAGTTCAGGATTTTCAGGGGCAGGAAAAGACCATGACTGAAGCCATGAAGGAAGTGAAGGTTAAGGAAATTCAACAGCTTGAAGAACGCATACAAAGCACACAACAAAGCGCACAGGAAAAAGTAGCCAAGAAAAAAGAAGAACTATATTCTCCGATACTTGAGAAGGCGGATAAGGCTATTAAAGATGTAGCGAAGGCAAATAATTACGATTACGTTTTTGATGCGAGCCGTGGCAATTTGCTTTATGCAAAAGACAGCGATAACATTTTACCTCTTGTAAAAACTAAGCTGGGTATAAAATAAAAGTAGCACTACAACTGATTGAAAGGACACATCGAATGTGTCCTTTTTTTTCGGACTATTTGCGAGAAAAGGTGCGATAAAAATGTTCATTAATTCTTGTATGGAATAATGGAAATACTCCCATCATTTTCCAGCACTGCAAATTTTATTTCCTCCATACGCTCAAGTCCGAGTGAACTTCGCGCGGCATTCAGCACATCTTCTTCTGCTACCCGCGAAAGCTTCATTCGGTGTTGCAGGGGTTTGCCATTGTCAACTATTATTACCGGTGTCCCTTCTGTTATTTTATCTACCGTTTTAAATTTGTTTTTTAGCAACGACAAAACTAAATCTGCACCCATTAACGTCATTATAAGCAAAAACGCTGTGGTTATAGAAAAGTCTTCGCCCACCATTGCCTGCTGTATCGTTTCACTGATAATAAGCAACAATACAAATTCGAATGTTGTGGTTTCGCTCAAGCTTCTTTTTCCTGTGATTCTGAAAATCAGCAACAGAAAAACGTAGATGGCTAATCCTCTGAATATGGGATTCATAAGCTATGGATAAACAAAGTGAGTTAATTGTATTACGTCCCTATTTACCGCAATATTTGCCTTGTAGTTTCCGGTGGTAATTGGCTTGACCAGCATTCTTATTTCTGAACTTCCCGCTGTATGAAAATCGTAAAACATACTGCCGTTTGTTTGCCGCTGAATGTGTGGCTCAGGGGTTATTTTTTCAACAATGAATTTGCTCAGATAATTGATGGGAATGCCAATTGTGGTTGATGAATTGGCGTTGTTGATCCGAAATATTAATTGAGTCTTGTTGTCAAAACGCAGGAAACGCTCGTATTCAATTTTGGCATTTGCGGTTGCTTCTGTGCGGTGACTTAGGATGCCTGTGCCAAACAAACCGACACAACCCAGTGCAAGCACCACAAACATTACGAACCAACCTACCCGTTGAAACACGAGTTCCTTGCGCACAAAGGAAATGTCTTCCTCCACTTGCAAGCTGTCTTGCTTTACATCTTCCAACTTAAATTTAGAAAACAACATGGCTGGCAAATTTCATCATGGCCTTTAGTAGCCCATGCCTAAAAACCCTGCCATAGTTTTGCGAATCAGGAGTGGGGCACATGCACCATCACCACAGAACCTTTGCCGGGTGCAGCATCCCATTCTACGGTTCCTTTCAGATAGTCAACGCGGCTCTGAATGTTTTTGATGCCTATGCCCTCAAACTTCGATTTGTCTGAAGTATCGAAACCTTTGCCATTGTCTTCTATGGTAAGGCTTATTTCATTCTCCTCTTTTATCAGAGAGATATCAAGCTGGGTAGCACCTGCATGTTTAATTACATTGTTCACGCACTCTTGCACTATGCGATATAGAACGGATTCTGTTTTTCCGTCAATGCGTTCATTCAGCCCTTCGGTGTAGAGATTTACTTTTATCACCCGCTGATCTATTTTGTTTATAAACTCACGAATGGCAGATGAAAGACCCGATTTCAACAACGCATTCGGCATAATATTATGAGATACCGTTCTTACTTCTCTGCAACCGTCATCTACCAATGCCATGGCTTTTTCAAAAGTATGTTTCTGCTCTTCATTCGTAAAAGAAAGCTCGCTTCCTACCAGACTTAAATTCATTTTTGCAGCGCTCATTACTTGTCCTACGCCATCATGCAGATCGCTTGCTATTCTTTTGCGCTCTCTTTCTTCTGCTTCTATTACTGCGTGCGTGGCAAGTTCCTGCTGGCGGATAATTTCCTTTTGTAAATGGGTGCGTTGTTGCAATTTATAACGACGATAGTAGGAATAGAAGAGCAACATGCATAATGCAAACACACCCACAGCGCCACCAATTAGATAGTTTTTCTTTTTCAGTTCCGATTGCTGAAGGGCTATTTGTTGTTCCTTTTTTTCAGTTTCATATTTCGTCTGCAATTCAGAAATCTGCTGATTTGTTTCAGCATTCATCAGCGAGTCTTTAAGTGCAGTAAGTTTTCGGTGATAGAACAGTGCTTCTTTGGTGTCTCCGCTCCATTCCTCTACCACCGAGCGAATAGAATAGGTGTTGATGCGTTCCTGATTAAGTTGCTCTGCAAGGGTAAGTGCAATAGCGGAATCAGAATAGCGAAATGCTTCATCAAATCTTTTCAATGTACCCAGCGCTCTCGAAATATTGTTGTAGGAAACTACCATACCGGTCTTGTCTTCATTGGTTTTATCGTAGGTAAGGCACCGCATAAAAATTACCAGCGCTTCTGCATCTCTTTCTTTCTCGGTATAAATGTCTCCTATGTTACTGAGGCATGTGGCAATACTATAGCTGTCTCCTATTTTTTCGGATTGCTGCAAACCGAGCTGATAATAGTAAAGTGCGGAATCGGGTTTTCTTTTTTCGCGGTATATAGTTCCAATGTTGTTGTACGTCATTGCTATGCCTTTTTCTACTCCCGCCTTTTTGCATAGTTCATTCGATCTTTTATAGTTTTCGAGTGCCTCATCATACCGCCCCATTATTTTATAAAGCACACCAATGTCGTTGTGAGTGATGGCAAGTCCATGATCATCTTTGTTTGATTCTTTTATTTTCAGTGCAGCAAGGTGATAGCTCAGTGCTTTCTCATAATTGCCTTTGTTTTTCTCATTCGTTCCCAGCAAAGCGTAGCTTTCAGCTTCTATTTTTACACGCTTAAATTTTTTGGCAAACGCAAGAGAACTACCGGCATAATAGATAGACGAGTCGCCCGATATGTGCAGATAATCTTTTGCCAGTTGGTAATGTACACGCATACGCATAGTATCGGGCAATGCGCCTTTTATTGCTCCCAGCAAACTATCTATCCTTTGGCGCTGCCCAAACGAATGGGTAACACTTACCAAAACGAATAGAATAACGATGAGCCTTTTCATAAAAATTCTTTATTTGGGGGGAAGTCCTTATCTGGCATTAAGATATAAAACCAAGGCTACAAAAATAAACGCCCAGAAAAGGGCGCTTCATTCAAAAACAAAACAAAACACAAACTTAACTTACCAACGCACCGTCAAATAATCTGCCTGACCTGTAGTATTGGACAGCACCATAAAACCCATTTCCGATCCCCCCAGCACACGCGCCGGTGTTTGGTTCACCTTTACCCCATTTATGTAAAAATACCAGTAGTCGGCTACCTGCTCCACCTCCACATCATTCCAGCCGTTTTTTATATTGGCACTTTGCGTCCAGCTTATTACCGCATCGGGGTTTGCACCCTCTTTATACACCGCATAGTACCCCGCAGCATCTATAAACAACGAGTAGCCATACGTATTGCTCGACGCGCCAAAGATAAGCCCCATTGCATTGTCGGTACTCATCCTTGTTTTTATCGAAAAGTTTTTTGCCGTATTTGCCCCCGTGCTTACTACCGCCACATGGTTGCTGCCCAGGCGCGAAAAATCTACCATTTTATAGTACCCGTTGGCCACAAATGCGTAAGATGAGTCGGCACGGTCGTCAAAAGTCCAGCCGCGGGTGTCTTTATCAAAATCTTCATCAAAACTTTGCTGGTAGGTAGCGGGCGGGTGGGGGTTGGGGTTGTAATAATCGTCGTCGTTATCTATAATACAGCCGGTAAAACCCAGGCTTAGCAAGGCTGCCAAAGCCAATGCTGGTGCGTATTTTATGCTTTTCATACAGGAAGAAAGTTTTATTTCCTGCGAAAGGCAAAAAGCAAGCCAGAAACTTGTGTTTCGTATTTTTGAGGCTGCGTTTCTCCGCGTTTTTCCACGATTTCTCCGCGTTTTTTTCTGTTTTCTCCGCGCAATTTACTTTTTGCAGAAGGCTTTTTTGAAAGAAAAGGTATTCTTATCTTCTTAGAAAAATAGTTTTTCGAAAGCCGTGGGTAAGAAATTTTATCATCAGAAAAAATATGTAGGCAAGGGCTTGTGTTTCACGGTCTTTTTTGCGATAAAATGCTACCTTGTCGCGTTTTAAAAAAATTCTTTCAATGGTAAAATCTCAGGAAACACCGGTGAAAATACAACATGCCGGTATGGACGAAAACACACGCAGTATGTTACAGCAATTAAAGATTGTAACCGTAATAGGTTCGGGCACTATGGGCAATGGTATATGCCATGTTTTTGCGCAAAGCGGGTTTGAGGTGCACATGATGGACATTAACCAGGCTGCGCTGGACCGCGCCATAGGTACTATTGGTAAAAATATGGATCGCCAGGTGGCAAAAAGCGCTATTAGCGAAGAGCAAAAGGCGCAATCGCTAAACCGCATCAGCACCTACACCGATATGAGCGATGCTGTGAAGGATGCCGATATTGTAATAGAAGCTGCTACCGAAAATATAGATCTTAAGATCAAAATTTTTCAGGAGCTTGATAAGCTTTGCCCCGAGCGCACCATACTTGCTACCAATACTTCTTCTATTTCTATAACGCGCATCGGTTCTTTTACTAAACGCCCGGGAAAGGTGATAGGTATGCACTTTATGAACCCCGTACCGGTAATGAAACTGGTGGAAGTAATAAATGGCTACGCTACAGATAAAGAGGTGACGAACCTTATTTATGCGCTGTCGGAGTATTTGGGGAAAGTGCCTTGTATTGTAAACGATTATCCGGGTTTTATTTCCAATCGCATCCTTCTTCCTATGATTAATGAGGCAATTCTTGCCCTTCAGGAAGGTGTGGCAGGCGTAGAAGAAATAGATACGATTATGAAGCTGGGTATGGCGCACCCAATGGGGCCGTTGCAGCTTGCAGATTTTATAGGATTGGACACTTGCTACAGCATTATGAATGTACTGCACATGGGCTTTGGCGCACAGAAGTATGCACCGGCTACATTGTTGGCGAATATGGTGCAGGCTGGCTACCTCGGCGTAAAGAGCGGGGAGGGTTTTTATAAATACACGCCCGGCAGTAAAGACCTGGTAGTAGCAGAACGCTTTCAGAATAAAAGCTGGAAGATCTAAGGTTTAAAGTTGAAGCATAGAGGAAGAACCATCTCATAGCGAGGTGGTTTTTTTGCTTTAGTGAATATGCTGTGGAAAAGTGTGGGTTGAATGCACATTTCGGTGGGGATTAAAGCGGTGTTGCGGTGAGTTTTGCAGTTTACAGGAAAAAACTTTTGGTTGAAAACGGAGGGATGGCACGGCTTTTTAAAATCCTACAGCAAAACCAGATAAGAATGTCATTATTAGATAGAATACCATTCAGCGTAAGATGTCAGGAAGCAAATTTCCGTGGAGAAGTTTTAGGATTCAACCTGCAAAGCGATAGCATTTATGAAGTAAGGTTAAATGATGGTTCATTGTTTCACATCAAAGCAGAACCCGATTTTGAATTGCGCCGTTATAGCTGGACTTCTGCCTGCAACGAACAGTTTCGCAAATTAGTACCCGTAATAGGCAGGGTAATAGAGCGCTATTTCAAAAAGAAATAAGCAGGCTTAAAAGAAAATTTCTTAGGCTTTCACAGCATTTCAAATAAATAACCGGCTACCGGCAAAGTCTAACGTAGTAATTAGCTTTGCACTTATGCACGAACTGGTTATCGCTTCAAACAATTCAGGCAAAATTCAGGAGATCAGAGCATTGGTCGGGGATATTAGTTTATTGTCGCTCAATGATATTGGTTTTCACAATGAAATTGAAGAGCCGTTTCACACGTTCGAGCAAAATGCCTTAGCCAAAACAGAAGCCGTTTATCAGTTTTGCGGTAAAAACGTATTTGCAGACGATAGCGGTCTTTGTGTGAATGCACTCGGTGGCGAACCCGGTGTTCACAGCGCCTACTTTGGTGGCTTGCCCCGCAGCGATAAGAACAACAATCTGAAATTACTCGAAGCACTAAATGGTAGCATAGACCGCAGTGCATTTTACAAAGCTGTTCTCTGCCTTAAATGGGAAAATGAAGTTTATTTCTTTGAAGGTATTTGTCGTGGCTCCATTACCGAGCAACCAAGAGGTGAAAATGGATTTGGCTACGATCCTTTATTTTTGCCGGAAAGTTTCGATCAAACTTTTGCAGAGCTTGCTCTATCTACAAAAAATCAATTAAGTCATCGCGGGCAGGCAATTAAAAAAATGGTTGCTTTTCTAAAAGATCATACATTTCGGCAATCATGAAATTTTCCGCCGGAGATAAGATCATTATTAAGCGAACCGGAGAAGAAGGTATTGTTACCGGCTTCATAGGAAAAGACATGTTGGAAGTGGATGTGAATGGGACGCAATTTCCCGTTTATGCCGATGAGGTTGACCATCCTTACCTTAAATGGTTTACCGAACGAAACAGTCAGAAAAAGAAAGCCGCTTCGCTGCCGGAACAGTTGCCGGTGGAGAAAGAAAAACACCGAGCCAAGCGATTACCAAAAGGAATTTACCTTTCGTTTATTCCGGTGTTTAAAGCCAATGATCTGGAGGATATTGTGGAGCAGCTTAAGATTTATCTTATCAACGAAACGCCCACAAATATTCGCTTCGGGTATGAAGTGAAGTTTTTCAATCAATCTGATTTTCAGCTTGAAGGTGCTTTACATGCTTTTGGACATGTTTATTTGCACGGCATAGACTACGGCGATATGAATGATCAGCCAAGATTTCATTGGCAACTTATTGATGCAGGAAATAGTGAGCATAAAACTGAAGACGGAGTGGTGCGAATAAAGCCATCAAAATTGTTTGAACACATCAACACGCTCTTGCTGAAAAATGAACCGAGCTTCAGTTATTTACTGATCGAAGATTTTGTTTTGAAGCCGAAAGAAAATGCAACTAAAAAATTGCAACCGCCTCAGAGACTGGTTAATTCCGCCCGTCCTCCTAAGATCACTTCCTTTACCGAACTGCCGCGATACGAGTTAGATCTTCATGCAGAGCAACTTATCTCCGACTACAAAAAACTGAGCAGTGCCGAGATCATGAATATTCAGTTGCAAACTTTGCAACGCTACTTGCTTCTTGCTATCATTCACAGGCAAGATCGAATGGTGATTATACACGGAATAGGAACCGGTGTTTTGAAAGATGCCGTTCATAAAATGCTGAAGGAAATGGCTGATGTAAAAAGTTTCCGAAACGAGTACATGGGCAAGTATGGGTTTGGCGCTACACTGGTGATTTTCAAGCTATAGATAGTTTCTGTTTGGGTTTAGATGTTCGTGATTGAATAGTCGGGCATAGATTTTATTATGGCATAGTCAATCAAAAAACTATGACTATATGAAGAAGTTTCTGACTATTGCAACAGGATTATTTTTTGCCGCAAGCATAAATGTAAATGCCCAAACCAAAAAACGCTCGAATGTAGAATACATGTCGCTGGGGCCTATTGTGGGTTTCGGGCATAGCTGGGTGAGTGGAAAGGACAATCAGGATTTTAAAGCGTCGGTAAATCTGGGAATTGGGTTGATCTATTCCAAACATGAACATTGGGGCTTTGGCGCTGACCTTGCCGTTTCTCATGAAGGTTTCAAAATGGAAGACGACCTTACGAATACAGAGTTGGTTGTAAATCCGGTTTACTTAAGGCTCACTCCTAAAGCCTATTATTTTTTCGGTAGCTATGGCAATAAGATTCGCCCAAAAGTTTATGCGGGACCTTCGCTTGCCTACAAAGTAGATGAGCGTGTGTCATTCAATGATGAGCGATTGAATAGCGATGAAGTAAAAGCTGTATTTGGTAAAGATATTTTTGATGATGCAGATCTTGGAATTACTGCGGGTGCAGGCTTAAATGTGGAATTGAAAAAAGGAGTTTGGCTAAATCTTGATGGGAACTATTACCACGGTTTGCTCGATGTAACCGATAATGGTGGTGCAAATAGAAATCTCAGATTGAATGTGGGTGTTTTGTTTGGACTGTAACAGAAACAAAAAAATTAAGCGGCAGTCTCAATTACGAGCTGCCGCTTATTTATTTACGCTATTATCTCTTACCTCACCAGCGTCACTTCTCCTCTTTCTTCGTAGAAGTTACCATCAGCA
>ENA-UOUJ01001154-UOUJ01001154.1-activated-sludge-metagenome-genome-assembly--contig:-NODE-1154-length-14693-cov-5.779136_pt1 | contig 14693 bp, 17 predicted proteins | sample MGYA00249839_ERZ747224 | MGnify/ENA primary metagenome ERZ747224 (study PRJEB28782, sample SAMN03220277) | activated sludge metagenome | biome: wastewater; feature: sewage sludge; material...
TTCGGCTACTTTTTGTGTTATAATCATACGACCCCTTCAGGGCCGTTTTTGTTTCAGGTATGTTGAGAGGCACAACTTTGCGGCCCTTCGGGGTTGTAATTTTTTTAAATATGTTGGGTGATATCACCATGTAAACTGAACTGCATAAAACGGAATGGTTGCCGGTGAGCACTCAAATTATATTCACTTACATTTGTTGTTCACTTGTTCGTTTAAAAAAAAATTATCATGAAACTCAGCCTGACTATTTTATGGGTATTTTTCTGCCATACTGCCTTATCTCAAAAACCAGGCGAAGTAATCACTTTCAAAAAAGACAATTACCAAATTGACTACCCGGCTTCCTGGAGGTTAGACACCTCTAAAATAATGGGCACATCTTTTCTTTTGTACGTACCTGAAGATGAAGCTTCAGTAAACTTCAATGAAAATATCAATTTGCTGATTCAGGATTTAACCGGCCAACATATGGATCTGGATAGGTATAAAGAAATCACAGACGACCAACTCAAAACGCTGGGTAGTGATTGTACGGTAATAGAATCAGCTGTTAAAAGGTCGAATAATGTATCTTTTTACAAAACTGCTTATTCCGTTCAGCAGGAAGGTGAAAGGCTCTATGCCCTTTCTATATGTTTTATTCAAGAGGATAATGCCTATTTACTCACGTTCACATCTTTAGGAAATTCTTTCGATAAGTGGAAAGATATCGCAGAAAAAACAATGATGTCGTTTAAGCTTCACCGTTAAAAACCCTGTATCATTTCTTTGCTGTTATATATTCCCGAATGGTAGTAATATTTGCGGATTCGGACAAATCTCTGTGTACGACTTCAACTCGTGAATGGAACACACACCGGGATAATCGGATGTATGATGTGCGATATCGGCAATCAACTGGATGTGCAGGTGGGGCGGCCAATGTCCGTTTTCCTCAGGCGTGCCTATAACCGACAACTGCTCACCCCTGGCCAAATACAACCCGGGCTGTTTGTCGATCAATACATCCGATGATAAATGACCAAACAATACATAGAATACCGTTGTTTCAATTTGATATTTCATGATGAGCGTTCCACCGTAATTGCCATATCCTTCGTTCATCCCCACTCCATGTACTGTGCCACCCATCGGCGTGAACACCGGTGTTCCGGCTTCGCACCATACGTCTATTCCCAGGTGATAGGTCCGCCTGTTTTCACCCGAGCCAAACAACGAACTACGCTGATACATTAGCCGATGCTCCCGGTAACCACCATATAAATAGTCGGCCTGAAGATTTAAACGATGGTTACGCATCAAATCACAAAAAGCTTCCGTATGGTTTACAACCTCGGTGGTTAATCCATCAATTTCTTTCAGTTGTACCGGCAATGCTGTATGTGTATCCGGTGCATACGGTACTACCGGATAAAAATCTCCGGCATGCTTCGAAAGCAACTGGAGCAGGTGGTGTGCCGGGTCGTACATCATACTACAACATTGATCATTTTGCCGGGAATGAAAATAAATTTCTTAAGTGGCTTTTCTTCCATCCATTTTTGTATCACGCTATCCTTCAACACCACCTCCTGAACTTCTTCCGGTGAGGCCGTTAAGCTCAGCTCAATATTCGTGCGCAGTTTACCGTTCACTGAAACAGGATATACTTTGGAGTCTTCCTGCACATACTGTGCATCAAATACCGGGTAAGCTGCATCCAGGATAGTTCCTGTGTTGCCGGTTTGATGCCATAACTCTTCGGCAATATGTGGTGCATAGGGTGCGAGCAAAATCAGCAAAGAATCCAGGATTTCTTTTTTATGACACTTCAGTTCAGTTAACTCATTCACACACACCATAAATGCACTTACGGCAGTGTTGAATGAAAACTGTGCGGTATCCTGTTCAATTTTATGAATGGTTTTATGCAGCGTCTTCAACTCATCGCGTGTAGGCGTTTCCGTTGTCCATACAGATTTTCCATTCTCCATAAACAAGCGCCATAGTTTTTTGAGAAAACGATGCACTCCTTCAATTCCTTTAGTATCCCAGGGTTTGCTTTGTTCAATCGGCCCCAGGAACATTTCGTACATACGGAAAGTATCGGCTCCGTACTTTTCCACTAATGTGTCGGGGTTGACGGTATTGAACTTCGATTTAGACATCTTCTCAACCTCTGCACCGCAGATATACTTACCGTTATCCAGCACAAAAGTTGCATTTGCGTAATCGGGTTTCCAGGCTTTGAAAGCTTCCACATCTAACTCTACACCATTTACCATGTTGACATCTACATGGAGGGGTTGTGTTTCGTAATCATCTTTTAATCCCGCTGAAACAAACAGATTGGAGTTTTTTATCCTATACACAAACCGGCTGCTCCCCTGTATCATTCCCTGATTCACCAATTTTTTATACGGCTCATCATGTTGAATTAAACCGAGATCGAACAACACTTTCGTCCACATACGGCTGTACAATAAATGTCCGACCGCATGTTCCGTTCCTCCGATATACACATCTACCTGATTCCAGTAATCGCTGGCTTCTGTGCTGCAAAACGTTTCTTTATTCTGCGGATCCATGAAACGAAGGAAGTACCAGGATGACCCCGCAAACCCGGGCATGGTGGAGGTTTCTCTCTTGGTATGTGCGTCTATATTTACCCACTCGGTGATGTTAGCCAAAGGCCCCTGCCCTTCAGGGCCCGGACTGTAATGATCTACATGTGGCAACAACAATGGTAATTCCGATTCATTCATCGGGTACGCGGTACCGTTCTTCCATAAAACCGGAAAGGGTTCACCCCAATACCGTTGACGGCTAAAGCCCGCATCGCGCATTTTATAATTAACCTTGCGCTTACCTTGATTGATTTTTTCCAGTGCTTCAATAGCCAGTGGTACTGCTTCTTTTTTCGTGTACCCGTTGAGGTAGTCTGAGTTCACCAATTCAATCTGATCGCCCGGATTGGCTTCTTCTCCGTTAAAATGGCTTCCTAAAATATTAGTGATTGGAATATTAAAATAACGTGCAAATGAAAAATCGCGCTGATCCCCGCAGGGGACCGCCATAATTGCGCCCGTACCATATCCGGCCAAAACGTATTCGCTAATCCATACCGGCAGTTTCTTTCCGTTGAATGGATGCAACACATACGCACCGGTAAAACATCCGGTGATCTGCTTCACTTCAGCCATTCGCTCACGCTCACTTCTTGTTTTTACATAACTCAGATAATCGTTTACGGCTCCCCGTTGGTCGGCTGTTGTAATATCCGTTACCAGTGCATGTTCCGGAGCCAACACCATAAAATCAACTCCAAAAAGGGTATCAGGCCAGTTAGTGTATACTTTGCTGTTTCCTTCAAAAGTTGCACCGGAAAATTCCACTTCAGCGCCTTCACTCTTTCCTATCCAGTTGCGTTGCATGTCTTTCATGCTCTCGCTAAAATCTACCGTATCCAAGCCTTGTAATAAGCGTTCTGCATAGGCTGTAATGCGCAGATACCATTGGCGCATTTTCTTTTTAACAACCGGATGCCCTCCCCGTTCGCTGAGTCCGTTCACTACTTCATCATTCGCCAAAACGGTACCGAGCGCTTCACACCAGTTCACCTCTCCTTCTGCACTGTACACCAGCCGTCGGCGCATGAGCTTTTCTTCTTTTTGTTCGGGGGAGAAATTATTCCACTCTTCTGCGGTAAAATGTACCCCTTCCACCGGATCTTCCTGAGCGGGCATAGCACCCCGAAGTTCATACTTCGAAATTAAATCCTGAATAGGCCTTGCTTTTTGTTGCGTGTTACAGAAATAACTGTTGTACAACTTAAGAAATATCCACTGTGTCCATTGGTAATACGAAGGATCGCTGGTCCGTATTTCGCGCGACCAATCATAACAAAAACCAATTTTTCTCAATTGCTCTTTAAAGGTTTTGATATTTTTTTCTGTGGTAGTGGCGGGATGTTGCCCGGTTTCCAAAGCATATTGTTCAGCCGGTAATCCAAAACTATCAAAGCCCATAGGGTGCAACACATTAAACCCCTTCAACCTTTTATAACGGCTGTAGATGTCGCTGGCAATATAGCCCAGAGGATGCCCAACATGTAAACCCGCTCCGCTCGGATATGGAAACATATCCAGCACATAACATTTGGGTTTGTCTTGTTGTATCTCTACTTGATATACATTATGGGTTTCCCAAAATTGCTGCCATCTGGCTTCTATCTCATTAAAATTGTACTCCATAATTCTTGATTCCTGTTTCTACACATGAGTGTGAATGAAACGTTATTTTACCCGTATGAACTTTCTATGCAAAAGGCTAAACGCTATTTTGTTGAACATTAAATTTTGCAGTTAGCAAAACTAAAGTAAACCACGTAAAAACCTTTATTTTTGTCGGCATCGCTCAAATGGTGATTCCATTTATACTAACTTATTATGGCACAAATCGGAAAGGCATCTGGAAAAAGAGGAAAACCCACATATGCATACGCAATCATTGGTGTAGCATTGGTGTTGTTTTTATTCGGAATTGTTGGGTGGTTCTTCCTGAACCTCAGAAAAACCGGTGATTATCTGAAGGAAAGCATTCAGGTACACGCTTTTCTTTCTCCTACTGCATCAAAAAAGCAGATTGACAGCGTAGTGAATTATATCAACGCCATCCCGTATGCCAACCGCATTGAATATGTTACCAAAGAAAAAGCCATTGAAAAATACAATGCTGAAAACGACACCACCTGGAAGAAAATCATAGATGCCAATCCGCTGCCGGAAAGTATTGACTTTTTCATCAAGGCAGATTATGTCCAGGAAGACAGTTTAAATAACTTATCTACTAACCTGCACTCGAATTTTCCCGGTGTAATCAGTGAATTTCAGTTCCCTACTGCAACTGTTTCTAAAATCAGCAAGTACGTAAAAATTGGCGGTATCATTTTCCTGATAGCCGCTGCTATCCTCACTATACTGGTAGTGTTCTCCATTGATAATACTATACGCCTGGCCATGTACAGCAATCGTTTCCTGATTAAAACCATGCAAATGGTGGGTGCAACCCGGGGATTTATTGCACGGCCTATTAATCAGCGCGCCATCATCAACGGACTCATATCCGCCTGTATCGCCATATTTTTTATTTGGATCAGCATCATGGCAATAGAATCTATTATACCAGATTTTAAAGTATTGAGAGATACACAAGGACTGATGATTTTGTTTTTGGTCATTATCCTGCTCGGTATTACTATTTCTCTGGCAAGTACCCACCGAGCCGTTATTAAATACCTGAAAATGAAACTAGACGACCTGTACTGAGTTCATATTTCTGGCATTTCAGTCTACAATGGCTTATATTGCACCCCAATCGAGCGTTATGAACAAAACCGTTAAAAAAACAAACGATAAAAATGTACCGGCGAACAACCTGTTTGGCCGCGATAATTACATGTGGATGTTAATCGGGATTGCCTGCCTGGCTTTGGGCTTTATCTTAATGGCCGGTGGCAAAAGCGCTGATCCCAATGTGTTTGACACTAAAGAAATATACAGTCCGGTGCGTATTACCATCGCCCCCATACTTATTATCGCAGGGTTTGTGATAGAGATTTATGCTATCATGAAAAAACCAAAATCCTAACTGGTTGATTTAATCCCTGCAAACTTGCAGGATTTTTTTCGCATGAATGTATTTGAAGCTATTGTTATTGCCATTGTTGAAGGAGTGACAGAGTTCATTCCTATTTCATCTACCGGCCACATGATTATTACTCAAAAACTCATGGGGATGCAGGAGGATGATTTTTCCAAAATGTTTACTGTAGCCATCCAGTTGGGAGCCATCCTGGCCGTAGTGGTATTGTATTACAAAAAATTGCTTTCTGCCAAAAATGGCTGGAAAAAACAGTTCGAATTTTATCTGAAACTGGCTGCCGGTGTAATCCCTGCTTTGGCTTTAGGATATTTCTTTTCCGAAAAAATTGATGCCATGCTCGAAAGTGCAACCGTTGTAGCGGTTTCATTATTGTTAGGTGGTATCATTCTTCTGTTTATTGATAAAGTTTTCAATCAGCCCCTTACAGAGGATGAACAAAAAATCAGCTATAAACAATCGGTGATTATTGGCTTCTGGCAATGCCTGGCGATGATTCCCGGTGTCAGCAGAAGTGCTGCTTCTATCATTGGAGGAATGCAACAAAAACTTTCACGTAGTGCGGCAGCTGAGTTTTCCTTCTTTCTGGCTATACCCACCATGATGGCGGCAACCGGATATAAACTCCTCAAACATTACACTGAGAACGGCGGATTCAACGCACAGGAAATCAAATTACTGGCCGTTGGAAATGTGGTTGCATTTGTAGTGGCCATGTTGGCGATACGTTTTTTTATTTCTTTCCTTAAAAAGTATGGATTCAGGGTTTGGGGGATTTACCGTATTATTGTTGGCATCATTTTACTGATTATGGTATATACCGGTTACATCCGGTAATAATGCCCGACGCCAACTCATGCAACAAACTGCTTCGAAAAAAGTCATTAATGGATGGGCCATGTACGACTGGGCCAATTCAGTGTACAACCTTGTAATCACCACTACTTTTTTTCCGGTGTATTATACGGAGATGACACGCGCTGAACCGTTCTTAGGCGAGGTTACTTTCCTGGGCAGAACATTTGTAAATACGGCATTATACAGTTATGCACTGGCCTTTTCATACTTGCTTGTTGCCATTACTTTACCCATTCTCTCTTCCATAGCCGACTACCGGGGTTCAAAGAAAAAATTCATGCAACTGTTTTGCTTTACCGGAGCACTGGCATGCAGCATGTTGTATTTTTTTAAACCGGAAACATTTTCGCTCGGTGTGATATGCATGATGATTGCGGCTTTTTGCTTCTATGCCAGTCTGGTATTTTACAATTCCTATCTTCCTGAAATTGCTGCTCCGGTAGACCGGGACCGAATCAGTGCCCGCGGATTTTCTTTCGGGTACATGGGCAGTGTATTGATGCAACTGATCGGATTTGCATTGGTTGTGTTTCATGAACATATCCCTTTCCTGAATAATGAAGGAGATGCGGTGCGTGTCACCTTCCTGCTGGTGGGTGTTTGGTGGTTTGGATTTGCCCAAATAGCTTTTAACCGATTACCTGCCGACAAACCCGCCAATACGAACGGAAAAAACCGTTTATCTGTTTTCACCGGAGGATTTCGCGAACTGAAAAAAGTGGGCAACCATATATTGCACATGCCGGTAATGAAACGGTTTCTTGCAGCATTCTTTTTTTATAACATGGGTGTACAAACTGTGATGCTTGCAGCAACCAACTTTGGCAGCAAGATGTTGAATCTGCCCTCCACTGAATTAATCCTCACCGTTGTGGCCATTCAACTGGTAGCCATCGGCGGCGCCTGGTCTATGTCGAGGTTATCTATGAAGTTTGGAAATTTTTATATCCTCACCGGTGCAGTCATTTGCTGGATTGGAATTTGTATAGCAGGTTACCACATCACTACGCCCACCCACTTTTATCTGCTGGCCTGTGCGGTGGGGCTACTCATGGGGGGCATTCAATCGCTCAGTCGTTCTACTTATTCCAAACTAATGCCCGAAACCCATGATACCGCCTCATTCTTCAGCTTTTATGATATCACGGAGAAAATTGCCATTGTTATTGGATTATCACTCTTCGGATACATAGAAGAGTTTACAGGCAGCATGCGCAACAGTGTGCTGGCGCTGATGGCATTTTTTGCGATGGGGCTGATCTTTCTTTTCTTTGCGATGAAACGAATCCCTAAAAAAATATAATATGGAACTGTATTCTATACCTACAGGAAATTTTAAATTAGATGGTGGTGCTATGTTTGGTGTGGTGCCGAAAAGTATATGGAATAAAATCAATCCGGCCGATGCCAACAATATGTGTACCTGGGCGATGCGTTGTATGTTGATACAGGAAGGGAACCGACTGGTGCTGATAGATAATGGCATAGGGAATAAGCAGGATGCAAAATTTATGGGGCATTACTATTTACATGGAGACGACACGCTGGACCTTTCATTGGCTAAACATGGTTTCCACCGAAATGATATTACAGATGTTATTCTGACACACCTTCACTTTGATCATTGCGGTGGAAGCATTGAAAAAGAGGGAGACTTGCTGGTACCGGCATTCAAAAATGCTACATTCTGGAGTAATGAACGTCACTGGAAATGGGCTGTGGAACCCAATGCACGAGAAAAAGCCTCCTTTCTTAAAGAGAACATCTTGCCCATACAGGAAAGCGGACAACTGAAATTCATCGAAACACATGCCGGTGATTTTCCATCGTTTATACGTATCCGTCAGGCATTCGGTCATACCGATGCCATGATGTTACCCCAGGTTACATACAAAGGAAAAGAGGTTTTATTTATGGCAGACTTATTGCCATCTACCGGTCATATTCCTTTACCCTATGTAATGGCATACGATATGTTCCCGCTCACTACGTTGAATGAGAAAAAATCTTTCCTTACGGAAGCTGTTGAGAACGATTACATTTTATTCTTCGAACACGATCCGGAAACGGAATGCTGCACGCTGCAAATAACGGAGAAGGGTATACGCATGAAAGAAGGTTTTACGCTGGATGCAGTGTAATATGAAAACACATCTGCCTGACTGAACATTCAGCAACTTGTGGTGTGCGCTGAGAAAACAGGTGTAATTATCTGGTAGAAATCAGGGATTTCAAAGGATGGCGCAGGTTTCGGTATCCCATCATATCTACTTTGATGCTTCCAACGGAAATGGGACTGTCTACCCGCAGCAGCAAACGGTTGTCATCTGCCGATATCCATGCAGTCATTTTTTCGCCGCCTTCAAATATGGTTCCTTTCACCAGCAAGGGTTTGAACTTATAGGCATGAAACCTGCCGTAACGGGTTTTCACTTTTTCCTTGCCAAGGTAACGGATGTACAAATGATAAATTTCATCATCCAGAAACATATCAAAAGGAATTTTGTCGCCAGGTTTGTACTTTTCAAAATCAATATTGCGCGCATAATACACCGAACTCACTACATCTTGTATACAATCTGTGATTTTAAACACCCCATTGGTGCTCACGGCTGTATTGGTTTCCTGGTTGAAGGTAACGTTGTTGTAAATTTTATGACCACCCTCATCCACATTACGGATGAATTTATATGGCAATAACGATGCGGTATCCACAAAACTTTCATACCGGTCTCTCACTTTAAAGAAATTATCAAAGAAAGCATATGATTTTCCTTCTCCCAGAAAATGATACACCGGCTTATCATTATAACGGGTAAGCTTAACCGAAAATGTAGCTTCTCCGGCACCAACATAAGCGCCCAACGCATTGTAAAACACTTTCATGGTTACCGTTTCCCCGTTTTGGAAACTGGTATTTTTAATCCCGCAGAAATCATTTTGAGCTTTTACCATTACGCTGTTCATATACACAAACATGAGCAGGATTATTTTTAAGACTGTATTCATTTTTCCTTTATGAGTTTTAATCCAAACACAAATAAACTTCCTATCAAAGCAGGAATAGCCAGATTGATCAGCCAGATACCAAATGCTGCCGCCTGAATCCCTGCCACATTGCTGCTATACATGCCGAACAATTCGACCGTTGCCGTGGCCCGTATCGGTAATTCCAGAAATCCGATGGTGGGTGCCATGGCCATCACCAGAAAGAAAACGCTGAGAATCCATGCACTCCAAACCCAATCTACTTCAACCTGCATTACTTTCAACATCACGATGTATTGCAAAATAAAGACCAGATATCTAAAAAAAGATAAAAGTATGATTCTTAACAATTGTTTGCCACTAAACTGATCGAGTACAGCAATGTGATTCATCAACCTCCGCATGGGTTTAATCCTCCCCATCCATACCACAAACCAATGTACATTCAGATACAACAACAATAACACTACCAACACCGTTATGCTCGCTCCCAACAGAATATCTTCCATAAAAGCGGGCACATGCTCAAACACCGGTTGTGCATGAGGAGAAAAGTACTTCATTGCAATCAAACCAGCAACTCCTGCAACCAATGTTATAATCAACTGACTCAAACTACCGAGGATGGTTAAGGAAATCCCTTTGAGCCTGTTTTCCGGTTGTACATAGAGGATACGTCCACCATACTCACCAATTCGATTCGGTGTTAACATGGTAATACTGCAGCCGGCCAACACCGACCTGAATGCATTTGCGAAAGATAACTTTTCTACAGGGCGCATCAACACAATCCATTTTTGGGTTTCAATACCCCAGTTTACAATCATGAGCACCCCTACCAATCCACACAGGGGATTGACCCAGCTTTGTTGAATATGTTTCCATTGGGTGGGCAGATCGGGCTGGTGAATGATCTGCTGATACAAACTCCAGCATAGCACTACGAACAACACCGGAGCCAGGAGATAGTTGATGATTATTTTAATACTTTTGTTCAAGCAGTACATTTAAATTAAGCCAGCCTCTTGCAAAATACACCAAAAATTATATTAGGAATAGACCCGGGCACTCTGGTGATGGGATTTGGTGTTTTATCGGTTCAGGGCCAGGCCTTGAAACTGATTTGTATGGATGTGCTGAAAATTCCTACACGCTACGACACGTATGAACGCCTTGAAATTATTTACCGAAAAGTGACAGAGCTCATTCACCAATACAAACCTGATGAGTTTGCCATTGAAGCTCCTTTCTTTGGAAAAAACGTTCAGAGCATGCTGAAACTGGGCAGGGCACAGGGTGTGGCCATTGCTGCGGCAATGCAACATACCCTACCCATCAGCGAATATTCTCCAAAAAAAGTAAAGCAATCCATCACCGGAAACGGCAATGCCGGTAAAGAGCAGGTATTAAAAATGGTGGAAAAACTTTTACAGGTTCAATGTACTCCCAGGCAGTTTGATGCTTCTGATGCTATTGCGGTGGCCATTTGCCATTCCTTTCAGGGTAAAATGCCCGTAATGAAAGGAGCCAAAAAAAGTGCAGACTGGAAACAGTTTATTTCGGGTAACCCTCACCGTTTGTCGCGCCCCGTTAAATGACTTACAATTTTCTGTTGTGCTTCGAATAATTCTTCTTTAGTTACTTGTAGCTTTTTACGGGTGAAGTTGATATCTTCCATGCTGTTCAATGGAATCAGGTGTAGATGGGCGTGTGGTACTTCCAGCCCGATAACACTCATCCCCACTCTCTTACAGGGAAATGCTTTTTCTATAGCCATAGCAATCGGCTTGGCGAAGAGCATCATTTCAGATAGATAAGCATCCGGTAAATGATAGAGTTTATCCACTTCAATTTTGGGTATAACAAGTACATGCCCGTGCACCAGGGGAAACACATCCAGAAATGCGTAAAATTTTTCATCCTGAACAATGGTATAGGATGGAATTTCGCCGGATAATATTTTCGAAAAAACAGTCATGTTTTTTAATGTTTTTTATTAAACAGCAATTTTTTCAATTTTAAATTTTAATACACCGGCAGGCACTTTCACCTCAGCCACATCGCCCACCGATTTGCCCAGCAATCCATTGCCTATGGGTGAGGTAACAGAAATTTTTCCGGCCTTTAAATCGGCCTCTCCTTCAGACACAATCTGATAGGTAACTTCCTTTTTGGTGTTCATGTTAAGCAGTGTAACCCTGGTTAAAATGCTCACCCGGTTGGTATTGATAGAAGAAGTATCCAGAATACGCGCTGTGGCAACCGTGGTTTCCAGTTGATTGATTCTGGCCTCCAGTAAGCCCTGCGCTTCTTTGGCGGCATCATACTCTGCATTCTCCTTTAAATCTCCTTTTTCCCGCGCTTCGGCAATGGCCGCACTCGCTGCAGGCCGATCAACGGTTTTCATGCGGTGTAATTCTGCCTGCATTTTATCAAATGTTTCCTGTGTTACGTAGTTAGTCTCTGCCATAATGCTGTTGTTTAGTAGCAAAAAAAATACAACGCTTCGGATGACCTCCAAAGCGTTGCATGATTACAAATATAATCTTTTTGATTAAAACCGATTACAATTTCAGCTTCTGAATCAGGATTTCTGCCATTTTTTTATACGATTCATGGCTATACCCTGCTATATGCGGGGTTACGATCACCGCCGGGTGACTGGTTAAATAATCGAGTTGTTCCTTTTCAGCCGGCGAAAAGGTATTCAGCCGCTCATTTTCAAGTACATCCAATGCCGCGCCCCGTATCATTCCGGATTTTAATGCTTCAATCAGCGATGGGGTGTGCATGATTTCTCCACGAGAGGCATTGAGTATATAAGGTTGATTCCTCAACTTGTTAAAGAATGCCACATCGGCCATGTATCGCGTTTCTTCGTTCAACGGCAGATGAAAACTAATTACATCCGCATAACGGCACACTTGTTCAAAACTTGCTTCTTTAACATGCCGCCCTCCGAAATCATACCGGTATTTATCATACGCCAATACAGTAACATTGAAAGCACTCAACAAACGGGAAAATGCTTCTCCGGTGTTACCAAACCCAATAATACCTACCGTTTTTCCGGTGAGTTCAGTTCCACGGTTTTCATCACGTTTCCATAGGCCATGTCGCACTTCATCTGCAGAATGGGCTATGTGATGCATTATATTCAACAACATCCCCAAACTATGCTCAGCTACTGCCGTGCGATTGCCTTCCGGACTGCTCACACAATATATATCACGAGAACGCGCAAACGCAGTATCTATCATTTCCATTCCGCTGCCGAGGCGACCAATCCATTTGAGCTTTTCCGCCTTCATCAGCAGTACTTTGTTGATGGGCAGTCGTGTAGTAACAAACAAGCCCTCCGCTTCGTGTATTTCTGACAACAACTGTTCATATGTGATTTCGGGCACATAACGATATGCATAGCCTTTATCAGAAAGGTACTCTAACAGTGATTCGTGAACAGATGAGGTGATAATAATCATGATACAGCAGCAATCATACTGATTTCAACGTGAACATTTTTCGGCAACCCTTTTACGGCAACGGTTTCCCTTGCGGGATAATTATCTGTAAAATACGTGGCATATATTTCATTTACTTCTGTAAACCATTGCATATCGCTGAGGAAAATTGTTGTTTTAATTACTTTGCCAAAATGAGTTCCGGCCGCTTCCAGTATGGCTTTCAGGTTTTGCATTACCCGAAGGGTTTCAGTTCGCAGGTCGGCATTGTCTAATTCGCCGGTTGCAGGATTCAAGGCAATTTGTCCGGATATAAATAACATATCTCCTGCCTGCACTGCCTGGCTGTACGGACCAATAGGAGCCGGGGCATTAGGAGTTTGTATTATCTGATGTTTCATGAATTTTTTTTATCCTGCAAAGTTAGTCTTTTATTATCGCCCTATTTTTGCAAAAAGAATTCATGAAAATATTAACGTGTGTTTCGGATGCGCAATGGTTGAGTCTTTCTTCACTGAAAGGTGCTACCTGGTTGCGTGTACAACAACCGGAAGAATGGAAGAACCATGCAATACCTGATGCCATTTTCCTGGGAGCTGAAACTCCGATCCACGATATTCCTGAAACCGTTCCCGTTTTTATGGATGCCGCGCATATTGCATCCACCCCACACGCACAGGTGAACTACATTTCATTATGGCCGGGATTGATTGAAAGACCACGCTGGGAAGTAGGAGGAAATTCAAATGAAAAAGCCAACCACATCTTGCAATCGTTGAATATATCACCGGTTTGGATAACACCTGCAACCGGACTGATAGCCGCGAGGGTGGTTTCGATGATTATCAATGAAGCTTATTTTGCCCTTGAAGCGGGAATCAGTACTAAGGATGAGATTGATATTGCTATGAAATTAGGTACCGGTTATCCATATGGCCCGTTTGAGTGGAGCCGAAAGATTGGAATATCAAGGATAGCCGAATTACTTTTACTCCTCTCGCCCACCGATACAAGGTATCAACCCTGTGCTTTGCTTTTAAAAGAAGCCAACGTATGAACACCTATATCTTACATATAGATACGGCATTAACAACTGCTATTGCAGCTTTATCGATGAATGGGCAATATATTGCATCAAGAGAAAATCACCAACAGAAAGACCATAGCGCTTTTATACATCAAGCAATCAGTGATTTGTTAGATGAAGCATCCATTTCTCCGTCAAACTTACAGGCTGTTGCTGTTACAGAAGGACCGGGATCATACACGGGTTTAAGGGTAGGAATGTCAACCGCCAAAGGGTTTTGTTTTGCCTTACATATTCCACTGATCACCATCAACAATTTGTGGTTGATGGCATCTGCCAGTGTAAAACAAAATGGAATGAACCACGCACTGTATTGTCCTATGATTGACGCTCGCCGCATGGAAGTGTTTACCGCAGTATATGATTATGAGATGAACGAAATGATAACTCCCCGTGCGATGATTTTAGATCAACATGCATTCTCTGAATACATCCACAAACAACCCGTAATATTTTCGGGTAATGGTTCGGGTAAGTTCAAAGAAATAGTGAGCCACCCGAACGCCATTTTCGTTGAAATGGTGAATACTACAGAGGCTTTCATACAGCGCGCTTACGAAAAATATTTGTCGAATGACTTTGCTTCAGTGGTTGATGCTAACCCCTTTTATGCAAAAGAATTCTACAACGTGTAGTAATAATTCTATATCTAAAAGACA
>ENA-UOUJ01001155-UOUJ01001155.1-activated-sludge-metagenome-genome-assembly--contig:-NODE-1155-length-14673-cov-4.605008_pt1 | contig 14673 bp, 11 predicted proteins | sample MGYA00249839_ERZ747224 | MGnify/ENA primary metagenome ERZ747224 (study PRJEB28782, sample SAMN03220277) | activated sludge metagenome | biome: wastewater; feature: sewage sludge; material...
TGCCGTTCTTGTTGCGGTTGGAGACCACCCAGTCGATCGCCGCGATCGCCTGCGTCAGCGCCTGAGCCTGGATTGTCACGTAGCCTGCCATCTGCGTCTCCCGGGCACGGGTTTCGAAATCGGCGCAAGTGTACTGCTTGCGCCGTCGCCGGCGCGCGCCGGCAGCCGATTGTCTGTCAAGACTGTTTACAATCGGAACGACCGAGAGAACGACAGGAGACTCGCGTGGAGCTGCCGAAGATCGCGCTGCCGACCAACGCGTTCAAGCGCGCGCTCGCCGCAGGCGAAGCGCAGATCGGGTTGTGGTCGAGCATTCCATCGAACTACACGGTCGAGATCCTTGCCGGCGCCGGCTTCGACTGGATCCTGCTCGACACCGAGCATTCGCCCAACGATCTCGAGTCGGTGCTCACGCAACTGCAGGCGGCCGCAGCCTATCAGACCACGGCGATCGTGCGCGTGCCCTGGAGCGACCAGGTCGTCATCAAGCGCTATCTCGACGCCGGTGCCCAGTCCCTGCTGATCCCGTTCGTCTCCACGGCCGACGAGGCGCGGGCAGCCGTTTCCTACACGCGTTATCCGCCGCGGGGCGTGCGGGGCGTCGGCGGCACGACGCGGGCGACCCGCTTCGGGCGAGTGCGCGACTACGCGCGGCACGTGCAGCAAGAGCTCTGCGTACTCGTGCAGGTCGAGACGAAGCAGGGGCTCGACGAACTCGAGGCGATCTGCGCGGTCGACGGCGTCGACGGCGTGTTCATCGGCCCGGCCGACCTTCATGCCTCGCTGGGCCATACCGGGCAGACCGAGCATCCCGACGTGCTGCCGGTGATCGACGACGCGATCCGACGGATTCGGGCGGCCGGCAAGGCGCCCGGCGTGCTGACTCCGAACCGGTTGCTGGCGCGTCGCTGGCTCGATTGCGGTGCATTGTTCGTTGCGGTCGGTGCCGATGTGGGTATCCTTGCACGCGGCGCCGAAGCACTTGCGGCCGAGTTCCGCGATCGCGGCGCCGGGTAGGGCGGTTCACAAAACAGGAGGAGACGATGAGAAGACAGCTGAAAGGGCTGCTCGCCGTGACGGCGATCGCAGCGGCCTTCGCGGCGCCTGCGCAGGCGCAGCAGGTCACGTTCATGACAGGTCCGCAGGGCGGCTCCTGGATCCCGCTCGGCGGTGCGCTGAAGGCGATGTGGGAAAACGGCGTGCAGGGATTGCGCATCCAGATGACGCCGGGCGCCGGCATCGCGAATGTTCGCGGCATCGACGAAGGCAAGGCGCAGATCGGCTTCGCGAACTCGATCACGACGGTCGACGGCCTGCACGGCAATGCCCCGTATCCGAAGAAGGTCACGAACGTCTGCCAGGTCGCGAACCTTTATCCGCAATTTTTCCAGGTCGTGGCGCTGGCCGACTCGGGCGTGAACTCGTTCGCCGACTTCAAGGGCAAGGCGCTGGTCATGCAGCCGAAGGGCAACACGGCCGAGATCATCACGCAGCACATGCTGAAGGTCTACGGCATGGGCTACGACTCGCTGTCGAAAGCCAACTTCGTGGCCGGCTACAACGACGCCGTGTCGATGCTGAAAGACGGCCATGCGGTCGCTTTCACGCTCGGCACGACGGCACCGGCCTCGTCGGTGATGAACCTGGCCAGCGCGCGCGACATCAAGCTGATCGGTGTCGACGACAAGGTGCTCGGCGAGATGAAGAAGATCAACCCCGGCTACAGCAAGCTGCCGATCAAGGCCGGCACCTATCCGAAGCAGGACAAGGACGTCGACGTGATCGCGTACTCGACGCACATCGTCGCCGCCTGCGACCTGCCCGAGGATCTCGTCTACGGGATGACGAAGGCGATGGCCGAGAACGTCGGCGACATGGGTGCCGTCGTCAAGGCGATCGAAGGGCTGACGCCGAAGGAGATGGCCGCCGACATCGGCGTGCCGTTCCACAAGGGCGCCGAGAAGTACTACAAGGAAGTAGGTGCTCTCTGAAAAAATGGATGAATGAATCTACTGAGCGGCCCGATCTCGGGCTGCTCGCTACGATTCCTTCACCCATTTTTACGTGACACGAGGGAACCGCGCAGACGGCGCCCGTAGAGGAGACGATCGATGACCGAAGTTGCCGCCGAGGCGCCGCGCTCGCGGGCCCTTGCGCTGGTCGTCGCGGCGATCGCGATCGCGATGTCGCTGTGGCACATGCACATCGCTGCCTTCGGCCCGCCCGAAACCTATTTCTTTCGCGGCGGTCACCTGCTGTTCGCGCTTAGCCTGGTCTTCCTGCTGTACCCGACGCGCTTCGGCGGTGCGTTGATGTCGCGGTCGCTCGACGTGCTGCTGCTGCTCGGCAGCATCGCGATCGTCGGCCACCTGTTCGTCAACCACGAGTACATCGTCAACCGGATCATCTACATCGACGACCTGAACTTCGTCGACATGGTGCTCGCGGTGATCGCCGTCGTGATCGTGCTCGAAGGCACGCGCCGCGTGATCGGCTGGGCGCTGCCGCTGACCGCGCTGGTGTTCCTGGCGCACGCGGTCTTCGTCTCGAACGTCACGCCGACGATGCTGATGGAACAGCTTTACCTGTCGACCGAGGGCATCTTCGGCTCGACACTCGGTGTCTCGGCCTCGTACGTGATGCTGTTCGTGCTGTTCGGCGCGTTCATGGAGAAGAGCGGCACCGGACAGCTTTTCATGGACTTCGCGATGGCGCTGACTGGCCACACGGCCGGTGGTCCGGGCAAGGTAGCCGTCGTCAGTTCGAGCCTGTTCGGCACCGTTTCGGGCAGTGCGGTGGCCAACGTCATGGTCGACGGGCCGCTGACGATTCCGCTGATGAAGCGCAGCGGGTTCAAGCCGCCGTTTGCCGCCGCGATCGAGGCGGTCGCTTCGACCGGTGGCCAGATCATGCCGCCCGTCATGGGCGCCGCCGCGTTCGTGATGGCCGAGTTCCTCGCGGTCAGCTACCTGCAGGTCACGCTGTGGGCGCTGGTGCCGGCGATCCTCTACTACGTCGGCGTGTTCGCCGCCGTGCACTTCCAGGCGCGCCGCTTCGGACTTTCGGGCGTGCCGCGAGCCGAATTGCCGCGGCTGGGCCGCGTGCTGGCCGATCGCGGACACCTGTTCATTCCGATCGTCATCGTGCTGATCGGCCTTGCTCTCGGTTATTCGGCGCCGCTGTGCGCGCTGGTCGCCGCGCTGTCGTGCCTGCCGCTGGCCCTGCTGCGCAAGACCACACGCGAAGGCATCGGCTTCCACAGCATCATCGAGGCGCTGATCGAGGGCGCGAAGAACACGCTGGCCGTCGCGATGGCCTGCGCCTGCGCGGGCATCGTGATTGGCTGCGTGTCGATGACCGGACTCGGCATCACCTTCACGCAGTTCGTCGTGACGATGTCGCAGAACGCCTTGCCGCTGGCACTGCTGCTTACGGCGATCGCCGGGATCGTGCTCGGCATGGGCATGCCGACCACGCCTGCCTACATCGTCATGGTCGCGCTGCTGGTGCCGGCACTGGTCAAGCTCGGCGCGGCCGTGCCCGCCGCGCACATGTTCGCGTTCTACTTCGCGATCCTGTCGGCGATCACGCCGCCAGTGGCGCTGGCCGTGTTCGCTGCGGCCGGCCTTGCCAAGTCCGACTTGTGGGCAACCGGCATCGCCGCAATGCGCGTTGCCGCGCCAGCCTACATCGTGCCGTTCATGTTCATCTACGAACCGGCGCTGCTGCTCGAAGGCGACTGGCTGCTGATCGCGACCTCGACGGTCAGCGCAATCGCCGGTGTGCTCTGCCTGGCCGGTGGCCTGCAGGGCTGGGCGCTCGGGCCGGCGGCGATGTGGCAGCGAGTGCTGCTGATCAGCGCGGCACTGCTGCTGATCAAGCCCGGGCTGTACACCGACGCCGCGGGCGTCGTGCTGGTCGCGATAACGCTCGGCCCGGCGCTGCTGCGCAGGCAGGCGGCGAGCCGGCAGCCGGTGCCGCCTTCGGCCGGCTGACCTGGCCCGGCCCCCGCCGCCAGGCCGGGTCCGGCCATAATGATGCGGGCTGGCTTTCGGGGAGCGATGATGGATCTGGAACTGCGATCGAAGCTCGTGCTGGTGTCCGGCGCGAGCAAGGGCATCGGGCTTGCGTGCGCCCGTGCGTTCCTGCGCGCCGGTGCGCGCGTCGTTGGGGTTTCGCGCGGACAGCCGGCGCTGGATGCGGCGCGCGAGGCGCTGGCCGGCGAGGGCTTCGAGCTGCGCACCGAATCCGTCGACCTGATGGACGCGCAGGCTGCCGGCGCGCTGGTCGATCGCGTCGAGCGTGAAATCGGCCCGATCGACGTGCTGGTCAACTCGGCTGGCGCCGCGCGCCGCTACGGGCCGGCCGAGCTCGACGCTGCGGGCTTCAGGCAGGCGATGGACGCCAAGTACTTCACCGCGGTCCATCTGATGGAACCGATCGCCAAGCGAATGGCCGGGCGCGGCGGCGGCGCGATCGTCAACATCATCGGGCAGGGCGGTCGTCAGGCGAATGCGATGCACATCGCCGGCGGCTCGGCGAATGCAGCGCTGATGCTGGCGACCGTCGGCATGGCGCAGGCCTGGGCGGCGAAGGGCGTTCGCGTCAACGGGATCAACCCGGGCATCACGCGCACCTCGCGCGTAGAGGAGGGACTGGCGGCCGAGTCGCGTGCCACTGGTCGCAGCCGCGAGGAACTGCTCGAGCGAGCGATCGCGCGGATTCCGATGGGCCGGATGGCCGAGCCGGAGGAGATCGCAGAGGTGGCGCTGTTCCTGGCGTCGGCGCGCGCGTCGTATGTCTCGGGGGCGATCATTCCGATGGATGGCTGCGCGGCGTCGGTGATCTGATCGCGCTCAAAGGCGGGCGCGGTCAGGCCGTGCCGTGCGGGTCATCTGCGCTGACGTCCAGAGTCGATGGCGTGCCGGCCATGCGGCGGCCATCGTCGCTGATTCACGACGGGTCTATGGGTTCGGCTGCCGTAACCGCTGAACGAGCTCGGCGCCGTGGTCGGAGATGTGGTGTTTCAGCACATCGATCGCCAAATCCGCGTCGTGCAGCGCGCACGCTCTGGCCATCGACTCGTGTTCGTCGAGCACTTGCGCCCACTCTCGAAGATTCGCCGCCTCATCTCGTTCGCGAGACTCGCGGTCCGGGGTTTCCTTTGTCTCGCCTTGCGTGACGATCCTCATCCGGATATGCCGCGCGAAAAGTTGCTGCAGCTGCTCGATGCTGGCGAGGAGTCGTGGACGCCTGGCCGGCAGGTAAAGGCGTTGGTGGAACTTCCAGTTGTCGTTTCCCCAGCGGGATTCGAACTCGCGAAGACGATCAAGTCCTGAGGCATCGAGCGCCGTGCGAGCCGCGTCGACGATCCCGAGCGTCGCATCGAGGTCAGCCTGCCTGAATTGTGCTGCCGATCGCCGCAATGCCAGGGACTCAAGAGCGAATCGCATCTCGAGTATTTCCTCGAAATCATCGGTCGACAGCATTGTGACGACGACTCCGCGACGAGGATGCGTCGCTACTAGGCCCTCGCCTTCGAGCTTCAGCAGGGCTTCGCGTACCGGAACCCGGCTGACGCCGAAGGCGCGTGCCACTTCCTCCTGACGGATTGCACTTCCCCCGCGAAGAGCGCCGTCGATGATGGCTTTGCGTAGGGCTCGCGCCACCGATTCGGCCACGGTGGGTGCTTGGCTCGGAATGTCGAGCGCGTAGGCGTCCAGATTCATGGGAAGGCTGTTCAAGGCCTCGATTCTAGCGGACTTGACCGCTCTGCGGATTCTCTACACAATATCCTGTATACAAAATAAGTTCGACAGAAATGACCCCAGATGATCTTCCGTGTGTCGCAGTCGTCCAGGCCTCGCCCGTGGCCTTCGAAACCGAGGCCACGCTAGTCAAGCTTGATCAGAAGACCGGAGAGGCCGCTGAGCTCGGCGCTCGCCTGGTTCTCTTTCCGGAGGCGTTCGTCGGCGGCTATCCGCGGGGAATGGATTTCGGCACGACCGTCGGTAACCGATCTCCTGAAGGGCGCGCCCTGTTTGCCGACTACTGGCGAGCGGCGATCGACATCCCGGGGCCGGCAATGGTGCGGATGGGGGAGATCGCCGCCCGGCACCAGGTCTATCTCGTCGTCGGAGTGATCGAACGCAGCGGCGGAACGCTCTACTGCACCGTCGTCTTCTTCGGTCCGAACGGCAGCTATATGGGCAAACACCGGAAGCTGATGCCGACTGGAGCGGAGCGACTGATCTGGGGCTACGGCGATGGCTCGACGATGCCAGTGTTCGACACGCCGCTCGGACGCATCGGTTCGGTCATCTGCTGGGAAAACTACATGCCGCTGATGCGCGCTGCTCATTATGCGAAGGGCGTCCAGCTCTACCTGGCTCCGACGGCCGATGGGCGCGACACCTGGCTGGCGACGATGCGCCACATTGCTCTCGAAGGTCGCTGCTTCGTCCTTTCGGCGAACCAGTTCTGCCGGCGCAGCGACTATCCAACCGACTATCCGTCAGAGCTTGGCGACGACCCGGAACGAATCGTGTCGCGGGGCGGCAGTTGCATCATCAGCCCGCTCGGTGAAGTGCTGGCCGGGCCGGATTTCGACGGCGAGCGGGTATTGGTGGCTCCGGTCGACTTGGCCGACATCGCGCGAGGTCAATTCGATTTCGATGCTGTCGGCCACTACTCGCGGCCGGATGTCTTCCAGTTGACAGTCAATGAGCAGCCGGCGAATCCGGTCACTTTTCAGAGGAACGATCCATGAAAATATTGGTGCTGGGCGCTGGCGGCATCGGCGGCATGCTGGGCGGACGTCTCGCGGAAGCGGGTGCCGACGTCACCTTTCTCGTTCGGGAGAGGCGAGAGGCGGACCTGCGCGAGAAGGGACTTCGAGTAGAGAGTCCGTTCGGAGACTGCCGTATCGACGTCAAGACGCTCACGAAAGCCGATGCGAGCCACGGCTTCGATCTAGTGCTGCTGACTTGCAAGGCCTACGACCTGCCGTCGGCGGTCGACAGTATCGCGCCTGCGATGGGGCCGCAAACGGCCGTGCTGCCGCTTCTCAACGGCATGGCGCATATAGAGAAACTCAATAGCCGATTCGGACGAGAACGAGTCATCGGCGGAACGGTTCGAATGCAGGCGACCCTAACGCCGGATGGCGTGGTTCGCCAGTTGAACGACTGGCAGACCGTTACCTTCGGTGAACAGGACGGAAGCGATTCGGCTCGAATTCAGGAACTGAAGGCTCTATTCGATCGCACGCCGATCGAAGCAAAGATTTCGAGCGACATCCTGCGAGAGCTCTGGATGAAGCTCGTGCACCTTTCGACCGTCGCCGGCATGACTTGCCTCATGCGGGCGAATCTCGGGGAGATCGTTCGCACGCCCGAAGGCAGCGACCTGCTGAAGAAGTTCTTCGGCATCAACGTAGCGATCGCGACGCATGCCGGGTACAAGCCAGACGACAAGTTTATCGCGACCTATACCGAGCTCTTCTCCCAATCCGATTCCCGCTATGAGGCGTCGATGCTGCGTGACCTCGAGAAGGGCGGCCCGGTCGAGTCGGAACAGATTCTCGGGGCGATGGTGGCTCTATGTCGCGAAGCGGGGCAAGCCGATGCGCTGCATCTGGCTGCCTACACGCATGTGAAGAGCTATGAGCAAAGACGGGCGGCCGGTCGGCTTCCCGGCGCAGCGTCCTGATCTCTGTATCCCCAATTCTTTTCGGGAGTTTTCCATGAAGTCGATTGTCTCGACCATGCTGCTCAAACCCGTGCGTCTGCTTGCACTGACTATCGGCTCGGCGACTCTCGCCTTTGGCGCAGCACATGCGCAGTCGGCGAACAAGTATCCGGACAAGCCCGTCCGAATGGTCGTGCCGTTTGCGCCGGGCGGTCCGGCCGATGTGATGGCCAGAGTGCTCGCCAAAGAGATGAGCGAACGGATGAACCAGTCTGTCATCGTCGACAATCGGCCGGGGGCGGGTGGCAACATCGGAACGGACGTCGTGGCAAAGTCGGCCGCCGACGGGTACAGCGTTGGTCTGATCGCGATCAGCAGCCTCACGATCTCCCCACACCTTTTCGCGAAGCTACCCTATGACGGAGTAAAGGATTTCACCCCGATTACCATGGTCGGGATCGCCAAGGGCGCTGTGCTCGCTCATCCATCAGCCCCGTTCAGCGATCTCAGGGGCATGGTGGACTACGCCAAAGCCAATCCCGGCAAGATCTCTTATGCAAGCTCGGGCATCGGTACCGCCCCGCACCTTGCTGCGGAATATTTACAGGTCGTCACCGGCATTAAGATGACTCATGTGCCTTACAAGGGCACCGCTCCCGCGGCTCAGGACTTGCTCGCCGGTGTGATTCCCGTGGGTTTCGAAAGCTCCCTGACGGCTTCCGGGCGCTATGTTGCAGACGGCAGGCTCAAGGCGATCGGGATCACCTCCGCCACGCGGGCCAGCCTTCTGCCGGACGTTCCGACCGTTGCAGAACAAGGTTATCCCGGCTTCGACGTGCCGACTGCCTTCGGCTTGGTCGGCCCGGCTGGCATGCCTGCGGAAATCGTCTTCCGGCTCTCCACCGTTGTCGCCGACAGCATGAAGAGTGCCGAGGCGATCGAGCGCTTCGCCGGTATAGGGGCCGAGCCCAAGGCCGATGGACCAGAGTTGTTCAGCCGCTTTCTCGCCAGCGAAACCGAACGCTGGGGCGCGCTGATCCGTCAAGTCGGCATCACACTGGACTGACATTCCGATGACCGAAGAAAAGAGCCGCGCGCTGCGCATTGCCGTCATTCCTGGCGACGGCATCGGTATTGAGGTAGTTCCGGAAGGCATCCGTGTCCTGGACAGCGTCGCCACCCGGTTCGATCTGGACCTGCAGTGGGATCAGTTCGACTGGAGTTGCGCTCGGTACCGGGAAACCGGCACGATGATGCCCGTCGATGGCCTCGATCAGATTGCAGGACATGACGCAATCTACCTCGGTGCGGTCGGGTTTCCCGGTGTGCCTGACCACGTCTCGCTCTGGGGGCTGCTCATCCCGATCCGGCGCAGGTTCGATCAGTACGCGAACATCCGGCCGGTTCGATTGATGCCCGGCATCAAGTCGCCGCTGGCTGGTCGAGAAGCGGCTGACATCGACTTCATCGTTGTCCGCGAGAACTCCGAAGGCGAGTACTCGGATGTCGGCGAGCGGAGAAATCGCGGCACCGAGGGCGAAGAAGCGGTTCAGGAAAGCCGGTTTACGCGTAGAGGTATCGATCGCATCCTTCGATACGCATTCGATATCGCACGCTCTCGGCCGGCCAGCCATCTGACTTCGGCCACCAAATCGAACGGCATGCCGATTACGATGCCGTTCTGGGACGAGAGGGTGGCGGCCATCTCGAAAGAGTATCCGGACATCACTGTCGAGCAGTATCACATCGACATTCTGACGGCGCACTTCGTCTTGAATCCCCAGCGTTTCGATGTCGTGGTGGGCTCGAACCTGTTCGGGGACATTCTGTCGGACCTCGGTCCTGCAATCGCAGGAACCATTGGGATCGCACCGTCGGCCAATCTCAATCCAGAACGTGTGCACCCGTCGATGTTCGAACCGGTCCATGGATCTGCTCCTGACATCGCTGGCCAAGGGATTGCGAATCCGGTCGGTCAGATCTGGTCGGGAGCCATGATGCTCGAGCATCTCGGCCATCAGGAAGCGGCGGCAGCCGTCGTCCGTGCCATCGAGATCGTGCTGCTTGAAGGCCCGCGTACGCGGGACTTGGGTGGGACTGCAAGCACGACCGACGTCGGACGCGCGATCGCCGAGATCGTCCGCAGCACTTGAGCCGAATTTTCGCTCGATACGCGCCGAGCGCTGATCGGAAGAGCTACGGGCGATTTCGCGCAGCGGCAGCACCGATCGCGTGGCGAAGTAGCCCAGCAGCAGCGACCTCGGCGCGCAGTTCCTCGAACGAAACAAGCCGGCCCGCGATTGCGCTGGCCGCGACGGTCGGCGGGCTCGCCAGCCAGACCTGGCCCGGGCCGGAGCGGCCGGGAAAGTTCCGGTTGATCGCGCTGACGGTGACCTGCCCGCTGTCGATCGACGAGCCCGGGCCGCAATTCGCACAGGCGCCGCACGAGGGCTGCAGGATGCGCGCGCCGACCTTCTCGAAGGGATCGAGGTAGCCGCGCTCGATGCAGTAGTCGCGCACGGCCGTGGTTCCGAACTGCAGGTAAAGCGTCGTGCCGTCCGGCACGCGCAGTCCGCGTTGCGCGGCCCAGGCGAGGACTTCGTGATAGCGGTCGAAGTCCTCGCGCTTGCCGGCCGTGCAGGAGCCGCCGTAGGCGATGTCGACGCGTACACGCTCGCCCAGCTCGTCCAGCGACACGCCGTTGCCCGGGTCGCCGGGGCGTGCGACCAGCGGGCCCAGCCGGCTGCAATCGACGCGGATGATGTCCGCATAGTCGGCGCCTTCGTCGCTGCGCATCCACGGATCGATGGCGAAATCGACGCCGCGCCGTTCCTTCAGGAACCGGACCGTTTCGTCATCGGGCTCGACGATGCCGGTGAAGCCGCCGAGTTCGGCCGTCATGTTGGTCAGTGTCGCGCGCTCGTCGGTGCTCAGAGCGACGAGCACCGGGCCGCCGAACTCGAAGACCTTGCCGACTCCCGCGCCGCTTCGGATCGCCGGCAGCGACAGCAGATGCAGGACGACGTCCTTCGCTGTGATGCCGGGCGGCAAGCTGCCGTCGAGCTGCACGCGCAAGGTCTGCGGAACGGTCAGGCGCACTGCACCGGTCATGAACGCGTTTGCCATGTCGGTCGTGCCGACGCCGAAGGCCACGCAGCCCAGCGCACCGCTGTGCGGCGTATGCGAATCGGTGCCGACGACGACCTGCCCGGGCAGCGCGTAGTGCTCGGCCATCATTGCGTGCGAGATGCCGGCCACGTTGCTGCCGTCGTCGCGCGCGGCCTCGGCTTCGGTCAATGTGCGGTGCGAGTGCAGGCCGTAGGACGCGACGAACTCGCGCTGCGCGCGGCACATCGCAACGACGTTCGGCACGAGCCCGCCGCGCAGATGCGCAGGGCTTTCGTCGACGTAGGACGTGTGGTCCTCGAAGACGACGATCGAATCCGGATCGTGCAGGTCGAGCGGCTTGCCGAAGGCCGAGTGCAGCATGTGCGCGCACATGCCGGTGTAGTACTCGTGGATGAAGCGCCAGTCGGCGCGTACGAAGGCACCGTCGCCGGGTTTCGGCCTGGCGCCGGTCAGCTCGGTGGCGAGCGCGTGGCGTGCGAGGATCTTCTCGAAAAGCGTGCGCGGGCGATCGTCGTGCTCGGCATCCGCGGTCCGGATGTCGGTCATCCAGCGCTGTCCGAAGCGCAGAAGCCCGCCGTTGCTGAGGATTTCGGCGGCCAGCCTGTCGCGTCCGGCCACGAGCTCCTCGACGTCGATTGCCTCGCCCGCTTCGATGCGCTCGATCAGTCCGAAGTCGGTCGACGTGAAGAGCCCGATGTTGTCGGCGTTCTGTCGATAGATGCGCTCGAAGCTCTCGGCGATCACGAGCCGGATCCCGGCCAGCTTCTCTGCGGTCGGGCTGTGCTCGCGCGACGAGCCCTTGCCGTAGCGCTTGCCGGCGACGGTGACCGAGAAGCCCCCCTGCCGCACGGCATCCGGTCGGATCGGCCGCTTGCCGCCGACCTGGAAGCCGGTGTACGGAAAGCGGCCGAGCGTGTCGTCGTAGTGCGTGAGGATCGGCACCGGCGTGATCTCGTCGGTCGAGACGTCGTCGCGCAGCGGGCCGGCCTCGTCGCGGGACAGGCGGCGGCCGGCGAGCTGAGCGTCGATCGATGCGGGGTCGTCGCACAGGTAGAGGATGCGGCCCTCGAGTTCGAGCATTGCCATGTTGGTCGCGGGCCTCCTTGTTCGCTCGTCGCTCAGCAGCGCGCCGGCGAGATCGCCGCGCGGCGATCCAGGTCGGCGAGCCAGGCGCGCGCGCTCGCCAGGTCGCCGTAGCACGCGACGCGCTCGCTCATCGTACGCGCCGCGCGTTCGAGCAACTGGATGTCGGCTTCGTGCTGGCGCGCGACGTGCGGGTCTTCGAGGAACAGCACGCGCTGGCAGGCGCCGTCGAGCAGCAGTTCGGCAATCTGCGCGTCGCCGCCCAGCGGGCCGCTCTTCAACGCGCGCACCCAGGGCGTGCTTCGCTCGGGCCGCAGCTTGCGTGCCAGCTCGTTCAGCAGGCCGCCGGTCGTGCCGGTCGCCACGCGCGACGCGAAGCGGTCGAACACCTCGAAATGTTCGCGCACCAGTTCGACCATTTCCGTCTTGCGCGCATCGTGCGCGACCAGCGCGATCGACTGCGAACCGAAGTCGAACAGCGGGTCGAGCGCCGGGTTCGGCGGCGCACCCGTCGCCACTGCCCGCAGCTCGAACCATTCTCGTGCGCCGAGCAGCGTCGAAACGAAGGGCTTGCCGTGGATGATGCACTGGCGTTTCAGCGCCACCGCCTCCGGAAACGTCGACGACGGATCGACCGGGTCGATCAGGTAGATCGCCATGTCGATCGCCGCTTCCGGATCCGGATCGACCGCCCGCGCGACGAGCCGCATCAGCCCGCCTTCGCGGCCGTAGGGCAGGCGCTGTATGGCCTCGTAGCCGGCGAGCAGCCCCTCGCGCTCGATCGCGTCGAAGGTACGGCCGACGATCAGCAGCGTCGGTCGCAAGGTTTCGCGAAGCCGAGGCTCGATCTCGCGCAGCAGGCGAAACAGTGCGGCATCGGGCGTGTCGTGGTGCAGCCGGTTCGCGGCCAGGCCGATCCGCGGGTGGGCAGGAGTGAAAGGTGTAGGGGAAGCAGGAATCATCGCGTGAACTGTCTTAAGCTTTCCGACAGGATCCCATGATGCCCGTTCGACGATGACAGAGCGTACCGTTACCGCCGCGCTACCCGAGCCGCGTTTCGACACATTTCCCCGCCACGACGAACTCGGTCGCCTGTTGCGCGCCTACACGCAGGCGCGCCCGGATCTGTTCGAGCTTCGCGAACTGGGTCGCAGCCACGAGGGTCGCGAGATCTGGCTGGTCGTCGCCACCAACATCGCAAGCGGCAAGGATCGCGACAAGCCGGCTTTCTGGGTCGACGGCAACATCCACGCCGCGGAGCTGACCGCCTGCACGGCCGTGCTGTACTGGCTGCACATGCTCGCGAGCGGTTACGGCAACGACCCGAAGATCACCACGCTGCTCGACACGCGCTGCGTCTACCTGTGCCCGCGGCTGAATCCGGACGGCGCCGAACTGGCACTGGCCGATCGGCCGCGCCACATCCGCTCGTCGACGCGACCGTACCCGTTCGACGAGCCGATCGTCGACGGCCTGAGCGTCGAGGACGTCGACGGCGACGGCCGCATCCTGACGATGCGCATCGCCGATCCGCACGGCGGCTGGAAGCCGCATCCGGCGCAGCCGCGGCTGCTGGTGCCGCGCGAACCCGGCGACCTAGACGGGCCGTTCTACCGCGTGCTGCCCGAAGGCCGGCTGGCGAACTGGGACGGCGTCACGCTGCGCGTGAACCGCGATCGCGAAGGACTGGATCTGAACCGCAACTTCCCTGCGAACTGGCGCCAGGAGTTCGAGCAGGTCGGCGCCGGCCCGTTCCCGGCCAGCGAGCCGGAAGTGCGCGCGATGGTGCAGTTCGTCGTCGATCACCCGAACATCGGCGCGGCGCTGAGCTTCCACACGCACAGCGGCGTGATCCTGCGCCCGATGGGCGGCGAATCCGACGAGCAGATGATTCCCGAGGACCTGTGGCTGTTCAAGCGGCTGTCGAAGCTCGGCGAAACGCTGACCGGCTATCCGGCGGTCAGCATCTTCCACGACTTTAAGTACCACCCGAACGAGGTCATCAGCGGCACGCAGGACTGGTTCTACGAGCATCTCGGCGCGCTGTTCTGGACCGTCGAGCTGTGGGCGCCGAACCGCGAGGCCGGGATCACCGACTACGACTGGATCGGCTGGTATCGCGAGCACCCGCCCGAAGACGACCTGAAGCTGCTGGCCTGGAGCGACGAGCATTGCGAAGGGCGCGCGCACGTCGACTGGTACCCGTACGAGCATCCGCAACTCGGGCCCGTCGAGATCGGCGGCTGGGACCGGATGAATTACTGGCGCAACCCGCCGCCGGCGCTGCGCGAACGCGAAGTCGCTCGCTTTCCACAATGGCTGACGACGCTGGCTCTGTCGCTGCCGAAGCTCGAACTGGTGGCAGCCGAGGCGACGCGGGTCGAAGCGGGGCCGGGTGGTGTGCTGCGGAGCGAATCACGGACCGGGGAAGCAGGGTCCAGCGAGGCGGGTTCACGCGAATGGAATTCAGGCAAATCGGGTTCAGGCGAAGTGGTCGCAAACGAATCGGGCGCTGCCGATGCGAGCGTCAGTGGCGACCTGTGGCGCGTTCGCATGGTCGTCGGCAACGCCGGCTACCTGCCGCAGTACGTCACGCGACGCGCGCAACAGCGCAAGACCGTGCGCGGCGTGGTGTTCTCGATCGAACTGCCCGAGCGCGCGCAACTGCTGGTCGGCAAGCCGCGCGAGGAAGCCGAGCAGCTTGACGGACACGCGCCGACCAGCACGCTGCAAGCCTTCCTGCCGAACCGGCAGGCGAGCGGCGACCGGACC
>ENA-UOUJ01001156-UOUJ01001156.1-activated-sludge-metagenome-genome-assembly--contig:-NODE-1156-length-14671-cov-4.886152_pt1 | contig 14671 bp, 13 predicted proteins | sample MGYA00249839_ERZ747224 | MGnify/ENA primary metagenome ERZ747224 (study PRJEB28782, sample SAMN03220277) | activated sludge metagenome | biome: wastewater; feature: sewage sludge; material...
AAGCTGCAGTTCTACCATTGAACTACGCCCGCGTGGTGACCAGTCTATGCCCGCCCCGGGCCGCTTTCAACGCGAGCGGGCGCCGGCAAGGACCGCCGGCGCCACTCGCTGTTCAGAAGCTGCCGCCCACGGTGGCGAACGCGGTGGTCTGCTTGCCGCCCTTCTCGCCCGCGTTCAGGCTGACGCCGAGGTTCGCGTCGAGCCCGAACAGGGTCGTGCGCGCGCCGACGGTCAGCGTGGTGTAGGTGTCGTCGTAGCGCAGGCCGGGCACGGCGTAGCCCAGGCCGGTGCTCTGCGACTGCGCGAAGGCTTCCTCGGCGGCGTCCTCGAACTCGCGGTCGAGGGTGATGCGCGCGTACGGTGCCAGGTGCGCGTTGATCGCGTAGCTCGCCTGCCAGCCGACGCTGCCGATCAGCGAGTCGAACTCCTGGTCGGGGAAGGCAAGCGAGGTCGACGACGCCGCATCGCTTTCGGCGAAGCCGTCGATGTCGATCTGCTGCATGACCACGCCCAGCACCGGGCCGTGCGTCAGCGCGCCCTCGCCCAGGTTCCAGCCGGCGTGCAGCGCGGCGGTGAGGTTGCTGCCGTCGGTCGAGCCGCGATGCACGCGCAGCGCCGGGCCAAGCGGCACCTGGCGGTCGATGTCGAAATCGAGCGCGGTGTAGCTCAGCTGGCCGCTGACCCAGGCGCCGCCTTCGGCATGCCAGCCGACGAAGCCGCCCAGCGTTGCCTCGCTCTGGTCCCAGTCGCCGCGGCGCAGGCCCCAGTCGTTGGCCTGGCGGCCGTAGCCGGCGAAGCCGCCGTAGACGAGGTTGCCGCGATTCCAGGCAAGACCGGCGCTCAGCGCCGGGCCGGCGCCGTCATAGTTGTCGCCGTGGCCGTAGCGCTGGAAGTCGCCGCGCAGGTCGGCCCACCAGCGGCGTCCGTCCTGCTCCGGCGCCACCGCCAGCTGCGCGCCGACGCGTTCGGCGCGGCCACGGCCGGTCATCGCCGCCGAATGCGGCAGCACCGCGATCTGGCGCGGGCCTTCGATCATGCCGATCGCAAGCTGCGCGATGATGCGGTGCGCGGACGCGCTCGGGTGCACGCCGTCGGCGAACAGGTAGGTCTGGTCCGCGCCCGGGCTGACGTAGGTGCCCGGGTGGCAGGTGATCGACTGCGCGGTGATCTGCGGCTGGCAGGCAGTGCCGGTGACGTTCGAGAAGCCGTAGCGCGAAGGATCGGCGACGACCTCGCGCAGGAAAGTGAAGGTGTCCAGCGGAATCACGCGCAGGCCATTGGCCTGCAGTCCGCCATACAGCGCATTGTTGTACGCGGTCGCGATCGCCGTGCCCTGCGCGGCCGCCGCCGGGCCCTGCGCCAGGAACGATGGCGCGATGCCGATATCGGGGATGTTGGGTACCAGCACGTAGCGCGCGCCCGCGCCCTGCAGGGTGCCGACGATGCCGACCTGCGCGGTCACCGCCGCGCCGATGATCTGCTGCGCCTGCGTCGGGTTGGCCGCGATCGAGAACAGGTCGTTGGCGCCGCCCCAGACCGTGTACAGCGCATCCGGATCGGCGCGCCCGCCGTTGGCCGCCAGGTAGCGGCCCATCTGCGTGGCCAGCGACGGCGTCAGCCCGAACGGTGGGCCGATGCGATCGCTGGCGATCATCGAGCCACCGGCAGCGTAGTTGTCGCCCGACTGGCCGTTGCCGTTGGGCGTGGCGTTGGTGCCGTAGTAGTCGGCCAGCCACTCCGCCCAGACCAGGCCCGGGTTGGTGGTGAAGCGGCCGAGGATCGCCGCGGCCGGATCCTGCTGCACCAGCAGCGGTCGGAAATAGCCGGCGTCGGTCAGGCTGTCGCCGAAGAACACGGTGCGCGAAAAGGTGTCGCCGGCGAACGCAGGCGCGGCGGCGAGGGCCAGCGCGGCCGCGAGCAGACCGGTCGCGGGAAGGGAACGGGGCTTCGAACGGGGCATCGGGAACTCCGGGGAAATGGATCCACGGCACCAATACGGCACCGCACGGTGCGAATTGTCACTGAACCGGGAGGGCGGCTCACGCCGCAGTGCGGCATGCCCGGCGTGCGTGCGCAGAGCCGGCGGGCGACAATCGCACCATGGACATCCAGCTCAATGGCGAGGCGGCGACGGTCGCCGAAGGCACCACGGTGCAGGCACTGCTTGAACAACGCGGACTCGGCCAGCGCCGGGTCGCGGTCGAGGTCAACGGCGAGATCGTGCCGCGCGGACGCCATGCCGCGCACGGGCTGCGCGCCGGTGATCGTGTCGAGATCGTGCACGCGCTGGGAGGTGGGTGAGCGATAATCCCGCGATGACCACGCAGCCCCCACACAACGACGCCCTCGTCATCGCCGGCAAGGCCTACCGTTCCCGCCTGCTCACCGGCACCGGCAAGTTCCGGGACCTCGACGAGACCCGCCGCGCCACCGAGGCCGCCGGCGCCGAAATCGTCACCGTCGCCATCCGCCGCACCAACATTGGCCAGACCCCCGGCGAGCCCAACCTGCTCGACGTGCTGCCGCCGGAGCGCTACACCATCCTGCCCAACACCGCCGGCTGCTATACCGCCGAGGACGCGGTGCGCACCTGCCGCCTCGCGCGCGAGCTGCTCGACGGCCACAACCTCACCAAGCTCGAGGTGCTGGGCGACCAGAAGACGCTCTACCCGGACGTGGTGCAGACGCTCAAGGCCGCCGAAACCCTGGTCGCCGACGGCTTCGAGGTGATGGTCTATACCAGCGACGATCCCATCCTGTGCAAGCGCCTGGAGGAGATCGGCTGCGTCGCGGTGATGCCGCTGGCCGCGCCGATCGGCTCGGGCCTGGGCATCCAGAACCGCTACAACCTGATCGAGATCGTCGAGAACGCCAAGGTGCCGATCATCGTCGACGCCGGCGTCGGCACCGCCTCCGATGCCGCGATCGCGATGGAGCTGGGCTGCGACGGCGTGCTGATGAACACCGCGATTGCCGGTGCGCGCGACCCGGTGCGCATGGCGCGGGCGATGAAGCTGGCAGTCGAGGCCGGCCGCGACGCCTTCCTCGCCGGCCGCATCCCGCGCAAGCGCTACGCCAGCGCCTCGTCGCCCGAGGAGGGCCTGGTCGGATGATGCCCCGTAGGGCGGGTCTCGACCCGCCATCGAGCCTGCCCTGGCATTGCCATCAACACGGGCCGTCCTGTATGCGGAGCCGGCGGGTCGAGAGGAGCGGCGGGTCGAGACCCGCCCTACGTGACTGATCCGTTCTCCAGTCCCGGGGCGAAGGCACCGCCCAAGCCGTTCACCGCCACCGAGGGACGGCGCGAGATCCGCAGCTTCGTGCTCCGCCAGGGCCGCTTCACCGAGGCCCAGCAGCGCGCGTTCGACGAGCTGTGGCCGCGCTACGGCCTCGACTACGCCGGCACGCCGCGCGACTTCGACGCCGCCTTCGGGCGCAGCGCGCCGTGCGTGCTCGAGATCGGCTTCGGCAACGGCGATGCGCTGCGTTTCGCCGCGGCGCGTGACCCGGATCGCGACCACGTCGGCATCGAGGTCCACGCCCCTGGCGTCGGCCGCCTGCTCAACGCGCTGGCCGCCGACGGCATCGCCAACGTGCGCCTCTACCACCACGACGCGGTCGAAGTGCTGCAGCACGAGATCGCCGACGGCAGCCTCGACGAGATCCGCATCTACTTCCCCGACCCCTGGCACAAGAAGCGCCACCACAAGCGCCGACTTGTGCAGCCCGCGTTCGCCGCGCTGCTGGTGCGCAAGCTTGCGACGAATGGACGCTTGCACCTCGCCACCGATTGGCAGGACTATGCCGAGCAGATGTGGGACGTGCTCGACGCCACCCCGGGACTGCGCAACCGCGCCGGCGCGCGCGGCCACGTGCCGCGCCCCGACTGGCGACCGCAGACGCACTTCGAGACCCGCGGGCAGCGGCTGGGGCACGGGGTGTGGGACCTGCTTTACGACCGGGATGACCAGCCTTCGGCTGTTGTGAAGCCTTCGGAATTCGGGAGTCGGGATTCGGAAACAGCGGCCGGGGATCCGTGATGCGGGGTCCGGATCGCCAGGATGCTGTCCGACAGTCGCGACCACGTTCGCTGCAGCCATCATGCACGCGGTGGATTCCGGGCCTTTCCGAATCCCGACTCCCGAATTCCGAATCCCCGCCCTGATGGACACCCAGCTCGCCCTCACCACGGACATGAAGATCGTCCTCGGGCTGGTCGGCCTGACGATGATCCTGTTCGTGTTCCAGCGCGTGCGCGCCGACCTCGTCGCGCTGGTGGTGCTGGTGATGCTGGGCCTGACCGGGCTGGTGCAGCCGGAGGACGTGTTCAACGGCTTCTCCTCGAACGCGGTCATGAGCGTGATCGCGACCATGATCCTGGGCATGGGCCTGGACCGCACCGGCGCGCTCAACCGCCTCGCCGCGTGGCTGATGCGGCGCTCGCGCGGGGTCGAGCAGCGCCTGCTGCTGCTGGTGTCGGCAATCGCCGGCCTCAACTCCTCGGTGATGCAGAACCCGTCGGTGATGGCGCTGTACCTGCCGGTGGTGTCGCGCCTGTCCTCGCGCACCGGCATCAGCCTGGCGCGGATGCTGCTGCCGCTGGCGGCGGCCATCGTGATGGGCGGCACCCTGACCATGGTCGGCAGCTCGCCGCTGATCCTGCTCAACGACCTGCTGACCGCGGCCAACGCCAACCTGCCCTCCGGCGCGGCCACGATCGAGCCGCTGAACATGTTCGCGCCGATGCCGGTGGGCCTGTGCCTGCTCGCGGCCTGCCTGCTGTACTTCCGCTTCATCGGCGACCGCAAGCTGCGCCGCGAGGGCGACGCCAACGTCACCCCCGCGCGCACCGAGAGCTACTTCTCGCGCACCTATGGCATCGAGGGCGAGGTCCACGAGCTCACCGTCACCGCCGACAGCCCGCTGGTGGGCATGACCTTCGGCGAGGCCGAGGCCCTGCACGACGCGCCGCTGCTGCTGGCCCTGCAGACCGGCAACGAGTCGCGGCTGGCGCCACCGGCGGACGCGCGCATCTGGGTGGGTAGCGTGCTCGGCGCGATGGGAGATCGCCAGCAGATCGCCGACTTCGCGCAGAACCATTTCCTGCGCATGAACTCGCGCCTGCGCAACTTCGCCGACCTGTTCAACCCCAGCCGCGCCGGCATCTCCGAGGCGGTGGTGCCGCCGACCTCGAAGTTCATCGGCAAGACCGCCGCCGAACTGCAGCTGCGCCGCCAGCACGGCATCAGCCTGCTCGCGATCAACCGCGACAAGACGGTGCTGCGCGAGAACGTGCGCAACATCGCACTGCGCGCCGGCGACATGCTGGTGCTGCACAGCATCTGGCAGGACCTCGGCCAGGCCGCCGCCAAGCGCGACTTCGTCGTCGTCACCGACTACCCCAAGGGCGAACAGCGCCCGCACAAGTTCCGCATCGCGATGGTGATCTTCGCGGTGACCATGCTGATCGCCCTGTCCGGCCGCGTGCCGACCTCGATCGCGCTGATGACCGGCGTCGCCGGCATGCTCGTGTTCGGCGTGCTGAAGATGGACGAGGCCTATTCCGCGATCAGCTGGAAGACCGTGTTCCTGATGGCCTGCCTGATCCCGCTGGGCTGGGCGATGGACGGCAGCGGTGCCGCGGCATGGATCGCCGGCCACACCGTCGAACGGCTGCCCGGCGGCCTGCCCCCCTGGGCGATCGAATTCGCCGTCGCCGTGCTGACCTCCGCCTTCTCGATGGTGATCAGCCACGTCGGCGCCACGATCGTCGTCGTGCCGATCGCGATCAACCTCGCCCTCGCCACCGGCGGCAACCCCGTCGCCTTCGCCCTGATCGTCGCGCTGTCGGCCTCGAACAACTTCGTCACCCAGTCCAACCCGGTGATGTCGATGATCACCGGCCCCGGCGGCTACACCCCCCGCGAACTGTGGCGCATCGGCGTGCCGCTGTCGCTGATCTACACCACGATCGTGGTGCTGGTGGTGAACCTGGTGTTCTGATCCAGCCGCCGGCACCAGCGGCGTCCAGACAGTCGCGTTAACAGGCCCTAGGGCACGATCCGCAGCACTTCGCCTGCCATCGCGGTGATACCGCGGTTGCTGACGTAGAGCGCGCCATCGGGCCCCACTGCGAGACCGGTGGGGCGATCGAGTCCGGCAAGCACCACGCTACGGCTGCCATCCGGCGCGATGCGGATGATCCGCCCCGGCCCCACGAAGAACACCGGGCCGGTCGCGTGTTCCAGCACATAGAGGCTGCCGTCGGCGGCGAAGTCGAGATCGATGATGGTCTTGAACCCGGACTGCCAGGCGGTGGGTGCCTGGCCAGGTGCGATGCGGAAGATGTTGGCCGCGCCATCGACGAAAGGAACGCCGGTCAACTGGCCGAGGTAGATCGCGCCATCGGGGCCGCGCGCGAATCCGGTGGGCACCGCGTCGGTCGCAGCGAACGGCCGCGACGGGAAGGTCGCCACCGTGGTCATGGTGCCGTTGGCCGCGACCCGCAGCAGAGAGTTGCCCGCGGCATCGGTGACGAACTGCGCACCTGGCTCGGCAAGCACGGCGAAGGGATTGGTCTCGAGCGGACCGCCGGCCGGATTGTGCGAGGCTTCATGCGCGGAGATGTCGGCGACCACCTGCCACTTGCCGTTCGGGTTCACCTTCAGCAGGTGGCCGTACACCTTGCCGGCCGCGCCGAATACGGAACGCTGGGACGGGTCCACGCCGGCGAAGCCGATGGTGACGTAGGCAACGTTCCCCTGGAACGAGACATCGTTGGGTCCGCCGGTTTCGGTGCCGGCGGCGTCGGCGATCGACGGCAGCCCCTGGACGATGCGGTCCTGGCGCCCCTTGTGCAGCCGACTGATCGCGCCGGTCGAACCATGGCAGAACGCCGTGCCGCGGATGGAAATGCAGGGATGGGTGCCGCCGCGCCCGGACTCGGCGACGTACAGGGCGCCATTGGGCGCGAAGGCGAGGCCGCGAGGGTTGTCCAGTCCGGACATCACCACTTCGACCGATGCGGCGAACGCGGGGGCGGGCAGGAGCAGGGACAGGGCGAGGATCAGGATCGGACGCATGTCGATCTCCGTCGTCTGGGAGGGATGCGGGTGCCGTGGACCGACGTCACCACCTGTTCCAACGCCCTTCCACCAGGCAAGCGGACACCGCTCGTCGGCTGCCGCGATTGCGGCTTCCCGGGGCAAAGGCGGGGCACTCGGTGCTCGCCTCTACCGTCCCGGTGGGAAGACGATGCATTACGATTCGCACAACGACCCGGCTCAGGAGGAGCCATGGCGACCGCCCCGGATTCAGTGACGACGTTTCCACGGATCAGATCATCCTTTGCCGCGCTCCTGATCGGCCTTGCGCCGGTGCCTGCGATGGCGGCAGAACCCGTCATCACGACGGTCGCCGGCGGCTGTGTCTGGGGGGGCACAATCGTCTGCGACGGCGAGTATGCCACCGACGTCAGTCTCACCTGGCCCTTGGGCGTCGCGGCCGACCCGTGGGGCAACTTCCATATCGCCCTGCAGCACGATGGTGTCTACAGGGTCGATGCCGGCGGACGGATTTCGAAGCTCGCCGGGAACACGACCAACTACAACGGTGACGGAATCCCCGCGATCGAAGCCGGCATCAACGCCGTCGCCATCGCGATCGACAGCGCAGGGATCATCTACGTCGCCGACAAGAGCAACGCGCGCATCAGGATGATCACCCGCGACGGCATCATCCGGACTGTCGCGGGCAACGGCACGACCGGATTCGCCGGGGATGGCGGGCTCGCCGTCAATGCGGCACTGAACAATCCCGACGGCATCGCGGTCGACGCCGACGGCAACCTGTACATCCTCGACAGGGGCAACCACCGGGTCCGCAAGGTCAGCAAGGTCAGCAACGGGGTCATTACCACGCTGGCGGGCAACGGCGTTCCAGGCTTCACCGGCGATCATGGCCCCGCGCGAATGGCCCAGCTGAACAACCCGCAGGGCATCGCCGTCGACTCATCCGGCAATGTCCATGTGGCCGACACGGGCAACAATCGGATCCGCAGGATCTCGACCGACGGCACCATTCGCACCATTGCCGGCGGCGGCCCTTTCCACGTCGATCCCATCGCGACGAACATGTCCCTGCAACAGCCCACCAGCGTGACCGTCGATCCAATCGGCAACGTGCTGTTTTCCACGCGCGCCGCCGTCCACCGCATCGAACCGGACGGCACGCGGAGCACGGTCGCCGGGCAGTTCGACAACATCCGGGGACTGATCACCCCGTGGGGCCCCGGCATCGACCAGGACTATGGCGACGGAGGCCCCGCCATCGCGGCGTACCTCGGAAGCATCGAAGCCATCGCTTTCGACCACGCCGGCAACCTGCTGGTGGCCGACCAGGGCACCGCGCGCATCCGCAAGGTCACGCCGATCCCGTGGAAACCCGCGATCAAGGGGCTGGGCGCCTTTTCTGCCGGCCACCGCATTCCCCTCGTCGGCTGGTTCAAGGACATCAAGATCGCCGACATGAACGGCGATGGCCGGGACGATGTGGTGGCGACGACACGGATGGGCCGCTTCAGCTACAACCCCGACACCGACCTGCGCGTGCATATCCTGCTCCAGCGTGCCGACGGCACGCTCGACGCGCCGCGCACGGTCCGCTATGGCCTGCAGCAGGGGCAGGGCCATGACGGTGGCATGCTGGCGATCGCCGACTTCAATCGCGACGGGGTTCTCGACGCCGCCGTTTCCCGCTCCAGCGGCGTGGATATCGTCCCCGGCTCCCGATCAGGAAACTTCACAAGCCGTGCGTACCACGACCTGCCGGTGCCCGGGTCGATGGACGAGATCATCGCAACCGACTTCAACCGCGATGGCCTTCCGGACATCGTCGGGCCTTCGGTCCAATTCGGGGCCCGGCTCGTCCATATCATCGGAAGCGGCAGCTCATCCGCCGGCACCGCATCGTTCAGCGAATCGATCCCCGACTCCGTCCGGCTGCTCCACGCCGCCGACTTCAATGGCGACGGCAACGAAGATCTCGCGTATGCCTATCGAGCTGCCGGGGGCTACGACTACGGGATCGCGATCCGCTTCCACGACGGGCGGACCATGTTCTCCAGCCCGACGCGCTTCACGCTCAGCCCGCTGCAAGCTCCGCTCGCACTGTCAGTAGGCGATATCGATGGAGACGGCCGCAAGGACCTGCTGTTCGACTATCCCGTCGACCACCGGATGCCGAACCTGACACGGCTGGGCGTGATGTTGCAGACCCCCGCCGGAGGACTGCAGCTGCTGGAGCCGATCCCCACCTACCACGGCGCCCGCAGCCTCGCCATCGGCGATGTCGACCGCGACGGACACGCCGACCTGGTGGCGTTCCGCGCCGACAGCGGCGTCTCCCTGCTGCGCGGTAACGGCTCCGGGGCCTTCGGCATCGAGATCAAGCGCTTCATCCCCGACCTGGTACCCGAGGAAAGCCCGGTCATGGCCATGGGCGACATCAACCAGGACGGACTGCCGGACGTCGTGGTGACCGTGCCCGGCATCGGACTGGACATCCTGTACGGCACCTCACGCCCCGCGCAGAGGCGCAGCGGAGACGGTCCGCTTTCGCGGCCAGACCCGGCCCGGTCGTCCGTTGCAGCCCCGCCGAACGCAAGACTGGCGGCGATGCCGTCGCGCGCCAGTGCGCCGACTTCGCGGCCCCTGCCTGCGCGGATATCGGTCGCGGCGACGGCCGGCGCAGGCAGTTGGCCTTCATTGAAACGAAAGTACCGGGCAATTGCCCTGCGCTGGACCTCGTGGCGCCTGCACCTGTATCGGGACGGCCTGCCGACCCTCTTCAATCGGACCATGCAGGTCGAACCCCGGTCCTCCAGCAGCGGCAAAGACGGGACATCCTGGACGGGGAACGATGCGCGCGTCCCTCGGGAGTGCGCCGACCGCGATCGCCGGGAACACGCCGGGACATGTCCCTGACGCCAACGGCGACACGACGCCGGCGAGCGTGAGGTCGCGCCCATGGGGCGCTCCTACCACGAAGATGCTTGGAAATCAGATCCGGATGACGCCGGCGCAAAGGACAACCACGCCGTCGCGCACCTCGACGGGAATCGCCCGCAGCGCCTCGCCACGGCACGGTCCCGCCACGCATTCGCCCTGCGCCAGTTCGAAGCTGGCGCCATGCACGGCGCAGACGAGCAGTCCGTCCTTCGACTTGAGGAACTGGCCGGGCGCCCAGTCGAGGCGGCGGCCGGCGTGTGGGCAGACGTTGAGCCAGGCGCGGACCGTGTCGCCGTCGCGATACAGGATCAGGGACTCGGCATCGCCCGCGTCGATGACGGCCTCGACTTCGGCGAAGCCGCCGTCGGCAATGGCGTCCAGTGCAATCAGCGGGGTGTCCGGGTTCGGGGTATTCATGTCACTGGTTTAACGAACTCGTTACATTCTGGTTGCGCCTGCGACCGATACTGGACGCCTCCGCATTGTCTCATCCCCCGCCGATGCCGTCCGCCTTCTTCCGCACCGCCCACGCCCGCTTCGACGCTTCCGGCATGCGCGGGATGTTCACGCCGCGCAAGCCGCGCAGCCCACTGCTGCGGGTGCTGCTGGGCGTGGTCGGCATCGCGATCCTGGCGGTGCTGCTGGTGGTCGGCCTGTTCGTCGGCGCGGCGATGATCTCGTTCGGGCTGCTGCGCAGCGCGCTGCGCCCGCGCAAGGCCGACGTGCCCAAGCGTGCGGACGTGATCGACGCCGAGTACCGCGTCGTGCCCAACAAGCCCGGCCAGCCGGTCCTGCGCTGATCCCCGTGCGCGACGTCATCGACGCCGCACCCGTTCCGCGCATCCCGGTACGCGGCGGCGGCACCTTCCCGGTGCGCCGCATCTACTGCGTCGGACGCAACTTTGCCGACCACGCGCGGGAAATGGGTGCGGCTGCGCCTGCGTCGAAGGCCGATCGCGGCACCCCGATGTTCTTCATGAAACCAGCCGACGCCATCGTCACCAATGGCGACGTCGCCTATCCGCCTTCGACGCAGGACCTGCACCACGAGGTCGAACTGGTGGTCGCGCTGGGACGCGATGCCCCGCCGGGTGTCCTCGCGATCGACGAAGCCGGCATGCTGGTGTTCGGCTATGGCGTCGGCATCGACCTGACCCGGCGCGACCTGCAGGCCGCTGCGAAAGCGAAGGGCGCCCCCTGGGACATCGCCAAGGGCTTCGACCAGTCGGCGCCTGTCAGCGAGCTGATGCCGGCAAGGGACCTGGGGGCGCTGGCACCGCGGGTGCTGTCGCTGGACGTCAACGGCCAGCGTCGGCAGGAGTCGGCACTGGATAATTTGATCTGGGACGTGCCGGAGATCCTGCACGAGCTGTCGAAACTCTATGCGCTGCGGGCCGGCGACCTGGTGTTCATGGGCACGCCGGCCGGCGTGGCTGCGCTCTTGCCCGGCGATGCCTGCGAAGCCCGTCTTGACGACATCATCACCCTGCACTGCCGGATCATGCCCGCCCGTGTACGCTAACGCCGCCACCAGCGGCCAACCAGGAGAACGTGATGGGCATGATGAGTGAGTTCAAGGAATTCGCGATGCGCGGCAACGTCATCGACCTCGCCGTTGGCGTGGTGATCGGCGCCGCCTTCGGCAAGATCGTGAGCGTGCTGGTCGACAACGTGATCATGCCGCCGATCGGGCTGCTCATCGGCGGGGTCGATTTCTCCGAGCTCGGCATCACCCTGAAGGAAGCCACCATCGACGCCGCGGGCGAAGCCGTGCCTGCGGTCGTGATCGGCTACGGCGAGTTCATCAACGCCCTGATCTCGTTCGTGATCATCGCCTTCGCGATCTTCATGGTGGTCAAGGCGATCAACCGCCTCAACCGCAAGCCGGAGCCGGAGCCCGAGGCGCCCGCGGAACCGTCCGAGGACGTGCTGCTGCTGCGCGAGATCCGCGATTCGCTGAAGAGATAGCCTTCGCATCGCACATCACCGGAGCCGCGGGCTTGCTAAGCTCGCGGCTTCGCCGTCTTTGGACGGGTCCCGGAGATCGCGATGCGCCGCGCCTGCCTGTTGCTGACGATGCTGCTCCCCGCCGCCCTGCTCCATGCAGGCGAAGCAGAAACACGGATCCCCGCGACCGCCATCGCCGCCGCCGCCGAGTTGCGCGAACGCGCGCTCGCCGACGACACCGGCTGGAAGATCGTCGAATCCTTGACCACCGAGGTTGGCCCGCGCCTGCCGGGCAGCGAAGCCGATGCACGCGCGGTCGCGTGGGCGGTGGCGAAGTTCAGGGAACTCGGCTACGACAAGGTGTGGACCGAGCCGGTGACGTTCCCGAAATGGGAGCGTCGCGGCGAGTCGGCCGAAGTCCTCGGCGCGCATGCGCAGCCGCTGGTGGTGACGGCGCTGGGCGGCAGTCCCGGCGGCACCGTCGAGGCCGAGATCGTGCGCTTCGACAGCCTCGACGCGCTGCAGGCCGCGCCTGAGGGTTCGCTGGCCGGCAAGATCGCGTTCGTCGACATGCCGATGCAGCGCACGCGCGACGGCAGCGGCTACGGCAAGGCCAGTCCGGTGCGCGGACGCGGCCCATCGGAAGCGATCCGCAAGGGCGCGGTCGGCTACCTGATGCGTTCCATCGGCACCAGCCCGCATCGCGTGGCCAACACCGGTATCACGCGGTTCGACGAAGGCCTGGTGCCGATTCCTTCGGCTGCGCTGGCGCTGCCTGATGCCGACCAGCTGGGCCGCCTGCTGCAGCGCGGCCCGGTGCGCGTGCGGCTGGCGCTGGACTGCGGCTGGAATGGTGAGTACACCTCGCAGAACGTGATCGGCGAGATCACCGGCAGAGAACGCCCCGACGAGATGGTGGTGATCGCGAGCCACCTCGATTCCTGGGACCTGGGCACCGGCGCCATCGACGATGCCTCCGGCGTCGGCATCACCATGTCCGCCGGCCGCCTGATCGGCCGGATGGAACAGCGTCCGAAGCGCACGATCCGGGTGATCGCCTTCGCCAACGAGGAACAGGGACTGGTCGGCGCGCGCCAGTACGCCGCACGCCATGCGGACGCAATGGCCGGGCACGTGATCGCGGTGGAGAGCGATTTCGGCGCGGGGCGCATCTACGGCATCAGTTCCGGCGCGCCGGAACGTGCGCAAGGCGCGATCCGGCAGATCGCCGATGTCCTCGCACCGCTGGGCATCGACCACCTGCCGGGCACGGGCGGCCCGGGACCGGACATCATCCCGCTGGCGCAGGCCGGCGCGGCCTGGGCGTGGCTGGGACAGGACGGCACGCAGTACTTCGACTTGCACCACAACGCCGACGACACCCTGGACAAGATCGATCGCGACGACCTTGCGCAGAACGTCGCCACCTACGCGGTGTTCGCGTATCTGGCAGCGGAAGCCGAAGGCGATTTCGGCAGCGCACGGAAGCCATAGCCCGGCGCGTCGTGCGCGCGCCCCGCTACCCGGCCGCGCGCTCCCGCGTCCACTGCGCCAGCAGGACCGCGGTCGCCGATGCGACGTTGAGGCTTTCCACCGCCCCCGTGCCCGGGATCGACAGCCGCAGGTCGCAGGCCTGTGCCAGTGCGCCGCCCATGCCCTCGCCTTCTGCACCGAGCACGTAGACCAGGCGCTGCGGCAGTCGCGCGGCGAACAGGTCGTCACCGCCGCGCACCACCGTCGCCGCCAGCACGAAGCCCGCACTGCGCAACTGCGCGATCGCTTCGTCCCCGCGCCCCAGGCGCACCAGCGGCACCGCTTCCGCGCCGCCCTCGGCTACGCGCGCCGCCGCGCCCGACAGCGCCAGCGTCGAATCCTCCGGCAGCAGCAGCGCCGACACGCCGAAGTGCGCCGACGAGCGCAGGATCGCGCCGAGGTTGTGCGGATTGCCGACGCCGTCCAGCCACAGCGCGCAGCACGGCCCGTCCGGCAGCGCGGCCAGCCAGTCGGCCAGCGACTGCGGTGGTTCGCGCAGCACGTCGGCGACCACGCCCTCGTGGTGGGTGCTCGCCGCCAGCTTGCGCAGCTCGTCCTCGTCGTCGACCACGCGATAGCCGATGCGGTTGGCCACGCACCACTTCAGCAGCGGCTGCAGCTGCCCGATCCGCTCCTGCGACAGGTAAAGCTTGCGGATCGCCTGCGGTCGCCGTGCGAACACCGCGCGCACCGCGTTCAGTCCGTACAGGCGCAGTTCGCCGCCGCGAACGGCCGGCGCCGCGCGATCGTCGCGCGCCGGCGCCGCTGTCGTGCGCGGCCGCGCGGCCCAGGGCGTGTCTGGGCCGGGCGGCGGCGGCGGCGGGCGCCCGCCCGCCACGTCAGGAGGACAGCCGCTTGCGCCAGAAGTCGGCGTTGCGGATGCCCAGCGCGTCGGGATCGAACACCGGCTCGATGCCCAGCTTCTTCTGCCGCTCGTAGTCGCGCAGCGCGATCAGCGCCGGCTTCTGCAGCAGCAGGATCGCGATGATGTTCAGCCACGCCATCAGGCCCACGCCCATGTCGCCCAGCGCCCATGCGGTGCCGGCGTTGTGGAAGGCACCGAAGATCACCATGCCGATGATCGCCAGGCGCAGCAGCAGCGTCGCCAGCGGCCGGGTCTTGTGGCCGTTGAGGTAGGTCAGGTTGGTCTCGGCCATGTAGTAGTAGGCCATGATCGTGGTGAA
>ENA-UOUJ01001157-UOUJ01001157.1-activated-sludge-metagenome-genome-assembly--contig:-NODE-1157-length-14659-cov-4.971104_pt1 | contig 14659 bp, 16 predicted proteins | sample MGYA00249839_ERZ747224 | MGnify/ENA primary metagenome ERZ747224 (study PRJEB28782, sample SAMN03220277) | activated sludge metagenome | biome: wastewater; feature: sewage sludge; material...
AATTGTAATCAAACAAATAATATGCGACCCCTACGGGGTCGTATCTGTATCCATTATTCGATGCTATAAATATATAAACCCTTCAGGTTTCATTATTCAACCCATTCAAATAAATATTCATCTTTAAATTCAATTTGAAATTTACTCAAAAAATCCATGTACTCTTCACGAAATGACTGTTTTTTATGATGCTCCTTTTGATTTAAAACATACTTAATTACATTATCCAATGCAGAATGGCTATATGAAAATGCTCCATAACCTTCCTGCCAACTAAACTTATTATTTGAAAATTTCTTTTCATTGATAAATTCATTGGAAGATTTCTTTATTTCCCTCACCAGGTCAGATAAGCAACAAGAAGGCTTCATACCAATTAAAATGTGGATGTGATCGGGCATTCCATTTATTGCTAACATTTTCTGTTCTTTATTTCGCACAATTCCTGAAATATATTTATACAATTCTTCCTCCCAAGATGAATGGATTAAACTATATCTACCTTTAACAGCAAAGACAACATGAATATATATTTGCGAAAATGTACCCGGCATTATTTCTCTATTTTATTAATGTGAGCAATAAACTTTGATAGTTCTTTTCCTATTTCAATCAACTCATTGTTGTTTGTAGCTCTACCTGTGGCATCATATCCAATATCTTCGGCTATTGCCATAAAAATAGGGTAGTCGTCCCCTTCAACTTCGCTCAGGGCTGTTTGTTTTGCCAAAAAATATTTTTCGGTCAATTCTTCTTTTAGCAGGTTCACTTTGTCCGTAAATGCCTGTTGTAATTTGGCTTTGTCATCTTTTATAATTTCACCAATTTCTTTCTTGCCGCCTATGGGATTTTGCTCTTTGGCAGTTTTCTCTAAATCTTTTATGGTTTTATTCTTTTCCATTTCCCAATGTTCAATTGTTTTCAAAAATTTGTAATCGGTCTTAATTTGCTCCTTGAGTTGATTTTTCTTATTGGAGATTTTCTCTGTTATTTCTTGTTTGTGTTTTCGCAAGAAAAGAATGGAGCTTTTAACGCCTGCACCTGTTGCAGTGAATGCAGTTTGTGGCATTGAAACAACGGCTATAATACGATACATTTCTTCAATGTTGTCTCTTACATATTGCAAACTGCTATTGGTTAAAATACCGTCTGGAATTACGATTGCCAAATAACCGTGTTCGGTTAAAAATTTATGACACTGCTCTATAAATAAAACCTCTGTGCTTTGGCTATCTCTTACACTTGCTTTGCTGCTTGGTGAAGTATTGAGCCAATCAATTTTTTTTAAAGCCAGATTGTATTTGTGCATATAAGCTTTTTCGGTTTGCTTGATGCTGCTGCCAAATGGCGGATTGGTGATGATAAAATCAAAAGTTCCGTATTCGAATTCTTTGTTTTTGCTTTTGGCTTGCATTTCTACGTCGCTCAAAAGTCCGTCTGATGCAATGACGTTGGTGTGTCCGTCATCGTGAATAATTCATTTTGGCTGTTCGGGCAATCTGGTCGTTTATTTCAATACCAAAGAGGTTTTTCTCAGCAAAGTCGTGCCAATATTTGTAATGGTCTTTTTCATCTCTTATTGGGTTGTAAAATTCGTTGGCTTGTTCTCTCACCTTGTCCAAGGCGTAAAGTAAAAAGCCACCACTTCCGCAACTGGTGTCAAGCACTCTTGATTTATGTGTAATTGGCAAACTGTCAACAATGAATTTTACAATGGGTCTTGGGGTAAAATATTGTCCGAAGTCGCCACGGAAATAACTGCCTATAAAAGTTTCAAAGGCTTTTCCTTTGCTGTCAAGGTCAGTTTTGTTGAGGTTTATACGTTGAAAGTATTTTACAATGGTCAGCGTTTCTTGTGCCGAAAGCGTAATACACTCTTTGAAAACTTCGGGCGCTTCTTTTTCGCCAACTGCATAAATTTTCTTAATGCGTTTTAGCAAATCTTCAGGATCTTCGCCCCTAAATATTTGAAATTCGTAAGGTTCTCCTGTTTTTCTTGGATGTTTCTCGTCCCAAATTTTGCAGAAGATGAGTTTATCCAATTCATCAAACGCAACACTTGGATTTCTTTGTCCACCGCCCCAAAGTGCTTGATGCGATTGAATGAAAATCTTTGTCAGTTCGCTTTCGCTTACAACCTGCAATTCAAAAAATTTCTGCTTTATGTTCGAGTCGTATTCAGCAACTACGTTTATGTCTTCTGTGTCATTTTGCAAAATGCCACCTTTCACATTTTTATAAGGAGCAAGTTTATTGATGCCGAATTGCGGAATGTCGGGAATTTCAATTCTGCTTTTTGGTTTCTTATCGGGAATTTCGTAATACTGGTTTTTCTTGTTTTACGCACTATAAATAATTTATATGTATAAGTAGCAGTGTTTCATTATATAATTTTAATTATAGTCTCAAAAACGGGTGACCCGCGCGTATTTTTTAGGTAATTTTAGGCATGTTCATCCGTAAGAAAAAGAACAAATCCTGAAGCATCAGCGTTCAGATACTTCAAAAGCAATATGGTAAAAATAAGTTAGTTCAGAGTGTAGGCAGCGCTAGCGAGGAGCCGGATATTGCCAGGCTTGTTGCAAAAGCCTATTATCAAATTTATTTGCTTAGTAAACAAAGAAGCCTGTTCATGTCAGAACAAGATGCATCGCTAGAGCAATTTATTTCAGAAGTATCCAATGCACAAATCAGAACCATCGGCCCGGAGCTGGTATTTGGTAAAATATACAATCATATTGGATACAATAAAATATAAGAGGAGCTTTTCATTTAGTTATATCCAGGCTGGCCTTTCCGCTCAGTAAGCTCAAAACAATAGAATACCTGTACCGTTATCAGGGTGTAATGCTTAATGTGGACACGGTGTACCGTTTTCTGGACAAACTCAACAATAAGCTTAAAGACCAGGTAGAACAAATCAGTTTTCAACACACAAAAAAGATTTTGAACAATGACCTGAGTATCGTTTTTTATGACATGACTACTCTATGTTTTGAAGCCAGTGATGAAGATGATTTGCGCAAGACAGGCTTTAGTAAAGATGGAAGACCTGCAAACCTAGTTAATCCGGATCGTTTCCCAAAATTTTACCGGGTGACCCAAATCTGAAAACAAGTGGTTTCTTATCGGGAATTTCGTAATACTGGTTTTTTATGCGTGATGTTGTCCAAACATATTGAGCGCCTTCGGCAACTGCATAACTGTATGCTTGGTCAACTGCGATATTAAATTGTTGGTCGGTTAAATCTTCTTTTTTACACTCCACCAAAATATAGGTTTCTTCGCACTTATCATCTGAGTAAACTATGATGTCTGCTTCTTTTGTTTCTGCACCCATTTGAACAGAAACAAATTGTCTAATTCTGTTTTTGGGATAGCCGTAAATTAAAGCCAAAGTCAAGAAGGTTTCGGCCTGAACTTTCTCCTCGGGATTGTTGTAGTTCCGCTTCTTGTTTTGGTGAATATAAGTTATAAAACTCCGGCTTTCATCAAACCTGATCAGCTCTTTTTCTATGCCTGTGTCTATTAAATTCATTCTGCTTTCTTCGTATTTATTTAGGTCGCTAAGTTAAGTTTTTAAATCCCTTTATATTCAAAAATTATCTTCAAACTCTCCTCTGTCTCCGTGTCGGATGAAGGATAGGTTTGAGTGTGGTTGGGCAAAATGAAAAATGCTGTATTGGGTCAGATTCTGCATTGTTTAATAACTCCTTTTTTTATCGGATTGGAGCCAATGTATTTCATTTTTTATTTATTGTTAGTTGTGTAGTGGTTTGGAGTACGGTCAGGCATCCCAATCTCCTAAATAACTATATATGATATAAAAAAAATGATTAAAAATATATTTTATAACACATAGCCCAATAGAAAAGAAAAACAACCGTATAATATTTATTAAGAATGGTTATTATCATCTAAGGAGAAATGGCTTAATCTGAGCTTTATTGTATGATATAGCCGGTTTTTTGACCGTAACAAGGGCTGTCCAAAAAAAAGTTTTATAAGCTTTGATTACTCACATTGTTTTTGTGTACATTTGCAGCCCCAAAGTTCTTCGCCCGGGTGGCGAAATTGGTAGACGCACTGTCTTCAGGTGGCAGCGTTCGAAAGGATGTGCTGGTTCGAATCCAGTCCCGGGCACCATGTTCTCTTTTTCTGGAGAACCTTTTGTTTTTTTAGCCCTTCCATTTTTTTTCAGAAGAAATTTGTAGAAAAATTGATACCAATTATTTCCCATAATTTTCAATTTTAGCCAAAATCATATCTCCACTTTCGGAATAACGGCAATATTTTTATAATTCCGAAAAATTTTTAAGTACGTTTGCTTAAATTCTTAAACTAAAAAATCAATTGGTTTATATTAACAATTTTAAACATTTGAAGTTAAATGCGGAAGTGATTTTTCCGTTTCTTTCGTTGTTTTTCCTTTTTTTCAGTACAAATAAATTACACGCTCAAAGAATGTTGTTTGACGTGCCCGACTCGGCAACACTATCAAAAAAGGATATTCCGGTTATCAAAACCGGAAATAGCATTATTTCCATTTCAGGATATCTTCAACCACAGTTTCAGGCAACACAGGAGGCAGGCGCTGGTGAATTTCAGGGCGGCGCTTTTCAGGGTACAGCCACCAACAGATTCCGGTTGAGGCGGGGGAGAATACGCTTTGACTATTTGTTCCATGATAAAAATAACAGACCTTCTACCTACTTTGTATTTCAGTTTGATGGTAACGAACAAGGTGTAAATATCCGCGACTTCTGGGGGCGGTATTACGAAAATAAATGGAATGTGCTTTCGGTTACAGCCGGCCTCTTTGCGAGACCCTTTGGCAATGAACTGCAGTTATCATCCTCATCACGCGAAGCGCCGGAACGCGGAAGAATGTCTCAGATTTTGATGAAAGGTGAAAGAGATTTGGGTGCAAAAATAACCTTTAATCCGCGATCGGAAGATAACCGTCTGGATTTTCTGGAGGTTGACCTTGGCTTATTTAATGGGCAAGGACTAACCGGACCGGCAGAATTTGATAGTAAAAAGGATTTGGTGGCTCGAATTTCTATCAAACCTCAAAAGGTGAAAAGCCTTGGCAATATTAGTATTGAAGGCGGCATAAGTTTGTTGACAGGTGGCCTTGTTAATAATGCAGATCAATTATTTTCAATGCAGAATTATAATGGTATCTGGAAAATGCAGTCGGCAGGAAGCAATAATAAGGGCAAACTGGCAAAAAGAATTTATAAGGGTGCCGATGTGGAAATAAGTACTGCTTCAAAAAATTGGCAAACTCAGGTTAGGGCCGAATATATCTTTGGAACCCAATCAGCGACGCGTCTGTCGAGCCAAACACCGGGCAGCTATCCGGTATTAAGCAACCTGCCGCAACCTTTGTACGAAAGGCCGTTTAGAGGAGGATATTTAAGTTTTATTCAAAATTTGAAAAATGCCAATAACCAACTTGTATTAAAATATGATTGGTATGACCCCAATACAAAAGTCAGAAAAGAATCAATCCTGCCCGAAAATGGGTTGACTGCTGCAGATATAGCTTATTACACATTCGGTTTTGGATATTTGAGAAAAATCAACAAACATTTAAAAATCGTGTTCTGGTATGATTGGATTAAAAATGAACCCAGCGGCATTCCTCTGTTTGAAAGGGATGTAAGGGACAATGTATTTACCCTTAGAACTCAGTTTAGTTTTTAACTCATTAATAGTTAATGGACAACCCACCGTTATAATTCCTTATTAGAATAAGCAGTAATCAAAGGGGAATAGGGGGTTAAATTGCAAAAAATATCGTCATTTGGCTTTGGATGCCTAATTTTGGCGCTTTCAAGTTTTCGTTTTTATATTATTTGAAATGAAATCAGGCTTTGTAAATATTTTTGGCCGCCCGAATGCAGGCAAAAGCACATTACTCAATGCGCTCATGGGAGAGAAGTTGGCTATTGTGTCGCCGAAGGTACAAACAACCCGCCACCGCATCAAAGCCATACTAACCGAAAAAGATTATCAGATTATTTTTTCGGACACCCCCGGAATCATTGAGCCAAAATACAAACTGCACGAAAAAATGATGCAGAGTGTAAAAAACGCTTTAGAAGATGCTGATGTGGCGCTCCTTTTATTGGATGTAAATGACGACTGGGAAGAAAATGATAAAATTTTTACGGCTTTAAGACTAAAAGTTCCGGCATTGGTAGTCATCAATAAAATTGACAAAGCCAAGAGCGAGAAAATAAAAGAGGCAGTCGCTTTTTTTGAAAAAAGACCTTATTGCAAAGGAGTGGTAACTATTTCAGCCTTGAAGGGTGTTCTGTTAAATGATTTTATTGGCTCCCTACTGGAATTGTTGCCCGAAGGCGCACCATTTTTTGAGGGAGATGACATAAGCGACCTGCCGGTAAAATTTTTTGTGGGGGAAATGATACGTGAAAAGATATTTGAACTTGCAAGCGATGAAATTCCGTACCACACTGCCGTTTTGATACGGGAGTATAAAGAAAAGGAAACATTAGTTAAAATAGTGGCGGACATTATCGTGCAGCGTGAAACCCAAAAAATGATTTTGATAGGAGAGAAGGGAAGCATGGTAAAAAAAATAGGAATGGAAGCCAGAAAGGATATTGAAACCTTTATCGGACAGAAGGTTTTTTTGGAATTGTTCATCAAGGTAAAACCTAAATGGCGCGATAATGAATTACAGTTAAGAGAGTATGGATATGGCGCTTCGTAAATCCTTCTGATAAGAATTGTTGAAATAGAAAAATAATTAATCATTTAATAAAAAAATATCAGGCTCTTCATTAAAAGAAACTGATTGAACTAAAAATATGGGATTTACAGTAGCTATAACAGGAAGGCCAAATGTAGGCAAAAGCACCCTCTTCAACCGTTTGCTGGAACAGCGCAAAGCGATTGTGGATGATGTGAGCGGGGTTACCCGCGACAGGCAATACGGGGTGAGTGACTGGAATGGTAAGTCTTTCAATGTTATAGATACCGGAGGTTTTGTACATGGAAGTGAAGATGTATTTGAAAAAGAAATTGCCAAACAGGTCTTGATTGCTGTGGATGAGGCAGATGCCATTTTGTTTCTGGTAGATGCTACCACCGGCCTTACAGACTTGGATGAATCAATGGCTAATGTATTGCGCAGAAGCACTAAGCCCGTTTTTTTAGTAGTGAACAAAGTGGATAATAACGAGAGAATGTTGGAAGCCACTGAGTTTTACAGTCTGGGTTTCGAAAAAGTATTTTTTATTGCGTCGGCAAGCGGTAGTGGTACCGGCGAATTGCTTGATGCTGTAGCGGAGCTAATTACCGAAGAAGACACACAGGAGATTGCGGAAACTAATGCTTTACCCAAATTTGCGATTATTGGTCAGCCCAATGTGGGCAAATCCTCACTGCTCAATGCGCTTGTAGGCAAGGAAAGAACAATTGTGAGCGATATTGCAGGTACTACCCGTGATACCATTCATACGCATTATAACTTATTTCAGAAAGAATTCATGCTCATCGATACCGCCGGTATTCGTCGTAAGTCGCGTGTGCATGAAGATTTAGAATTTTACAGCGTCATTCGTGCCATTAAAGCGGTTGACGAAGCAGATGTGTGCTTGTTGTTATTGGATGCCGAAAAGGGTATAGCAGCGCAGGATCTCAATATATTTAGCCTGGCAGCACGAAAGGGAAAAGGAATTTTATTATTGGTAAACAAATGGGATCTGGTACAAGACAAAACAACCAATACTGCCCGCGATTATGAGAATGAGTTGAAAAAACGGATTGCACCGTTTAATGATGTTCCCATCCTGTTTATATCGGCATTGGAAAAAACCAGAATTCATAAGGCGATTGAAACTGCATTGGAAGTATATGCCAACCGAAGCCGTAAAGTACCTACCAGTAAATTGAACGAGGTAATGCAAAAAGCAATTCAGATGCACCATGCGCCTGTGGTGCGCGGTCATGCCATTAAAATAAAATTTGTTACCCAGTTGCCAACAGTTGTGCCGTCCTTTGCATTTTTCTGTAATTTCCCTGATGATGTAAAAACGCCTTACAAAAACTATTTAGAAAATCAATTGCGAAAGCATTTCGATTTCAAAGGGGTTCCGGTGAGGCTTTTCTTTAGAAAAAAATAATTGCGTATCTTGCCGACAAACATTTACAAGAAATATGCAACAAGTGATAGATGAAATTGTTCTGAGCTATCTGAACAAAGAGTTCCCATATTTTAATGACGAATTGAAAAATCTGATTGCGTCTGTCAGCTCTATTAAATATATTTCTAAGGGAGAAACACTTATTCAGGCAGGACAATATCTGAAACATACAGCCTTGGTAGTAGAAGGGCGAATCAAGCTATATCGTGAAAGTGAATACGGAGATGAAGCCTTTATGTATTATTTAGAGTCGGGTAATGCCTGTGCACTCTCAATGCTATGCGCTTCGCGGCAAAAAACCAGTGAGATTACTGCCAAAGCAGTTGAAGACTGCACTGTTATTATGATACCTATTCAGTACACAGATGAATTGATGAAGTATCATCAGGACTGGTATAATTTCGTAATTGAGACCTATCGTTCCCGTTTTGAAGAAATGTTGGAAGTGTTTGATAATGTGGTTTTCAAAGCAATGGATGAGCGCTTAGAGGCTTACCTTAAAAACCAGTTTAAAAGCCTGCAATCAAACAGGCTGGAACTTACCCATCAGGAAATAGCTAATGATTTGAATACATCACGCGAAGTGATTTCCAGATTGCTCAAAAAATTAGAGCAAAAAGGAGAGATAGCTTTAAACAGAAAATATATTGAAAAGATAAAGTAGCCGCTTTCGCGACCACCCACAAATAAATCTTTGTAATTTACCTTTTATTTTGGATAGTAAACGTTGCCTATACTATCCAAAATATTGAAATCCAATTAATTATACCTCAACCTCAACCTCAACCTCAACCTCAGCCTTAACCTCAACCTTAACCTCAACCTCTACAACGTTCTCACCTTCAACACACCCTCAATAGCGCTGATTTTATCAATTTTACCATTATTGATTTCTGTTTCCACATCTATCATGGTATAAGCATACTCGCCACGGCTTTTATTGATCATGTTGGCGATATTGATTCCCTGGTCTGCCAAAACGGTTGAAATTTGCCCCAGCATATTGGGTATGTTTTTATGCGCTACGGTTATTCTGGTCATTGCGGAACATACGCCCATATCGCAGGCCGGATAGTTTACCGAGTTTTTAATATTCCCGTTTTCAAGAAAATCAATTGTTTGCCTCGCAGCCATTGCTGCACAATTGTCTTCCGATTCGGGTGTAGAAGCTCCAAGGTGCGGAATGGTGATTACTCCCGGCATAGAAACTAATTTTTCATTAGGGAAATCGGTAACATAGCATCCAGCCTGGCCACTTTCGAGAGCAGCTTTGATGTCGTTATCATTTACTAACTCACCACGGGAGAGATTGACGATTCTGATACCCTTTTTCATTTGAGCTAAGGATGCTTCATTGATAATGCCTCTGGTTTCATTGGTAAGTGGAATATGCAATGAAATATAATCGCAATTTTCATATACGGTTTTCAAATCTGTTGCTTTTTTTACTGCACGATTCAGCCCCCACGCAGCATCAATCGAAATATATGGGTCATAACCATAAACTTCCATTCCTAAATTGGCGGCGGCATTGGCCACCATCACACCTATTGCTCCCAGACCTAATACGCCCAAAACTTTACCCTCTACTTCGGGGCCTACAAACTGGGCTTTACCTTTCTCCACCTGTTTGGCTACATCATCACCTGTCAGTGATTTTGCCCAGTTGATGCCGTCCACAATTTTTCTGGATGATAAAAGAAGGCTTGCGATAGCTAATTCTTTTACTGCATTGGCATTGGCTCCTGGTGTATTAAATACTACAATTCCCTTATCGGCACATTTGTCCACAGGAATATTATTTACTCCGGCTCCGGCACGTGCAATGCAAAGCAGGCTTTCCGGGAAATCCATTTCGTGCATAGAGGCGCTTCGCAGCAATATGCCGTCGGGAGCAGCGGCGCTGTCGTCAATAGTATATTGATTACCAAATCTTTCCAATCCGGTTTTTGAGATTTTGTTCAGTGTCTTAATCGTATATTTTCTCATAAGAATATTTATTTATTATCTAATTCAAATTGTTTCATAAAATCAACTAACTTTTTCACTCCTTCGATGGGCATGGCATTGTAAATACTGGCGCGCATACCCCCCACAGTTCTATGGCCTTTCAGGTTTACAAGACCTGCATTGGTTGCCGATTTAATAAAAAGTTCATCAGTTTCAGGCCCGTTTGTAACGAATGGAACATTCATCAGTGAACGATCGGTTGAAGCTGCTGTTCCTTTAAACAAGGCAGATTCATCTAAATAGTCGTACAAAATTTTTGCTTTCTCATTATTTTTTTGTTCAATAGCTTCCACTCCGCCCTGATCTTTCAGCCAGTCGAGAACAAGCTTACACATATAAATAGAGTAGGTGGGTGGCGTATTAAACATTGAAAAATGTTCGATATAATTTTTGTAGTTAAGCATAGCGGGCGTAAATTCCATTGCATTGCCTGCAAGGTCTTCTCTGATAATCACCACAGCCACACCGGCCGGGCCAATATTTTTTTGCGCTCCGGCAAATATCAGTCCAAACCTTGATACATCTATCTTTTTGGACAGAATATCGGAAGACATATCGGCCACCAAAGGCACTTTTCCTGTATCCGGCAGATTACGGTATTGAGTGCCATAGATGGTATTATTAGTGGTTATATGAAAATAGTCGGCTTCCGGATTGAAGGTACTACTATCAAGCATAGGAAGATAACTGAAATTTTTATCTTCGGACGAAGCCACTACACTAATTTTTCCGTAGCGCGAAGCTTCCTTAATTGCTTTTTTGGCCCACAGGCCGGTTAGTGTATAGTCTGCCTGATTGGTTTTGTTCAGCAGGTTGAGCGGCACCATTCCAAACTGGAGTGTGGCGCCTCCCTGAATGAACAATATTTTATAATTATCAGGCACAGCCAGTAGTTCCCTCAATGAGTTTTCTGCAGCTTCTTTGATAGCGATGAATTCTTTGGATCTGTGGCTCATTTCCATTACCGACAGTCCGGTACCTACATAATTGGTCATCTCGTTTTGAGCCTTTTTCATCACTGGTTCGGGAAGTGCAGAAGGGCCTGCCGAAAAATTGAAAACTCTTTCCATAGTTGTTGTTTGTCCTGATACTCACTTTTCTAAAATACAAAAATACGCTCTTAGGAGCAAATTCATGCTCTTCTTAATTTTTAAATGAATGTTGATAGAGAAGTTAAGAGAAAAGTAAACGATAAAAAACAATTTTCGAATTGAAAAACTTCATTTTGGTAGAAAATTTTCAATTAAAATGATTGACTGATAAAAAATAATCACAAAAAATAAGTAATGATAAGTATTTGTTTAAAAAAACCTGATTAAAATCATCTAAAATCTGACAATACTTTTACTAAATAATTTTCTAATGCCTTTATTGTTTGTTAACTTTGTTATGAGCTATGGAAATATTATATTTTAGATCACTTTTAATTTATAAGTAATGCAATTTCAACGAATTCTAATCGCCATTGACAATAGTCCACATTCTATGAATGCCGCTAAAAAAGGTTTTGAACTCGCACAAGCGCTCAACGCATCGGTAGGCGTTGCTTATATCATCGATATTATGAAAGAACCTGTTATTCCCGAAACGGGAAGAATATCTGAAAGCACTCAAAATAAATCATTAACAAAGGCAAATAGGGTGATTGATAAGTTGGTGAAAAGCTACCCCGATGCCGGAGAAATTACTCGTTTTACATCAGAAGGATTTCCCAAAAAGGAAATAGTTATGATTGCCAAGAATTGGGAAGCCGACCTTATAGTGATGGGCACTCATGGTCGCACCGGTTTGTCATATCTTATTTTGGGTAGTGTTTCAGAGTATGTTATCAAACATTCGGCAGTACCGGTAATGGTGGTTCCACTTAAATAAATTCAGAGCTATAATTTTTCTAAGATTATCATCTGCCATATCATCTATTTACTTTCTGACAATGCCTTGGCCAACTGCATCGCTTTCTGCATGTCGGCAACACCATATCCGAAAGGCATAAGGGGAGCAATGTAACGATTACCGGATTGCCTGATTACACTGATGATGTCTTTATTACTCAGTTTGGGGTAAGCCTGCCATAGACAAGTAGCAAGCCCACACATAACAGGGCTGGCAAAGGAGGTGCCATTACCAGACCCGTAGGCGCCGCTAAGGCTTACTAAAGCATCGCCGGTAGCCAAAGCCAATACATCGGGCTTTACACGTTGGTCGATGGTAATTCCATAAGAACTGAAAGAACTAATGTTACCGTTTTTATCAATACCGCCTACAGTTAACACACCGGGTGCATCTGCGGGTGTGCCTACCCAACTTCGGTCATTACCGGCAGCAACTACAACCAGCAGCCCTTTATCGGCGGCTATATTGGCTCCCCGGGAGGCAAAAGCAGTGTTGCCGTTCATGTCTTCAAATTTGTAGGCCGGAAATGATTTGTCGAAACCGATATAACCTAAAGAAATATTTGCAGCATTAGCACCCACACTATCAGCATATTCCAATGCAGCAACCAGATAGTCCTCCTCTACCGGAAACTCAGTATCCTCATCCTCGGTCATCAATAACCAATAAGCTGCTTCGGGAGCTGTACCCACAAAAGAGTTGGCTTTATTGGTAGCCATACAGGAGGTTACATACACGCCATGGTTTCCATAATTAAATGGATTGAATTTTTCGTAAATAAATGATTTAGAACCTTTTATGTTGATGTTTTTAAGTATGGGATTATTCATTAAGTCTTTAAAACCAGCATCTATAACGGCTATTTCCATACCCTGACCTTTGTATCCACTGTCGTGCAATGCCTGACCGTTGTTCTGCCTTATGTTATCCCAAGCCACGCCAAAGTATTCTGGAGATGCTACACTTCGCGGAGCAGTAGAAAATGATATATTTACTAATGTTTTAAGATAAGCGGTTGTATCCTTTTTACCCGACCAGATGGGAGCTACTTCTTTTACAAACGGAAGCGCACGAAATTTTTCGATAAATGATTGATCGCTTACCTGAACGCTCACTGTTTTTAGCCATTTGCTCTGTGTAACAATTTTACCGCCTGCCTTTTCTATTTGGCTAAGATAATCCGATGCAATGGGTATATCAGCAGAATCAATGGCTATAGACATTTTGTTTCTTTTGGCAATCGCCCTTGCAGAAAGAAAATCCTGAGGTTTGCTTAAAGAGTATTTTACAGGACCTTTGTCTTTCAATGTAATGCGCAGTTTGTAGTCAAGCGTATCATATATAATTAACCGTCCTTTGGCAATGCCGTTTCCGTTTGCTAAGGTGGCAATTATATTTGTTTCGCCTTCAGATATTCCTGTAATGAGCCCGTCGTCGGTAACTTTTGCAATAGCGCTGTTTTCGCTGCTCCATCTCACTTTGATGGATGTATCATTAGTGCCTTTTATTCTCACACTCGCTTTTCGGGGTGTTTTATTGGCCACCGGAACAGCCATCGGGTCAGGCGAAATTTCGATTGTAATTTCAGGTTTTTGTTTCCGACACGAAAAAATAAAGGTTATGATAAGAATAAGTATAAATGGTAAACTTTTTCTTATTGCCTTTATCATGTTTTGTTTTTTAATAATTAAATCAGAAGGTCAAAAAAACAGGTTTGATAATATTTTGTTTAAAACTATTTCATAAAAGTTAAATCAGTATTGGGTTTTTGGGCCAAAAGCCAGATCTCCTGCATCACCTAAGCCGGGAACGATATATCCTTTGGCTGTCAATTCCTCATCAATATCGCCACACCAGAGTTTTACCTCCGGAATTTCGCGCATTAGATATTCAATACCCTCAGTGGCGGCTATTGCTGCAGCCACATGTATTTCCTTTGGCTTTCCTTCATCCAGAAAGAACTGAATGGTTTTTACCAATGAGGCGCCTGTTGCCAGCATCGGGTCCGAAATTATTAAGGTACGGCCTTCAATATCGGGACTGCTGAGGTATTCCACACTGATTTCAAAATTACCATCGCTGCCGTGCTTTCGATAGGCTGAAATGAAAGCGCTATCTGCTTTGTCAAAATAATTCAAAAGCCCCTGATGTAATGGCAGTCCGGCTCTTAGGATAGTTGCCAATACAGGTTGCTCTGCCAATAGTTTACAATCTGAAGCGCCCAAAGGCGTTTGAGTTTCTTTTACTTCATAAGGCAGTGTTTTACTGATTTCATAGGCAATTATCTCACCGATTCTTTCTAAATTACGGCGAAAACGCATTCGGTCATTTTGAACTTCCACATCTCTGAGTTCGCTCACCCAGTTGCTCAACAAACTATGCTTTTCGCTAAGATTTATTATCATAATGCTCAAATTTAATGGTCAATAATCCGGCAGATAGTTATTCTTTTTATTTTTGGCAAACCTACAGAAATTTTTTATGTGATTTTTTCTGAATTATGGAAATTTTTAGGTGAAATCACCACCATCCGGAAGTTAAAAAAAGAAAATAGCCCATATTATCTTTGAGGTGAC
>ENA-UOUJ01001158-UOUJ01001158.1-activated-sludge-metagenome-genome-assembly--contig:-NODE-1158-length-14654-cov-8.727379_pt1 | contig 14654 bp, 14 predicted proteins | sample MGYA00249839_ERZ747224 | MGnify/ENA primary metagenome ERZ747224 (study PRJEB28782, sample SAMN03220277) | activated sludge metagenome | biome: wastewater; feature: sewage sludge; material...
GTCGTTTCTTCCGGAACGCCGGGCGTGCGGGACGCGCGGATGGGATGCTCAGAAAACGGACAATAAAGCACGTCAAGCCGATTGCATTGGCCGCCGCATCGCACTGGTAGGCGAGCGTCTTGCCACCGGCCGCGGTGCTGGTCAGACACCCGGCCGCATCCCACACGTATCGCCTAACGCCGCGCTCTGGAAGCCTGCGACCGAGCGGTCCCACCAGTTATCGATGCTCCCGCCGACCTTGCCTGCAAAGAGCTGCAGATGCTCCGCCGCCAACCCGCTCGGATCACTGAAGTTGCCCCGGTTGTTGCCCACATACGCATACAGGTTCAGGTCATCCGCGGTGCCGATCGGATCGGTCTGCAGGAACCGGCCCAGTGCCGGCGAGTAGAACCGCGCCTTGTAGTAGTACAGGTTCAGCCCGCCCAGGTACTGCTGCCCGGTGTAGCGGAAGCGCACGCCGGTGGTGACGTTGGGCTCGCCGAACGGGCCATAGCTGTGGATCGCGGTGCTGGTGCCCGCGCTGTTGGCCGTGCCGATGATGCTGCCCAGGTGATCGGCGTAGAGCCAGCTCTTGGCGGTCGTCGTGCTGCCTTCGTACCACACCAGCGGTTCATCCACGCCGGGGCCGTGCGCGTAGCGGCGCAGGAGCGTGCCGGCGCCGTCGTACTCGGCCACGAGATCGACACCGTCGTAGGCGAGATCGGAGATCGCGCCGGCCAGCGTGGTGCGGCGCAGCCGGCCTTCGGCGTCGTAGGCGAGCGTGGCGGCGTAGCCGGTCTTGGTCGCGCTCCTGAGCTTGTTGTCGGCGTCGAAGGCGTAGGTCCACACGCCGTCGCCGGTCAGGTTGCCCTTGGCGTCGTGGGTGAGCGTGGCACCGGCCGCGGTGGTGGTTTGGTTCAGGCCGTTGGCGGTGTAGTTCTGGGTGCCGTTGGCGTAGCCCGTCCATTGGTACAGATCGTTGGTCCAGCTCTGGCCCACGATCTCCTGCACCTGGTTGCGGGTGTAGGTCGTGGTCTGGTCCTGCGCGGCGCCGGTCAGGTTGTGTGCGAGGCTGGCGAGCGCGCCTTGGGTGACGTAGAAGGGGCCAGCTCACGAAACGGAAAAATCGTCTGGTAGTGGCGTGACTATGTACGGCAATCTGCCGTATATTCTCGGCAGGAGGACAAGACTATGCCCGCAGCCACTTCTACCGCCCGCCTCGAAGCCCGGATCAGCACCGATCTGCATTCGATGCTCAAGCGCGCCGCTGAACTTCAGGGGCGCACCATGACTGATTTCGTGGTCGCGGCTGTCCAGGACGCCGCGCAACGCGCCATCGAGCAAGCCGAGGTCATCCGCCTGTCGCTGGCCGATCAGGAGTGCTTTGCACAAGCGTTGCTGTCGCCGCCGCAACCGGCCCCGGCCTTGGAACGCGCTTTCGCCCGTCGCCGCAAGCTCTTGCGTCCTGAATGAGCAGCGCACCGTTCCGGCTCACGCCGCTCGATGCAGCGCACGTTCGCGCGGCGTTCAACTGCGGTTCCGAACCGCTTGAGCGTTACCTGCGGGAACAAGCCACCCAAGATGTTCGCCGCCGTGTGGCTGCCTGCTTCGTGGCGTTGGCGGAAGGGCAGCGCATCGCGGGCTACTACACGCTGGCGTCGGCAAGCCTGCTGCTGGCCGATCTTCCGGCCAGCGTCGGCAAGAAGCTGCCGCGCTATCCGACCGTCCCAGCGGTTCGCATGGGCCGCTTGGCCGTCGATCAGGCTTTCAAAGGGCAAGGGCTGGGCGGCGCACTGCTGGCCGATGCGCTTGACCGTGCTGTCCGTTCCGAAATTGCCGCCTATGCCTTGATGGTGGATGCCAAGGACGAGGCGGCAGCGGCCTTCTACCGACATCATGGCTTCATCGCTTTGCCCGACTCACCGTTCACGCTCTTCCTGCCGCTGGCAACGCTGGAGGCGTCTCGGAAAACGGAAAATAGAGCGCGCTAAGCCGGTGGCATTCGTGTGCGTCAGGCTGGGCGATAGGCTAACCGGGCGTCAGGCTGCCCGGCGCTCATGCGTCAGGGCAGAGTCTAATTGCGCATCGATTGACGTATCCCGCCAAGGGTCCTACCTGCGCTTTCCCGGCATCATACTTGGCGTCGATGAACCGCCGTTCCCGCCATTGCCGAAACTAATCGCCGACCAGCTCAAGGTCGGCGTCGAAAGCTAGGACGGTTATGGGGAGCGGGAGCAGACCCGGCGCGAGCACTTGATCGAGCTGCAAACGGTATTCGGCTTTCAGACCTTTACGATGTGAGGCACTGCCGCAGGCGGCACATACGCTGACCGAATTGGCCATGCAAACCGACAAGGGCGTCGTGCTCGTCGATGCTCTGATCGCCCGCCCTGCACCGTCCCCGGGAGCCCCCATGACCCTGCGCGTCGCCCTGCTGATCCTCGTCCTCGCCGCCCTCCTCGCCTCGGGCATCGCCCCCTACGACCGCGGCGTGTGGTGGGCCGAGGTGGCCCCGGTGCTGATCGCGCTGCCGATCCTGCTCGCGAGCGCGCGGCGTTTCCCGCTTACCCCGCTCACGTATGGCCTGATCGCGTTCTTCTCGCTGATCCTCATCCTCGGCGGCGCCTACACCTACGCCCGCGTCCCGGTCGGCTTCGTGGTGCAGGACTGGTTCGAGCTCGCGCGCAACCCCTACGACCGCTTCGGCCACTTCTTCCAGGGCGTCACCCCGGCCATCCTGGGCCGCGAGCTGCTGCTGCGCACCTCGCCGCTGCGCGTCGGAAAATGGCTGTTCGCCCTGCTCACGCTGAGCTGTGTCGGAATCAGCGCGCTGTACGAGCTGGTCGAATGGGCCTCTGCGGTGCTCTGGGGGGGAGGCGCGGTGGAGTTCCTCGGCACCCAGGGCGACCCCTGGGACGCCCAGGCCGACATGCTGATGGCGCTGCTCGGAGTGATAATGGCGCAGATCGTGCTCGGACGGCTTCACGACCGCCAGCTCGCACGCCTGGCCGCGTAGCCCCCGACACGAGCGGACACATCCCGCCGATCTTCATATCGGCCGTCCGTCTCGGCGACTCGCGTCGCCAAGCCCCGCCGGGCCCGCACGCCCGGCTCATCAAGCCCCGGCGGCATCCCGCACCGGGGCGGCTCACCTATCGGGAGACTCCATGACCCACCCATCCTCCAATCCACGCCGGCGCTTCCTCGCCGCGGCCGGCGGGCTCGCCGCCGCAGCGGTCGCCGGCCCCGCCCTGGCACAATCCACGCCGCCCGCCGCCAGCGCCACGCCCACGCTCCCCTTCCTCGTCGGGCGCGCGACCGACACCCTGCTGCCAGCCGGCAAGCAGCGCCGCGTCGTGATCTGCGGCGGTGGCTGGGGCGGGGTCACTGCCGCCAAGTACCTGCGCCAGCTCGCCCCACAGCTCGAGGTCGTGCTGCTGGAGCGCAATCCGGTGTTCTTCTCCTGCCCGATGAGCAACAAGTGGCTGGTCGACCAGGTGGACACCCAGTACCTCACCCACGACTACCTCGCCGTGGCCGAGAAATACGCCTACCGCTTCCTCCAGACCGAGATCCTCGAGATCGAGCGCGAGGGCAAGCGGGTGATCACCGCCGCCGGCGCCATCCACTATGACTACCTGATCGTCGCCCCCGGCATCCGCTACAACTACGAGGCCTGGTTCGGCAACGACCGCCGCATGGCCGAGGCCACCCGGGCGCGCTTTCCCGCCGCCTACATCCCGAGCGCCGAGCATTTCCACCTCAAGAACGCGCTCCACGCCTTCAAGGGCGGCGACCTGGTGATGACCCTGCCGCCTCCGCCGCAGCGCTGCCCGCCCAGCCCCTACGAGCGCGCCTGCCTGATCGCCTCGATGTTCAAGCAGAAGAAGATCCCCGGGCGCATCTACATCCTCGACCACAAGGACGGCGCCCGCCCGATCGGGCCGGGCTTCCGTTCCACCTTCGAGGAGCTCTACAAGGACATCATCACCTACGTGCCCGACGCGCGCGTCGAGGAGATCGACCCGTTCAAGCGCCGCATCCGTACCGAGGCGGGCGACTTCGACTTCCAGCACGCGATCCTGATGGCCCCGCACCAGGCCGGCGATCTCGCCTGGAAGGCGGGCCTGGTGCCGCGGCCCGGCGCGGGCAACCCGAGCGGCGGCTGGGCCGACGTCGATCCGCTCTTCCTGCACGACCGCGCGGACAAGGAGGTCTTCGTCATCGGCGACGCGGTCGGCTTCGTGTCGCCTCAGTTCGGCTTCTACCCCAAGGCCGGCCATGTCGCCAACCGCCACGCGCGCATCGTCGCGTACTACATCTCCGAGCGCGAGGCCGGGCGGGAGCCCGAGTACCGGCTCCCGGACAACCTGTGCTTCATGATGGTGAACACCGCCCCGCAGGAGGGCATCTCGGTGCAGTTCGACTACAAGCTCAACGCCCAGGGCATCATCGAGCAGACCCAGATCGACTACAACGAGCGCACCCCTGCGACGATCTCGCAGGACTTCAACTGGGCGCAGACCATCTACGAGGACATGTTCTCGTAAGCCGACCCCGCCGGCGCGGGCTCACACCCCGTGCCGGCGGCGGTGCTGGCGGGCGCCGGCGGCGCCCTCGGCGTCCGAGTAGGCGTGGCGCGCGGCGGTCATCTCGGCGAGCACGGTGGCGATCTTGTGGTTGAGCGTGCCCTTGGGGATCACGCCCTTGGCGTCGGGCTCGCCGGCCTCGACGCCGGTCAGCACCGTCATCGCCTCGTCCACCGTCTTCACCGCGTGGATGCGGAAGCGGCCCTCGGCCGCGGCCTGCACCACGTCCTCGCGCAGCATCAGGTGGCGAATGCTCGCCGCCGGGATCACCACGCCCTGCGTGCCGTCCAGGCCGCGCGCGCTGCACAGGTCGAAGAAACCCTCGATCTTCTCGTTCACGCCGCCGATGACCTGCACCTCGCCGAACTGGTTCACCGAACCGGTGATCGCGAAGCGCTGCTGGATCGGCACCTGGGTCAGCGCCGACAGCAGCGCGCACAGCTCGGCGAGCGAGGCCGAGTCGCCCTCGACCGGCGCGTAGGACTGCTCGAACACCAGGCTCGCCGACAGCGACAGCGGCTGGTGGCGTGCGTAGCGCGCGGCGAGGAAGGCCGACAGGATCAGCACGCCCTTGGAGTGGATCGCGCCGCCGAGCTCGGTCTCGCGCTCGATGTCGACCACGTCGCCCTCGCCCATGCGCACCGTGGCGGTGATGCGCACCGGGTGGCCGAAGTGCTCGCCGGCGAGCTCGATCACCACCAGGCCGTTGATCTGCCCGGCGCGCTCGCCGGTGGTGGAGATCAGCGTGGTGCCGTCGAGGATCGACTCCAGCACGCGGGTCGGGTAGCGGTTGGCGCGCCGAGCGCGGGCGGCGAGCGCGTCCTCGACCTCGGCACGCGTCGTGGCGGCAAGGCCCTTCTGGCGGGCGTGGAAGTCGGCCTCGCGCATCAGGTCGGAGAGCGCGCGGGTGTTGAGCGACAGGCGCCCCGAGTCCTCGGCCAGGCGCGAGGCCTCCTCGACCAGGCGCGCCACGCCGCTGCGCTCGACCGCCAGCAGCTTCGCGCCGCGTGCGAGCAGCGCCATCAGGCGGGCGTACTCGCACTCGTTCTCGGGCGTGCGCAGGATGTCGTCGTTGAAGTCGGCCGCCACCTTGAACAGGTCGGCGAACTCCGGGTCGTGCTCCATCAACAGGTAGTAGACCTCGCGGTCGCCGATCAGCACCACCTTCAGCGCGCTCGGCACCGCCTCGGGCTCCAGGGTCAGCGCCCCGCTCCAGCCCTGCGCCTCGGCCGGCGGCTCGATGCGGATCTCGCCCGCACGCAGGCTGCGCTTGAGGCCTTCCCAGGCGAAAGGCTGCGACAGCAGGCGCTCGGCGTCGAGCACCAGGTAGCCGCCGTTGGCGCGGTGCAGCGCACCGGCGCGGATCAGGTTGAAGTGGCTGACCTGGTTGCCCTGCTGCACGACGTGCTCGATGCGGCCGATGAGGTTGCCGTAGCCGGGGTTGTTCTCGAATACCACCGGCGCGCCCTGCGAGGCGGAGTGGTCCACCAGCAGCTTGACCTGGTAGCGGTGGTAGCGCGTGTTCTCCTCGGGCTCGGGCGCCTCGTCGTCCTCCTCGTCGAGCATGGTGCCGCGCACCGCGCTGTCGATGACGTCGCGCTCGACCGCATCGAGGAAGGCGAGCACGGCAGGCAGGTCCTCATGCGCCTCACGCACCTCGCGCAGCAGGTGGGCGACCGCGGGGCCGAGCACCTCGCGCTCGGCGCGGTCGATCGACTCGCGCACCGACTTGCGCCAGCCGGGGAAGTCGTTGAGCAGGTCTTCGAGGCGGTCGCTCCACTCGCCGATGCGCACCTCGATGGCCTTGCGCTCGTCCTCGGGCAAGGCCTCGAAGGCCTCGGGCGACAGCGGTTCGCCGTCCTTGGTGGGCGCGAACACGAAGCCCTCGGGGGTCTGCAGCAGCGAGATGCCCTCCGCGTTGCAGGCCTGGCCGAGCTCGCGCAGCGCCCCCTCCTCGCGCGCCTTGTGCGCGCTCTGCAGCGACTCGACGCGTTCGACGTGCGCGTCGCTGTCGAGCGCGGCGCCGAGCGCCGGACCGAGGTCGCGGATGAAGGTCTGCATGCACGTGCGCAGTGCCGCGCCGCGCCCGGCGGGCAGAGTCAGCAGCCTGGGCTTGAGCGCTTCTTCGAAGTTGTGCAGGTAGCACAGGTCGGGCGGCACGTCCTCGCGCGCCGCCCGCTCGCGCAGCAGGCGGAAGGTGGTCGCGTGCTTGCCGCTGCCGGCATCGCCGAGCACGAAGACGTGATAGCCGGTGTGGCCCATCGCAAGGCCGAAGCGGATCGCCTCGACGGCGCGCTCCTGGCCAAGGTCGCCGGCGTGGTCGGCGAGGGATTCGGTGGTGTCGAAGCTGAAGCAGGCGGGGTCGCAGCGCTTGCGCAATGCCGTCGCCGGCAGTGGCACGAGATCGGCCATGGATTTGATCTTTCTTCTGGTGCCGGAGCGGCAGGGAGCGCAATGATACACCCCGCCCCGCAGGCCCCGTGATCCACGCCCGCCGGGTCCGCAGCTGCCGCAGCTCCTACAGGGCGTCAGGACGTACGATGGTTCCTGTAGGAGCGCCGCAAGGCGCGAACACGGCGCCTGGAATCCGCGCCATCGCCGCTTCGAAGCCCCATTCGCGGCTTGCGCCGCTCCTACAGGAACCTTCTCGGCTCGCGCCGTAGGAGCGCCGGCAGGCGCGAAGGCGGCGGTGGAATCCCGCACGCGCCTCGCAAGACGCGAAACGCACCCGTGCGAACCGCGCCTTGCACCGCGCTGTCCACGAATCGATAATCCCGCAACCCGAACCTCAGCCCGCAGCCGCAGCCGACCATGAAAGTCATCCCGATCCAGCAGGCCGCGTCCCCTCTCGCCCCCGCCGACCCCGCGCTCGTTCCGGCACCCGGCGCGGCGCTGCTCGACCGCCGTGCGCGCAGCGTGCGCGACCTGCGCATCTCGGTCACCGACCGCTGCAACTTCCGCTGCGTGTACTGCATGCCGCGCGAGGTCTTCGGCGACGACTACGCCTTCCTGCCGCGCCGCCAGCTGCTGAGCTTCGAGGAGATCCTGCGCGTGGCGCGGCTGTTCGTCGCGCGCGGGGTGCGCAAGATCCGCATCACCGGCGGCGAGCCGCTGCTGCGCAAGGACGTCGACCGCCTGATCGGCATGCTCGCCACGCTCGACGGGGTCGAGATCACCCTCACCACCAACGGCGTGCTGCTGCCGAAGCTGGCACGCCGGCTCAAGGACGCCGGCCTGCACCGCGTCACCGTGAGCCTGGACGCGCTCGACGACGCCCTGTTCCGGCGCATGAACGACGCCGACTACCCGGTGGAGAAGGTGCTCGAGGGCATCGAGGCGGCCAGGGCGGTCGGCCTGGGCCCGATCAAGGTCAACATGGTGGTCAAGCGCGGCACCAACGACACCGACATCGAGCCGATGGCCGCGCACTTCCGCAACAGCGGCCACATCCTGCGCTTCATCGAGTTCATGGACGTGGGCGCCTCCAACGGCTGGAAGATGGACGAGGTGCTGCCCTCGCGCGAGGTCGTCGAGCGCATCGACCGGCTCTTCCCGCTCGAGCCGATCGACCCCAACTACGAGGGCGAGGTCGCCGAACGCTGGCGCTACAAGGATGGTGCCGGCGAGATCGGCGTGATCTCCTCGGTGACCCAGGCCTTCTGCTCGAGCTGCACCCGCATCCGCCTGTCCACCGAAGGCCAGCTCTACACCTGCCTGTTCGCGCAGCAGGGCCACGACCTGCGCGCCCTGCTGCGCGAGGGCGCGGACGACGCCCGCATCGACGCCGCCATCGCCCAGGTGTGGCAGGGGCGCGAGGATCGCTACTCCGAGATCCGCACCGCCGAGACCGCCGCACTGCGCAAGATCGAGATGTCCTACATCGGCGGCTGAGGCGGCCGCCGACGCAGGCTCCGCCGCCACCGCCTCAATCGTCGCGCATCGCCTCCAGCTCGAAGCTCAGCTCCACCGCATCGCCCACCATGCCGCGGCTCACGCCGTAGTCCATGCCCCAGCGGCTGCGCTCGATCGTCGTGCGCGCCGAGATGCCGAGCGTGTGCTTGCGGTGGCCGAAGGGATAGGTCGCAGCCTTGTTCAGCGTCACATCGAGCACCACCGGATGGGTCTGTCCGAGCAGGGTCAGGCGCCCGGCGAGCTTGCCCTCCAGGCGCCCGTCGCGCTCCGCGCCCGGCTCGAAGCCAGTGGCTTCGAAGACGATCTCGGGATGCTTCTTCGCATCGAGGAAGTCGCTGTCGCGCACATGGCGGTCACGCGCATCGTGGTTGCTGAACACGCTGTCGGCAGCCACCACCACCCGGCCCGACTTCAATGTGCGCGCCGCCTCGTCGTACTCGAAGCGTCCGCTCGCCTTGAGGAACATGCCGATGATGTCGGCGTAGCCGATGTGGTCGACCTGGAAGCCGATGGCGAAATGATCCGGGTCGATCGTGTAGCTGCGCGGTTCCGCCCAGGCTGGCGCGACGCCGAGGACACTGGCGAGCGCAGTCGCGGCGAGCATGCGGGACAAGCGTTTGCGCGATTCCATCTTTCTTCCTCCTCCAGGGACTTGCGGGTGAGGCACCCGCGATCGGACGACGAACGCCCGCGCTCAGCGTCGCGGACGCGTTCGATACAGCCAGCGCACGTCCACCGCGAAGGACCACGCCAGCAACACCAGCGCCGGGACCAGCAGCGCCGCCGCGAGGACGCCACCGATCGCCGGCAGCAGGCACAGCAGCAGGCTGGCGACCTGCCAAACGCAGACCAGCTTGCGCCGGAGACTGTCGGGCAGCGGCCGCTCCAGCCAGGGCCAGGGCCGCATCGCCGCCACGAAGGCGTAGCGCATCGCACCGATCGCCAGCACCCAGGGCCCCGCCTTGTCCATCGCGAGCAGGTGCACGCACAGGACGAGGATCAGGAAGGCGTCGAGCTCCATGTCGAAGCGCGCGCCGAATTCGCTCTCGCAGCGCCAGCGCCGCGCCACCCAGCCATCGACGCCGTCGAGCAGCAGGGCGATCGCGGCGACGATGGCGATCGCAACGGGATGCGCATCCACCCACTCGGGTGCGGCGAGCGCCCCGGCGAGCACGGCGACCAGCGCCGCGCGCGCCAGCGTCACCCGGTTCGCCGGCCCCAGCCCGTCGCACGGATCGCGCCGGAAGTGGAGGATCAACGCGGAGATGGCGAGCGACACCGCGCCCGCCGCCCATGCGGCGCCAGCCGGCAGCGCCAGCGTCGTCATCGCCAGCGCGAGGAGCGCGACGACGCCCCCGAAGCCGCCGGCCAGTTCCAGCCACAGGCGGGGAAGTCCGCCGCGCCGCACGCAAGATCCGCCCTGCTCCATCGCCATGTTGCCCTTTCGCCCCTTTTTCCACGTCGTTCAGGCCCCATTCGCGCCTGGCGGCGCTCCTACAGGGGCTGCGGCGCCCTGCTACCATGCCTGCTTCGATCATCCGCCGCGCGAAAGGGTTCGCACAAGGAGCGCTGCATGTCCGTCCCCAACCTCGCCTTCTGGACCGTCCGCCCGGGCTGCGGCGAGCTGCGCCCGGCGCCGCTGCGCCCGCCCGGCGAGGGCGAGGTCCTCGTGCGCAACCTCTACAGTGCGGTCAGCCGCGGGACCGAGAGCCTGGTGTTCCGCGGCGAGGTGCCCGAGAGCGAACACCAGCGCATGCGCGCCCCCTTCCAGGAGGGCGATTTCCCCGCGCCGCTCAAGTACGGCTACATCGGCGTCGGCGTCGTCGAGGACGGCGTCGGCGCCGCGGCCGCCGCGCTGCACGGCCGCACGGTGTTCTGCCTGCACCCGCACCAGCAACGCTACGTGGTGCCGGCCGACGCCGTCGTTCCCCTGCCCGAGGGCGTGCCCGCCGCGCGCGCGGTACTTGCCGCCAACCTCGAGACCGCGATCAACGCCTGCTGGGACGGCACCCCCGCGGTGGGCGACCGCGTCGCGGTGGTCGGCGCCGGCGTGGTCGGCAGCCTGGTCGCCTGGCTGTGCGCGCGCATCCCCGGGGTCGAGGTCGAGCTGATCGACACCGACCCCGGCCGCGCCCGCCTCGCCGCCGCGCTCGGCCTGGTTCACCGCCTGCCGGACCAGGCGCATGGCGACTGCGACCTCGTCTTCCACGCCAGCGGCAACCCCGCCGGCCTGGTGCGCGCGCTCGAGCTCGCCGGCCAGGACGCGGCCGTGGTGGAGATGAGCTGGTACGGCAGCCGCAGCGCAAACCTGCCGCTCGGCGCCGCCTTCCACGCGCGCCGCCTGCGCCTGCAGTCCAGCCAGGTCGGCCGCCTGCCGCCGCAGCGCAGCCCGCGCTGGAATTACCGCCGCCGCATGGAACTCGCGCTCGGCCTGCTCGTCGATCCCCGGCTGGACGCGCTGATCAGCGGCGAGACCGACTTCACCGGCCTGCCCGCGCTGATGCAGCGCCTCGCCGACGACCCCGCCGGGGCACTGTGCGAGCGCGTCCGCTACGCCGACCCCGCCACCGACCATCCCTGTTGAGAACACTCCGGAGACCGCCCCATGTACAGCCTCAGCGTCCGCGAACACATCATGATCGCCCACAGCTTCCGCGGCGAGATCTTCGGCCCGGCGCAGCGGGTGCACGGCGCGACCTATTTGGTCGACGCCTGCTTCCAGCGTGCCGAGCTCGACGCCGACGGCCTGGTGGTCGACATCGGCCTCGCCGCCGAGACGCTGAAGGCGGTGCTCGCCGAGTTCAACTTCCGCAACCTCGACGAGCTCGAGGAGTTCCGCGGCCGCAACACCACCACCGAGTTCATGGCCAGGGTGATCTTCGACCGCCTCGCCGCAGCGATCCGCGCCGGCCAGCTGGGCCCAGGCGCACGAGGCCTCGAGCGGCTGAAGGTGAGCCTCCACGAGTCGCACATCGCCTGGGCGAGCTACGAGGACGCGCTGTGAGCGGACACCGCATCACCGCCTGCGGCTGCGGCTCGAGCATCGCAGCAACCGGCCCCCGACCCGGTGCCCAAGAGGGCGTGCGATGAGCCACCGGCTCGCTTTCATCGTCCCCGGGGACCCCGCCCAACGCACCGGGGGCTACCTCTACGACGCGCGCATCGCCCACGAACTGCGTCGGCTCGGCTGGAGGGTCGAGGTGCACGGTTTGCCCGGCCGCTTTCCCGACGCCGACACCACGGCGCGCGATGCACTTCAGCGCACGCTCGCCGCACTCCCCGTCGGCCGGCGCGTGGTGATCGACGGGCTCGCGCTCGGTGGCCTGCCGGAGGTGGCGATCGAGCATTCCGGACGGCTGGCGCTGGTTGCACTGGTGCACCACCCGCTCGCGGACGAGAGCGGCCTCGACCCGGTACTGCGGCGCTGCCTGCTGGCGAGCGAACGGGCTGCGCTCGCAGCCGTCCGCCTGGCGATCACCACCAGCGCCTTCACCGCGCGCCGACTGCTCGACTTCGGCATGCGCACCGAGCGCATCCGCTGGGTCGAGCCGGGCGTGGCACCGCTGTCGCTCGCCGCCGCGGACGGCGAACCGCCCCGGCTGCTGTGCGTCGGCAGCCTCACCCCGCGCAAGGGCCAGGACGTGCTCGTGCGCGCGCTTGCCCGGGTGCGCGAGCTGCCCTGGCAGTGCACCCTGATCGGCAGCAGGACGCGCCATCCCGCCTACGCGAGCGCAGTCGCAGAACTCGTGCGCGCCAACGGTCTGGAGGATCGTATCCAGCTCGCCGGCGAATGCGACGACACGACCCTGCACCAGGCCTACGCCGCCGCCGACCTCTTCGTGCTGCCCTCGCACCACGAGGGCTACGGCATGGTGGTCGCCGAGGCGCTCGCAGCCGGGCTGCCGGTACTCTCCACCACCGGCGGCGCACTCGCCGCCACCCTGCCTGCGGGAGCCGGCGTGGCCGTCCCGCCGGGTGACGTCGATGCACTCGCCGGCGCCCTCGTCGACCTGCTCGGCGATCGCAGCCGACGCCTGCAACTGCGCGACGGCGCCCGGCGCGTACGCACGCGCCTGCGCGCGTGGCCTCAGGCCGGCGAAGCCTTCGCCGCCGCCCTCGCCAGCCTCGCCGACAACCCGCCCGACGCATGAACGAAGCCGCACCCGAGCCTGGAGGCCCCATGGAGCCCAACTCCGACCCTGCCGGCCCTCATCCCGATGCCTGCTTCGACGCCGACTGGCTTGCCCTGCGCGCCGCGGCCGACAGCGCCGCACGTGCGCCGCGCCTCGAAGCGCTCGCGACGGGCTGGCTGCATGGGCGGCGCCAGGATGACGCCCATGCCCCGCTGCGCCTGGTCGATCTCGGCTGCGGCAGCGGTGCCAACCCGCGCCATCTCGCACCACGGCTGCCTGGACCGCAACGGTGGACCCTGCTCGACCACGACCCTGGCCTGCTCGCGCATGCCTGCAGCCGATGCGGCGGCCTCGTCGATGCCGACGGCATGCCGCTGCGGATCGACACGCGTTGCCAGGACCTGGACACCCTCGAAGCGGACACGCTCGCTGGCGAAGACCTGGTGTGCGCCTCTGCCCTGCTCGACCTGATGCCCGCGCGCTGGCTGGCGCACCTGGCCGATGCCTGCGCGCAAACCGGCTGTGCACTGTTGATCACCCTGAGCGTAGACGGGTCCTGGCGCTTCAGGCCGCGCGGACACGCTCCGCACGCCGAGGACGACGACACCTTCGTCCGCGAAGCCTTCAACGCCCACCAGCACCGCGACAAGGGGCTGGGCGATGCGCTCGGCCCCGACGCCGCACCCGCACTCGCCGAGTTGCTGGCTGCGCGCGGCTTCCGCGTCGAGATCGAGCGCAGTCCCTGGCGGCTGGATCTCGCTGCCCCGCCCCAGGCAGCGCTCGCACGCGCATTGGTCGATGGCTGGCGCGACGCGGCGACGGCGCAGAGCCCCCACGCCTCCGAACGCATCGCCGCCTGGCACGAGCGTCGCCGCGCGCAGTGCGCAGGAACGGGCACCGGCGTGCTGGAAGTCGGCCACCTCGACCTTTTCGCCACCCCGCCGGCCACCGGCCCCGCCTCCATCCCACGATGAGCGGCCACCTCCATCGCACCCGGCGCCTGCAGCCTGTGTTGCGCACCGGCGCAAGCCTCGGCCTCCTCGCCGCCGTGCTGTGGTGGATCGAGCCGCACGCCCTCGTCGCAGCCTTCGGCGCCCCCGAGCCCGCCTGGCTCGCGCTCGCGCTCGCAATCGGCGTACTGCAGACGGCCTTGTCGGCGTGGCGCTGGCAACGCACCGCCGGTCGCCTCGGCGCACCCCTCGGCTTCACCCACGCACTGCGCGAGTACTACCTGGCGAGCTTCCTCAACCAGATTCTGCCCGGCGGGGTCATGGGCGACGCCGCACGCGCCTGGCGCCACGCCAGCCTTCCCGGAGCGGCCAGGGACGCGGCCTGGCAGGCGGTGGTGATCGAGCGCAGCTCGGGCCAGCTCGCCCTGCTGCTGGTCGTGGTGGCAAGCGTCCTCGCCTCGCCTGCCCTGCACGGCATGCCGGCACAGCTGGCGAGTGCCGTCGAAGGCCGGGGGATGATATGGGCGGGCACGCTCGCCGCAGCCGCCATTGCGGTGGCGATCCTCGTGCGGCGGGCCCGGGTCGTCCTGCGTGGCCTCGCCCGCGCCACGCAGCAGGCCCTGCTCGCACGCGACGTCGTTGTGCGCCAGTCGCTCGCCTCGCTGCTCATCGTCGCGAGCTACGTTGCGGTGTGGCTGTGCTGCATGCGCATGATCGGGATCGGGACGCCACCGGCGCAGGCCGCGGCGCTGGTGCCCTGGGTGCTGCTGGCGATGGCGATCCCGCTGTCGGTGGCGGGCTGGGGCATCCGCGAGGGCGCGGCCGCGCTGGTTTGGCAGGCCGCCGGGCTGGACGCCGCCGAGGGCGTGGCCGCCTCGGTGAGCTACGGCCTGGTGGTGCTGCTGTCGACGCTGCCAGGCGCGCTCGTGCTGCAACGCCGCAAGCCCGCGGCGCATCCGGCCGCCGACGCCGCCGTTACTTGCCGGGCGGACGGCCCTTGAGGCTCTCCGAAGGCAGGACGCCGAAGCTCGACTTGCCGCGAGGGCGCGGCCGCGCTGGTTTGGCAGGCCGCCGGGCTGGACGCCGCCGAG
>ENA-UOUJ01001159-UOUJ01001159.1-activated-sludge-metagenome-genome-assembly--contig:-NODE-1159-length-14654-cov-4.085417_pt1 | contig 14654 bp, 12 predicted proteins | sample MGYA00249839_ERZ747224 | MGnify/ENA primary metagenome ERZ747224 (study PRJEB28782, sample SAMN03220277) | activated sludge metagenome | biome: wastewater; feature: sewage sludge; material...
CCTCCTTTCGGAACGATTGCCTATTTGGCATTTCAGCGCGCAAGGTTTACCCCAATATCCTGTTACCAACATATTGCGTAGGCTCTTACCCTACATTTTCACCCTTATCTTATTGTTTCCAACGAGACGGTTATTTTCTGTGGCACTTTCTGTAGGCGTTTGCACGTCCCCCACCCGTTAGGTGGTGCGCTGCTCTGGGCTGTCCGGACTTTCCTCCCCGTGCGAAACGGAGCGATAACCCGGCTCAGGTAGTCCATACAAAAGTAAAGAAAATAATAGCTGTAAATGCAGTGTTTACGGGGCTTTCAGCTACTTTAACATTCCCGCTATATCTCGAATAAGAGACGTTGTATTAGACTACCTGCGTGAGTTTTTTCATGCTCCAACAACCATTGTTTGATGCGAACACCACCACTGTAACCGACAAGCGATCCGCTTTCGCCAATTACTCTATGACAAGGGACAATAATTGCAATTCCGTTTTCACCATTTGCACGTGCAACTGCGCGCACGGCATTTTCATCACCAAGCGCTATTGATTGTTTTTTGTAAGAACGCGTTTCTCCGTATGGAATCTGTTGCAATGCTCGCCATACGCTTACCTGAAAGTTTGATCCGATTAAATGAAGAGGCAGCGTGAATTGTTGCCGGGAGCCATTGAGATATTCTTCCAGTTGTTTTTCTAAAGCATCGAAGTGTTGATGATCTCCTTCTATTGCTTTTGTTTGCAGCCGGGTTTGAACTCTGCTCAAGATAGTACCTATCATTTTCCGGTGCGCGTAATCGAATATACAAAGGCCTTCGTCGGTTGCGGCTCCCAACATCTCTCCAACGGGTGTATCAAATCTTTTCAAAAAAAGCATTACAACTGAATATGACTCGAAATTAATGCGCTTACTTCGTCTGCTCTGTTGTACACCATCATGTGTGTACCATTCCGCAGCCAGTGCGTAGCCTCCACGTATGCGGGCTGTAGTATCTTGTCTTTAGTGCCGTGAATATGAACAATGTTATCGGGCACTATGGTATTTTGCCAATGAAGAATAGCCTTGAATGCCCAAGCGAGAAATGAAGGGTCTGTATCTTTCATAATAGCTGCAAGCATTTGCTTTTCTTCTTCCGTCTCGGCTCCGAAACGTTCATACAATATTTTATTGGGCTTTTTGAACAGTCCATAAGGAATAGCGTCAATCGAAATAAGGTATTTGAGCACGCTGCTAATTTTGGGAAGTTCATGTTTTCCTTTTATGCTCGAAACAAGAAAAACTTTTTTCACTTTACGTTGCAATGCTATTTCAGTTGCAAGCATTCCCCCAAAAGAAAGACCTAAAATGGTAGGATTATTTTCAGGTATTTGCGATGCCATCTTTTGTGCATAGCAGGGAAGTTCATCATGCTTATCGAACGATACCCAGGGCAGATAAATGAAGTTGACACCCTTAACTTTTAATTTCTTAAAAATCCTTTCGTCTGCTCCAAGTCCGCTGATGCAATAGATGTTTTCCATAAAATAGAAGCGACGTAAAGTTAAGTGTAGCACAGGCTAAACTCTTTCTTTATCTAACAAACTGCGCGCGGGTGAGCCTATTGAATAAAACTAAACGGCAGGAATTATTACTTCAAAACACGAACCTTTTCCCTCTTTGCTGCTTACGGTAATTGTACCATTGTTCTTGTTAAGAAACTCATTGATGAGCACTAAGCCCAGTCCTACTCCACGCTCGCCGGCCGTGCCACGCTCGGTTACGCGGTCGTTAGCATGAAACAATCTCTTTCTCGTTTCTTCCGACATGCCAATGCCCTGATCTTTCACCTGCAAAATAATCCGGTCATTTTCCTTTCTTCCATGCAATTCTACATCTTGCCCTTCATGAGAAAACTTTATAGCGTTCACCATTAGGTTGCGCATGATAAATGCAAGTTGCGCTTTGTCGAAACGGGCAATACAAACGTCTTCTATTTTGTGCACCAGATTCACAGACTTATGTGCGGCTACATTGTTCAGCAGTCTTTGCGTTTGTTCGGCAAGCATGTTTACATCCACTGCTTCCTGATGCGCTACTTCATTTTTAAATTGCCCTGATCCCCAGTGTAGAAGATTATCTAATGTTTCTAAAGTGGCGGATGCAGAAAGATGAAGGTTATTTAGCAAAATGCGCTCTTCTTTTTCATCAAGCACATTTGCCTCAAGCAATTCGAGCGATCCGATGAGACTGTTGAGGGGGCTGCGCAAATCGTGACTAATGACAGCAAATACTTTATCCTTCATTTCATTGGCAGCAGTAAGGTCAGCTTTCTGGGTGGTAAGTTGCCGATTCTTTTTCCGAATCTGTATCATTGCAGTGCTCCCTATTACCACAATAACAAGGGTGAAAAAAGTAGCCAATATAAAAAGATTGCGCTGCCAGGTTTTAGCATCGTTTTCCGCGGCTATCGTTTCTACTGCATCTTGTGCTTTCTGTATTTCTACAGCCATACTTACTTGCTCCACCCGTGTTCGCTCTTCTGCATTTTCAACAATTTTCTGCAAAGCCATAATGGTATCAAACAACATTGCGGCATCACGATATTTTCCCTGCCCTGTATAAATTTTGTGCAACAAAACATTGGCATCATAAAGCGAACTCTTGTCATCTGCCTCACCCGTAAGTTGCATACCGCGTTCCAAATAACCGTATGCCTCGCCGTAGTTCTTCTGTTTGATCAACAGTTCAGCCATGACCAATGAAGTAGTTGCAATTCCTTTGGGATATTGTGTGTTGGTGTGAAAAACTAAGGCACTATCAAGGTAAGTTTTGGCAAGCTCAAACTGACCTTTTTCCAACAATGCCGTACCCATGTTTTGATAAATGTCAGGAAGCGCTCTTGCAGTGTTTTCATCATGTACCAAAGAACGCGCCGCTTTCAACACCTCAAGTGCTTTATCGTAATTCTTCATTTGCCCGTATAGCACTCCCAGATTATTATAAACAATTTCAAGCATTTTTACATCATTGCGACGCTGTGCATAAGTAAGGGAGCGCTCTGAATAAAGGGTAGCATTTTTCCAATCATTTACTTGCCCGTACACTATTCCGATTTTGTAATTAATATCGGCAATCTTTCTATCGTCGTTCAATTTTTGAGCAATCTCCAATGCCTTCAAAAACCAGGAAAGTGCAGTTGAAGATTTGTTTTGCATGGCATCATTGATACCGACAAGTATGTAAACCTCCGCGAGTTTATCCTGCTGATTGAACTCTCGATAAACTTCCATGCTCCGCTGGTAATATTTGAGCGCTTCCTCATGACGGCTATTGTGCATTTCATAAGATCCCAACAACCATCCTGCATCCGCTATTCCTTGTTTATAACCAAGCTTTGTAGATTGTTCGTACGCAATACGGGTCAACACTAAGGCACTATCTCTGTTGGAGGAAATCAATATCTCAATGTCCCGAACCATCTTATTAATTCGGTTGGTATCAGTTGAACTATATTGATTTTTGGCACTTAAAGAAATGGAGAGAAAAGATAGAAGAGCAAGAAGGAAAACACGCATAAACACAAGGGTATGAGTACGTTGCTAAATTAATGGAATAAAATCAGGAGAAAAGCACTCTGAATAATTTATTTAGGCTGCAAAATTTAAGGTTGCCAATTGACAACCCTAAAAAAATACAACCAGTTTATGAAGACTACGCAACGGTTTCTTTCTGCAATACTTCAGCCATCATCTTGCCGATGTTTGCGGGACTTTCCACTACATGAATTCCACACTCGCTCATTATTTTCATTTTTGCAGCAGCGGTATCATCCGCACCGCCAATAATAGCACCCGCGTGGCCCATACGACGACCAGGAGGAGCAGTCTGCCCTGCTATAAAACCTACTACAGGCTTGCGCATATTATCCCTCAGCCATTGCGCTGCTTCAGCTTCCATATTACCACCAATCTCCCCGATCATAATGATTCCATCAGTTTCAGGATCATTCATCAACAATTCCACAGCTTCGCGCGTGGTAGTGCCGATAATCGGATCTCCGCCAATTCCTATGGCTGTAGAAATACCTAGTCCTGCTTTTACAGTTTGGTCGGCTGCTTCGTAAGTAAGTGTACCTGATTTTGAAACAATGCCAATGCGACCAGCCTTAAAGACAAAACCCGGCATGATGCCAACTTTCGCCTCGTCGGCAGTAATCACACCCGGACAGTTAGGTCCAATCAAACGGCAATCTTTTCCTTTTATATACTCACGTGCTTTAACCATATCCTGCACAGGAATTCCCTCTGTAATGCAAATAATCACTTTGATTCCCGCATCGGATGCTTCCATTATTGCATCGGCCGCAAATGCCGGCGGAACAAATATTATGGACACGTCAGCACCTGTTGTTTTTACTGCATCGGCCACGGTGTTAAATACCGGACGATCGAGATGTTGAGACCCCCCTTTTCCGGGAGTTACACCTCCCACCACTTTAGTTCCGTATTCAATCATTTGGGTTGCATGAAAAGTTCCTTCTGTCCCTGTAAAACCTTGTACGACTACCTTTGAATTTTTATCTACTAATACTGCCATGAGCTTTTCTTAATTAATTGTAAAATGTGCGCGGCAAAAATAAATTAAATGCGCTCAATCGCAAATTCATTGTTAGCTTTGCCCCGCAATGCGCTGCTGGTGCATATTTGACTGACATTTAGCCTTTAAGAAAGTTTTTTGAATCTCCCTACCAAACCTTTTTTTATTGCGCTAAGTCTTATAATCAGAACAGCAGCATGGTTTAGAAAAATTCAGAAATAAGAACGTTATAAAAATAAAAAGTGCCGTTTGATAACAGCACTCTTAAAGAGATACTAAAGATGTAATGGGTAATCAATTCTAGATTAGAAGGCCGGTTTCTACCGGCTTTTTTCGTTTAATGAATCCAAGTTAGGAACAAAAAAAATAAATCCAAACTTTTTTGTGACAATTTTTTTCACCCTCTTTTCCCCCCATTATCAAAACTACATTTTACCAGATGCCTCAAGTTTACTCATCTCTTTAGCTTTATGTAAAAAATCGGACGCGAAAATAAACGCATTCAGATCCTTGTCTTCACTGAAAATGATGTCTTTGTTCGACCCTTCCCATTTCTTTTTTCCAAGGTGCATGTACACAATATGATCGCCGCTCTCCATTACCGTATTCATGTCGTGGGTATTGATAACGGTGGTCATTTGGTATTCAAGGGTCAACTCACTAATCAGCTTGTCAATCACCAATGAGGTTTGCGGATCAAGACCTGAATTTGGCTCATCGCAAAAAAGATATTTGGGATTAAGAACTAATGCACGCGCCAGTGCCACACGTTTTTTCATACCGCCACTTATCTCTGCTGGAAATTTTTTGTTTGCCCCTTCAAGATTTACCCGCGACAACACCTCATTTACTTTATTCAGCTTTTGCTTCCGCGTCATTTTGGTAAACATGTCTAATGGAAACCGAACATTTCGCTCCACCGTCATACTATCAAACAGCGCCGAACCCTGAAATAACATTCCTATCTGGGTGCGTATTTCTTTGAGGTCTTGCGGGTCCATGTTCATCATATCCTTTCCTTCATAGAAAATACTTCCGCTATCGGGTTTTAGCAAGCCCACCATACACTTCATAAAAACAGTCTTACCACTACCACTTGAGCCAATTATCAGATTTGTTTTGCCAGGCTCCATTATTGCCGATACATCATCGAGCACTATTTTATCTCCAAAGCTTTTTCTTATGTTCTTTACTTCTATCATCAGGCATGAATATGTTTCAAAAGTCGCACTATTTAAATGAAATAAAAACAATGCCTCATACTCCCAAACGTCAGATTCAAGATGTGAGTGTAGTTTACAAAATTGCCCTTACACTCATTCTGCCTGTGTGAATAATATTTCCTGCACCCGGCTTTCGTCCTTCATACTCCAGAGATAATTCAAGACCTTTCCCCACCCTACGTTCCCAGTTCATATACCAGAGGTAGTTGCTTCCCTGTTGTAGCGCATCCAGCATTATAAACGCAACCGGGTCTGAAGTTTTTCCATTGAATTCGATACCAGAATAAGTACCACGAAGTTGAATAACACCAAGCGTAGGTTTGCTGTAACGAAAGTCAAGATTTATGCTTTTTATTTCCGCTTTCTCGCCGCCATATATTGCAGCATTATTTCGCTCTTCATACTTAAATCCTCCTGTAACGCGCAACACCGAACGATGCAGCCATGTAATTGTTGGCTCACCCGATACATTGTGTACAGTATAAGTTCTGTTATCGTCGAGCGCAGAATTATAGGAGCGTTGTCCATTACGTGCCATTAGTTGTAGGGTGAGCGGGCGTATAATATTCCAGCGAAGTTTGTATAAATGTTGTTGACTGAGATTTCCTTCTACACCATAAACTAAGAGTTGTTTTCCGGCATTGTATAAAAGATTGTAATCACCACCCCAACGTGCATTGCTACGGTTAAAATAAAAAGATTGACTAAGAGAATTATTGGTAAGAATTATGGAGGCATCTTCCAGCACATTTATAAACGGATTGTACGCGCGGATACCCTCATCTGCCAACAGGCGATTACTGATTTGCAAAGATGTTTGAGAAGAAAATCTTGACGCAAATTTCCTAAACCCCGCAATAGATTTTCCCTGCCAGAAATAAGAAGGTTCGAGCATGAGACTAAAGTTGAAATTCACGTAGTTTACTTTCACATAATCATTGGTGGGCGTAAATATTTTGAGGTATTTTTTCTGATCCTGATACAAAGCAATCTCAAATTCGTTTACTTGCTGCACGCCATCTCCATTATAATCAATCCAGGTGTAAAGTCCTTGTCCGGCGGGAACTTCAATAAAAGTGTAAGATCGTTTTTGTTCTTGCCCGGAGCCAAATTCGTAGAGTGTGTTTACAGAAACCACATTCTTTAGCATATTGCCAGTGTACTCCAATCTTCCAAGCAGTGTTTCTTCCGGGCGCAAATTTATTCCGCTTACTGTATCGTCAATTTTCAGTTGGCGATAAGTACCGGTGAAATTAATAAGATGGTTTTTCCATTGGGAAAATCCCAACTTCAAATCAATATTATTGCTGTGATTGCGTTGAACAAATTGATTGCTTTGGGGAAGCCTGTCTCTGCGCGTAAAATAAGAAAGACTCCATCTTGTCTTTTGAGTTTCTGAAGTTTTGAGATAAGCAGTAATCACATCGAATGAAAAAGCTGTGGGCAGTAAGGTATCGCGTTGTTTACTTCTTATTTCATTGTGTTCCAATTCGTACCTGCCGCCAATAAATGTGTTCATTAATTCTTTAAAATGAAACTCACCATACGCAACAGGGCGATAAAAATTTGAACGCTGAAAAGTATCGGTAGCATTTAAAACATTAGCTACAAATCCTGCTTTTATTCTCTTATGCAAATAATCGTAGGAAAGAATATTTCTATAGCCTGCGTACTCTGATCCTCGCTGATAAAACGAAAAATTGTAACCCACATTTCCGAGCAGTTGATGACGCAGTCTGGTAGTTGCGTAAATCAAATGTTCATCCGGTTTTGCACCAATTGCGGGCACATTCCAGTCTCTGCCAAATTCCACATTTCTAAAAGGCGCAATTCCCCTAAAGCGATCTTGCACATACTCGTAAGAAAGATGATTTTGCCAATTCCATTTTCGCTTTCCGAGTGTATCCTTTTTACCTAGAAATCGTTGTTCATGATAATTGATTTTTGTGGCAAGACCCCAGTGAGTATTATCATCTTTTTTTGAAAACAAATTGGGATCTACGTTGCTCGCACCTACTTCTACATTCAGGTTTTTTAAGGAGTCTATCTGGTAGTTGGTGGTAAGAATAAATACCTGTTGTTTTTTGGGAGTTACTAATAATTGTACCGGCGCAAAATTTCCGACACTCCTTCCATTTACCGGCGCTACCCAATCGTAAACACGACCATTGGCATTGCGCGATGAAATGATGTAATTGCCCTTCCCTTCTCCAACAAAAGAAAACGAAAGGTTGTAAATAGCACTGTCGGGATTTGTGGAGTAAACGAAAACAGAGTCATAGATTATTCCGTTCACTACGGTGTCCATTATCCTATACAAAATTTTATTGGGGGCAAAGCTGTCTAAAGCAATGTTTGGATAAAACGCATTTTGAATGGAGTCCCCAATGGTTCCTAAAAATCTTTTTTGCTCGCCACTAAGTGTTTGTAAAAACGATTGATTTTTTGCATCCTGATTTGAGTAAGCATTGAAACGAATATTCAGTTTCTTTCCAATTTGCAATTCGTCAAAACCATAGATAAGTGAGTTGAGATAATTACGATCCTGATACTCAAATTCTACTTGTATTCTCGAATCTTTTGTGATCATTCTTCGTGGCATAAAGCGAAGCTCCGCAGTGTTGTAATTAATTATGTAGTCTGCATTTTCGCCCCGTTCCATCAGTACGTTGTCAACATACACGCGCTCTGTTCCGGCAAGCACTATGAAAAATTGTTCGCCATTGTTTCCGGTAAGTTTATAAGGTCCTTGATTGCCTTCCTGTCCCTGAAAAATGTTTCTTGCAAATTGCCCTTTCGATACCGAACCACTCAAGCCTACTTTGTTGGTTGTGGTTTTGCTAAGGTTAAAAGCAGTTTCATAATAAATGCCCTGCACACGTTTGAAAAATTTCAGAAAATAGCCGGGTGGACTTTCAAGGTTGTAATCGCCGAGTTGTAAAAGATGACGGTTTTTAGAGAGACGAATGTAAATCTGATCAAACTCCTGCAAGCGTTGTGTGTTTCCTTCCGGCTGAAAAGGAATTGTATTATCAGTTATCGCAGCTTCGAGTTTTATACTGTCCAGAATATAGCCATTCACCTGTAGGTTAAATTGCGAATTGAGTACCACATCCTGATTGTTGCCAAGCGAAATACTTCGCCCATAACTACCATTGTATTCGAGTTGGTTGAAGTTTACAAAATTTCCGCCTGTATTTTCTTCAAACTTGTAAATCAACGACACTCTATTTGAATCAACCAATCTTGTACTCTTATGGCTGTAAACATGAGTTAAAGCAATAGGAAGTACACGGTAACGCACATGAATCGAATCTATGAGAGGTTTATTTTTCCAAACAAGCAAGGAACTTTCCGGGAAAAAATAGTAGTTGGAATCGCTTATATCTGCAACTGTTAGAGAACCCGGTGAAACTGAGAGGGAATCTATTTTTAAAGAATCTTGTATTGCTATGGTTTTGTAGCGGAGATTAGAGAAAGGAGAAGATGCTCCAGACTGCGCACAAAGCTTTGTCGAAGAAAAGATGAGTATGAAAAGCAAAAATATCCACGCCGGAAAACTCCGCAACCTGTATTCTTTAAGTGGTTTCTAATGGTGTGAAAGATACAGTAATAACGGAAAAGCGCGGTGAGTGGTATATGCGTGGCTTTCCTGAGAAAAAAAATATTGTTTTAGAGACCCAAGATATTTTCTTAAACCCTCGTCTGATGTTTAAACCCCGTTGGTTTTAAAAATTAAAAGACGTGCAATGATAACAGTTGGTCAACCTTTCAGAGCAGAAGTAGTACGCAATGATGCTTCTGTAAAAATTACGCTCTATCTAAGTTCTTTAATTACGCTTCTGGCAATAGTTACTTTATTTTAATTGTGTTTGAATTATTTGGGTTAAAACAATAATAACTTTGGACGAACCGCGTTTTTAGAAAGCCAATGCAATCGCTCCAATGCCCTTATATTCAGAAAAGGAAATAATAAAAGGCTGCCAGGATAATGACCGGGTGTATCAGGAATATCTGTACAAACACTATTACAGTTTGTTTCTGAAAATATGCGCGCGGTATGCCAAAAGCATGGAAGATGCAGAGCAGCTTTTGAATGATGGCTTTCTCAGAATATTCAACAATATAAATGGCTTTCGGCAGTCAGGCTCTTTTGAAGGATGGATGAAAAGAATAGTGGTAAATACCTGCCTCGATTATTTGAAGAGTAAGCAACTAAAAAATGCAATGCAGATTAGTTATGCAGCTTCAATGCCAGAGGAAGGAAATATAGAAGTAAGTACACAAGCTGTTCATCATTTAGAGTTTAAAGAACTGCTTGGAATGATTCAAACCCTACCACCGGTATCAAAAACAGTTTTTAACCTTTATGTGTTTGATGGTTTTTCTCATAAAGAGATCGGTACGATGCTCGACATTAGCGAAAGCACGTCGTCCTGGCATCTGCATCATGCACGAAACCTGCTTCAGAAAAAATTGAAATCAGTGAACGCTGAACCAAAAATGTATGAGCAAAAACGAGTTTGACAAACTCTTAAATGAAAAATTTGACCAGCATGAGTTTGCTTACAACCATGCAGGATGGGAGCAACTTGCAAAGCAGCTTCCTGCAAATAATTCCCGCAAGGCTATTCCTTTTCCGTGGATGAAGATTACCGGCATTGCTGCGGCACTGGCAATTACAGTGAGCGGTGTTGCTTGGTATTATCAATCGCAAAACAAAGAGGTAGAAAAAATTGCATCTGCAAAACAAAATTCCTCGCAACCGACCATTTCACAAAACCAACAATCCTTCCAACCCGTTTTACAACAAGAACCTATTACCACTCCACCAATTGCTCATAGAAATCCTTCTGTTCCTATAAACAATCATCGTAAACAAAATAGTACGCCTCTTGCCAGCAACTCAACTTTTACACCTTCAGAAAACATCGAGTATCCTATCACAACTACCGAACCTATGCCGAGTGTAACTACTAATGAACATTCAGATTTTAAAGAAAAAAAGAATGAAGTTGTAAATGGCATCGCTCAAAAGGAAACTATTACAAATCCTTTTTTCCAACCGGTTGAGCATGTTTATGAGCCAATACCGAAACAAGCAGGAAAAACTTTTCTTAGCCTTACAGGCGGAATGAATTATGGTTCAATGAACACCGGCTACATGGCTGGCGTAAACGCAAAACAAAAATTGGGAAGGAAATTTTTTGTGGAGGGTGATTTGGCTTTTGTAAATAATAATACCAGCCAAACATTTACACACCAACAGCAACAATTTGCAACAGCCAATAAAGCGCCCATTGAGTACAAAGACGCTAACCTTGTTTATGTTGCTTTCAACCCCACTGTGGGCTATCAGGTGTTAAAGAATGTGTCACTTGGTGTAGGGGCAGATGTGCAGCGCATGATAAACGGAGATGATCTTTTGGTGCAGATAAATGAAGAGACTGAAAAAACAATACCGGGTACGGATATTGGTTTGACAGGCAAAACAGAAGTGTCGCTTTCTAAACGATTAAAAGCCGGGGTACTTTACCGCGAAGGCATCAACAATTTTGTGAACGGCGGCAGTCAGTTTTTTGACAGAAGATATTTACAAGTGCAATTGAAGTTTACTGTTTTAGGAAAATAAGTGCACAAGAATACACACATCGTCTAAACTGATAGGGGATTTAACAAACCTTCTTGCCTTGCTTTCATAGCTTTGTCCATTCTATTTCCAATAAAATTTTATGATGAAACTTTTGTTTTCTGCCAGTATGCTGGCCATTCTTTCTTTTACGGCTTGCGATTCAAACGAGCCGAAAACGACCTCTGAAGAAGATGCTATGTTGCTCAACACAGCAACATCTGCTGCTCCAGGCTCTGCCGCAGCACTGGGTGGATCTATCACACCGGTAGCTACTCCATCAGGAAGCACACCGCAATCGGTAACAGCACCGGCAACGCAAGCCGCTAAAACAGCAGCAGGTGTAAACCCTCCGCACGGACAGCCCAGTCACCGATGCGATATAGCTGAGGGCGCTCCACTCGATGGCGCTCCTGCTAACGCACAGCAACCTAACGCTGGAGTAACTGTAACTCCTGCGGCAAAGGAAGTGCAAAAAACAAATCAAAGCCAGCCTGGTACTACGCCAGCCTCTGGCACTAACCCTGCTCATGGCGAACAGGGACACAGATGTGATATTGCTGTAGGTGCGCCTTTAAACGGCACCAAATAATTTAAAAACACTGACAATAAAGAAGCCGCTCGATAAGAACGGCTTCTGTTTTTTTATGCTTTTCAGGATGAATGTTCAAAACTGCAATTACACCTGAAACACCCCACTCCTCCACTCTTTTTCAATCGGTGCATGGTTGGCCGCTTTAATGCCTTCTGAAATTACTCTTCTTGTTTCCGCCGGATCAATAATTTCATCTACCCACAAACGCGCCGCTGCATAGTAAGATGAAGTTTGAGCGGTGTATCTGTCGGTGATTTCTTTCAGCAATGCCTTTTCTTTTTCAGGATCAATCACTTCTCCTTTTGCTTTCAAAGATGCAACCTGAATTTGCAATAGTGTTTTTGCAGCCTGTTCGCCTCCCATCACAGCTATTTTAGCATTTGGCCATGCGTATATAAATCGTGGATCGTAAGCCTTACCACACATAGCATAGTTGCCCGCTCCATAAGAATTTCCGGTAATGATCGTGATCTTGGGAACTATAGAATTGGCAACTGCATTTACCAATTTTGCGCCGTCTTTAATTATGCCCGAATGTTCGCTGCGGCTACCTACCATAAAACCGGTTACATCTTGCAGGAAAACCAACGGGATTTTTTTCTGATTGCAGTTTTGAATAAAACGCGCTGCTTTGTCTGCACTATCATTATAGATCACACCGCCCATCTGCATTTCCCCCTTTCCGCTTTTCACAATCTTGCGCTGATTTGCAACGATACCTACCGCCCATCCGTCAACTCTTCCATAGCCACAAACAATTGTTTTTCCATAGTCTTCTTTAAACTGATCGAAGCTGTCTGCATCCACAATACATTCTATCACATTTACCACATCATAAGTTTTGGAATTATCTGCGCTTACAATTCCGTATATCTCTTTTACATCTTTTGCCGGTGCTTTAGCGGCAATCCGGTCAAAGCCTGCATTTTCTTTATGATGCCCAATCTTATCCATAATGCGGCGCACCTGATCCAGGCACTGCTGCTCGGTATCAAATTTATAATCGGCAATTCCACTTACTTCAGTATGGGTTTTAGCGCCGCCCAGCGTTTGGATATCTATGTCTTCACCCACTGCTGCTTTTACCAGATAAGGGCCAGCAAGAAAAATAGAACCATTTCCTTCCACCATTAATGTTTCATCACTCATAATGGGTAAGTACGCCCCGCCTGCAACACAACTTCCCATTACTGCTGCAATCTGTGTTATACCCATAGCGCTCATCACAGCATTGTTGCGGAATATGCGACCAAAATGTTCCTTGTCGGGAAATATTTCATCCTGCATTGGTAAATAAACTCCGGCACTATCCACTATATAAATAACGGGAAGATGATTTTCCATGGCTATCTCCTGCAAACGAAGATTTTTCTTTCCACTAATCGGAAACCATGCACCTGCTTTCACTGTATTGTCGTTAGCAACTATCACACACTGACGACCAGCTACATACCCAAGCCCTCCAACAGTGCCACCCGCCGGACAACCACCATGTTCCTGATACATTTCCCAACCGGTGAATGAACCAATTTCTGTAAACTGACTGTCTTTATCAATCAGGTATTGAATACGCTCGCGCGGTGTCATCTTGTTTTTCTCACGTGCTTTTTCAATGGCTTTTTTGCCGCCACCAAGTGACACCTGTGCATGTCGCTGCCTCATCTGGCTAACCGCCAATTTCATTGCATCCTCATTTTTATTGAATTCAAGATTCATTGGGAGGTAGTATTTTTTGCGGGCAAAAATAGGTGCTTAAAGCTATAAATACAGTTTTTGGAAAAGTTGTTACAAGTCGAAGCAAAAGTCAGCCTCCATCCTTTCTTCAATCGAAAAAAAAGACATTCTCTTTCCTAATGAGGAAACCTGTCAGGTTTTGCTGCGCGCGTGGCTTTGCGCAACATTACAGGTTATACTTCTTCTTTTGAGGAAACAGAATATACAGCGCATAAAAAAAGAGGCTAATTGCTTAACCTCTTAAAGTTCCTTAGTATGATGATTCAGACTTAGATAACTTTTACGTTCACGGCATTCAAACCTTTCTTTCCGTTCTGAACTTCATAAGTTACTTTGTCGTTTTCGCGGATCTCATCAATCAATCCTGAAACGTGAACGAAAATTTCTGGACCACCATTCGATGGCTTAATGAAACCGAAGCCCTTTGATTCGTTAAAGAACTTTACTGTACCTTCTTGCATTGTAAAAAAAATAAAAAATAAATAATAGACACGAAGTTAGGAGTTATTTGGTGTAACGAACAAAACAGTAGTTAATATTTATGAAATATTTTGAGCGCTCACTGAAGCTTTGATCTATTATTGCGCAGCAACCATCCGGAGGTTTGCAGCCATGAAAATGCTACGTTGCGCATTGCAGTAACATCTGTTGGTAGCTCGTTAGAAAAGTCAGCAGTATTGTTGTTTTGATATTTATACAAACTTGCAGCAGCATGGTTTCGATAAACATAAAGCAAACTGTCGTTCATGCACGCAAGTTTATCGTCTGCGGAAAACACAATATAAGGGTGGCTGTTTCGCATAAGATCAATACCAAAAGTATTATTGACAAAACCAGGTAAAACCAGACTCATGACTGTGGGAAAAACATCGGACTGTAAACCGATTTTATTGATGGAAGTTGAAGTAGTG
>ENA-UOUJ01001160-UOUJ01001160.1-activated-sludge-metagenome-genome-assembly--contig:-NODE-1160-length-14650-cov-7.791298_pt1 | contig 14650 bp, 13 predicted proteins | sample MGYA00249839_ERZ747224 | MGnify/ENA primary metagenome ERZ747224 (study PRJEB28782, sample SAMN03220277) | activated sludge metagenome | biome: wastewater; feature: sewage sludge; material...
TCTAGGGTCCGTACTCAATATTGGATGGGCATTGACGCGAGGACTTTCGTGTCATGTTGGAAGCATGTCTTCGACATGACCCGGCAGGAGCGAAAGCGCAGCAAACCCCCATGATTTGCAAGCTATCGCAACGTGCTGGAAGCACGCCTCCGGCATGACCCGGAAGCGCGAAAGGACCGCGCCCCTCCGGGGTGAGGCAAGGGGCAAGCGGTTTGACGCCGCCATTGGCTTGTCTTGCCTCATCAATGTCCCATCGAATATTGAGTACGGACCCTTGGGTGTCTGCCGATCCGATAGACTCGGACCGGACGCTCGCTTGGATCATAGGGACCTTTCCGTGCTGCGCGTGGAGAAACTCCGAATCGGCTCGCTGCCCTCGCTCTCGTTCGCGGTCGCGGATGGGGAGTGTCTTGCGGTCGAAGGGCCGTCGGGCTCCGGCAAGACCCGCATCCTGCGCGCCATCGCGGATCTCGACCCCAACGAAGGCCAGCTCTTTCTCGACGGGATCGAGCGGCAGGAAATGCCGGCGACGGACTGGCGCAAGCACGTCCGCTACGCCGCGGCCGAGCCCGGCTGGTGGGCCGACACACCGAGGCAGACGCTGCCCGCGACGGAATTCGCGGACGCGCGAACGCTTCGGCTCGTCACGGCGCTCGGCCTCGATGAAGCGCTGCTCGACCGGCCCATCAACCGCCTCTCGACCGGCGAGCGCCAGCGGCTCGCACTCGCGCGCGCTATCCTCGACGAGCCGCGCGTGCTGCTGCTGGACGAGCCGACCGCCGCCCTCGATGCGGGCGCAACGGAAATGGTCGAAGAGGTCATTCGCTATCAGCTTCAGGCGCGGCGCAGCGTCTTGATCGCAAGCCACGATACGGAGCTGATCGACCGTCTGGCCCACGTTCGTCTGCAGCTCGCACCGACAGCCCGCGCGCATCCCGCGGGCACCGCGAGCCAGGGACCGCTGCACGCATGACCTATCTCCCGCTCGACTTGCTCGATCTTTCGCTCGCGGCTCTGTTGCTGATCGCGAACGGCGCCATCTCGATCTGGTTCCGGCTCGGGCTCGAACGCACGCTCGCCGTTTCCTCCCTGCGCATGGTGGTGCAGCTCGCGCTGGTGGCGCTGGCGCTCAAGGTCATCTTCGGGCTCGACTCTCCGCTCTGGACGGCGCTGTTCGCGCTCTTCATGACGGCGGCGGCGGCCTACGAGGTGTTCTCGCGGCAGGAGCGCCGCGTTGCAGGACCGCTCACGCTCGCGCTCGGCGCGGGGGCGCCGTTCCTCGCCGGCCTGATCGCGACCATGTTCGCGGCCGTCGTCGTGATCGGCCCGGACCCCTGGTATGCGCCGCGCTACGTGCTGCCGATCTTCGGCATGATGCTGGGCAACGCGCTCGCCGGGACCAGCCTCGTCCTCAATGCCATGACCACGGGCGCGGAAACGGAACGTGCGGCCATCGAAGCGCGCATCGCGCTCGGTGCCACACGCTTCGAAGCGCTGGACACCGTGCTCCGGCGCGCGCTGACAACCGGACTGATGCCGATCCTGACCGCAATGGCGACCACGGGCATCGTCGCCCTGCCGGGCATGATGACGGGGCAGATCCTCGCGGGCATCGAGCCCGTGGAGGCTGCCAAATACCAAGTGATGATCCTGTTTCTCGTGGCGGGCTCCACCGGCCTCGCCGTGGTCGCGGCCGGGCTCGGATCAGTGCTGCTGCTGACGGACGAGCGGCACAGGCTGCGGCTCGACCGGCTGACGCCACGGTAGCAACCGCTCGCACGCGACAGGACGAATACGAAAAGGCCCGGGGATGTCTCATCCCCGGGCCTTTTCTATTCAATATGATGCCGTGAGGCCGCCGCGTGGCGGTGGGGCGCTTACGGCGTCTGCCTGACCGGCGCAACCGGAGCGCTGGTGGAGGACGAGGTCGACGTGGACGTCGACGACGGCGCGTCCTTCGTCGCAGCGGGAGCCTCCGTCGCGGAGGTCGACGACGCGGCGAGGGCTGCAGCCGCGCGCTCGGCGGCCTTTGCAGCACGCTCAGCAGCGCTTGCGGCCCGCTCGGCAGCAGCGGCGGCGGCTTCGGCAGCCGCAGCGGCGCTGTTGGCCCCGGCGGAGGTGTCGTCCGCCGTCGTGGTGAGCGAACCTGTCGAGGAGGATCCGGCCGTGGCGCTTTCGTTCACGGAGGTGTCCACCGTCAGCGGAGAGACAGCCGCGGCGGTACCGGCCGCCGTGTTCGGCACGGGGATCGTTCCCGTCTCGACGTCGGACTGGTCGCCCTCGGCTTCCGCCGCGTCCGCAGTCTGCTTGTCGTCGTCGTCGGACTTCGAAGCGGTTGCAGCCGTCTCGCGCTCGGCTTCCGATTTGGAATCCGCGTCGGACTGTGCCGTCGTGGCGCTCTCAGCGGCCTCGTCGTCGGACGGCGCGGCTTCAGCGGCCTTCTTCTCCTCGGCGGCGGGCTGCTTGGTCTCAGACGACTTCGCGGTCGCTTCCTTCTTGGCGGGAGTCGACTTGGACTTGGTGCTCGCGCTCTGCGGCTGCGCGCGATTGATGCTGTCGCCCCAGCACACAGTCGCGGTTGCCGTGCAGGTGTGCTCGTCGAACACGATCAGGTTCAGATAGAGCTCGCAGCTCACGTCCTTCTTGCCGACGTTGAACTTCTCGATGCCCTGCTCGGACGCCCACTCGGCGATATGTTTGTCGAGCAGGTTTTGCGCGTCGCGCTTCGGACCCTCCAGGCCATAGTCGTTGACCGTGAAGCCCATGCGACGGCATCCCGCCATCGCCGGATTGATGAGGGACAGCGCTGCCGTGAACATGGCGGCCAGCGCGAGCTGGGAGACGAAACGCATCAAGTTTCTCCGTCAGGGGGCGAAAAATCCTTTGGTCATCGTGACCTATAGCGACGTCAGACCATCATGCCTAGACCGCTTGGCAACATTATGCAGAGCTTTGGTCCATGCTCCGAAAGAACATTTCACTATTAACGGCGATGCCTAAATCGCCGCGGAACAGGCGATAGAGACGAATAACGCCGCGCCCTTTCGAAGCGCGGCGCCACACGTGCCATCCGGAGGGCGAGGCCCGATCCGGCTATCAGATCTTGCAGATCGTCGCCTGGCCGCGACACGTCCAGCCCCAGGAGCCGCCCTTGTTGCAGCGATAGGTGCGCTTGCCGAACGAGTAGCCGCCGACCTTGGCTGCAGCGCCGACCTTGTTGCTGGAGCCCATCCAGGCTGCCCAGGCGCCCCAATCCACAGCCTGAAGCAGGGCTTCGTCGACCTGAAGCTTGGCGCCGGCCTCGTCGCCGGCGGAGCCGATCGCGCCCTTCTTGACGCACTTCGCCTCGGCAACTCCGGCCATGGCCGTCATTCCTGCGACGGCGACAAGCGCCATCGTCAATTGCACGGCTTTCCGCATTGATCAGTCTCCCTGGAAAATTGAGCGCATGAGTTCGCGCGCGTGGCCGAACCGAGCCGGGACTCTGCCCGACTTGGCGCGCGCTCACCATCCACCTTTCACGGGAAAGCAGTGGCTAAATGCGTTTTTCGGTTCGTCGTTGCTCGGTGACAACGGCGGCACTCACAGCGCGACGATTTCACGCCGACTCGCGATTGCGGTCTAAGCTCTTGGCAAAAGCGAATGTTTCATGCGTCGGACGCCACGCGTCCGAATACGCTCATCCCGCGTCCTGGAGATTCACCGCCTTGGGGCCTTTGCCGCGCTTGTCGGGCTCCGTGTCGAAAGAAATCCGCGCGCCTTCCGCGAGCGGTCCCACACCGGAGCTCTCGATGGCCGTCACATGGACGAACACGTCCTTGCCGCCGTCGTCCGGGGTGATGAAACCGTAGCCCTTTTGATCGTTGTAAAATTTCACGGTCCCTACTTGGCGCATCGTCACTTCTCCAAGGGCCCGCATCTTTTCAGGGAGGGGCCGGCAGGAGAGCGGGCGATGCTCCAGCCGACCGGCCGTCATCGCCTGCTAAGCTTGAGAGTTACAGGATCGTTCCAACGGACGATCATGCGCCAACAGTCCAACTCGAATTCCAGGGACGTTTCCTCTTGCGGCAGTCATGCCGGCCGGACGAGGCGAAGTATTTCGAAAAGGCGCCCGCCGCGCAACCCCGGGAAAACCCGGACAAGACAGGAATTCCGCTTTCACACGGATGTCAGAGGACGTTCGCCCGTGAGCCATTCCAGGCGGCTTTCCGCGCCGTGCGCCTGACGGAGCGTGCGCACGAGATACGGAAGCAGCGTCTCGACCGCGGCTGCGAGCGTGAACGGCGGGTTGAGGATCAAGAGACCCGATCCCGCAAGCGCGCCTTCGCTCAAGGGCGCGCGCACGCAAAGCTCGGCAACGAGCAGCTTCGGGATGGAAAGTGCGGCGGCGTCACGATGGAAGGCGCGGACGCGGCGCGGGTCCTTGATCGGATACCAGATCACGATCGTGCCGGTCGCGAAGCGGCGATGCGCAGCCGCGAGCGCCTCCACGAGACGCTGGAACTCGCCCGCTTCCTCGAAGGGCGGGTCGATTAAAACGACGCCGCGCCGTTCCGGCGGCGGCAACAGTGATTTCAGCGCCATCCAGCCGTCGAGAGCGAGCACCTTCACGGCAGGATCTTTCGTGAACAGTGTCTTCAAACGTGCGCTGTCCTCGGGATGGGCTTCGTTCACGACGAGCTTGTCGCCAGGACGCAGCAACCGCCGCGCGAGCAGCGGGCTGCCCGGATAGCGGACAAGCTCCGAGGGGCTGTCTCCGCGCGCTCCGTTTTCGGCGCGAACGACGTCGAGATAGGGCGCCAGAATTTCAGCGACATCGCGCGGAGGCGTGTCGGCGAGGATACGGCCGATACCGTCCCGCCACTCGCCGGTTTTCTGAGCCTCCTCCGCCCCCAGATCGTAGACGCCCGTCCCGGCATGGGTGTCGATCACCCGGAACGGCTGCGGCTTCCGTTTCAGATGCGCGATGATCAGGGCCAGAACGGCATGTTTCAGGACGTCGGCGAAATTTCCGGCGTGATAGGCGTGACGGTAGTTCATGGTGATGTGCTCGAAGTCGAAACGAAACCGGGGGACGGGCTGGCTCTTGCCACGCCCCTCCCCCGGGTCCTGATAGCACACCTCGCGACATGCGCGCCGCGATCTCGGCGAGGTCTCAGCCGCCCATCGTCGTCGTGTAGGACGGAACCATGGGCTCCGGCGACCGGCTTTGCGGCTCCGCAAGGCGCGGAGCGGGCGCCGGAGACGTCCGCTCGAGTTGCGGCGCGATCTCGGACGGGTCCCTCACGCGGCGCGAACGGCCGTCGAAGCTCGCGCCCTGCTCGATCGAAAGAAGATGGCTGTGGATGTCGCCCTCGACCTCCGCACCGGCATGAAGCACCACGTGCGCGCCCATGATCGCGCCGTTGACGCGCCCGAACACGGACACGGTCTCGGCCGCGATGGCACCCTGGATGACGGCTTCCTTGCCGACCTCGAGCTCTTTGCTGTGCAGATCGGCCTGAATGTTTCCGAGCACCTTAAGCGAGCCCTTGCAGCGGATCGTGATGGTTTCGCCTTCGATCGACAGGTCGTTGCCGATCACGGATTGCGGGGTGGGGCCGGCGTTTTCGACGGCGTGAAGATGCTGCTTCTCGACGCCTCCCATGCGGTCCATCCGGCGAAGTTGCGGGGCTGGGGCTTCGGCTGGAACAGGCTCGGCCTTGCGACTGAACACCATAACTCTACTCTCCCTGACGCTGAGCGTGGATCCGCACACGTGGTGTGAATGAGCCCGGAGTTCGTCGAATTGATGTCACGGACGGCGATTGACGCGAGGAGCACGCGTTGACGAAAAGAGTAATGGCGCGTTCGATGCGCCTCGGAACGAGAGATCGAGCCTATGACATCACGCGACGACGACATGGCGGCGCGCCGCGCGGCGATGGTGCGCGAGATCGAGCGGAATGCCGGAGATCTCAAGCCGCGCTTTGCGCTCTCGCCGCGCGTGCTCGCGGCCATGGGCGAGGTGCCGCGGCACGCGTTCGTGCCTCCGGAGCACCTGGGGGAGGCCTACCGCAACCGGCCGCTCCCGATCGGCTTCGGCCAGACCATTTCCCAGCCTTTCATCGTGGCCCTGATGACGGAGCTTGCCGCCCTGAAGCCCGGCGACCGCGTGCTCGACGTCGGGACGGGCTCCGGATACCAGGCCACCATTCTGGCCCGGCTCGTCTCGCACGTTTTCACCATCGAGCTTTGCGCGCCGCTTGCGGCCCGCGCCGCGCACACCTTCAAAACCCTCGGCGTTCACAATGTCACGATGCGGGTCGGCGATGGACACCAGGGCTGGCCGGAGGAAGCGCCCTTCGACGCGATCGTGGCGGCTGCCGCGCCGCACGACGTTCCCGAAGCGCTCGTCGCCCAGCTCAAGCCCGGCGGCCGGCTCGTTATTCCCGTCGGCGAGCGCTCACAAAAACTCATTGTGGTCGAAAAGGCGAGCGATCAATCTCTCCACCGGACCGAGATCATTCCGGTCTCGTTCGTTCCGCTGGTCAAGGAGGACGATGACGGGTCTCCATGACCCGCACGTGCTTCGGCGCTCTATGTACGGGATATACGGAGACGACTGCATGGACGACCTGGACCGCTTCGAGCCGGGAACTCACTTTTTCAGCGGGATCGTGCGCGTGTGGACCTCCAGCACGGCAGAGCTGATCACGGACAGCGGCATCGTTCTGTTTCTCGATACGCACGGGCAGCCGTCGGTTCCCGTCGGCACGCGCGTGAAAGTCGAGACACGGAAATACCGGCCCTGCCATTTCGTGACGAAAACCACGATCGGATAGGGGCGCCGATCGGCGCGATGCAGGCGTTCGTGGAGAACGCCGAGCTTGCGCCCGGCGTCTACGATCTCACCGCGGCAGAAGATTAGAGAGGCACGTGCGGCCCGCGGGGGAACGTTGCGCCGATCACGGACGTTCTGGGGGAACCGCCTCGCAAGCCGCAAAGGTCCTGCCCCATGCTCAATCTCTATCTCTTCATCGAACTGCTCGGCGCGGCCGATCCGGCGGCCGTTCTCAGCGAAATCAAAGCGCTCGACGTGAGGAGCTGCGAAATCCGCAATGTCGTTCAACTCGCCGACGACAAGCTCGTCGCGCATGTCGACTGCGAGAGCGGGCCCGATGCCACCCGGCTGATGCTGGAAAACTTCACGAGCGTCGAAGGCGTGGTTCAGACCAACATCATCGCCGTCGTCAAGCCGAGGAAGGGCTGACGGTTTCCCGCGGTGTCCTCAGGCAGGCGTCACGAAGCTGTCGACAACGCGCTTTCTCCCCGCACGGTCGAACTCGATGGTGAGCTTGTTGCCGTCCACGTCGGTCACCGTTCCGGGGCCGAACTTCTGGTGGCGCACGCGGGCGCCAACAGTGTACCCCGCTCCCGCCGCGGATGACGACGCGATCAGCTCGCCCTCGATGGTGATCGTCGGGCGCATGGCCGAGCGCCGCCGCTGCTCGGCGTCGCGCGACCAGTTGCTGTCGTCCCGCGCCCGCGATTTCTCGAAGGACTGCGCCCGCTGCCAGCCCGGGGTATCGTAGCTCGCGCCGAAACGCGGCTCCGCATCGTCGAAGCGGCTCTTGCCGTAGCCGCCGCGGCCGAAGCCGCCTTCGAAGGGATTGCCGAAGTTTTGATACGCGCCGCCGAACGGGCTTTTCGTTTCCAGAACCTCGACGTTGGCCTCGGGGAGATCGTCCACGAAGCGCGAAGGCAGCGCCGACTGGTAAAGCCCACGCGTGCGGCGGTTCTGCGCGAACGAGACCTTCGCCTGCCGGCGTGCGCGCGTGAGGCCGACGTAGGCGAGGCGGCGCTCCTCTTCGAGACCCTTCTCGCCGCTTTCGTCGAGCGCACGCTGGTGCGGGAACAGTCCTTCCTCCCAGCCGGGCAGAAAGACCGTATCGAACTCCAGGCCCTTGGCGGCGTGCAGCGTCATCAGGCTCACGCGCTCGCCGTCGTCGCCCTGCTCCGTGTCCATGACGAGGCTCACGTGCTCCAGGAACGCTTCGAGCGTCTCGAACTCGTGCATGAAGCGCACGAGCTCTTTCAGGTTTTCGAGACGGGATTGAGCCTGAGGGCTCTTGTCGTTCTGCCAGTGGGCCGTGTAGCCCGACTCGTCGAGGATCAGCTCGGCCAGCTCCGTGTGCTTCATCGTGTCGATGAGGCTGCGCCAGCGCTCGAAGGCCAGCACGAGATCGCGCAGAGATTTGCGCGCCTTGCCGCCAAGCTCTTCCGTCTCGACGATCTCGCGCGCGGCACGGAACAGCGGGATGTCGCGCGCACGGGCCAGCGCGTGAATGCGCTCGACGCTGGTATCGCCAAGGCCGCGTTTCGGCACGTTGACGATGCGCTCGAACTTGAGATCGTTCGCGGGATTGAGCGTCACGCCGAGATAGGCCAGCGCGTCCTTGACCTCGGCCCGCTCGTAGAAGCGCGGGCCGCCGATGACGCGGTAGGGAATGCCGGTGGTGACGAAGCGGTCTTCGAAGGCGCGCATCTGGAACGACGCGCGCACCAGGATCGCGATGCCGTTCAGACGCTGACCGGCCTTGCCCTGGTCCTCGATCTCGCGGACGACGGAGCGGGCTTCCTCCTCGTCGTCCCACACGCCCATGACGGTGACCTTGTCGCCGGTCTCGCCGTCGGTAAAAAGCGTCTTGCCGAGCCGACCCCTGTTGCGGGCAATGAGGCCTGAGGCTGCGGCGAGGATGTTGCCGGTCGATCGGTAGTTGCGTTCGAGGCGGATGATGCGTGCGCCCGGGAAGTCCTTTTCGAAGCGCAGGATGTTGTCCACCTCCGCGCCGCGCCAGCCGTAGATCGACTGGTCGTCGTCGCCCACGCAGCAGATGTTGGGCGAGCCTTGCGCGATGAGACGCAGCCACAGGTACTGGGCGACGTTGGTGTCCTGATATTCGTCTACCAGGATGTAGCGGAAACGCCGGTGATAGTCGGCGAGCACGTCAGGGTGCTCCATGAAGAGCCGCAGCGTTTCCAGGAGGAGATCGCCGAAGTCGGCGGCGTTGAGCTCCTTCAAGCGCTTCTGATAGGCGGCGTAGAGCACCGCGCCTTTTCCGTTTCCGAAAGCGAACCCTTCGCCGGGCGGCACCTTGGCCGGCGTCAAGCCACGGTTTTTCCAGCCGTCGATGAGACCCGCGAGCTGCCGCGCGGGCCAGCGGTCCTTGTCGAGACCTTCGGCTTCGATCACCTGCTTCAAGAGACGGAGCTGGTCGTCGGTGTCGAGGATCGTGAAACCGGATTTCAGGTCCACCAACTCCGCATGGCGGCGCAGGATCTTCACGCCGATGGAGTGGAACGTGCCGAGCCACGGCATCCCCTCCACTGCGCCACCGACGAGCTTGCCGATGCGCTCCTTCATCTCGCGGGCGGCCTTGTTGGTGAAGGTGACGGCGAGGATCTGCGAGCCGTACGCGCGGCCTGTCGCCAGGATGTGGGCGATGCGGGTGGTGAGCACGCGCGTCTTACCCGTGCCGGCGCCGGCCAGAACGAGCACGGGGCCGTCCAGCGCCTCGACGGCTTCGCGCTGCTCCGGGTTGAGGCCCGTGAGATAAGGCGGCAGCGCCGCGGCCCGCGCCCGCTCGGAGATGGACGTCCGCGGCGCAGGCGCGTCCGCCCGCTCCGTCCCCTGGGGCCCGGATCCGGGCGCCTGGGGCAGATCGAACGGCGGAAGGTCATCTTCGGCTGCCACGGGCGGGATGCGCCGGGCAGCCTGTTTGTCGTCGTGCGGCATGGTCCGCTCTATAACACGGGCTTCATGTATATGGGCTTCTGAGAGACCGGCAGATCGTGCCGGGCTCTTGCGGGCCCGAAGCGCTCCTGGCCGGGGCAGCGATCTTGAGCCGGGAATCGGCCGTTGGGAGAAATATAGGGTGGATCATGGCTTTCGCGAGCGCAGGACGCTACCTTCCCCCGGGAAAATGCCCCAATTGGGGGGCACACTTTTCGGCATTGTTGGGGTATGGTGCGTCGTTCAGCGCCGAGCCTCGCCGCTTTGGGCGCTTCGAGTTTTGCCGGCGGCTCCCTCACGGACGGGAGACGCCACGCTCCCCTTGCGGCGACCGGACGCTTCGTGAGAGCGCAGGTCCGGGCAGATTTCTAGAGCAGATCACACGCGGATGAACAACGCCCTTCTCTACCTCGGCGGCCTTCTGATCGCGGCACTCGCGCTCCTTTTTGCAGCCCCCCGCTTCATCGATTGGAACAGCTACCGGGGCGTGTTCGAGGAGGAAGCCTCGCGCATCCTCGGCCGCGAGGTCCGCGTGGGCGGCGCGGTGAACCTTAGCCTGCTGCCCGCACCGTACGTCAGCTTCGAACGGCTCAGGATCGCCGACACCAGCGACGAGGGCGCCAGCTCCATCATCCGTGTCGAGAGCTTCACGATGCGTCTTTCGGTGCCCCCGCTGCTCAAGGGCCTGATCGAGGCGCATCGCGTGGAGCTGCGGCGGCCGGTCCTCAACCTCGTAATCAACGAAGCGGGCGGCGGCAACTGGCAGTCGCTCACGTTCGCGCCGGGCGCGCTGCCGTTCGTACCGAAGGACGTGGCGCTGCAATCGGTCGAGATCGAAGACGGTGCGATCATCGTGAACACGGCGGGGCACCGCGAGCTTGCCCGCTTCGATGCCATCAACGGCGAATTCACCGCCGAAGCGCTCGAAGGGCCTTTCAAATATCGCGGCACGGTCAACTGGCAGAACGCTCCGCGCCAGGTGCGGATCGCCACGGCGCAGATCGATCCAAACGGCGACTTGCGCTTCAAGGCCGCCGTCGACGTGACCGATAGCAAGAACGCCTACATGCTCGACGGGCGGCTTCGCGATCTCAAGGGTGCGCCGAGCCTCGACGGCGCGCTCACCGCACGTCTCGCGCTGGTCCGCGACCCGGTGCGGGGAGCGTCTGCACCGCCATCATCGGCTCGACCCTCCAACGCGGAAACGCCCGACATCGCCGAGCCGCTCGATTTCGAGTTCGATGGCGAGGGCGCAACCGAGCCTGCGACGCCGCCCTCCTCCGCCCTTGCCCCAGACGCATCTGCGCAAGGCCCGCGCAGCGTCGAGCTCAAGTCCAAGGTTCACGGCACGACGTCGGGCGTTGCGCTTCAGGAGATCGCCATCTCGCTCGAAGCGGGCGCGACGCCGCAGCTCATCGAAGGCGAGGCGCGTCTCGATTGGGCGGAGACGATGCGGCTCGACGTGGCGCTCTCCTCGCGCTGGATCAACCTCGACCAGATCGCGGAGGTCACGACCAAGGAGATGCCGCTCGAAGCCGGCCGCACGTACTTCGAAGCGCTCGCCTCTGCGCTGCCGGCGGAAGCCGATACCAACGCGCGGCTCGAATTCGACCAGGTGACGCTCGGCGGCGAGCCGATCGGCAACGTGCGCCTTGCGGCGCGGCGGGCCGGTGGGCCGCTCGAACTCGATGCCGTGCGCGCCGACCTGCCGGGAGGCGTCCGGCTCGAGCTCGACGGCATCCTGACGCCGACCCAGAACGTGCCGCGGCTCGACGGCTCGCTGTTCGTCTCCGGCAAAAGCCTCATGCGCTTCCTGGCCTGGGGCCTCGACAATCCGGACGTCGGACGTGAGCGAACCGACGGGCCGTTCTCCCTCGACGGAAAGTTCGCGCTCGGAGACGGCACGCTCGCGCTCTCGAACGCCGCGCTCGAATTCGCGGGGACGCCCCTCACCGGCGAGATCAAGCTCGATCTCGGAGAGCGCAGGAAAATCGCGCTCGCCATGGAAGGCCCGCGCATGGACGTGGCGCAGCTCGGATCGGGCGGCATGAATCTCGCCCGGCTCCGTCATCTGCTGATGGGCGAGACCGCGGAGGGCGAAGCTGCAAACGCCGCGGTCGCCCCCTCCTCCGGCGCGACGGAGACCGAAGGCGCCGACTTCTCGATCGACGTCAAGCTTGCGGAGCTGGTCGACGGCCAACGTATCCTCCGCGATGTCGATGCCGTCGTGCAGCTCGACAAGGGAACGCTTTCGATCCCGCGCCTCAAGTTCTCGACACCCGAAGGACTGCTGGTGGAAGCCGCGGGGGGTGCCAAAGAGGTTCCGGCCCGGCCGCAAGGGACGCTTCGGGGACTGATCGCGGCGCCCAATCCGCGCGCCGCGCGCGCCTTCCTCGACCTCGTCGACGGAGAGGACAGCGCGTTCGGCCAGGACTTCGACCGTATCGCCGGGCTTGCTCCGCTCCGTCTCGCCTGGACGCTCGATCTCGCGGGCGGCGACACGCAGGCGATCAAGCTCTCGCTCGACGGAACGCTCGCCGGCGGGCGCGCGGCCGCAACGCTCGGGCTCGACCGCGGGCGCGGCCAATGGCGGACGCAGCCGCTCGACTTCAAAGCCAACCTCGAAAATCCCAATATCGCGCGCCTCGCGGCCACTCTTCTCGGCGTCGATATCGCGTCGGACGCAGCCGAGCGGTCTGGTAACGGGCGCGCCGTGATCAAGGCTGCGGGCGTGCCCTCGGAAGGTCTGCTCACTCTCGCGGACGTGACGGCGACCGGCCTCGTGCTCGGCTATCGCGGTGAGATCGGGCTCAAGACGCCCGGCGACAGGCGGCTCGACGGCGAGCTTCGTATCCGGGCGGCCGATGTGCGCGTCCCGCTTGCGCTCGCAGGTCTCGATGTCGCGAGCGGCGTCGACGGAACGCCGCTCGCCGGCACCGTAAAACTCCACCGGGAGGCGAACCGCCTCGACCTCAGCGGCCAGGGCTTGCGTCTGGGCGACAGCATCGTTTCGGGCCAGGCGGCCGTTGTTCCCGGCGCTGACGGCCGCGAGACGCTCACCGCCACGCTCAGCGCGGACAAAGCGTCGATTGCCGCCCTGCTCGCGCCGATTACGCGCAAAGCCGAGACGGCCCCCGAAGGCACCAGCGAGGCCGAGACCATCGGTGCCGCCTCAATCATCTGGCCGGACCAGCCGTTCGACGTCTCCCCGCTGGGACACCTCGACGGCAAGATCACGGCCACCGTGGGCGCGCTGACGCTCGAGCCCGGGCTCACGATTTCGGATGCGACGCTCGACATCGCGCTTGCGCAGGATGCGATCAAGATCGCGCGGCTCGAGGGCGGTGCCGTCGGGGGCCGGCTTCAGTCCTCGTTCGACATCGAACGCGCGCCTGCGGGCATCGACGTCAAGGGCTCGCTTAGCATCGCGATCGGTGACGACGGCGACAAAACCGCCGGCGAAGCGGTGCAGTTTTCCGCCGATTTCGCGGGCCGTGCCTTCAGCCCCGCAGCCGTCGTCGCAACGTTGAGCGGAAAGGGCGAGCTGACGGTCGGGGACGCGACGCTGAACGGCAATTCGCCCGCCGCGGTCTCGACAGTCGCGCGCGCGGCGCTCACCGGCCAGGGTCCGGCGGGCGGCGAGGAGTTCGCGCAGGCCATCGCGGACGCACTGAAGGACGGCGAGGTCCAGCTCGGCAAGCTCACGATCCCTGCGCACATCGAAGACGGCGCGTTGCGGCTCGACCGGGTGCGGATCGACATGGCCGAGGGCCGCTCGACGTTTGCAACCGTCGTGGAACTCGCGACCATGCGCATGGACAGCGAGTGGCAGATCGAGCCCAAGCTCGAGGATGTGTCTCAGGGCGCGGCACAGCAGGCCGCCCTTCCGCCCGTGACCGTCGTCTACACGGGCAAGCTCAGCCAGCTCGACGCGCTGGCCCCGGTCGTCTCGGCTGGCGCTCTGGAGCGCGAGCTGGTGGTGCGGAAGATGGAATTCGACGTGGGCGAGCTCGAACGCCTGCGCAAGCTCGACGAGGAACGCGCACGGAAGGACGCCGAGCGGCGACGCGCGCTCGAAGCCGAGCGCGCCCGGCAGGAAGCGGAACGGCAGCGCCTGCTGGAAGAAGAGCGCGCGCGCGAGGAAGCGAGGCGCGCGCTCGAGGAAGACACGCTGCTCTCCGATCCCAACGCGTGGGAGCCGGATCCGCAATATCTCGACCCCGGCGCCTCGGTGGGCGTACCGGGTGCGGCCGGCAACGGCGTCGCCAATCCCAACGCTGCCGCCGGTGTGCCTCAAGGCGCCGATCCGCAACAGGCAATGCCTGCGCCAACCTCGCACCGGCCGCCGCCGCGTCGCCGCAAGCGGGCGGTCGACGAAGAATGGCGGCCGTTCCAGTCGTCGCCGTTCTGAGGCTGCGCGCGCGGAACATCGCCGCGCACGCCCTCGCCCGCCTCAGTCGCGATTGCCACCGTCATACTGCGTGACGCTCGCCACGGAGCGCACGTCGTCGAGGATCCAGACCCGAACAGCGCTCGACAGGCCGGCGGTACCGCGAGCCTCATCGATGCGCGCAATGAGGGACGCGAGCGAGACGCCCTCGCGGGCGGCTGCCTCTTTCAACGCTTCCCAGAATGGGGCTTCGAGCGAAATCGACGTGCGGTGGCCGCGGATCGAGAACGAACGCTTGACCGGACGGGCCGCGCCGGACATCACGACGGGGCTCCGCTTTCGCCGTCGTCCTCTCCGCCATCCTTCCCGTCCTCGCGCCTCAGCGCCTCCAGACGGCGGACGTGAAGGGCGTTGTCGGCTTTCGCCCGTTCGCGCTCGGCCTTGGTGCGGCCGAACTTGACGCGGTTTTCCGTTGCGCGCTGCTC
>ENA-UOUJ01001161-UOUJ01001161.1-activated-sludge-metagenome-genome-assembly--contig:-NODE-1161-length-14648-cov-3.721373_pt1 | contig 14648 bp, 13 predicted proteins | sample MGYA00249839_ERZ747224 | MGnify/ENA primary metagenome ERZ747224 (study PRJEB28782, sample SAMN03220277) | activated sludge metagenome | biome: wastewater; feature: sewage sludge; material...
TGCTCCTGAAGACGGAGTTCAGCCTCGTCGCACTTCTCGGCGTGTTCCTCCTCACGCAGTCGAATCTTCCCTCCGTTCTCATCGATCACAAGGCTCCGGAAGAGGTTCAGTTCGTAACCGACAAAGGAGTGGTAGCGAGCTTGAAAGACCCGTCCCTCGGCGCGCACAAGCTCCTCTTTTTCCACACCGACACCTGTCCCATTTGCCACGCCATGGAAGCCTACCTTCCTTCCGTGGAAAAAGAATGCAACTCCGAATCCTTCCAGGTCGTCCGCATCAATGTCGGCCTCAGGGAGAACGAGGCCATCGCGAATCTTTTCAATGTGAGAGCCGTTCCGACGATCAGCTTGATTTCACCCGAAGGAAAAGAGCTGGCTCATTCGGTCGGTTACCAGAGTGAAGCGAAGCTTCGTCAAGGCATCGAGATGATTCCCAAAACGACATGCTCGAATGGTCGACAACCCGTCGCGCCTTCTTATCGGTTCAATGCGCCCTATCGGGACGGAGAAAGTTGCGGAGATCAGGGAAATGGACTGACGTGCTGAGCGACACCCATGCAGCCCTTGCTTCATTGACAAAATTTATTGATTCATGCGGGTGACCGGACCCCTTCCAATTAACCCACCCTCAAGCGTACTATCTGGGGATGCTTCTACCTTTTCGTGTGGACTGATTTTGCGGGGGTACGGTCAGCGATGTTTGATAAAGCTATATCGAAGGGGCTTACCAAATCCAATCGGATCCATTGCCAAACGGGTTTCGATTGCATTCTTAATCCGAGTCCGCATCGTTTTGGGTAGAGCGGGAATATCTTTTTGAACAACGGTATCAAGATACAAAACAACGAATAATTTATTTCCAGGCTTTGTCATGAGGGATAGTTTTTTTAGATTTTGTTTCACGCTTCATGACAATTTCAGAAAGCAAAAGATCTTCGTGGCGTTCAAGCGCTTCCTCAATCAGTTCTTTTGCTACAACAGACATCGACTTGTCGTCCTGTTTAGAAATTTTCTCAACAAGATCGTAGAGATCCGAATCAAGAACGACATTTAATCTAGGATTTTTAGTGGGCATTTTTCACCTCCTCAAGAAAGTGTATCACTAGTGATGAACCATGTTAAAATCTGGAAAAGTTCGCCTACTATCAAAGATGGGGATTTTTAACTATACGATTTTACTAAAGAATTTTAATGGCGAAAACCTCGGGTCAATTGACAACAAAAGCATCCCAGAACGGGAGCTTTTTTGCGACTATCTTATCGACACCGCCGACGTTTTGCGTCGGCGCGCGCCTTGAGTTCCGACCGGTTTACTTCTAGCGCAAGCGGTTTAATTGCCGCGCTTACCCACCAACTTTTCCCCAAAAATCTGCACCTATCGGCCTTTGGAGGGTTCGGTCAGCTTGTAAAAGTGGTGGGTGAAACCTCCACGTCGAAAGTTCCCAAAATACAAACTTCAGGTCCGGGTCATTTTCGACTCCCGGTCCCCAATTTCAAAGGCGGACGCGAACAAGGCTTCGCGCGTCCTTTTGTCTGCTATCAAGCGGCCTGGGGATGTAAACGATGAAACCTAAAATCGCCCCCTTTTTCCGTAACTCAAGCAAAGCCCAAAAAGACGAAGAGACTATTTATCGTCAAATCGACGGCTTTAACCTCTTATGGCCGCAGCTCTCAAAAACCTACGACCTCTTTCAGCGCAAGCCCGGTGGCGCGATCAAGGATCAATATTTCGTAGATGAGGCTTTCAATCTGGAATCGTGGGATGAAACAACCTCGTTTCATGAATTGATGACACTCTGTGAGGAAGGTGAAATCGATGCGATCTATGTTTCCGAAGGTGACCGACTTCTTCGCTCACGTTCGGACGCCCTAAGAGGAAGAATCACCGACATCGTCCGGGAAAACTCCATCAAGGTAATCACCCCAACCGGCGAGATCCCAAATGGGGTCCTCATGAATATCACTTCCGCTTTTGGCTCAGAGGATAAGCGGGCCTTCATGCGCAAATGTCACGACGCCAAGATCACCCGCCTAAAGGAGGAAGGCCGTCCTCCCACAGGACGAATGCCCTTTTGCTTTCATTGGGACAAGCGCGATAAGAAATGGTCGCTCGTGCATGACGAGGTTGTTCTTTTCAAGAGTGCCGTTGGCCTTTCCATCGGAAAAATCTTTGAAGAGATGCCCGAGGCCGTAAAAAGCCTCGTTCACCTGAATCCCGACGGAATGACAGATAAAGCCGTCGCTGAGTCCTTGTCGAGACTGGGGTTTTCAAAACACCCTTTCTACGAACGCATCAACCTCAACAAACTCATAAAGAGCCGCGCCAATCGTGAACTCAACTCCGCCGCCATCGAAAAGATGTTTCGCGAAGATCGATACAGGGGCTTTCTTGAAGTCTCGATGCTCGATTCAGATGTCATCGGTTCTAAAAATAAAAAAGACTGTGACCGAAAGACATTCAAAATCGTAGTGCCTCCCGTCCTTTCTGACGAAGAGTGGGACCATCTTCAATCTAAGAGAAGTCGTCGCAGGAAATGGGCAGTCCGCAATCAGAAACACGACTATCTATGCAAAGATATTTTGGTCTGCTCCGAGTGTGGCATTCCTCTGGCGGCGCGACCGAGGTATATCACCCGCTACGTTCGGTCCAGAAAAGAAGTCGTCGAACTTCCGCCTTTTCTCTACTATACCTGTGCCCGCAAACCCAAGGTAAGCGGCTTTCGTTGCAAGTCCGGCAAGCATCATTCTGTTCCCCTGATCGACTCCTTGGTTTGGGATTCATTTTCCTCGATCATTCAAGATCCTGAGAGCATAAAAGAGCTGTTGGCCGCCAGCGAATCCAACGATGTGCGCATGAACCGGCGTGCGGAAATCGAGAAGGTCATCGCTCAGTATCAAGCCGAACTTGATGATCTCGCAAGCCGCCGAAAAATCGCCAATCGACTGCTGGCCTCAGGAGTAACTACCGAAGATGACTTTACGGAACAGCTCTCCGAGATAAATTCTCACCGCAAACACCTGGAATCAGAACTAAGGAACGCTCGTCAAGAGACGCGAGCCCTCTCACGCCTACCAGATATGTCTGGCATTGTGGATGAAATTGCAAACCTAAAACTTTCAGACGCGCTCACATTTGAACAACGTCGAAGTCTGATGCTGAGTCTGGTGTCGAAGATTCAAATTACCAATGACGGTGCATTGACCGTCATTCTTAAAGGCGGAATTGAGTGGGCACTTTAATAGTGTCGACTGAGTCTGATGCCTTTCTCAAAAGCGATTTTCTCAATCAAGATCACGGCCTGAATTCGACGGAAAGAATTCGTACTTGATACCAAATCTCGAAAGAAATCGACGTCAAGATGGGGTCGGCCCTGAGGAACTCTGTTCGAATAGTAGTGCAAGGCGAACAACGCGAGATCACGCTTGGAAGGCTGCTCGATGTTAGCGACAGTCAGTTGGTTTCCGAACTCCTGATGTAGTCCGGTAACGTCGGTCTCATCAAATGCCTCCGCGACGATTGCTATGTCCAGTTCCAAAAGCTTTTTCCATAGTTCAATCGTCCGTTCCTGTCGGCGCGCAATTGCCTCTACAGAAAATATGAAGACCAAAACCGATCCTTTATATTCTGAATAGTCGGCTTCCAAATGCCTGGCCGTGGGCAAAATTTTGGCAACATGGACTTTGCCAGTTCGGAAATTGAACCTCTCCGCACAGCTCAGTAGAAAATGACTCTTGCCGACGCCAAGCGCTCCACGCACCAGCAGTATCCCTTTGGGCGTATCCGTTTCGAAAAATTTTTCCGCGACCTCCGTCGCCACCTCCATTGAACTCATGGGCACAATCGGAGCTTCAGAAGAAGGCCTGTATGCAGCAAACGGCGCGATCTCATCTTGCTTCAGCATGGCATTGGTTCCCGTGTGATCGAGATGCTGTGAATGCATTTCGGCCACGTCGAAAGTAGACGATAGTTTTTGGGCCAAGGAACGTCGTAATATTCTGACGTGATATTTGCGTAGATCTCATTTTCCATTGCATGACTATGCTCGGTCGCCACATCCGAAATGGCAAGCCCCGCGAGAGCACACCAAATCGCATCGAATTCATCGTGGGTAATGGTGTCCGTAGAAGAATGAAGGGAAACTCCGTGTCGCTGAAGAAATTTTTTGAAACCGCTAAGATGGTCATCCACCGGATCTCTTTCATAACCGACCAGAACTTTGCTGATTTTTGGATAGGTCTCACTCGCCTGCGCCTTCGCTAAGGCCAGGCGCGCCCTCTGAGTTACCAAACCAAGAAGAGAGAAGACCGGAGCAAGACCGCGCAGTGCCTGGTCAATGGGGCGCATTCTTAAGCGCCAAGGCTCATCAAACTGTTCGACCAGACGAAACTGTTTTTTATCGTCACTAAGTGCAACCAGCGAATAATCATTCGTCAAAGTTCCCAAGGGCATTTGAGACAGATCGATTGGGGCATCGACAACAATGCGGTCGCCAATTTTCTTATAGCAATAGTTAAGGAATAAGATCTCCCTCTCAATTTGAGTTGCGATGGTATCCTTCTGCGGATTGAAAGCATTGAACGGATGTCGGCTTAGGATTTTGAACTCCGCATCGCCGTCATTCATCGTCAGGCGAACAAGGGCCGTTGTCTTTGTCTGATAGCTTGAAAGATCAACTCCAAGAAATGTATTTCGAAAAGTCATAACGCCCACTCCGCTGATGTCCCGGATTTTTATGCTCAAGACGGCGGCGGCACAATGACGAGTCATTTAAACGGTTCGGGCAGCGTCAAAAGTGACTGCTCACAGCTTCCGATAAAATTAGCCGCTGACCCAACTCCTTAATATAAGCGCGGAACGATTTCGCGGCGCGGATAGCACACTCTCGCACAGTGTATGTGGGTAGGACGGATCTACTCTTCCTAATGCTTATCTTTGCCAGTACGGGCAGTACCGCCCGCAACTAGGAGGTCCCTATGAAAAAGGACAAGCTTTTGCGGATCAAGGAGGTCGCCGAGGTTCTCGGGCGATCACCAAAAACAATCCGCCGTTACATTAAGGAAGGTCGCATCGTCGGCTGTCGGCAAGGTGAGCATGGCTGGTACGGCGTACTCGAGAGCGAGTTACGCGCGTATCTTCGCCGCTGCAATAGCGTTGTTTTGCTTGAGCGCGTGGACTTTGGTTCATGATCGTGCTTGTGGGCATATCAACTTTTGACGCTCACATGGGGCCCGCGCGCGTAAGTCCGCGTCTGGGCCCCTTTTTCCTCATCGCCCGTTGGGTGTGTGAGAAAAAAAATGGGTACTTGGTAATCAAAGTTCGTTTTACCGGCAGTCACATTTTTTGTTTTTGGGCGTATTTGGGTGCGACCGGGCGCAAACATACCCATGCGCCAAGGAGGGCGTAATGCACATGCGGGCCGACCAAAGCGCAAATTGGGAAATGGGGCTTCAAAACTTTATGGCCGATAAGGCCATACCGAGCGAGGAAAAACGCAAGGCGCGCATTTGCGGCGACAAGCTCGCCGTGATCGCCGTGAAACTCGGGCCGTCGCCGTCGGAGCTTGATTTGGAAGATGCTCTCAAGCGCCATCTGCGGGAAGAGGGCTATCGATCTGGGTACATCAATAATCTGATGTCGGTGTTTTACCGGATAGTCGCGGCAGCACCGAAAACACCTCTTTGCCATGAAAATGCCGCCAAATGGCGAGCGGTGATCGAGCGTTTTAATGAAAACTCATCCGTTATGTCGACTGCGTGCATGGGCTACGTGCTTGCATGGGTAACAATCACGGGTATCGAGGTCATGCCGTTGGGACAAGCACAGCTCATGGACTTTTCAAAATTTCTTGAGGACCGTGGCCGTAATCCCTTCGAATCCGTCGTGAGTTACCGACGGCAATTTAGGAAGATTTTGGTCGCTGCCGGTCTATATCGAGAGACTAATGTTCGCCACGACTATGATGTCCCGGCAAAGTACGAGAAGATCCTAGCCGAAATGGAACGGCTGGCGACAGCTCCACACCAAAGAAAGAAGGTGAAGGTTGATCTTCTCGCCGAGGACTGGAGTGCGGAGAAAGGGCCGATTCGACTTGTTACATGGAACAGAAATAAAAGAAACTTTGTCCGCTACCTCAAGTACCAACTCGATCGCGGGTTTAACGGTGAGGATTGGCGGGCCATCGCTCACTGGAAAGAAATCCTTCGTTTCGTTATTGATTTGAATGAGGACAATCCGATAGCGCCCAACACCGCGACCACGATGGTCGTATCGGTCATCGCCTGCCTCCGACTTCTTCAATCACTTGGCTACCTAAAAATGGATAGCAAAGAATTTGAAGCTGCGATTTCAGATGAACTCTGGCAACGCATGGACAAATTTGTAGATCACTTTGAAAAGGACGGAAAGCCAAAGTCCGATCTCCCGCCTTATGAACAGATCTATCGAAAATTTTATGAAAACGTGATGTCGGACTTCAAGAAGGTTCGCGCGCATAAGTCGTCACGCACTCTTCAAAATATGGCTATCGGGATTCTTGCTGTCGAATTTGGATGGCGCCCTCAAGACCTCAAAAACACTCTCCGCCGTGAGCACGTTCGAGAATGCCGCACCCGTGACGGTCGGCGCTTTTACTTCGTTCAATATCAGCCGAGCAAAACCTACCGTGGCAAATCATCCGCCTCGGCGAGCGCAGCCCTTCCGCCGTGGTTCAACCCGATCTTTGATCTTTACTTCGAACGCGATAGAGCGCGAGCCTCGTCCGAACCTTTATTTCCCATCACGAAAATGAGCGAGCGCGTAAGTCGGATGTCTTTCAGATATTTAGGCGAAAAATACTCGGCGAATTCCTATCGTAAAATGCTCGCTTCGTTCTTTCAGCGTTACAGACTGCCAGGGCTTTACCTTATGACCGGTAGAACTGCGGATCGCCGCCTTGAGAATATCACCGAAGTCGAGATGAGCCATTACGCCGAAGGCGCAACAAGCGAGGAGATGCTACTTGAGATTCGCTATGGCGCCAAGGTCAGAAAAATTCTTGGTATAGAAGACCTTGTGGCGAACCTTTGACTCAAGACCGTCACGTTTAAACGTTTGCGCATACGGTAAAATGAAAACAAGTCATCCCGCCTTTTATCACGCCGATAATTACTTCGTGCCAAGAAAAAAACGAGAGATTCGAGGACAGACCCATCTCTCGCAATTTCTTCTACGCCTTATGAGGGAGAACCGTCTCACTATAAAGGCCGCAGCAGGAATCGCGGGGACAGCACCATCTGTTATTCAAGGATGGAAGGACGGCGCCATGCCGAGTGAGACCGTGGGGAATCTCAAGAAACTCTGCAACACTTATGGGTACAGTCTTTCTTTCGCTCTTACCGGCGACGCTGACGAAATCGAAGGAAGTCATCCGCTTCAACACTTTGTTGAAGATGAATGGTTTGATGGGTATGCGCGAATAAAGATCATGAAGCTTGTCCCTCGGCGCGGGCAAAAGACTTAGGAGGAACGTATGAAGAATGATGAGATTAAAAACGTATATCTGAAACAAGGTTTTGGAAAATCTCGGTTGAACATGAATATTCCAAACACGCCGAGACCGGCGTCGATATTTGCAATGCTTCTTACGGCGCTGTCTCTTTCGGGTTGCAGTGGTGGTCTTAGTACGAGCGACGGCAGTGGATCAACCACAACTCCAACCCTCGGCGGCTGCAATGGTTGCGACATCGCTGGGAAGGGCGGATCACTCTATCTCATGAAAACCGGCGATGTGATCGGCTCGATGGCGATTGGCCTTCCTGCGGACAAGTGGAGCAGTGGGTGCATAAACGGCGCCGTAAGCTCGCGCATAAACTATCTGGTTTTAAGTACGACTTCAGAGGCTTACATCATAGGTAGAATTTACTCCGCTACCGGCTGCGATGAGGCCAATCTCGACATGGTGAAAACCCAGCGATATTGGTTCTCGTCGCTCGGAAGTGCATCCGTCTCATTTGACGCTAATACATTACGAACACAGCTCGCTCAGGTTTGGGAAGAACCACACTCGACTTCAACTTTGAACGACATCAATACAAGATGTGACGGCGTCGCGGGCACAACCACAATGGGCGTCGCTCGGGACACAAGCATTTGTCTTTCCGATAGTGGAAATGGGCAACCCTTTCCAATCTTGGTTGACAATACGAGCACGCTATTTTGGACCGACGGCAGTATTCTAAAGCTGGGCTCGACGTCAGGGCTCGCAACAGCGGGCACTGATGGGTATTTTTCTCGATGAATCAAAAATGTTTGCGCGCCGCCCGAACATATCGGCAAAGATCGCAGTCGGCTGAGTGTTGGGGCTCATTCAGGCGACAGTACTGATGGATCAAGCGACACTAGGCGCCCCCGTGTTCTCGCAAGCAGTAACGGCCTCGAAGGGGAACCTTACCACTTCACCAAGCAGTAGATAACCCAACGTGGTGTGGATTTTTCAACGGACTTGTCGCTCAGAAGAGATGTTCGCGCCCCATTACTCTTGGGCTTCAGTTGACCTTTCTTCTCCGAAGGTCCTTTAGGCCAATATCGATCGCTTCCAATAGTACGTGATTCCCCATCCACATTTTTCGCTCAGGTGATTTGTTCTTGTTCAGGTGCGTTCGCACATTCTCAACCTCAGCCATAATTTTCTGTACTTCGACCTCGGGTGGAACCCGTATTCGTAACGTCTGGTAATCGGATGGAAGTTTCGGATTCTTCTTCTTGAGCATTGCATTAAGTTTGACAGTCTTTAGATTGTGCTACAAGATTTTTGTAGCACAAGATTGTCCGAACAAGACATTCCGAATACCGGACAGATTGAGTGCGACGGATGAGCTGCCTTGATTAGAGGGCGGCACGGATTGTGCGAAGAGGCTGCTCGGGGAACGAATGAGATCAAAGGAACTAAAAATCGCAGGAGAGAAAAAAGAGGCCGTACTTGTGGCCGGTGGATCAGGATTTAAGGTCTACACGGTTTCGGGATTGAACGGTTGGGCTTTGGCTCTCGGTAGAAAAATATCGTTCATTGAAGACAAAACGCCCGAAGCTCAGACCATCGCGAACTATGTTAATCTGAAGTATCAACCGTTGAACTCGCAAGAGGCCATCAAGCATGAGTTCAACCAGCTTATCGATGGCCTCAACCATAAGGAACTCGACAGCAATCCGTAGTTACGGCTTCTTCTCTTCCACAAGTTCAAATTTGGGAAGCTCGCTCACGATCCGATTTGTTTCAACGCTCACGCGGACAATTCTCTTAACCAGATCGACGATATATCTCGGGTCATCGGACCATTCGTTCGGATCGTTCTTGATGCCGTTGTCCTTGTCGGTTGTGGGCACGTATCTTTCCATGATCCCCTCGATAGCTGACTTGCCGTTCACGACATAATCGTATGCCGATTCGGGAATCCCTTTGAGAGTAACGAACTGGTTGTAAATTATTGTGGTTCTATCTTCTTGCCTTTTTACCTTCGGAAATCTCATCCCAGCTTCGTTAACTTTGTATAAGTCTTTGGCCTTCTTCGGCGCTCCGTCCCTCACTTCTTCTTTGAGATCAAATGGCTCAATTGACTCGTAACCGAGATGAATCTCAGCTAGCTCGCGACCCTTTGTGCTGTATCCCCAAAAATTTTTGGCGCATGGGATACGCGGAAGTATTTTCTTCAGGTCATTTTCATACTTGCTTCGATACGTTGGTGAGTGGAGTAGGCCGTAAATATAATAAAAAATATCTTCTTTTGTAATCTTCTGATCTCTGTATGTGGACCGAAACCTCTCGAATGCAAAATCCGTTATGGCATCTCGCTTAATATAACCGTCGTTGCCTGGCTTCATCGCGGACTGGAAAAGGTCCGCGGTCTCACCGGGTCCGGATTTGTCGTAGTAGTATAGTGGAAACATTTGACCAGTATCTAGAAAGTGCAAACTCGGGATTTCGTTTGCGATCAATGCCGAAAATCCTTTTCTGCCAACTACGCCGATAACTGAGATTACGAAATTCTTGTGTTTGGTCGTGGGAAATAGTTTTGGGACTTGATACAAGCTCCAGACTAAGTGTTTGTCGAAATAAAGGTGCATTTTTTGAAATGGCCGATATTGAGATGGCACTATTTTTTTAGAATCGAACGTAAGGCGTGTTCCTTTGGAAAGATCGCGTTTCAGATTTTTAGTCCAACTTATTTTTTTTGGGTTCGAATCAACAAACGCATCAATATCATCAGTGCTTGTAGAGTTTCTCTTTCGCTCTCGTCCAAAACGACTAACCTCACTATTGTAGAATTCAATCATACGGGAGACATTCTCGGCGACCCCCTTATAGTCAAAACCATAGACCCAAGGGTCGCGGTTCGTTATGACTCCATAAGACGATATCTCGAAAAGATATTCTTTTGGTCCTGCACCTAATTCCTTCGCAGTTAGCGGAAGAAGGTGGCCAAACTCATTGCTACGTTGATTGATCCAATCGCCTTCTGGAGTGGGCTTTATTTGAAGCCACGGAACCTTCGGAAGCGAGACAAACGAACTAATAATTCGGAGTTTTTCATTACGATCTAAGTAGTCTCCGATATCATGGTAAAACAGTTCGCTATCGCTATGTTTGGCCCCGCTTTTTACAAAAATAGTTACTGCCACTGGAGTTCTGCTTCCGGAACCGAATATCTTTCCACCTTCTTTCTTTGAAGCCTCCCCGGATGTTCTTTGATCCCCTCGCAAGTTGAAGCAGTAGATCTTTGAAAAATCCTCTGTCAAAGATTTTCTGAGTCCAGCTAAGTTCCCAGCGTCAATGAAAGAGCCATTAGTTACAAACGCCACAACTCCGTCTGAACCAATTCTGTCAGTGGCCCATCTGATGGCTCGTATATATGAGTCATAGGAATTTTTCTTCGACTTTCCCGTTGTGGATCTAACATAGGTGTCGCGAATGCGTGAATCTAGCGATGGATAGTCTATATTCTTGTTGTTATCATTCTCGCTATTCTGTTGGGCAGAATACGGCGGATTACTAATTACCACAGAGATATTTCGTTTCTTCTGCTTTTCAACTCGCTTGTGGATTTCTGGTAATGCAGCTTCGAAAGTGCCTTGAGCTGGCGCTTCTGTTAGTTGAAACGTGTCTGTTAGAACAGCGCCTTCAAATGGTTTGTAATCTCCCCCGGCCATTTCATGATACGTCTCTTCAATGTTGATGGACGCTATATAGTAGGCGAGCAAGACAATCTCGTTTGCATGAATCTCACTCTCGAATTTTCGTTTCAAATCTTTCTGCTTTATGATGCCGCTTTGAAGTAGACGCACGATGAAAGTCCCCGTGCCGGTGAACGGGTCAAGGATATGCACACCCTCATCGGATAGGCTTTTACCGAATTCGGTTTGCATGACAGCTTCAACGCTGTGGATGATAAAATCGACTATTTCAATCGGCGTATAGACAATGCCAAGGCGCTCAGACATTTTTTTGAACGCAACGTTGAAGAATCGGTCATAGAGTTCCTTGATGACTCGCTGTCGTGCTTCCGCGTTGTTGATGCCACGAACCCTCATTCTCACGCTGTCGTAGAAGGACCTCAGGGTCGCGGCATCTTCTTTGGGAACTCCTGATTCAATAACCCTCAACACCGACTGCATCGATTGTGAAACCGGGTTTTGTTCGGTGAACTTGTAATGCTCGAAGAGGGCGTCGAACACCGGCTTTGTAATGAGCTGTTGCGACAACATCTCAATCGCATCAGTCTCGGAAATCGAAGGGTTCAGGTTCTTCCTGATGCCGTTCAAGAATTTTTCAAAAGCCTTCTTGGGTTTCGGGTCATTTGATTTCAGAAGTTTCTGAATCTGTTTCGTGTGCTTCTCGGCGATCTTCGCAACATCGGCGGCCCAGTTTTCCCAATACGGACGAGTGCCGCATTTCAGTACGATCTTGGCGTAGATCGCATCTTTCCACTCTTCAATTTCCGGCATATTGAAGGCAAGCTGTTGAGGTTGGGTATTTTTCTTGCCATTACTATCCTCACCTTCGCCGCTGCCAACCCCAATGACTTGAATCATTGAAGAGCTATTCTTGTTGAGATCGATCTTATTTATCTCCGCATCAAACCGATCATCGTGGGCGCGAAGGGCCTGGAGAACCTGCCACACGACCTTGTACTTCTTGTTGTCCTTCAAGGCTTCGTCCGGGGGAACTCCCGCCGGAATGCCGATGGGTAGAATGACATAGCCGTAATTCTTGCCATCAGCTTTTCGCATGATGCGACCGACCGATTGAACGACATCGACCATCGAGTCTCGGGGATTCAAAAATAGGACGGCGTCGAGAGCGGGAACATCAACCCCTTCTGATAGGCAGCGGGCATTAGTAAGAATACGACAGGTGTTTTCGGGCGCGTTCTCTTTGAGCCAATCGAGTTTGGCGTTTCGATTAAGGACATTGAAGGTCCCATCAACGTGCTCGAGTTCGCAGCTCAAGATATTGTCCAATTGAGGGTTCTTGTTGATGTACTCCTGCACGACATTCTGAAAGACAGAGGCGATTTGCTTTGAGTCCTTGATGGCCCGGGCAAATGCGACAGCACGTTTCATCGGTAGTTTGTCTTCGACTGCGGCCTCTTCGCCCACAAAACGCTTCGACAGTCCATTCCAGCACCCAATGATTTTCGCGATGTCTTCCAGTTGAATTTCCTGGTTCTCATCCGCAAATCGCCTTTGAAACCTCGGATCAATAATGCGCTCATCAATGGCGAGGACCAGCACCTTGTAGTCAGTTAGAAGGTGTTCGCTTACGGCTTTACCGAAGCCCAATCTGTGAAACTCGGGTCCGTAGAGGGACACGTCATCCATTGAGGACAGCTCGGCCCCGGCTTCGTCGGCCTTCGTTTTGGCAGCATCGCCAAAGATTCTGGGCGTTGCGGTCATGTAAATCCGCTTTTTAGCCTTGATAAACTTCTGATCGTGGACCTTAACAAAGTGAGACTCTTCCTTATCGGCAAGGGTCACGCCCGTTGTTCGGTGGGCTTCGTCGCAGACGATGAGGTCGAACTCCGAGAGTCCCTTTTTCTGCGCACGGCTGACGACATCAATGGATTGGTACGTCGAAAAGATGACGGTCATCTTCTTATCGTTTTTGAGCCGTTCAAGACCTTTAATCAGAGATGCCGTCTCTGTGGACGCGGGGATTGAAAGATCATGTTTGGAGATGTCCTCGCTGTGTTTGCCGACCTTGCTGTCCGAACAAACAGCAAATGCGTGAAATGGTTCATCGGCCTCTGCCGTCCATTCACGCAAGGTTTGGGACAGAAGTGAAATAGATGGAACCAAGAAAAGGACGAGTCCGTCCTTTTTTGTGATCTTCTCAGCGAGCTTCAGAGCGGTGAATGTTTTCCCGGTTCCACACGCCATTATGAGTTTGCCGCGATCATGCTCCTTGAGCCCAGCGATGACCTTCTGTATGGCCTCCTCTTGGTGGGGGCGCAATCGCTTCTTCTCCTTCAGCGACAGCTTTTCCGGCTTATCTAAGCTGAACTTCGACCAGTCGATGGGGCTCTGTTCAAGGTCTCTAACGTGTATTCGAATCACCGGAATCGTCTGACCATGCAGAGATTTTTCTGCGGGCTCACTCCAGTTGTCGGAAGTCGAAATAATGATTCTTTGAGAAAACGATTTTTTCTTCCCGTTGACGGAAAACGTTCTGCCCGACTCGGTGAAAAAAGAATCTATGTCCCTTTTCTGGATTTGGTAGGTCGGCGAAAAGAATTTGCATTGAATCGCTGTGTATTCGCCATCAAATCCCTCGGCCACCAAATCAATTCCGTAATCTTGACCCGTGGTTTTGTGGGGCCATCCACTCCACAAATAGACCATCTTGAATCTGTCTTGATAGAGCGGGTCCAATTCAAGGTAGCTTTTCATCAACCGCTCAAAGCTGGTTCCCTTGTCCCGATGATTGGTGATGAGTTCGCTGTACTGCTCGAGGAGGTCATGGATTGAAGTGATCTTTTTGGATGCCATGAACTACCCCTTCTTTCCCTTTTGAAACGTTTGGCAATAATCATCAAGAATGGCCGCTGAAAGAGTCGATACAGTAAGACCGCGTGTCTTGGCCTCACGATCCAAGTACGCCTTGGTATCTTTCTTAACTCTAGTTGAAAGGGGAACGCGCTCGTCCGGGCCGCCGACCAACTGGTCGAGGCTCTTGTAGGTGGTCTTTTTCATTTATCATCCTTGATCTAAGTTAAAATGATAACGGCGAGCTGCATGCGGAACAAATGCAATGTGTATGCAGAATGTATGTAGTCCAGCGTCAATGTTGAGGCTCTTGGATCATTGCTATCCCTGAACGGCGTGAGTTACGGAAGCAAGAAGCGGAGATAGCCGACTCCCATCTTTCCGACTAAACTCAATCTCTTGTCCCTGCCCGTAGTGGAAATGTGGAAATGCGGCAATCTGCTAGATTTGCTGCGCCATCGAGCCAAATCGGAACTTGAAATTTTCTAATAATATCATACGGTTAAATTTATCTTAATCTTTCTCCAAAAAAAATGCCTCTTGGATGTCCCAAAGTCCGCGTGGCACCGGCATAGGGAGTGATGAAGAGGACAGACATATGAAAGACACTGATGTCGATGAACTTAAAATTC
>ENA-UOUJ01001162-UOUJ01001162.1-activated-sludge-metagenome-genome-assembly--contig:-NODE-1162-length-14644-cov-15.150456_pt1 | contig 14644 bp, 14 predicted proteins | sample MGYA00249839_ERZ747224 | MGnify/ENA primary metagenome ERZ747224 (study PRJEB28782, sample SAMN03220277) | activated sludge metagenome | biome: wastewater; feature: sewage sludge; material...
TCCTGATTCCTGATTTGAAAATATTGAACCCGGAAAGTTGGGAAATGGGCGGGGTACGAGGTACTGGTTACAGGGTACAAGTTGCAGGGTACAGGGTGCAGGGTTGCCGGGCACATGCACAAACTGTGCCTTGTACCCTGAGACCTGTAACCTCCTGCCTTCTCATTATCTTTTCTCATTGTATCTTGCACCCTATGGTTATTACTTCTGCCACCTACCTGATCAGCAGCCCGGGTTATTTGCAATGCCCGAAAGCCGACCGCCCTGAATATGCTTTCATAGGCAGGAGTAATGTGGGCAAATCTTCACTGATCAATATGCTGTGCAATAATCAGAAACTGGCCAAAACTTCCGGCACGCCCGGCAAAACGCAGATGATCAACCACTTTGATGTTGTTAGCAGCGCTGAAAATAATAGTAAAGCGCAATGGTATATTGTTGATCTGCCGGGATATGGGTTTGCCAAAGTATCGCAGCAGCAACGCAAAAGCTGGAGCACAATGATTGAAGATTACCTGCGCAAAAGAGAGAACTTAGTGAATGTGTTTGTATTGATAGACAGCCGGCACAGCCCCCAGAAAGCTGACCTGGAATTTGTGAACCGCCTGGGCCAATGGGAAGTTCCTTTTTGTATGGTGTTTACCAAGGCCGATAAAACCACGCAATTGGAGGTAAGTAAAAATATCAAAGCCTTTTTAAATGCCATGCGTAAAACCTGGCAGTTTTTGCCTGCGCATTTTGTTACCAGCACCGTTAAAAAGCTGGGTAAAGATAAAATACTGGATGCGATAGCAAAGTGGAATGAGGAATTTACAGCAGGTAACGGTTAGGTATAAGGTATGAGGTATAAGGCGTAAGGTGAAGTCTCCATTCAACATCTCTTCTCTCCTCTCTCCCTTGACCTTGCACCATTTGCCTCCCACCATTCACTTCTAATTAACTACCTTATTGGCGCAACTGCTGCTGGCGAAAGCTTCCGGCTTGGCTTTAAACGCAAACCCCATCCCCAGTATATAGCCCATGGCTTCGCGCAGGGCTTCATTGCTTTTAAAATGAGGATTGGTGTTAATGTCGGCATGCACTTCCATGTCAACATCGAATTCGGTAAACAGGTCGCATAGCTCGTAAGCGATCTCAATGCTTTTGGCTACCTCCACCAGCATTCTCTCCTTAATGGAATACTGCTTGATGGTTTTTTCGTTGTGGATGAACATAAAGCCGCCGCGGCCTTCACGAAGAAATACAATTACCGTTGCAAACTCCGTTTCAGCGCCTTTTACCTGCGAGTCGGTGCCAATACAAACCTTCAGGTGAAAGCCATTTTGCGTTTCGCGGATGATAGCTTCTTTTACCGCATCCTTGATGGGGAGATGGATGCGCTCCCCGTTAAATCTTCTCCATAGCATATATGAACAGGTTTCCCCAATGTACGTTTTTTTCTGAATCTGTTCATTACCGTTAGATTAATATTTTGTTGGCGAACGCGCGATCAGGTTTCAGGCGTCAGGTTTCAGTGGGTAGCTGCTAACGGTTTCACGCCCGCCTGACCGGACGGGCATGCAAAGCCCGCAAAGAAGCAAAGAGCGCAAAGGTTTATTGTTTTGAGCTTTTGAATTTGGAGCAATAAGACGGTAACTACCAGCGATGAGACGAAGGCTCCTTCGGTTTTTTTGATTTGTGGTTTATGGTTTGTAGTTTATGGTTGCATTTCGCTTCTGATTTCGTCCCGCACGTGCCGGGATAATCTTAGGATTTTGGGAGTTTTTATGGCTTTTAGTTTATCGTTGTATTCCCTTCGGATTTCGGATTTATTGCTTCGGATTTGAATTTTGCCTGCGCTGCATTTTCAGTATTGTCCTGTGCTCAGCAAAACCAGTGTGCAGGCTTCTAATGTTTCAATGCCCTTTTCATTGGCAATGCGTTGCAATGCTTCATTTTCAGCACCGGGGTTAAAAATGATGCGCCGGGGATGAAGCGATAAAATATAATCGTAGTATTCTTTTTGGTGATCAGGGTTCAGGTAGAGTGTTACGGTATGCACACCTGGGTATGCCTTTTTTTCTGTATCAACTGTAACGTCTTTCACTGTTGCACTTTTTTTACCAATGGCCACTACTTCGTGTCCGGCATTGCGGAGGCGGTCGAGCGCAAGATAGCTATACCGTTGAGGATTAGGCGATGCACCCAGGATAAGCGTTTTCTTTTTTTCTGTTGTTGGCATAATACAGCGGTTAAAGGCGAAGTTAAATAAAAAAGGCTGCCTGGTTAAACAGACAGCCTATCTAACCGGCAGGCAACCGCGCCACACACTGTTATGAAGTGGTGATTTTTTTAGAGTGATACCGGGCCTCCGCTCATGATATCACCGGGAACTTTGCTCCTGTACTGCTCAAAATTTTCAATAAACCGCCCGGCTAACTTTTTAGCGGTTTGCGCATAGGCGCTTTTATCGTTCCAGCTATTTTCAGGATTGAGCATGCTGTAGGGCACGCCGGGGCAGCTTTGTGGTACAGACAGTCCAAAAAACTTATGGGTACTGCATACCACATCCGTTAATGCCCCCTGCAACGCGGCATTGATCATAGCCCGGGTATAGCGCAATGGAATGCGTTTGCCTGTTCCGTAAGCGCCTCCGCTCCACCCGGTGTTGATCAGCCATACGTTCGCTTGATACTTTTGCAGTTTTTCGCCCAGCATTTTCGTGTATACTGCCGGGTGCAATGGAAGAAAAGGTTCTCCAAAGCATGCGCTGAAAACTACCTTAGGCTCCGTAATACCTGTTTCTGTTCCCGCAACCTTAGCGGTATAGCCACTAATAAAATGATACATTGCCTGCTCATGGCTGAGCTTCGAAATGGGCGGAAGCACGCCATAGGCATCGCAGGTTAAAAAGAAAATATGACAGGGTGAAGGTCCCTGTGATGGTTCAGCCGCATTGGGTATAAAATGCAGGGGATAAGATACCCTGGTATTCTCCGTTATTGTTTTATCAAAAAAGTCTATCTGCCGCGATCCTTCCCTGAACTTAGTATTTTCCACTAAAGCGCCATAACGGATAGCTTTATATATACCGGGCTCTTTTTCTTCTTCTAAGCCAAAGCATTTGGCATAGCATCCTCCCTCAAAATTAAAAATGCCGTTATCGCTCCATCCATGTTCATCGTCTCCGATCAACTTGCGTTCCGGCGATGTGCTGAGGGTGGTTTTGCCCGTGCCGCTTAATCCAAAAAAAAGCGCGGTATCTTCTTTTTCACCAATATTGGCGGCACAATGCATCCCCAATGCTTTGTTTGATACAGGCAGCAGGTAATTCAATACCGAAAAAACAGCTTTTTTTATTTCTCCCGTATAGGCGGTTCCTGCAATTAATATCATTTTGTGTTTAAAGCTTATCACCACCGCGTTTCCCTGCCTTGTGCCGCATACTTTGTGCGTTAGTGATAGCCCGGGCGCCGAAAAAATATGCCAGTCCGGACTAAAATCTTCCAGCTCCTCTTCCGTTGGGCGAAGGAACATATTACAGGCGAATAAATTGATCCAGGGCTTTTCATTTACGATACGGATATTGAGCCTGAAGCTTGCATCGGCACCGGTGTAGCAATCCCTTACCCAAAGCTCCGGTTGCTCATTGAGGTAGGCGGTAACCTGCCGGAAGATGATGTCGAAATAATGCGCTTCCAGCGGCTGGTTAATATCGTTCCAGTTGACGCTGTTTTCGGTGATGCCATCCTTTACAATATACCTGTCCTTTGGACTTCGCCCGGTGAATTTCCCAGTGTGAATTACCAGGGCGCCGGTGTCGTTCAGCACACCTTCTCCCAAACGGAGCGTGGCATTAACCAGGTCTTCCGGGAGAGACTGGTAATGCATATGGTCCGAAACTTTTAATCCGTAATGCATGAGCTTTTGGGGTGAAAAAAGGAATACCGGTACTGACATATGGTTAAGTTTGAAAAGCAAAGCTAAAGATCAAATTCCTAAAAACCTAACGATCGTTAGTTTTTATAAGGATGGTGGCTAACAGCCGCAAAAAAGGAACAAATTGACGGGAAACAAAGGCAGGTCTTAAATCCGGAATCATACGCTCTGAATCCGAAGAGAATACAATCCGAAATCCAAAATGGAATATAATGATACCTGAAGCAGATCCACTGGTTTCAGGTTACACACTTCACACGCATACCCAATACCTCATGCCTTCTTCAATGATTTTTGTAACCCGGCATTTTATGCAGATATTGCATTATTATTCAACCGGATAAAGCAATATGCCATGAAATATCTGCCGTTAAATCCTGAAATCTTTATTCAGAACCGCAAAAGATTTACCGCACGCATGGAGAAAAACGCCATAGCCATATTTAACAGCAATGATGAATTACCTTCAAATGGCGACGCGCTGTATCCTTTTAAGCAAAATTCTGACCTATACTGGCTTACGGGTATCGAACAGGAAGATTCCATGCTCATTCTTTTCCCCGGTAACCCCGATAAAAAATACAGGGAAGTGCTGGTGCTGGTGCGCCCCAATGAGCTGAAAGAAAAATGGGACGGGCACCGCCTGCGGGCCAGGGAAGCCGAAGCCATATCGGGTATTTCAACAATTCTTTGGTTAGATGCATTAGATGGTTTGTTACAGCCCTGGATCCATTTATCCGATATCATTTATCTCAACAGTAATGAAAACGACAGGAAGGCAAACCTTGTACCTGTAAGAGATTATCGCTATGCAAGGCAAATGCGGCGCCGTTACCCGCTGCATGAGTACAGGCGCAGCGCCAGGATACTGAAAGAGCTGCGGGGTATTAAAACAGCGCTTGAAATAGAAGTGATGCAGGAGGCCATTGATATAACGGAAAAAACGTTCAGGCGTTTATTATCCTTTATCCGGCCGGGGGTGATGGAGTATGAAATTGAAGCGGAGATTTTTCACGAGTTCTTACGCAACCGGGCTACGGGTCCGGCCTATGGTTCTATCATCGCCAGCGGCGACAGGGCAAGAACCCTGCATTATGTATCGAACAATCATGAATGCAAAGACGGCGAATTAATATTAATGGATTTTGGCGCTGAATACGGCGGCTATTGCGCCGATCTTACCCGCACGGTTCCTGTAAACGGAAAATTTACCAAACGGCAGAAAGAAGTGTATAATGCCTGTCTGCATTTGCATCATTACGCGGCGTCAATTTTAAAGCCGGGCATTACAATGGTTGATTATACCGAAAAAGTGGGCGAGGAAGCCACGAAACAATTTCTGAAGATCGGCCTGCTGAAAAAAGCGGATGTAAAAAATGAAGACCGGGAAAACAGGGCATACCGGAAATATTTGTACCACGGCATTTCGCATCACCTGGGCGTGGATGTGCATGACCTGGGTACGCGAACCGAACCCATACAGGCAGGGATGGTATTTACAATAGAACCGGGCATTTATATTGAAGAAGAACAGATGGGTATACGCATCGAAAATAATTTCTGGGTTACTAAAAACGGCAATAAAGATTTGATGAAGAAGATACCTGTTACCACCGGCGAAATAGAAGCCCTGATGAAAAAATAACAAATCACTGCATTACAAATCGTACGATTGATGAAGCATATCCCTAATTTATTTACACTCCTCAACCTGGTTTTTGGGTGTTTGGCCATTATTGTAATACTGCAAAGCGGCATTGGTTTAATAACTACCGCCGACGGCGTTCAGATGATGAATATGCCCGAGCAAATATTCCTGGCTTCCTTGTTTATTGCTTTAGCGGCAGTGATTGACTTTTTTGACGGCTTTGTTGCCCGGTTAATGAAAACAACATCTGCTATGGGCAAGCAATTGGATTCGCTGGCCGATGTAGTGAGCTTTGGCGTGGCGCCGGGACTAATCATTTACCAGTTTTTGCGCTTATCGGTAGCCAGGGAGGAGAACGGGTTAGACGCTTCTTTTGCCTGGCTGCTGCCGGCATTGCTGTTGCCCTGTGCCGCGGCATGGCGTTTGGCCCGATTTAACTTAGATGAAACGCAAACCTACCACTTTAAAGGCGTACCTGTGCCTGCCGTGGGTTTGCTGGTGGCTTCCTTTCCGCTTATCTTCTGGCACAGCTCTGCTGCTGCCGTTACCGGTATTTTTTTGAATAAATGGATATGGTATGCTGTGCTTTTATTGCTGAGCTGGCTGATGGTATCCAATATGCCCGTTATGAGCTTAAAGTTTAAGGATTATTCCTTTAAGAACAATATGTCCAAATGGATACTGGTTTTGCTGGCGATCGTACTTGTGGTGTTGTTTCAATGGACGGCCGTTCCGCTTATTTTTATCGCCTACATTCTGTTATCTTTGCCGCTCAAAAATAAAATAGCATCATGACCTACGCTGTTCATATTAATATTATGCCGCTGAAAGAATTACTTGATCCGCAGGGAAAAGCGGTAATGAGCGGACTAAGCAATCTGGGATTGAAAGGCGTTGAAGACGTTCGCATTGGAAAGCACATTACCCTGCAGGTAGAAGCGGGCTCTGCTGAAGAAGCGAAAAGAATAGCGGAGGAAGCTTCGCAAAAATTATTAGCCAACCAGGTAATGGAATATTTTGAGATAACGGTAGCTCCTGCCGCCTAAAGGAGCAATTATGCTTTACATCGTTCCATCTCCGATAGGTAATCTTTCCGACATGAGTTTCAGGGCAGTAGAAGTTTTACAGAAAGCTGATCTCATACTGGCAGAAGATACCCGCACCTCATCTGTATTGCTCCGGCATTACAATATACAAAAGCCCGTTACTCCCCATCACCAGCACAATGAGCATAAAATAGTACATCACCTGGTAGAACAGATGCTGGCAGGTAAAACCATGGCCATGCTTACGGATGCGGGCACACCGGGTATTTCCGACCCCGCCTTTTTACTGGTAAGGGAATGTGTGAAAAACAATATCAGGGTAGAATGCCTGCCCGGCGCTACGGCATTTGTGCCTGCATTGGTGAACAGCGGGCTGCCCATTAACCGGTTTTGTTTTGAAGGATTTTTGCCATTGAAAAAGGGACGGCAAACTTTATTTAAAAAACTGGCCGAAGAAGAACGCACTATTGTTTTTTATGAATCCCCTATGCGCCTGGTGAAAACCCTTGAAGAGTGCATACTGTATTTTGGTGAAGAAAGACAATGTTGTGTAAGCAGGGAACTTACTAAGATGTTTGAAGAAAATAAAAGAGGCAGCTTGCGTGAAGTATGCGATTATTTTAAAGCAAAAGCAGTTAAAGGAGAGATCGTGGTTGTGGTAAGCGGTAAAGAGCAATGAGAGAATTTGAAAATTTGAAAATGGGAAACCGAGAGGCAACCCAGATAAAACCATAAATTATAAACTCATATTTAAGCTTTTTTTACCAGTCAAAATATGTTTATTGAAATTCATGGCATGAAATTGCATCTATAATTTAAAAATTAACATCATGAAAAAAATATTGCTTTTAATTGTGCTGGCCGGCGCCGTAAGCTTTATACAAACAGCTACTGCCCAGATCAGGAAAATACCCGCAGAAGTAACCAATGCTTTTTCGGAGAAATATGATGACGCGAAGAATGTGGAATGGAAAGACAACCTTAATGCATTTATTGCCAGCTTTGAGGAGCATGGCGAAAAATATGAAGCAAAATTCAATAAAAAAGGTAAATGGCAAAGCACTGAAAAGCAATTGGAGATAAGCGATTTACCTGGCATAGTAAACGACGGATTTGAAAAGAGTAAGTATTCAGAATGGGAAGTAAAGTCGGTATACGAAATTGAGCTGCCCGGTGATGTAAAGCAATACAGGGTACGCGTGGCTAAATCAGATATCCAGCAAAAGAACCTACTTTTTAACGAAAAGGGAAAGTTGCTAAAGGATAATCTTACTTTATAGATAAGACAGTAAGACCGTAAGATAGTAAGACTGTAAGAGGTGAAGGGTGAGAGGAAAGTCCCTCTTTGCCTTCACCTTTTAACTTTTATAATGCGAATTATATACCACCGGCCTTATTATCTTTGGCGCTATTGAAATCATAAAACTTATTCCGGATGAACAGGATAATTTTAGTTGTAGTGTTTTTATGCAGTGGCTATACTATTGCTTTTACCCAGCCGGACCGCTGGCAGCAGAAAGTAAAGTATGTGATGGATATTGATATGAATGTGCAGACCAACCGGTTGAAGGGAAAACAAACGCTAGAGTACTGGAATAATTCGCCCGATACTTTGTATAAGGTGTTTTATCATTTATACTGGAATGCATTTCAACCCAACAGCATGATGGATATGCGCAGCCGCGAGCTGGGCAATATTGAATTTCGTGCCTCCAACAACCAGGTCGTTAAAGATTGGGACAGCCGCGTAAGAGACCGCATTGAGCATCTGGAGCCGGATGAAATCGGGTATCAGAAAATATTATCTCTTAAAATGAATGGCGTAGCACAGCAGTATAATATATATGAAACCATCCTGGAAGTAGCGTTAAGTAAGCCTGTAGCGCCTAAGTCCAAAGTGATATTTGATATGGATTTTGAAGCACAGGTGCCGCTGCAGATCAGGCGGGCAGGAAGAGATAACCCCAATACCGGGGTGCGCTATTCTATGAGCCAGTGGTATCCCAAACTATGCGAATATGATGAGGAAGGCTGGCATCCTACGCCTTATGTGGCACGTGAATTTTACGGCGTATGGGGCGATTATGAAGTAAACATTACCCTCGATAAAAATTATATCATTGGCGGCACCGGTTATTTGCAAAACGCGAACCAGGTAGGGTATGGCTATGAAAAAAAAGGAACAAAAGTGATTCGTTCGCAGGGCAATACCTTAACATGGCGGTTTACCGCGCCAAATGTGCACGATTTTGTTTGGGCGGCTGATCCGCAGTTTACACATTTAACACGCAACATTCCAAACGGTCCCACCATTCACGTTTTATATAAAAACAAGCCTAATGATGCCGCCAATGACAACGCGTGGAAAGAAGTAGCCGACGCCGCGGTAACGGTATTTCCCTTTATTGAAAAACATTTTGGAGCATATCCCTATAAGCAATATTCGTTTATACATGGGGGTGATGGGGGGATGGAATATCCGATGGCAACTTTAGTGAGCGGGCCGGGGCTGGGCACTGCATTTCATGAGCTGCTGCACAGTTGGTACCAGATGATGCTGGCTACCAATGAGTCGCTGTATGCATGGATAGATGAAGGATTTGTTACGTATGCGGAAGACCTGGTGTCTGAATATTACAGGCAACAAAAAGGGAATCCTACTTTCAGCAATGAAATATCCACCGGTCCGCGCAACAGCAGCGATGAAGCGCTCCCCTTGTATCATGCCGACAGCTATGCCGGCTACTTTAGCCTGGTGAAAAGCGGGCTGGAAGAGCCTTTAACCACGCATGCCGACCATTTTAATACCAATTTCGCGTATGCCAGGGCCGCTTATTCAAAAGGAGCCGTATTCCTGGCGCAGTTAGGGTATATTATCAGCGACTCGCTGAGAGACAAAACTTTGCTGGAATATTATAAGCAATGGCGGTTTAAGCATCCCAATGCCAATGACTTCATTCGTGTAGCCGAAAAGGTGAGTGGCATACAGTTAAACTGGTATAAGGAATATTGGGTAAACACTACTAAAACCATTGATTATAGTATAGACAGCTTGTGGGAGCAGGGCGGCAAAACAAAAGTACGCCTGCGTATGATAGGGCAGATGCCTATGCCCGTAGATGTGCTATTGCAATACAAAGACGGCTCCAAAGCAACCGTATATATACCGCAGTTCAGCATGTTTGGAGCGAAACCACCGGAAGACAACATTCCCCGGCTTGTACGCGAGCCCTGGAAGTGGACGCATCCTACTTATGTGCTGGAAGTAGATCAGCGTTTAATGAATGTGCAGTCTATTGAAATAGACCCAACCTGGCGCATGGCGGATGTGAACAGGAAAAACAATAAGCTGGAGTTGAAATGGTAATTTGAAAATGTGGGAAATGTGATAATTTGAAAATGGAGGAAGGTACGTTGCTGCCCATAGCTCAAAGCTGATCGCTCATAGCCAGCCTTCTTCGGATTTTTCTGCTTGGGATTTAATAATTTATAGTTTATCGTTTGTGGTTTCAGGTTGCATTGCGCTTCGGATTTCGGATTTTAAGTATTCGGATTTTGAGATTTATTTGGTTCTTGTTATTTGGTCCTTGATGCTTTCCCTTCGGATTTCGGATTTTCGACTTCGGATTTGTAATTTGTTTGTTATTTGGCGCTTTTGTATTTATTCGTATTTCGAAATTCCCGCTTCGGATTTTGTATTTGCCCCTGCTACCCTGCTCTACTCTGCCGGAAATTAAGTATATTACACAGGAGAGTTGTTTACCTGCTTTACCATCCGGGCATTTTTGTATGAAACGATTTTTACTATATTTTTTTCTTATATCCTTTTTCCCTGTTTTTGTACTTGGACAGAAGGTAATTGCTATACAAATTGACGGAACCATTAATCCCGCATCTGCGGATTTTATTCATAATGCTATTGAAAAAGCGGGGGAAGAAAAAGCGGAATGCCTGATTATCCGCCTTAATACGCCCGGCGGATTGTTAACATCAACAAGGAGCATTGTTAGCGATTTGCTGGTTGCGCCCATACCTGTAATCGTATATGTATCTCCCGGTGGCGCCCATGCCGGTTCGGCGGGTGTTTTTATAACCATGGCCGCGAATATTGCCGCAATGGCGCCTGCTACCAATATTGGCGCGGCGCACCCTGTTGCCATGCAGGGTGGAATGGACAGTACGATGAACAGTAAAGCAACCAATGATGCGGCAGCGTTTATACGCAGCATTGCCGAGAAGCGCAACCGGAATCTCGACTGGGCTGAAGATGCGGTAAGAAACAGTGTTTCTATAACCGAAACAGAAGCCCTGCAGAAAAATGTTATTGATATTATTGCCGTTACTGAAAAGGATCTGCTCAGCCAGATAGATGGAAAAACAGTCCGGCTTCCATTCGGAGAGCATGTGCTGCAAACTAAAAATGCTGTAGTGCAAACCTACAGCATGAGTGTTTGGGAAAAGATCCTGAATATCATCAGTGATCCCAGCATCGCTTACATTTTGCTACTGCTGGGTATGTATGGAATAATGTTTGAGCTATACAATCCCGGCACTATGCTTCCGGGTATAGTAGGTGTTATCAGTCTTATACTTGCTTTTTATTCCATGCATTCCCTGCCGGTTAACTATGCAGGACTTGCTCTTATTGTTTTTGGAGTAATTCTTTTTATCCTGGAAATTAAAATAGCGAGCAACGGCTTATTAACCATTGGCGGTATTGTTTCCCTTTTGCTTGGCTCAATGATGCTTATCCGTACCACATCGGGGCTGGAGCTGGCAAGAATTTCCCGGGTGGTTATTTTTTCTGCCACATTGATTTCTGCCCTGTTTTTTCTTTTTGTGGTTGGGTTGGGATTAAAAGCCCAGCGGCGGAAAGTAGTTACCGGCCGGGAAGGGCTGGGAGGCATTACCGGTATCGCTATGGAAACCCTCAACCCTTTGGGTATTATTATGCTGGAAGGAGAAATATGGAATGCAGAATCTGTTGGAGGTGAAATTAAAAAAGGAGAAAGCGTAAAGGTCCGGGAAATGAAAGACCTGAAAGTATATGTTGAGAAAGCTAATATTTAATTCATAACATAAAACAAAGATCATGGAACAACTTCCCATCGGACTTATTGTACTCCTCTTTTTTGTGATCATCATTCTTGCCAATTCCGTTCGCATCTTACGCGAATATGAAAGAGGCGTTATTTTCAGGCTCGGCCGCCTGATCGGGGGCGATGGTGTAAAAGGTCCCGGGCTTATTATACTCATTCCTGTTATAGATAAAATGGTAAAAGTGAGTCTTCGCGTGGTGGTAATGGATGTGCCTACGCAGGATATTATTACGCAGGATAATGTTTCGGTTAAGGTAAGTGCGGTAGTTTATTGCCGGGTGGTTGAGCCGCAAAAGGCTATAGTAGCTGTTGAAAATTACCTGATGGCTACTTCTCAGTTCTCGCAAACCACGCTGCGTAGCGTACTGGGTCAGTCGGAGCTGGATGACCTGCTTTCGCAGCGCGAAAAAATAAATATCAAGCTACAGCAGATCATTGATATGCATACCGAACCCTGGGGCGTTAAAGTATCCAATGTTGAAGTAAAGCAAATTGATCTTCCCCAGGAGATGCAAAGAGCGATGGCCAAACAGGCAGAAGCAGAAAGAGAGCGGAGAAGCAAGGTGATTGCCGCCGAAGGTGAGTTCCAGGCTTCACAACGCCTCGCCGATGCCGCAAAAATATTAGCAGATCAGCCCAGCGCTTTAACCCTGCGCTACCTGCAAACCCTGCGTGAAATTGCTACCGAAAACAATTCAACCACTATCTTCCCGATACCCATAGATATATTGAAACCTTTTTTGAATAAGCCGGAAAAGTAAAGACTTCAGCAAAATGTGATCCCGCTTCAATCATTGGATATGTGTGCCACTGATAAAAGAATTGATGCTGGCGTGGGTGGAAGAATGGAAAATAAGGAACTGAAAGTATTTGAGGAGGTAAGGTCAACGAATTGCTTTAAGGTGTTTAATTGCTTATATAGCACATTAAAATATCTCTAAACACCCGTATTCGATAGATTGAAGTAGGCTTTCAATATCCTGTCTGTGTCTTATCAATAGCTCTCCTATAAAATGATTACTTTGATTTCCTGTTCTCAATAACACAACCTTTGGAGGAAATCCCTTTCCGCTCGCTAAATTTAAGAAGTCCTCATCATTAGTAACGATAATAAGATCATTTGATAATGCATAGTTCCATATTTCAGTATCTTTTGCAGGAATGGTTAACCCGATGTAATCAACATGAAAGCAGTCTGTAAAATAGGGTTTCAAATTCGCGATTAGACGCCAGGATATATTCGCATCCAAAAGCAGCTTCATATTTAGACAGCTATAGTTTTAATAAAAGACTCCCTGTTAGCTGCAAAAGCAAGGGCCGCCAAAATATGTTCCTCCTTTAAAGAGGGGTAATCCTCTAATATTTGAGCATGGGTCATTCCGGAAGCCAACCATTGCAATATGTCAGCTACAGCAATTCTTGTCCCCTTTATGCAAGGTTTACCAAAACGTATTTCCGGATTAATAGATATATATGAAGAAAATGCTGTCATACTATAGAATTAATATTTACTCCAAAGCGGTTTTATCAGTAGACAAATGACCTGCCATCATTCAACGCTACGTCTGTTTCTTTTCAAAGTTATGGATTTTTATGCATTGTTTCTGCCTGACATCACTTGCCTGCCATTTTTGAGTATGCGCTTTCATTCCGTATCTCCCTGTTGCGTATCTTTCATGAATAAAAAGAAGAAGTATGAAATTCATTGTCTCTCTTTTGCTGCTGGTATTCCAGGTGAAGTTTTCAACAGCGCAAACCGAAACTACCTATGCCGAAAAATTAGGATACCCGAAAGGCGCTAAGATCATCATTTTGCATATTGATGATATGGGCATGTCTTACGACTCGAATATTGGCGGCATTGAAGCCATGACAAAAGGGGTTGCCAACTCCTGCAGTGTTATGATGCCCTGCCCCTGGGTACCCGGATTCGTACATTATATGAAAGCACACCCGGGGTTAGATGCCGGACTGCATCTAACTTTAACATCCGAATGGAAAGATTACCGCTGGGGGCCGCTAAGCGGTAAACCTCAAACACCCGGCTTAACCGATCCCGAAGGCGCCATGTGGCGTGGTGTGGCCGATGTGGTGAAGCATGCCAGCGCCGATGAAGTGGAAACCGAAATAAGAGCGCAGATTGACAGGGCGAAAACGATGGGTTTTGAACCCACGCATCTCGACTCGCATATGGGCACCCTGTTTGCCACACCGGCATTTATTGAGCGTTATATTAAAGTGGGCATCGAGTACCAAATCCCGGTAATGTTCCCCGGCGGGCACAATACCTTAATCGCACAGGAGCTGAAAAACACTTCGGCCGATATGCAGATGGCGCGCGCTGTTGGCAAAAAATTATGGGATGCCGGCTTGCCCGTGCTGGATGACTTGTACAACGACAGCTATAGCTGGAAACCCACGCCAGGCATATATGCAAACGATAAAAAATTACAGGCGTATAAAACAGGGAAGTATATTGAAGTGCTGAAATCATTGCAACCCGGTATTACTATGATCATTATGCATTGCACCAATACCACCGAAGTATTTGAGCATATCTCCGACTCGGGCCCAACACGCAGGGGCGATTATTTAGCCATGATGGATCCGGCATTGAAAAAATTTATTGAAAAAGAGGGTATTATTCTTACTACCTGGAGGGAAATGATGGATCGGAGAAGAGTACAGTGAGAGGTGAAAGAGAGAAGTGAGAGAAGGAATGTAGCTCTCCTGATACCTGCTGATGGCAAAGCATCAAGAACCAAATCACAAAAAACAAATAAATTTCAAACGATAAATCCGAAGCCTAAATTCAGAAATTCGAAGGAAAACGCAACCGTAAACTGCAAACTAAAAATTACAAATTAAAAATTCGAAGCCATTAGTGTCCGGTAAAAATACTTGATTGATAAATTTAAAGGAGGCGGTAAGCC
>ENA-UOUJ01001163-UOUJ01001163.1-activated-sludge-metagenome-genome-assembly--contig:-NODE-1163-length-14636-cov-3.694808_pt1 | contig 14636 bp, 12 predicted proteins | sample MGYA00249839_ERZ747224 | MGnify/ENA primary metagenome ERZ747224 (study PRJEB28782, sample SAMN03220277) | activated sludge metagenome | biome: wastewater; feature: sewage sludge; material...
TGCGGCTTGGCGGCAGGGCGGCCATCGTCACCGGGGCTGGATCGGGGTTCGGCGCGGGCATCGCGCGCAAATTCGCGGCCGAGGGCGCAACGGTGATGGTGGCCGACATCGACGCCGCCGCGGCGCAAAGGGTCGCGGACGAGATCGGGGGCCTTGCCCATCACGCCGATGTGGCCGATGCGGACAGCGTGGCGCAGATGGCCGATGCGGCGCTGGCGGCCTGGGGCCGCGTGGACATCCTGGTCAACAACGCGGGCGTCACCCATCTGCCCGCCGCGCTGGAGGATATCCCGGACGCCGATTTCGACCGGGTGTTCGACGTGAACTGCCGCTCGGTCTATCTGACCGCACGGGCGCTGGTGCCCTCGATGAAGGCCGCAGGCGCGGGGTCGATCGTCAATGTGGCCTCGACCGCCGGGCTGTCGCCGCGGCCGCGCCTGTCGTGGTACAACGCATCCAAGGGCTGGATGATCACCGCGACCCGCGCGATGGCGGTGGAACTGGCTCCCGCCGGCGTGCGGGTGAACGCGCTGTGCCCGGTCGCGGGCGAGACGCCGCTGCTGTCCAGCTTCATGGGCGAGGACACGCCCGAGATGCGGGCGAAGTTCCTCTCCACCATTCCCCTGGGCCGCTTTTCCACGCCCGAGGATCTGGGCAATGCGGCCTGTTTCCTCGCCTCCGACGAGGCGTCGATGATCACCGGCGCCGTACTGACCGTGGATGGCGGGCGCTGCATCTGACCCTTGGCAGAGAGGATGCCATGCATCCCGGACCGCTGAACCTGATCACCGATGTCGCCGGCCTTCGAGTGGGAAACGCCCATGACGACCGGCTGAGATCCGGCGTCACGGTGCTGACTGCCGACACCCCCTTTGCGGCGGCGGTGCATGTCATGGGGGGCGCGCCGGGAACGCGGGAAACCGATCTGCTCGCGCCCGACAAGCTGGTGCAGGCCGTCGATGCACTGGTGCTGTCGGGGGGGTCGGCCTTCGGCCTTGCGGCCTGCGACGGGGTGGCGGCGGCATTGCGGGAGATGGGCCGGGGCTTTGCGGTCGGTCCGGTGCGGGTGCCGATCGTGCCGGGGGCGATCCTGTTCGACCTGCTGAACGGGGGCGACAAGGGTTGGGACGACAATCCGTATCCGGCGCTGGGGCGCGCGGCCCTGGCGGCGGCAGGGCCGCGCTTTGCCCTGGGCAGCGCGGGCGCAGGGACCGGGGCGATGACGGCGCAGTGGAAAGGCGGGCTGGGCTCGGCCTCGGCGGTGCTTGACGACGGAACGACGGTCGGCGCGCTGGTGGCCGTCAATGCGCTGGGGTCGGTCACCACGCCCTCGGGCCGGTTCTGGGCAGCGCCGTGGGAACTGGGACAGGAATTCGGGGGTCTCGGCCTGTCCGGTCCCTTCGATCCCGGCCATGAGCCGCACGCCGAAAAACGCCTGGGCGAGGCCACCACCATCGCCATCGTCGCGACCGATGCGGGCCTGGACAAGGCCGCGCTGACCCGGCTGGCGACCGCTGCCCATGACGGGCTGGCCCGCGCCATCGTGCCCTCGCACACGCCCCATGACGGCGATCTGGTCTTTGCCGTCTCGACCGGGATACGGACAGGCGGCGATGCCTTCCGGCTGGGTCATGCGGCGGCCTGCGCGCTGGCTCGCGCCACAGCGCGCGCAATCCATGCAGCGACGCCGAGGGCGGGTGATCTGCAACCCTGCTGGTCGTCGTCTGCCCGGCTGCGGACCCCTGCCCCAGCATGAGCGGAGGACTTGCCCACGGCATCAGGGGGCCGCGGAAAGGCGCCATGCCGAGGCGGCGGGAGCGCGGAAAGGCGCGGCCTTTCCATCGGCTGTCCCGCGCATCGCGGCATCGGCGCGAAGGGGCATTCCCCTGTCGTCATTCCGCCCGTCCCGGCAAGAAAGGCGGGGCCTGTGCGCCCCGCCCTCTCATCGCCGTGGCGAGGGATGACCTCAGCGATAGATATAGACGATGGTCCGGTCGGCGGGGTTCACCAGAACCGGCTGGCCGTTGATCGTCACATATCGGAAATCGGGCTGATCGGGGATGTCGTACAGCGTCACGGTTTCGGGCACGCCCGCGCCGACCACGACCTCTCCTTCCAGGAACACCGGCTCCTGCGGATGTTCGGTGATATAGGTCCGCACCTCGGGCGCGGGCTCGATGTTGGCCGCAGCCCCTGCGGAACCGCCGAGCGCAGCCCCCACGACCGCACCCACCGGACCCGCGATCAGCGCACCCATCGCCGCGCCCGTGGCGCCGCCCACGGCGGCATCGGTGGCCTGCTTGGCCGGATCCACCGCCGGGGCCTCGATCACGGTCACGCCGACGGTCTGGCGGTTGGGATACAGCGGCTCGATCTTCTCGCCCACCTTTGCGGTCAGGTAATCGCCATAAGCCCAGCCGGTCTGGTCCTTGTAGGTGACCTGGCACCAGTTCGCCGCTTCGATGCAGCCGGTCACCGCCACCTCGTCGCCGTTCTGGATGACGCCGATGATTTCCGCCGTGGACTGCGGACCCGCGCGCAGGTTCAGGTCGGTGCCGGCGGTGGCCATCGTCTGGGCCGACACGGCGCCCGCCGTCAGCAGGGCAGCCAGGGTGGTGGTTGCGAACAGGTTGCGCATGGTTCTTTCTCCTCGTCGCCGCCTTGCGGCATCGAAGCGGAAACACGCCTGCTTCGGCAAAGGTTCGTTCACGAAACCGTTGCCGCCAGCACATGCTGGACAAGCCGGGGCGGTTTCTGTCAGGTCGGTGCATCCCTATCCGCGCCCCGAATCCCGTCCCCACAGGAACACGCCATGACCGTCCATTCCACCGATCTGAAAACCCTGCTGCGCGATCCGTCCCTGCTGGAAACACGCGCCTTCATCGCCGGCGAATGGGTTGACGCAACCGACGGGCGCACCTTCCCGGTCCTGAATCCCGCCCGCGGCGACGTGATCGCCAATGTGGCCGACATGGGGCGCGAGGACGCCGCCCGCGCCATCAAGGCCGCGGCAGCCGCGATGAAGGATTGGGCCGCCCGCACCGCCAAGGACCGCGCGCAGGTCATGCGCAAATGGTTCGACCTGATGATGGCGAACCAGGACGACCTGGCCCGCATCCTGACGGCCGAGATGGGCAAGCCCCTGCCCGAGGCCAAGGGCGAGATCGCCTATGGCGCGTCCTTCATCGAATGGTTCGGCGAAGAGGCCAAGCGCGTCTATGGCGAGACGATCCCCGGCCACATGCCCGACAAGCGCCTGACCGTGCTGCGCCAGCCGATCGGGGTCGTGGCCTCGATCACGCCGTGGAACTTTCCCAATGCCATGATCACCCGCAAATGCGGCCCGGCGCTGGCGGTGGGCTGCGGCTTCGTCGCGCGTCCTGCCGCGGAAACCCCGCTGTCCGCGCTGGCGCTGGCGGTGCTGGGCGAACGCGCGGGGCTGCCCAGGGGGATTCTGTCGGTCGTCACCTCGTCGCGGTCGTCCGACATCGGCAAGGAGTTCTGCGAGAACCCCCTGATCCGCAAGCTGACCTTCACCGGCTCGACCGAGGTCGGGCGCATCCTTTTGCGTCAGGCTGCCGATCAGGTGCTGAAATGCTCGATGGAGCTGGGCGGCAACGCGCCCTTCATCGTCTTCGACGACGCCGATCTGGATGCGGCGGTTCAGGGCGCGATGGCGTCCAAGTTCCGCAACAACGGCCAGACCTGCGTCTGCGCCAACCGCATCTATGTGCAGGCGGGCGTCTATGACGACTTTGCGCGCCGGCTCGCGGCTGCGGTGGACAAGCTGACCGTCGGCGACGGGCTGACCGAGGGCGTGACCACCGGCCCGCTCATCAACGACGCCGCCGTGGACAAGGTCGAGGAGCACATCGCCGACGCGCTGGACCGCGGCGCCAAGGTCGTCACCGGCGGCAAGCGGCACGAACTGGGCGGGTCGTTCTTTCAGCCGACGGTGGTGACGGGCGTGCCCGCCGATGCCAAGGTCGCGACCGAGGAAACCTTCGGCCCGCTGGCCCCCCTGTTCCGCTTCGACACCGAGGACGAGGTGGTCGCGAAAGCGAACGACACGATCTTCGGGCTTGCCGCCTATTTCTATGCCCGCGACGTGGGCCGCATCACCCGCGTGCAGGAAGGGCTGGAATACGGCATCGTCGGCGTGAACACCGGCATCATCTCGACCGAGGTCGCCCCCTTCGGCGGGATCAAGCAGTCGGGCCTGGGCCGCGAAGGCTCGCGCCACGGGATCGAGGACTATCTGGAGATGAAATACGTCTGCCTGTCGATCTGACAGGGACACGGACGGCAGGGGCGCGGATCGCCGCGCCCTTTTCCCTCGTCAGATGAACAGGATGTCGTCGCGCAGGTCGGCCAGCGTGATGTCCTCGACAATCAGCACGGTGCCGCCGATCAGCAGCCCGACCCCTGCGGCGGTGTCGCGCGCCGAGGCCATGACCGATCCGGCGGTGGCCCCCGCGCGGGTCGCGATCACCAGCCGGTCCAGTCCGTCCTGGAAATCCAGCACGCGGCCGCCGCTGCCGGTGGCAAAGCGGAACTCGTCCGCGCCGCCCCCGCCCCGCATTGTGTCCTGCCCGCCGCCGCCCGCGATCAGATTGGCGCCGCCGTTCCCTTCGATCACATTGGCGCCCGCGTTTCCGGTCACGGCGGAATCGCGGCTGCCGGTCAGCACCGCGCGTTCCAGATTGGCGCCCAGAACCACGCTGTCCGGGGTCATCACCGTGTCGAAGCCTTCGTTCGCGGCCTCGACGATGATGTCGAAGGCATCGATCATATAGGTGTCGTCGCCCGCGCCCCCCCCCAGCCGGTCCACGCCCATGTTGCCCGCCAGGGTGTCGTCGCCCGCCAGCCCCATCAGCGTGTCGTTCCCCGCTGCGCCCGAGATGATGTTGGCGCTGGCGTTCCCGATCAGCGTGTTCGCCACCGCATTGCCGGTGGCGTATTTCGCGGTGGACTGGACCAGCAATTGCAGCGCCTCGAGATTGTCGTTCAGGGTGCAGCTGAAACCGGCGCGCACCCGGTCGATGCCGCCCCCCGGCGCCTCGACGATGATGTCGCGCGCGTCCACGATGAACAGGTCGTCGCCCAGGTCGCCCACCAGCCGGTCGGCGCCCGTCCCGCCGTCCAGCGTGTCGTTCCCGGCCCCGGCCCAGATCCTGTCATCCCCGGCCCCGCCCCACAGATGGTTGGCCGCGGCATTGCCGATCATCCGATCCGAACCGGACCCGGCGCGGGCATTTTCGATGATCGTGCCGCGGGCGATCGCCAGATTCCCGATCAGCCCATAGACATTGGAAACCGCGCCCTCGTGCAGGTCCAGCAACTGCGCGCGGGTGTCGCTGGAACAGTCGATCCGGTCGATCCCGCCCAGGTCCGCAATCGTCGCGGTGATCCGCGCGCCCGAGATCATCTGCCGCATGGCGACGCCGAAAGCCCCGCCGACATTGCCGCCGACACCCCAGACGGTGTTGCCGGCGTGCAGATTGGCGGGGACACCATACAGGTCCTGCACCGCCAGGATGTCGGCCATCATGGGCGTCACGGCAAAGGCCCTGGAGGCATGGATATAGGTGTTCTGATCCTGGTCGAAATAGGACATGACCGATGCCTGCCAGCTGTCGTTGGCATAGATCCGGTCGGTCGCGTATTCGCCCGATCCGTTATAGGGTCCCGCATGGCCCAGCCCCAGCGCATGCCCGATCTCGTGGACATAGGTCTGGTATTCATAGCTGGCAAAGCCCTCGCCGGGCGAATCGAACCACCATGCGGGAATCCGCACCAGCGACTGGGTCACGATATCGGCCGCGCCGGACAGCACCCTGCTATAGGCGCCCCTGCCGTCGTCCACCTCGTCGAACATGATATGGGCCGAGGGATCCGCAACCGGGCGGAACCGGATGCCCGTCACCTGCGACCAGCCGTCCAGCGCCATCATCGCCAGCTCGCGCGCCTGCGGGCGCAGCGCCGTCACATCGACGGTCAGCGTTCCGCCCGCCTGCACGTCGTAGTGATGCCGCGAATAGCCGAAATCATCCCAGAACCCGTCGGTCAGGTAATGGGCGATCTGCTCCATCGTCCATGGACTGTCCGGCGTGGGAGTGATGTCGGGGGGCGTGTCGATCTGCCGGAAGGTCAGCGCATAACCGCCGGTGGCCGATCCATAGGCCTGCGCCTGCAGATAATGGATACCGTCGGCCCGTGCGGTGAAGGTGAAAAAGGACCGGTCCAGCTGGCCGCCGTGATCGTCGTTGCGGCGCAGTTCGTTCCCGTCCGCATCGCGCAGCGACAGGATGGTGTCGGCCACCGGATTCGCACCGTTTCCGACCATCAGGAATTCATAGGTCTGCCCTGCCTGCAACCGGACAGCGACCGCATCCCTGTCCCCGGCAAAGCCGATGGTCCCTCCGAAGATCCGCCCTTCGTCCAGGCCATAGGGAGTGGCGGCCGATTCCGGCGCGTCGGCCCGTTCGATCACATGCGGGGTCAGGTTTTCGGCGCGGACCGGATCGGCCGGCAGGGTGCGGGACGGCTGCGGCATCGGCTACTCCGTGGGTGACAGGATGGGACAGACGGCGGTAATGCCGCCGTGCGGCCGGCGCGCCTCAGGGGGCGCGCCGACCTTTTCAGCCGGCCGCGCCGCGGGTCAGACCCGCTCGATCGCGATGGCGGTGCCCTCGCCGCCGCCGATGCAGATGGCGGCCACGCCGCGTTTCTTGTCCTGCCGGATCAGTTCGTTCAGCAGCGTGACGACGATCCGTGCGCCGGACGCGCCGATGGGGTGGCCCAGCGCGCAGGCGCCGCCGTTCACGTTCACGCGGTCCGGCGACAGGCCCATCTTCTGCATGAAGGCCATGGGGACGACGGCAAAAGCCTCGTTCACCTCCCACAGATCGACATCCTCCCTGGACCAGCCCAGCTTTTCCAGCAGCTTTTCGGCCGCCGGGACCGGCGCGGTCGGAAATTCGGCCGGGGCCTGCGCGTGGCCTGCGTAACCGACAATGCGGGCCAGCGCGCCTTCGGCCTTGTCCGACAGCACCAGCGCCGCCGCCCCGTCGGAAATCGAGGACGAGTTCGCCGCCGTCACCGTCCCGTCCTTGCGGAAGGCGGGCTTGAGCGAGGGGATCTTGTCGGGGCGCGCGTTGCCGGGCTGTTCGTCGGTATCGACCACCGTCTCGCCGCCACGGCCCGGCACCCTGACCGCCACGACCTCGGACGCGAATCGCCCCTCGGTGATGGCGGCCTGCGCGCGCGACAGCGAACGCAGGGCGTATTCGTCCTGCGCCTCTCGGGTGAACTGGAACTCGGACGCGCAGTCCTCGGCAAAGGTGCCCATCAGGCGGCCCTTGTCATAGGCGTCCTCCAGCCCGTCCAGGAACATGCTGTCCTTGACCTCGCCATGCCCCAGCCGCGCGCCGCCGCGCATCTTGGGCAGCAGATAGGGGGCGTTCGTCATGCTTTCCATCCCGCCCGCGACGATGGTGTGCGCCGACCCCGCCCGGATTGAATCGGACGCCGACATCAGTGCCTGCATCCCCGACCCGCACATCTTGTTCAGCGTGACCGCCGGCACCGACTGCGGCAGCCCCGCGCCCAGCGCCGCCTGCCGGGCGGGCGCCTGTCCCTGCCCCGCGGGCAGGACGCAGCCCATCAGGACCTCGTCCACCAGATCGCCCTGCACATCGGCGCGGGACAGCGCCTCGGCAATGGCGGCGGCGCCCAGTTCCGGTGCGGACAGGCCGGACAGGGCGCCCTGCATGCCCCCCATGGGCGTGCGGACGGCGGCATGGATATAGACTTCGCTCATCGAGGATTTCCTTCGCTGAAGGCGGCGGCATTGACCGGATGTTAAGCCGTTCGGTCTATGGCATGGGGCAAGCCCGGCCTTGCTGCAAGAGGTGCGCATGCAATTGACCACCCTCCCCCTGCCCGGCGGCATCCACGTCCGCCTTGATGAATCCCGGCTGGATGCGGTCATCGCCATCCGCTTCAAGGATCGCCTGCGCGAGATCGTCGCACATCACGGCCCGCTGATCCTGCTGGACCTCGGCGCGGTCGATTTCATGGACAGTTCGGGCCTGGGTGCGATCCTGGCGATCCGCCGCACTCTGCCCGATTCGCGCCGGATCGAACTGACGGGCGTGACGCCGAATGTCGATCGGGTGCTGCGCCTGACCCATATGGACACGATCTTCACCATCCATCGCGACAGCGATCCGGCGGGGAATCGTGCATGACCGGCGTGTTCCCCTGCCCCGATGGCTCGGTCGTGCGCCCGCCCCACTGCCAACCCATGTTCCACCGGGTACTGGCGGCGCAGGAACTGGCGGTGCGGCAGGCACTGATCGACATGTGCGCCCGCTTTGCCGGGCCCGACCGCGACGCGGCAAGCCGGGCCGAACTGGTGCTGGCCGAGGTGATGAACAACATCGTCCAGCACGGCACCGGCCGCGGCAAGGAGCCGGCTTCCAGCGCAGCGGGGATGGCGGTAACGATCCACCTGACCGTGGCCCGGCATAAAGGCGGCCTGTGCTGCGCCGTCCGGGACGATGGCCGTCCCCTGCCCCCGTCGTGCCTGCTGGCGGACGCCCCCGCCGTGGATCTGGTGGTTCCACCCTGCAGCGGATTCGGCTGGCCGATCGTGCGCGCCCTGACGCAGTCGCTGTTCTATTACCGCGAAGGCACGCGCAACGTGCTGTCCTTCAACGTGCCGCTGGTCGAGGGCGGCGCCTTGGGCACGCCCTGCTCGGACGTGGCCTGACGGCAGCCGGGCGAAGGCTCAGCCCCTGGCGTGGAAATGATCGTGGATCGTCTGCGCCAGCGTCGCGGAAATCCCCTCGACTGCCTGCAGATCGGCCAGACCCGCCCGCGCCACCGCCTTGGCGCTGCCGAAATGGGCCAGCAGCGCCCGCTTGCGCGCAGCCCCCACGCCCGCGATCTCGTCCAGCGGATTGGCCAGCGCCTGTTTCGTGCGCCGCGCCCGGTGGGTTCCGATGGCCCAGCGGTGCGCCTCGTCGCGCAGGCGCTGGGTGAAATACAGCACTGGATCGTTCATGGGCAGGGCATGGGGGCGCTTGCCGGGCCGGTGGAATTCCTCCTTGCCGTGGTTGCGGTCCTGGCCCTTGGCGACGCCGATCACGGGGATGTCCTCGACCCCCAGTTCCGCCATGATGCCCGCGACCGCCGACACCTGCCCCGCACCGCCGTCGATCAGCAGAAGGTCGGGCCAGGCGTCCGACTGGCGGTCCGGGTCCTCCTTCAGCAGCCGGGCGAAGCGGCGCGTCAGCACCTCGCGCATCATGCCGAAGTCGTCGCCCGGCGTGATCTCGGTGCCCTTGATGTTGAACTTGCGGTATTGCGACTTGATGAAGCCGTCTGGCCCGGCGACGATCATGCCCCCCACGGCCGCCGCGCCCTGGATATGGCTGTTGTCATAGACCTCGATCCGGCGCGGCACGACCGGCAGTTCGAACGCCTCGGCCAGCCCCTCCAGCAGCCGCCGCTGGGTCGCGCTTTCGGCCATGCGGCGGGCAAGGCTTTCGCGCGCGTTGCGGGCGGCGTTTTCCACCAGTTCGGCCTTTTCGCCGCGCTGCGGCACGCCGATGGCGACCCGCCGCCCGGCCCGGTCGGACAGAAGCTGGCCCAGCAGGTCGGCATCCTCGACCCCGTGGCTCAGCAGGACCAGCCGCGGCGGTATCTTGTCGTCATAGAACTGCGCGACGAAAGCCTGCATGATCTCGGATTCCGACTCCGACCCGCCGGTGCGGGGATAGAAGTCGCGGTTCCCCCAGCTTTGATTGCCGCGGATGAAGAAGACCTGAACGCAGGCCAGCCCCCCTTCGACATGCAGCGCGATCACATCGGCCTCGGGCACGCCGCGCGGGTTGATCGCCTGCACCGACTGCACCGCCGTCAGGGCCTTGATCCGGTCGCGCAGCGCGGCCGCGCGTTCATATTCCATCGCCTGCGCCGCCTGCGCCATCTCGGCCGCCAGATTGGCCTGAACGGCGGTCGACTTCCCCTGCAGGAACCGTTCGGCGTCCGCCACCAGCGTCCGATAGTCGTCAAGCTCGATCCTGCCCACGCAAGGCGCGCTGCACCGCTTGATCTGGTAAAGCAGGCAGGGCCGCGTGCGCGAGCCAAAGGTCGCATCCGTGCAGGATCGCAGCAGGAACACCCGCTGCAACTGGTTCAGCGTCCGGTTCACCGCCCCCGCGCTGGCGAAGGGCCCATAGTAATCGCCCTTCTCCGACTTTGCGCCCCGGTGCTTCTTGATCTGGGCAAAGGGATGGGACTTGGCCACCAGGATGTTCGGGAACGACTTGTCATCGCGCAACAGCACGTTGTAGCGCGGCTTCAGCTGCTTGATGAGGTTCTGTTCCAGCAGCAGCGCCTCGGTTTCCGTGCGCGTGGTCAGGAACATCATGCTGGCCGTCTCGCGGATCATCCGCGCGATCCGCCCCGAATGGCCCGAGGGCCGGGCATAGTTCGACACCCGCGCCTTCAGGTTGCGGGCCTTGCCGACGTAAAGCACCGCCCCCTGCGCATCCAGCATCCGATAGACGCCGGGGCTGGAATCCAGCCTTCGGACGTAATCCTGAATCAGCGCATGCCCGGTCAGCGCAGGCAGATCAAAGGGTTCGATGTCGGTCATGAGGCCAAGAAAGTGATTCCGGTCCGACCCCGCAAGGGGGCATGGTTTGCAAGCGGATTCCTGTCCACCGAATCTGTGGATAAGGCTGTGGAGCAGCTGTTACCCAACATGCGCCCGGCCAGCGCAGGCTGGGCCTTTCACGCTCTGCCCAAAAATTAAGCATAAAAACAAGTATATGTTATTGCTTGATATTTTCTTTATCTGCATGAACCGGCTGGAATCGCGCCCGGAACGGGACCGATGAAATGACGAGAACGTGAGGCGGGGACAAACCGCCGCAGCGTCACATTTCAAGCACCGGCACGGCCGATGATGTCGGGCGTCTGCCAGGCCAGATGCTGCCCCCCGTCCACGCAGATCAGCTGCCCGGTGACCGAGGGCGCATCCAGCAGGAATCCCAGTGCTGCGGTCACATCGGCAGGGTCGGCGCCGCGCCCCAGGATGGTGGCGGCGCGCTGGCGGGCGAAATGCGTCTCGCTCTGCCGCTCGCCCCGCAGGGTCGGACCGGGGCCGATGGCATTGACGCGGATATGGGGTGCCAGCGCCTGCGCCGCGGTGCGGGTCAGCGCCCACAGACCGGCCTTGGCCAGCGAATAGGTCATGAATTCGGGCGTAGGCTTCAGCACCCGCTGATCGACCATGTTGACGATCAGCCCGTGTGCCTCCGGCTCTTCCACCGCGGGCAAAGGCGGCGGCAGCTGGCGGGCAAAGGCTTGCGTCAGAACGAAGGGCGCGCGCAGGTTCGACCCCATGTGGCGGTCCCAGCTGTCCCGCGTGGCGCTGGCGATATTGTCATAATCGAAGATCGAGGCGTTGTTGACCAGCACCCCCAGCGGACCCAGCCGCGCCACTGCGGCAGGGACCAGTTCCTGCGCCGCGGCCTCGTCCAGCAGGTCGGCCTGAAAGACCTCGGCGCGGACGCCCATGACGCGCGCCGCGGCGGCGGTGGCCTGCGCCTCGTCCGACGAACGGTCGTAATGAATCGCCACGTCATGGCCGCGGCCCGCCAGATACAGGGCCATTTCCCGTCCCAGCCTGCGGGCGGCGCCGGTGATGAGGGCCGCGCCCCTAACGGCCACGGGTCAGGCCCAGCAGCCGCGCCATCAGGCGCCGAAAGCCGGGGCCGGCGGCCAGGGCAATGGCCACCATGATCAGCAGGAACAGGATCACCGTCTTGACCATCTTGCCCCCTATCCCTGCGGCGTGATGCGGGCGAATGCCGTCCGTTCGGCCGCCGCGTCGATCAGATCATCGGCCGAAATGCCGAAGCGGCGCAAGAAGGGCACGCGCTGGCCGTAACGCTGGAAATCGACATTGCGCCCGAACAGGCCGCGCATCGCGGGTTCCAGATGGCCGATGTCGTCGGCCAGACCCAGCGAGACCGCCTCGCGCCCCACCCAGATCTCGCCGGTGAACAGGTCGCGGTCGGCGGGCAGCCGGCCTGCGCGGCGGGTGCAGACCTGGGCCTTGAATGCCTCGTGGATCGGTTCCAGCAGGCGTTGCAGGCGGGCGACATCCTCGGACGTTTCGGGGCGGAACGGGTCCAGCCAGGATTTCGAGGTGCCTGCGGTATGGATGCGCCGCTCGATCCCGTGGCGCTGGATCAGATCGGCAAAGCCGAAGCCCGCCGAGATCACCCCGATCGAGCCCAGGACCGAGGATTCATCCGCCCAGATTCGGTCCCCGGCCGTGGCCAGCCAGTATCCGCCCGAGGCGGCGACATCCTCGACGAAGACATGGACGGGCACGCGGGTATCCTGCGCCAGCCGCCGGATGCGGGCGGCGATCAGCGACGACTGCACGGGCGAGCCACCGGGCGAATTCAGGGCGATGGCGACCGCGACCGGCTTGCGGCGGCGGAACGCCCGGTCCAGCAGCGGGGCCAGTCCCGCATCCGACAGTCCCGCCGCCCCGTAGCGGGCGGGAATGCCGATCGCCCCCTGCAGGCGGATGACGCTGACGGTCGGGCGGCGGCGGGACAGAAAGGGAATGCGCATGCAGCGCAGATAAGCGCGGCGCCCTGCGCCGGCAAGGCGGCACGGCCGGATGCGGCATGGCACGGCGGAAAAGGCCCATGGCCTGCGCCGCTTCGGCGGCCAGAAAGGGACGGTCGCAGCCGACAGGCGCGGCGGCCAACCTCTGCGGGCGGCTTTGCCAGGCCCTGCCGCATTGGCGGCAAAGCTGTCGGCGCTGCCGACGGCCAGAATAGCGCCGGGCCCGGACAGGGCCAAGGGACCGATGCCCGGCCTAGCGGCCCGACAGGAATGCCATGACCTCGGCCCTGTCGGGCATCGCGTCGCCCGCCCCGGCGCGGGTCACTTGGATCGCCGCCGCGGCGGCGGCGTGGCGCAGGGCGGTTTCCACCGGCTCGCCCCGGTCCAGGCCGGCAGCGAACCAGCCGGCGAAACAGTCCCCTGCCCCGGTCGTGTCCACCGGCTGCACCGCAAAGGCGGGCTCGCGGATCACTCGATCCGTGGCCAGATCGCGGTATTCCGCCCCCGCCGCCCCGCGTGTCACCAGCATCGCGGGCACGGACGGCACGCCTCCGGTCGCCGCCTCCAGCGCGGCGGCCTCATGTTCGTTCAGCGCCAGCACCGACACATGCGGCAGCACCCTGCGCAGCGCCTCGGGATCGAAAGGCGCCGCCGAATAGACCACGCGCACCCCTTGAGCCCGCGCCTGCGCTGCGGCTTCGACCTGCAGGGCGGTTTCGTTCTGCAGAAGCAGCGTGTCCCCGGCCGACATGCCCGTCAGCGCCGCGGCGATGCGGGCCGGATCAAGGTGCCGGTTCGCGCCGGAATGAACGACGATCGTGTTTTCCGCCGCCCGATCGACCATGATGATGGCATGGCCGGTCGGAACCCCGGACAGCCGGTCCACACCGCAGCAATCCACCCCAGCGGCGGTCAGCCGGTCGATCACCCAGCCGTCGCCCGCCCCCATCGCGCCCAGATGGCGCACCGGCGCACCGGCGCGGGCGGCGGCGATGGACTGGTTCGCGCCCTTGCCGCCCAGCCCCAGCTCCAGTCCCAGGGCCTGCACGGTTTCGCCGGGTTCGGGCAGGCGGGCCAGCCGATAGACATGGTCGATGTTGATCGAGCCCAGATTCCAGATCGCCATTGATCCCCCGACATGCGAACGCGCCCCGCAGGGGGCGCGTTCATGAGGCGTCGCGATGACGGGTTCAGCGGCCGTCGCCGACCCGGTCCTTGCCGTATTTGAGCGGGCGCCACAGGCGCTTGTTGGTCAGATACAGAAGCGAAGTCAGCAGGATCAGGAACAGCACCGACACCAGCCCGGCCTGCTTGCGGTCCATCATCTTCGGCTCGGCCGTCCACATCAGGAAGGCCGCGATATCCTTGGCCGTGCTTGCCAGATCGGAAGGCGAGCCGTCCTCGAAGGTCACCATGTCGTCCGACAGGGGCGGCGCCATCGCGATCCAGCCACCGGGGAAGGCGGTGTTTTCATACAGGGTCGCGCCGGCTTCTTCCTTCGATTCGCCGGTATAGCCGGTCAGGATCGAATAGATGTATTCCGGCCCGCCGATGCCGTTGAACAACTGGCTGAGCCCGGTGCCATAGGGACCGTGGAAGCCCGCGCGCGCCTTGGCCATCAGGGACAGGTCCGGCCCCATGCCCTCGCCCGAAACGGTGGGGAAGTGATCGGTCGGCAGGCGCGGACGCTCCTCGTCCGTTTCCGGGTCCAGAATGGACATCTCGGCCGCATAGGCGCGAACCTGATCGGGCGGCAGGCCCGGCCCGCCCGGATCGGACAGGGTGCGCAGCGGCACCTGTTTCATCCCGTGGCAGCCGGAGCAGACCTCGGTATAGACCTGCAGGCCGCGCTGAAGCTGGAACTGGTCGTATTTGCCGAAGGGCCCTTCGAAGCTGAACGACACATCGGTGATGTGCTGTTCGTGCGTCGCGGCAGCTTCCCCGGCCGCAGCGTCTTCGGCGGGGGCTTCTTC
>ENA-UOUJ01001164-UOUJ01001164.1-activated-sludge-metagenome-genome-assembly--contig:-NODE-1164-length-14624-cov-16.464273_pt1 | contig 14624 bp, 11 predicted proteins | sample MGYA00249839_ERZ747224 | MGnify/ENA primary metagenome ERZ747224 (study PRJEB28782, sample SAMN03220277) | activated sludge metagenome | biome: wastewater; feature: sewage sludge; material...
TGGCGCCGCGCTGCTGCTGGCCGCCCGACAGGGTGTTGGCGCGCTGGGCGGCGTAATCGGACACGCCGACGCGGTGCAGGGCCGCCATGGCCATGGCCTTGTCCGCGGCGGGCCATACACCCAGCAGGCCGCGCCAGCCCGGCAGGCGCCCCAGGGCGCCCAGCATGACGTTCGAGAACAGGCTGAGCCGCCCGACCAGATTGAACTGCTGGAAGATCATGCCCAGCTGGCGGCGCGCATCGCGCACGGCGCCGGTGACGCGGCCGTTCTTCTGCACCGTCTGGCCAAAGACCTCGATGGTCCCCTTGCCGCCGTCGATCGACTGCAGGCCGGTGATCGAACGCAGCAGCGTCGACTTGCCCGAGCCGGACGGCCCGATCAGGGCGACCATCTCGCCGGCGGCGATCTGGACGGAGACGCCATCCAGAGCCTTGCGGGCGCCGAAGGTTTTGGACACGTCCCGAACGGACGCGACAGCGGCTGTGGCGGTGGTCATGACCTGCGCGGACGGCTGTTGCTGGGGCAAGCCGCATGACCCGAATGGGCCGCGCGGGCAAGTCTTAATGGCACGCGGGCGGCGATTTCGTCCAGCGGACGATGCGTCAACCGCGCCTTTCGCTCTGATGGCGCAGCCAGTCGCCGTGCGGGACCACCGGGCCGGTGCGAACGCCGCCCTCCACCTCTTCGCCATTATAGACATAGACGAACGCACGGACGCCCGCAGTGGTGGCGGCGACACGCCGGATATAAAGCGACCCCGTGCGGGCGCGACGATTGAACACGCGCGTGTCGTTGGGGTTGAACAGTTCGTGCTGATCCAGCCGCTTGAACACTTCCGGGTCGACGACTTCGTACAGCTCGCCGGTGAACTCGCCCTCGCCGTCCAGATAGACGCCCGGATAGGCGCCCAGGTCGATCATGGCGCCGCGGATCTGGGTCGGGCCGACATGACGCAGACCCTCATCCAGGCGCAGGGTGGCGAAATCCGGCTCTGATCGCCGCAGGGAGCCGTAAAGAACCAGATGGGTCACGCCGGACACGTCTAGCGACACCGTGTACTCCTGCTGGAGTCCTCCGATCTGCTGATCCGAGGAATCGCTCCTGAAATAGGCCCACGCATCCATCGCCACGCCGCTATCGGGTGCATAGGCCCTGACGCACATGCGGGTGCAGGCCCCTAGCTGGGAGTGCATGGGATCGAAATCAAGCACGGCGTCCAGCCGCCCGGCCGCCTCCACGCCCTCGCGGGTATCGTCGAAGGCGAACAGCCGTCCCGTGGCGGAAACCTCGCAACTCAGGTCCAGATCGCGCACGCCGGGGCTCTCGCCGGCGATGCGCACCGACCCCGACTGCCCCGGCCCCAGACGTGCGGACAGGGCCGGCGCCTGCTGGGCGACGACCGCCAGCTGGCGGTCGGTCAGGAAGACATGGCGCACCGGCACGGCGCCCAGCTCGCCCGCCAGGCGCTCGAACCCGAAGGCGGTGTAGGCGCGCAATATGCCGAACGGATCGGACCGCATCAGATCCATCCAATATTCGAACATCGCCAGCACATCGCTGCGCCGAACCTGTTTCGACTCCAGCATGTACAGAATATTCTCGAAATAATTCAGAAAGTTGTCGAAGTGCCGCAGGAATTCCTGCTCGCTCTGACTCAGCACCAAGTGACGGTCCGATATCCGTTTCTGGATGATGGGCGCGACCATTCCGAGATAGCGGTACTCCAGCCCGATACGCATTTCATCGAACCGGACCGAGTTGTAGAATTCCGAATACAGCTGCTGCAGCCACCGCGCCGCCTCCAGCCGCTGGCGCTTGTGGTGATTGTACACGGCCCAGCCCGCGCCGACGCAGGCGGCGACGACCAGCAGGAACTGTGGCGCAGCCTGAATAAGGGCCGCCTGGACGGTGGGATCGGTCATCGGTTTCCTGATTTTCTCGCCACGAAAAAACCCCTTTACATGACAGCGCGATGACCTCATATCGCGCGTTCCGGCGGACCCCGTAGGTCCTTGCTTGCGCCGCTAACGCCGGTCTGGGTTTAACTATCAACAGGGGGTTACGTGAATTGCGCACGTACCAGCTTCCCCTGGACCTGGTCCGCGAGCGGTCCCCTGAGCGTCCTGTCGCCCTCGTGCGACCGCGCTCGGTTTCCGTAGCGGCGCGCTGGTTCCAGGATAATCTGAAAGCCGACGTCTTCTATGCGGTGAAGGCGAACCCTTCGCGCTGGGTCATCGAGACCCTGGTGGACGCGGGCGTCACCGCCTTCGACGTGGCCTCGGTCGCCGAGATTGAACTGGTGCGTTCGGTCAGCGCCGACGCGCGCCTGGCCTTCATGCACCCGGTCAAGAGCCGGGCCGCCATCACCAAGGCCTATTTCGAGCACGGCGTCCGCACCTTCGCCCTGGACAGCCATGACGAGCTGGCCAAGATCATCGACGCCACCGGGAACGCGCCGGACCTGAATCTGGTCGTGCGCATGGCCGTGTCGGCGGACGGCGCGGCCTATACGCTGTCGGGCAAGTTCGGCGTCTCGCCGGATGCGGCCCCCGCCCTGCTTCTGGCCACGCGCCAGGCGGTGCGCGACGGGCTGATGGGGGTGTCGTTCCACGTCGGTTCGCAATGCATGCGCCCGACCGCCTACCAGGCCGCCATGGCCCAGGTCGGTCGCGCCATCAGCCGCGCGGGCGTGATCGTGGACATCGTCGATGTCGGCGGCGGCTTCCCGTCGGTCTATCCGGGCATGGTCCCGCCGGACATGAGCGAATACGCCGACGCCATCCATCGCGGCTTCAACGAGATGCCGGTGTCGGAAACCACCGAACTGTGGTGCGAGCCGGGCCGGGCCCTGGTGGCGGAATCGTCGTCGGTTCTGGCCCGCGTGGACCTGCGCAAGGGCGACGCGCTTTATCTGAACGACGGGTCGTACGGCTCGCTGTTCGATGCGACCCACAGCCGCTGGCCCTTCCCGACCAAGCTGGTGCGCCCAGATTCTGAAAAGGGAGGCGCGGCCTCGGCCGAGCTGAAGCCCTTCCGCTTCTACGGCCCGACCTGCGACAGCATCGACCACATGCCCGGCCCGTTCTGGCTGCCGGCCGATGTGCGCGAAGGCGACTTCATCGAGATCGGCATGCTGGGCGCCTATGGCGTGGCCATGTCGACCGGCTTCAACGGCTATGGCGAACATGAGGTCGCCATGGTCGAGGATGCGCCGATGGCGTCGCTGTACGGCCTGGCCCCCCGCTCCATCCCGACCGTGCGCACCACGGCGGAAGAGCAGGCGCGCAAGGTCGTCCGTCTGTCGCGCCCCAAGGGCAAGGCCGGCCAGCGCAAGAAGGCGCGGCGCTAAACCGTCGCCAAGGCGTTATAGATTGCAGCGGCCCGTCGCTCCGTCCGGGCCGCTGTTCCTTTTGACGACGGGCGCTCAAATCAGAGGGAAACCGCCGAAATGAACGCTCCCGTTCAAGCCAACACCAAGGCCGAGCTGCTTCAGAACACCGTCGAGCACGTGGACATCACCAGCTTCGACGCCCGCCCGATCATCGACAGCATGCGCAAGATGTCGTTCTCGAGCCGCGACACCGCCCGCGCCGCCGACATCTTCAACATGGCGCTGGAAGACAAGGCCTGCTCGCCCTGGCTGATCCTGGCCGGCTCCACCTCGGCCGGCGGCTGCATGCATGTGTATCGCGACATGGTGAAGCTGGGCATGATCGACGCCGTGGTCGCCACCGGCGCCAGCATCGTGGACATGGATTTCTTCGAGGCCCTGGGCTTCAAACACTATCAGGCCGCCGGCCCGGTGGACGACAACGTCCTGCGCGACAACTACATCGACCGGATCTACGACACCTATATCGACGAAGAAGAACTCCAGGCCTGCGACCACACCATCCTGGAGATCGCCAACCGTCTGGAGCCGCGCGGCTATTCCAGCCGCGAGTTCATCTGGGAGATGGGCAAATGGCTGTCGGAAGGCAACGCCAAGAAGCCCGGTTCGCTGATCCAGACCGCCTATGAAGAGGGCGTGCCGATCTTCTGCCCGGCCTTCGTGGACTCCTCGGCCGGTTTCGGCCTGGTCAAGCACCAGAAGGAGCGGGCCGCCGCCGGTCAGCCCTATATGATGCTGGACGCCATCGCCGACTTCCGCGAACTGACCGACATCAAGATCGCGGCGGGCACCACCGGCCTGTTCATGGTCGGCGGCGGGGTTCCGAAAAACTTCGCCCAGGACACCGTGGTCTGCGCCGAAATCCTGGGCGTCGAGGCCGACATGCACAAATACGCCGTCCAGATCACGGTCGCCGACGTGCGCGACGGCGCCTGCTCGTCGTCCACGCTGAAAGAGGCGGCGTCGTGGGGCAAGGTGGACACCACCTTCGAACAGATGGTCTTCGCCGAGGCGACCACGGTCGTGCCGCTGATCGGTTCGGACGCCTATCACCGCGGCGCCTGGAAGAGCCGGACCAAGCCGCGCTGGGCCAAGCTGTTCGGGAAGTAAGACCGTTCACGTCGCCAGACGATCGATGCAAGGGGCGCTCGAAAGGGCGCCCCTTCTGCTTTGCGGGAACCGGCGCGTCGCGGGCGGCTTCTCCTTGATGAAGGAGCCGCACCATGACCGATCACCACCTGGCCGAAGACGCCCGTGAAGCCGACGAGACCGGCGAACGCCCCGACCTGGGCCGCAAGTCCGACGCCCTGATCGATGCGCTCAGCGGCACCGATTCCGGCTCGGACACCCGCGCCGGCTCGCTCCAGGGCGGGGCCGCCACCGGCTCGGACCGCGACGCGGCCCAGGCGGCCGTCAACGCCGACCTGAAACGCCAGGGCCAGGCCCAGCCGGACGGATCGCCCGCCGCGCCGGAGGCCCAGACCAGCCTGAAGACAAACGACAAGGCCGACCCAAAGGCGTCCGGCGACGACGTGGACGCCGCCACCGGTTGACGGCGCCTTTCGTCCGCAACGGCGCCTTGCCGCGGCCACAGGCTTGGGCCACCTTGCCCCGCGTGAATTTCTGAGGTCGCTTCGTATGATCCGTCGTCTGCCGGCCGTCGCCCTGGGTTTCAGCGTTCTGGCCCTCGCCGCCTGCAACCCGGCGCCCAAGGCTGAGAAGGCCCCGGCCGAAACCGGCCCCGAGGCCGCCTCGACCGCGCCCGTCCCGGCCCCCGCACCCGCCGCCATGCCAGCGGTCGCCGCCGCGCCTGCGGCCCAGGGCGCACCGGTGTTCGCCGTTCTTTATCCCGAGGCCGCCGTGGACGGCGCGCCCACCCTGGCCGACGGCGGACGTGGCGGCATCATGACCTTCACCGTCGCCGACGCACCCGAAGACGTCATCGCCTTCTATCGCACCCGCGCCGAAGCGGCGGGCCTGAAGTCGGTCATGGCCATGAACCAGGGCGCGGTGCGGGCCTATGGCGCTTCGGGCGGCGACGCCGGCTCGGCCGAACTTCAGGTCGTGGCCTCGCCCACCGACACGGGCGGCGCCTCGGTGCAACTGACCTGGAGCGCCGGCCAGTGATCCGCCGCGCGGCCGCCATGGCCGCGTCGGGGCTGCTGGCCGCCTGCGTCACCACGCCCGAGGTTTCGGCCCCGCGCATCGAAGGCTATCTGCCCGCCGCTTCGGTTCAGGCCCTGGCCCAGACCCTGCCCGCCCCGCCCGCGCCCGACAGCGCCGACGATCGCGCCGACCGGGCGGCCTCGGCGGCCCTGCGCAGGTTCGAACACACCGACCGCTGGCTGATGGCCACCGCCCATGCGGAACTGAGCCCGCCCCTGGCGTTACAGCATTTCGACTGCGCCCTGGGCGTGCGCACGGCGGACGCAGACGGCATTCCCGCCTTGAAGCGCCTGGCCCAGCGACTGATGCACGATGCGGTCGACCTGGCCCAGGCGGCGTCGGTGCGGTTCGACCGGCCCCGGCCCGTCGCCCTGGACGCCGAGCGCGCCGCCTGCGTGCGCCTGGACGCCGAGGGGCGCAACCGCACGGCCTGGCCGTCACGCCCAGCCCTTTACGCCGTCGCCTATGCCGAGGCCCTGGCGGCGGCGGCGCCCGACCGGGCCGAGGCGGTGCGCGCCATCGGCCGGGCGCTGGGCGACAGCGCGGCGATCTGCGCCCTGAACAGCCCCGCCGATGTCGAGGCCGGGCGCGCTTTGGCCCGACAGCTGGTTCAGGCCCAGGCCCAGGACGCCGCCTGGCGCGCCGATGTGGCGGCGGCAAGTGACGAGATTGTGCGTCTGCGCGCCACCGGCCGCACCCACCCGGCCTGCGCCGCCGAGCGCCGGGCGCTGGACACGGCGGGCCTGTGATCGGCCTGATCCTGAGCCTGCTGGGCCAGACGGCGCCCCCGCTGCCGGCGGCCCTCCCCTGCACGGCGGCGGAAACGGCCGAACTGACCGCCGCCTCGGACCAGCCCGTCCTTCTGGCCTGCCGCGCCGTGCTGTCGCCCGACACGCGGGTGACCCGGCGCATCGTGATCGAGGGCGAGGGGGCGTCGGGCGCGGGCATCGACTGTCGCGGCGGCGCCCTGGGCGTTGCGGGCGCGGCGACCACCACACGTGCGCCGACCGTCTATATCGTCTCCCAGGCTGACGGGACCGGCTGGCGCCGCCCCACCGACGTGCGGATCGAAAACTGCACCGTGCATGGCGCGATCCGCATCTGGGGCATGGGCGCCGGCGGGTCGATGCGCGACCTTCTGCCGTCGTCCCGCACGGCCGGTCATACCGCCGCCGCCCAGGCCGCCGCGCCGACGCGCATCCAGCTGACCAACCTCACCTTTGCGGCCACCGGCTCCATCCCGCTGTATGTCGGACCGGGGGTGACGCGGGTCAGCGTCCAGCAGCCGCGCTTCACCGGCCGGTCGGTTTCGACGGCCGTCTATCTGGACGCCGAAAGCGCCGAAAACGCCATCACCGGCGGCGTCTTCGACATCCGCACCGGGCGCGAGATGATCGCCGTGGACGGCTCGGCCCGCAACCGCATCACCGGCAATCGCTTCGCCCTTCGCGGGAGAGGCGGCGTCTTCCTGTATCGCAACTGCGGCGAGGACGGGGTGATCCGCCACCAGACGCCGTCCGGCAATACGATCACCGACAATGTCTTCACCAGCGCCGGCTGGTTCCGTCGCCGCGCCGTCGTCGTGGGCGCACGCGAGGGGAACCGCCGCTATTGCCGCGACGACGCCGGATGGCCGTTCGGCTCCAGCGCCGACGACGGCGACCACGCCACGGGCAATATCGTGGCAGGCAATACGGTCAGCCGGTTCTAGCCGCCGTGGCCCATTAGCGGGCCATACAGATCCGTGCGGCGGTCGCGGAAGAAGCCCCAGGCGGCGCGGTGGCGATCCAGGAAGTCCAGGTCGAAGCTGTGCACCAGCACGCCCTCTTCGTCCCGGCCCAGGCTTTCGATCAGGTCGCCGCGATGATCGGCGATGAAGGAGTGGCCATAGAAGGTCTGGCCCGCCGCCGTCACCTGTTCGTGGCCGATGCGGTTGGCGCCGACCACCGGCACGACGTTGGACACGGCATGACCCTGCATGGCGCGACGCCACGGCTGGGCGGTGTCCAGGCTGTCGTCGTGCGGCTCGGTTCCGATGGCGGTGGGATACATCAGCACCTCGGCCCCCATCAGCATCATGGCGCGCGCCGTCTCAGGGTACCACTGGTCCCAGCAGATGCCGACGCCGACCCGGCCGAACCGGGTGTTCCAGACCTTGAAGCCCGTATCGCCCGGCCGGAAATAGTATTTCTCCTGATACCCCGGCCCGTCGGGAATATGGCTCTTGCGATAGACGCCCAGGGCCGAACCGTCGGCGTCCAGCATGACCAGGCTGTTGTAATACTGCGGCCCCGCCCGCTCGAAGATCGAGACCGGAATGGCCACGCCCAGTTCCTTGGCCACCGCCGCCAGCTGTGTCACGCACGGATGCTCGCGCCACTCATAGGCGTGGGCGAACCAATGCTCCTCCTGCGACACGCAGAAATACGGCCCCTGGAACAGTTCGCTGGGCAGGATGACCTGGGCGCCCTGGGCTGCGGCCTGGCGGATCAGGTCTATGGTCTTGTCGATATTGGCCTGAATGTCGTCGCCATAGGACGTCTGGAGGGCCGCGACGGATATCTGGCGGGTCATGCCGGCTCCTGCTGGGAGATGCAGTGGAAGGATCCGCCGCCGGTCAGGATGGCGGTCGACGGCAGGGGGATGATCTGCCGGTCGGGATAGACGGCGGCCAGGGCCTCGCAGGCCAGGCGCGCGGCTGTTTCGTCGCCATAGGTGGGCACGATCACCGCGCCGTTGGCGATCAGGAAATTCATGTGGCTGGCGGGAATCGGCCGCTCGTCCTCGTCCGACACCAGACCCGGCGACGGGATGCGAAGGGTGCGCAGGCCCGCGGCCGACAGGGCGGCGGCCGTGGCGTCATAGACCTCGGCGTTCGGGTCCTTGGGCCCATAGGCGATGGGACAGGCCACCACCCCCGGCGCCACGAAGCGCGCCAGGTTGTCGACATGGCCGTCGGTATGGTCGTTCAGCAGGCCGTCGCCCAGCCACACCACCCGCGCTGCATTCAGCGAGGATGTCAGAGCCTCTTGGGCCACCGCTTCGGTCCAGCCCGTGTTGCGGTTGGGGTTCAGCAGGCACTGGCGGGTGGTCAGTATGGTCCCGGCCCCGTCGTGGTCCAGGGCGCCGCCCTCCAGGATGAAATCGTGCCGGTCCAGAGGCACGCCGGCATGGCCGCCGATCTGGTCGGCCACGGTGTCGTCGTGCTCCAGCTCGTACTTCCCGCCCCAGCCGTTGAAGCGGAAGGCGGCCGCGCGCGCCGATCCCGCGCCGAAAATCGGCCCGGTGTCCCTTAGCCAGATGTCGCCGAACCGGCCGGCAACCACCTGAACCCCCGCCACGCCGTCAAAGCGCGCGCGGGCGTCGGCCAGGGCGTCGTCATGGCCGACCAGCAGACGCACCTGCTCCCGGCCCGGCCCGGCCAGGGCGCGGACCAGGGCCTCGACCTCGGCCTGGGCGGCTTCCAGATCGTCCTGCCACAAGTCGGCGTGGCTGGGCCAGCCAACCCACATGGCCCGGTGCGGCGCCCATTCGGCGGGGATGAAGGCGGTCATCGGCGTCGGCGGTCCTTGAACGGCGGCTGAGACGAAAGCGGGCCAGATGGGGATGACGTTCCCCGGCTGCAACGGCCCATAGCACAAAAGGAAAGGGCGGCCCCTTTCGGAGCCGCCCTGACCGTCTTCAGATCGCAGAAGCGTCGCTTAGAAGTCGAAGCGGACGCCCAGCTTGACCTGCCACGGCGACCAGCCGCCCGGCGTGCTGGGACGACGGGCTTCGGCGCCCAGGCCGGCGGTCGAAGCGCCCGACGCCGCGTTCGGCGTCTGCAGCTGCGAGTAGTTGAACACCGCGTTCGGCGTAGCGCAGCTGGTGTTGACGCCACCGGGGGTCTGGCATTGCAGAACCACGGTGCCGACACCCTTGTAGAAGGGATACTGCTCGTTCACGCCCCACGACGGGTTCAGCAGGTTACCGAAGTTCTCGATGTCCATGTAGAACTTCAGCTTGCCGGTCGGGATGAAGGGCACCGGCAGTTCCTGCGACAGGCGCAGGTCCACGATGGTGACCGCTTCGGTGCGGAAGCCGTTACGCGGCGCGATCGAACCGGCGTACTTGATCAGGCCCGTGTTGTGCAGGAACGAGTTGAAGTCGGCCAGATTGATGCCCGTGTAGGTGATACGCGGGTCGCTGGTCGCCGTCACATTGCCCGAACCGTCGACTTGCGGGACGTAGAACAGGTGGTTCGAGGTGCCCAGGGCGTTGGAGTAGGACTGCGGCACGGCGTTGCCGAAGTCGTTGTCCAGGCTGCCCGAACGGCTGTTGTGGAAGACGTACGAGAACGGCAGGCCCGAACGACGCTGGGCGAAGATGTTCACGCGGGTCTCGTTGTCGCCGAAGAGATCACGCACCCACGAAGCGTTGACCGAGAAGCGGTGACGCACTTCGTAGTCCGACGTCGACAGGGTCGGGTTGTTGTGGTCGGCCGAAGCGAAGCGGACGTACGACGAGTCCGGCTGCGACGAGGTCAGCGGGTTGCCGTCCTCGGCGTCGGTGAAGGTGTAGGCGGTGTTGACCGACAGACCGTCGAACAGGCCTTCACGCCAGGTCTTCTGAGCCGACAGGGCGGCCGAGAACGAGTGACCGCCGTCTTCCAGGTTGCTGAGCAGCAGGTCGAAGACGTTGGCGCCCGTCACACCCGTGGTCGAGCGGCCATAGACCGGACGGCCGTCAGGAGCGGTGCCGATCTGCACGGCGCGCAGGTCGGTGTAGTACAGGGCGTTTTCGAACTGGTTGTACAGAACGTCGGCTTGCAGGCGGAAGTCTTCGATCAGCGGCAGGCTGAAGTCGCGCGCCACGGTCAGGTTGTACTTCCAGGCCGAGGGAACCTCGAAATTCGGGTCCATGGCCACGACGTTGCCGTTGCCCGGCGTGAAGGTGCAGTTCAGGCCGGCCGGCGGGGTGGTCAGGTCGGTGACGCCCGTGACCGTGCCGGTGCACACCGAGTTGGTGATGCGGGCGCCGTCGTTGCCGAACGGGTTGCCGATCTGCACGTTGGTGCCGATGGCCGAGAAGCGGCCGATGCCGCCCGACACGGTCCACTCGCCCGGCGTCCAGTTGAACCCGAAGCGCGGCATGAACAGATCGCGGCCGTCCAGGTTCGCCGTGTTGGCGAAGCCCTGACGCGAGACGAAGTTGTTGTTCAGGACCGGACGGTCGTCCATCGAGAACCAGTCGTAGCGCAGGCCGTAGCTAACGCGCAGGTCGTCGGCGACCTGCCAAGTGTCTTCGGCGTACAGCGACGACAGGTCGTAGCCGAACTCGACCGCGCCGTCGCGGGCGGTGCCGAAGGCCGCCGGAACCGTGCCGCCCGACGGGTTGACCGCGCCGCGGATGAACAGGTCCGAACCGGCGATTCGGCCGGCCTGGAAGTCGGCCCAGCTGCGGAAGGTCCAGGTGCCCAGCGATTGGGAAACGAAGACGTTCAGGAAGTCACGACGCTCGTTGCGAGCGCCAAACAGGAAGTCGTGCGCACCCCAGCTGTAGCGGGCGATGCCCTCGAAGCTGGTGTTCTCGCTGTACAGATAGTTGTCGTGACGGAAGTTGTCGGCGCCGAACTGGATCTGCGGCGTGCCGGTGCCGGCCAGAACGCCCGGCAGGTCCGAAACGACGACCGTGACCTGGCCGACCGACAGGCCGTTGGCCGGACGCGAGTCGGTCTCGGTTTCCTTGTACGAGAAGCGCAGTTCGGTCGAGAAGTTCGACGTCCACTGCGAGTTCAGCTGGGCGTTGTAGGTGGTCAGACGCTCGTCCTTGACCCACTGGCTGGACTGCAGGCCGATACGCGGCTGGCTGGCGCTGCTGCCGTTGGCGAAGGCCGAGGTCGACGAACCGTTGAACGAGGTGCCGACGGTTTCCTGGAAGGTCAGGGCCAGACGGTGGTCATCGTTGATGTTCCAGTCCAGCTTGATCAGGTATTTCTCGTCTTCGACCGGCGGGGCCAGATCGACGTACGAACCCGGGTCATAGTTGTAGCGCGACTGAGTGAAGGCGCGGAAGGTGTCGATCGCGGCGGTGGTGATGCGCGGGATATCCGACGAGAAGCCGGCGTTCACCGGGCCTTCGGTCAGCGAGAACTGCGATTCGAACTTTTCGTAAGACAGGAAGAAGAACAGGGTGTCCTGGATGATCGGGCCGCCCAGGGTCGCGCCCCAGGTGGTTTCTTCGAACACGCGGTTGAACGGGATACGGTTGCCGAAGCCATAGGCCGGGTTGGCCACACCGTTGACGCGGGTGCGGTTGTCGTAGCCCCAGTAGCGGTCACCCGCCATGCTGTCGTCCGAGCGCTCGTAGAAGGCCGAACCCGAGAAGCTGTTGGTGCCCGACTTGGTCACGGCGTTGATGGCGCCGCCGATGAAGCCGTTGTTGATGACGCTGAAGGGCGCGGCCGAGACGTTCACGGCCTGGACCGAGTCCAGCGAGATGGGCGAACGCTGGGTCGGATAGCCGTTGCCGTTCAGGCCGAACTCGTCGTTCTGACGGATGCCGTCGACGGTCAGCTGGTTCAGGCGGGTGTTGACGCCGGCGAAGGACAGGGCGTCTTCGTTCGAGGCGTCGATGGTCGCGAACGGATCCAGGCGGGCCACATCCTTCAGGTCGCGGCTGATCGACGGCAGCGACTGGATGGTCGATTCGCCGTAGTTGGTCGCCGAACCGGCGCCGAAGTCGTTGGTGAAGCGCTGGCCCGAGACGACGATGTCTTCGACCGACGAGGCGGCCTGGCTGAAGATCATGACGTTGGCGTTGGTGGGGTCGCCGACGCCGATGGCGCCCAGCTCGACCATGCCCGAACCTTCACCGGCGTTGACGGCGATGGTGTACGGACCGCCGACGCGCAGGCCGCGGGCGCTGTAGAAGCCGTTGGCGTCGGCGACGGTGGTCGCCTGGGTGCCGGTCGGCTGGTGGGTCATCACCACGGTGGCGCCGCCCACGGGAGCGCCGGCTTCGTTGGTGATCCGGCCGCGGATCGCGCCGGTGGTTTCCTGCGCGTGCACGGCGGTGGCCGAGACGAGCGCGATGGCCGCGAGGGAGACCCCACAGCTGAGCTTCTTCATGAACATTGGAGCATCCCCTGATTGGCGACCAAACATAGTCGGCGGAAGGCCGAATTCTGTCCGGTCATGCCGGATGCCGCCCCTCTAGGCCCCCCATTGAACGCATCAGCGACAGATATGTGACAGCCGCGTGACAGCCCACAGGGGTTGCGCGGACGCCACACCCGGCTTCGGCGCCGGGTTCAGCGAACGGCGCGCGTCGTCAGTCCGCCCGCCTCTGGAACACGTTCGCCAGACCTTCGGCCGTGGGCCGCAGGGCCGCCGGCTCGTGATAGTTGCCGTTGACCTGGGTCTGGGCGATCACATGGGCGCGGAACCGGGCGAACAGGCCCATGTCCGGCCCGGCAGGCCGGAGCCAGAAGGAATCCAGCGACGCCTGGTGCGTCAGCCCCTCGATATCGAAGAAGGCGTCGCCCAGCACCTTGACCGGCGTCTGGAATCCCAGGGCCGACAGGGCGGCCGAGGAATTGTTGACCACCATGCCGCGCGAGGCGCGGCACAGCTGGGCCAGATTGCCGCCGTCGATGAAATCGACCCGGTCGGCCAGGCCGCGCTCGATGGCCAGGACGCGCGTCATCTTGGCCAGATCGACCAGGCCGGGGTCCAGAGGATGGTTCTTGACCACCAGCCGCGCCTCGGGCGGGGCGTGGCGGGCGAAGCTGGTCATCACCTCGGCCAGGAAGGCGGTGTTGTCGGCGAAATGCGAATACCGCAGCAGCTGGGCGTCGCCCTCGCGTTGCAGGCAGGCCAGATAGAAGGGACCGCGCGCGGCGATCACGGCGGCGTCCGCCTCGGACTTGCGCCGGAAGGCCAGACTGAAATAGCGCCGGATATGGCCAAAGCACTGCAGCCACGGCGGCTGGGTATAGGGGGCCACATAGCGCGGATAGAACAGCCGCCCCGGCAGAAGCGCCAGGTGATACAGGCTGATGTTGACCACATGGTGCGGCAGCACCTTGCCGGTCGGCCGCACGTCCGGCAGCTCGGGCGAGGTCGCCGCATAGGCGGCCGGGCGTCGCGGCAGGCCGCTGGACGCATTGACGCCATTGCGCTCGATCGTGATCCAGTCGGGCCGGAAGTATCCGTTCTCCAGAACCCAGACCCGGGCCTGAAGCTGTTCCGCCTGGGACAGGACGGCCTGATTATAAGCCCCGCCCTCGCCGAACACGACGATGTCGGTGAAATAGGGCGCCAGCTCGGCCAGGCGCGCGGGCCAGCGCCGCCCGGACGCCTTGAAGCGGATCGCGCCGGGCCGGCGCCAGTACATGGCGTCGCCGGCGTTGAAGATCATGCGCGACACCTGGGCGCCACGTTCGTTCAGCGTCTGGGCCAGAACCCGGCCGAACGGGCCGAACGGACAGGTGACGATCAGGAAGCGACGGCCGGCCAGGGGGGCGCTCGGATCCTGGGCGGCGCGCGCGGCGGCGGCCAGCTCGACCTCGGTCGGACGCAGCAGGCCCAGGGAGGAACGGAAAGCCGTCAGGCGACGTGCGCGAGAACCGCGATGGCCGTCCGCACGGCGCGGCGGTATGGCGACCGGTCCCGCCGGGGTACGCAGTTCCACCATGATCAGACCAGGCCCCCATGCCGGTCGAAGTCGCGGCCGCCACTGCGCCGGGCCGGACACGCCGCGTCCAGACCCGTCCGGCGATTAACCGAAACAACACTGATGTGTCTTGTCGCCGTCCTCGCCACAGGGATCAACCGACTTGTCCTAAAAAGCGAAACCGTGACGCTTGTCCTGTGCCGGATTCGTCACGCCCGCGACGAGACCTTTCGATGCGGAGCGGTCCCGATAGCAGAAAGCCGCCGGCAAGCGCGAGGCCCCCCGGCGGCTTTTCCATGGCCATCGACCTTCATCGGTCATGATCGGCGGCCGGAACGGGTTCCGGCCGCCTGTCACGATCTTAGAAGTTGATGTCGATGGTGGCGCGACGGTTCAGCGGCTCGCGCACGCC
>ENA-UOUJ01001165-UOUJ01001165.1-activated-sludge-metagenome-genome-assembly--contig:-NODE-1165-length-14580-cov-5.212737_pt1 | contig 14580 bp, 10 predicted proteins | sample MGYA00249839_ERZ747224 | MGnify/ENA primary metagenome ERZ747224 (study PRJEB28782, sample SAMN03220277) | activated sludge metagenome | biome: wastewater; feature: sewage sludge; material...
AAGTTGCGGCGCACCTTGGCCTTGGTGTCGCGGCCCTTCTGGTGGCCGATGATCACCAGCGGACGGCCGTCGATGCGGCCGAGGCCGCCGACGATCGCCGGGTCGTCGGCATAGGCGCGGTCGCCGGCCAGCTCCTCGAACTCGTCGCAGACCACCTTGATGTAGTCCAGCGTGTACGGCCGCATCGGGTGCCGCGCCAGCTGCGAGACCTGCCAGGGGCTGAGGTCGCGGAAGATGTGCGCAGTGCGCTTGCGCAGCTTGTCCTGCAGCGCGTGCACCTCGGCATCGATGTTCACCGCCGGACCACTGCTGGCCTGGCGCAGTTCGTGGATCTTGGCCTCGAGGTCGGCGATCGGCTGTTCGAAGTCGAGGTAGTTCGGATTCATGCCCGGGACTGCTGCGGTGAAGCGCGCAGTCTAGCCGACGCGACCCGGTTTCTCCGTACGATGGCGTGCGGTGCGGCGCGCAAGCCGGAGACCGGCGCCATCACCGCCCGGTTGTGGCCATGGGGCATGCCTGCGGGTCGCACCCACGAGGGCGCATCCCCCCGGAGTCGCGATCTCAGTTCACCCAGGGCCGCGACAGCGCCAGCTTCACCGCCTGCACGCCGGGCAGGCTGCGCAGCGTCGAGGGCAGGTCGGCGTCGACGCGCACGCCGTTGCCGCCGTTGACCTCGAGCTTGCCGGCGGCGCCGGTGGGCAGCAGCAGCTCGTAGCGCAGCGGGGTCTTGCCGGGCCGGTGCTGCGAGAACAGCGACTCCACGCGCTCCAGCGAGCCGGGCACGCGCAGGTCGAGCTTGAGCGACAGGCCCTGGGCGTGCTGCTGGCAGACCTGCTCGAAATCCCAACAGCGGCGCGCACGCAGCGAGAAGCCGCCGCTGAACTCGTCCTCGCGCAGGCCGCCTTCGATGACCAGGATGCGGTCGCGGGTGAGCAGGGCGGCGTTGGCGAAGTACTCCTCGGCGAAGAACGCGCACTCCAGCCGCCCGCGCCCGTCCTCGACCAGCACGAAGGCCTGCGAGTCGCCGCGCTTGCGCATCGCCAGCACCTGGCCGGCGATGACCACGGTGGTCTCCGGGCGCCAGCTGCGGCCCTTCTCCTCCGGGCGGCTGGCCCAGAGCGCGTCGAGCTGGCCGAGGTCGTGGCCGACGAGCGACTTGAGTTCGTCGCGGTAGGGGTCGAGCGGGTGGCCACTGAGGTAGTGGCCGAGGGTGTCGCGCTCGCCGTCGAGCTTCTGCTTGAGCGGCCATTCGGCGCAGGTCGGCAGCTCGATCTGGATGTCGGCCGCGCCTCCGCCGCCGAACATGTCGAACATGCCCGAGGCTCGGTTCTTCGCGATCTGGTCGGTGGCCTTGAGCACCTCGGGCAGCTGCAGCATCAGCGAGGCGCGGTTGGGCGCGAGCGCGTCGAGCGCGCCGGCGTGGATCAGCGCCTCCAGCGTGCGCCGGTTGAGCTTGCCCGAGTCGATGCGCTTGCAGAAATCGTAGAGGTCGGCGTAGCCGTCGCCGCGGGCCTCGACGATCGCCTCGCAGGCGCCGCGGCCCACGCCCTTCACCGCGCCCAGTCCGTAGCGGATGGTCTGTCCGTCGATGGCCTCGAACATGAAGTTCGACCCGTTCACGTCCGGCGGCAGCACGGTCAGGCCCATGGCCTTGGCCTCGTCGAGGAAGCCGACCACCTTGTCGGTGTTGTCCATGTCGCTGGACATCACCGCGGCCATGAACTCGGCCGGATGGTGCACCTTCAGCCACGCGGTCTGGTAGGCGACCAGGGCGTAGGCGGCCGAGTGCGACTTGTTGAAACCGTACTCGGCGAACTTCTCCATCAGGTCGAAGATCTGCGTCGCGGTGCGCGCGTCGACGCCGTTCGCCTCCGCGCCAGCTTCGAACGTGATGCGCTCCTTGGCCATCTCCTCGGGCTTCTTCTTGCCCATCGCGCGGCGCAGCAGGTCGGCGCCGCCGAGCGAATAGCCGGCCAGCACCTGGGCGATCTGCATCACCTGTTCCTGGTACACGATCACGCCGTAGGTCGGCGCCAGCACGTGCTCCAGCGCCGGATGCGGGTAGCTGACCTCCTCGATCCCGTGCTTGCGGTCGCACCATTGCCTGTCCATCCCGCTGCCCAGCGGACCGGGGCGGAACAGCGCCGCGAGCGCGATGATGTCCTCGAAGGTATCGGGCTTGGCGCGCTTGAGCAGCTCGCGCATGCCGCGCGATTCGAACTGGAACACCGCGACAGTGTCGCCGCGCGCGAACAGCTCGTAGGTGGCCTTGTCGTCGAGCGGCAGCGCCGCGATGTCGAGTTGAGCGTGGGGATTGGGGATTGGGGATCCGGGATTCGAAGCCTGCTTTCCCGAATCCCCAATCCCCAATCCCGAATTCCGTCGATTGACTGCCTTCACCGCCCAGTCGATGATCGTCAGCGTGCGCAGGCCGAGGAAGTCGAACTTCACCAGGCCGACCGCTTCGACGTCGTCCTTGTCGAACTGGGTGACCGGGTTGCGGCCGAGGCCGTCGTGGTCGTGTTCGGCGAACAGCGGGCAGAAGTCGGACAGCGGCGAGGGCGCGATCACCACGCCGCCGGCGTGCTTGCCGGCGTTGCGGGTCAGGTCCTCGAGCTTGAGCGCGAGGTCGACGAGGTCGCGCACCTCGTCCTCTTCCTCGTAGCGCTGCTTGAACTCGGCGATGGCATAGCCGTCCTTCTCGCGCGAGCGCTTGCTGCGGCCGATCACGTCCTCCAGCGACAGCGGGTCGGCCGGCTGCAGCGGGATCATCTTCGCCAGGTCGTTGACGAAGCCGTAGGACAGGCCGAGCACGCGGCCGGCGTCGCGCAACACCGCCTTCGCGGCCATCGTGCCGTAGGTGATGATCTGGCTGACGCGGTCGCGGCCGTACTTGCCGGCGACGTAGTCGATCACCTCGTCGCGACGGTCCATGCAGAAGTCGATGTCGAAGTCCGGCATCGACACGCGTTCGGGATTGAGGAAGCGCTCGAACAGCAGGTCGTAGGGCAACGGGTCGAGGTCGGTGATCTCCAGCGCCCACGCGACCAGCGAGCCGGCGCCGGAGCCGCGGCCGGGGCCGACCGGGATGCCGTGCTCCTTCGCCCACCTGATGAAGTCGGAGACGATCAGGAAGTAGCCGGGGAAGCCCATCCGGATGATGACGCCCAGCTCCAGCTCCAGCCGCTCGAAATAGCTCTCGCGGGTGTGGCCGGGCGCCAGCGGGAACCTGGCCAGGCGGCGCTCGAGGCCCTCGCGCGACTGGCTGGCGATCCAGCTGTCGAGGGTCTCGTCGTCCGGCACCGGATAGGCGGGCAGGTGGTAGGTGCCCAGGCGCAGCTCGAGGTTGCAGCGCTGGGCCAGCGCCAGCGTGTTGTCGATCGCGTCGGGGACGTCGGCAAACAGTGCCGCCATCTCCTCGTTCGACTTGAGGTACTGCGTCGGCGCGTAGTCCTTCGGCCGCCTGGGGTCGTCGAGCACGCGGCCGGAGGCGATGCACACCCGCGCTTCGTGCGCCTCGAAGCCCTCGGCGTCGAGGAAGCGCACGTCGTTGCTGGCGACCACCGGGATCGAGCGCGCGCCGGCGGCCTGCAGGGCGAAGTCGTTGAACTCGGCTTCGCCGTCGCGGCCGCAGCGGGTGAGTTCGAGGAAGCAGCGCTCGCCGTAGACCCGCTGCAGGTCGGCCAGCGCCTGTCCGGCGAGATCGTCGCGGCCGCCGGCGAACAGCTGCCCCGGGCGGCTGTGGCGACCGGCCAGCGCGAACAGGCCGGCGGCGTCCTCGGCCAGCCATTCCGGGCGCACCGCCACGCCGTCGGTGCGGTGGCCCTGCATCCAGGCGCGGGTGAGCAGGCGCGACAGCGACAGGTAGCCGTCATGGTCGCGGCACAGCAGGGTCAGCAGCCACGCCGGCCCGTCGCCCTCGGCCACCAGCACGTCGGCGCCGGCGACCGGCTTGATCCCCGCGCCCTCCGCCGCCCGGTAGAACTTCACCAGCGAAAACAGGTTGTTGCGGTCGGTGATCGCGACCGACGGCTGGCCGAGCGCGGCGCAGCGCTGCACGAGATCCGGGATGCGGATCGTCGAGTCGGCCAGCGAATACTCGCTGTGGAGATGGAGATGGACGAAGCGGGAGGACATCGCGGCCATGGCAGGCGGGCCAAGGCAGGGTAGGGGCCGGGGCGGGTGGGGACAAGGCTTGACATGGGCCCGCTGCCGGGCCGGGCATCAGGGCATCGGCCTGGCTTTGCCTCCCGCGGGCGATGGGCGGTGTTTATGCCGCCTGTTGCCGGCATTCGTGTTCCCACTGTTCGCGGGTGAAGCGGCAGCCGGCGCCGGGTCCGGGCCGATGGCATGCCGCCGTCCAGCGCTTGCGGAACGCCAGGTAGGCCGCGAGTTCCTCGGCCAGCAGTTCCCAGACGGTCTCGCGGACCACGGGCGGGTCCGCGAGTAGTCCGGCCAGCTGGCGCCTGGCCGGCGGAGCGCACTGCCAGTCGCGATCCGCCAGCAGGAGCCTCAGCAGTTCGAGGCGATCATCGGCCTCGTGTTCGGGAGCGTGGAGGTAGGGCATGTCGAGTCCCTCGCCAATCGGCACGACCGGCGCGCTGTCGGGGCGGCGCCGGTTTTGCCTGTGCAGCACATCAGTGGACGCGGAACTGCGACATCGGCGCCGAGCGCAGGAACCGCTGGCGCAGGGCACGCTGCTGCTCGCGCAGGATCGCCTCGGCCCGGCGCGTCGCCTGCCATTCGTGGCGGCTGAACGGAAAGCCGCCCGCCGCGACCCCGCGCAGCTGCGCCTCGAACGTGCGCAGGCGGCAGAAGTCCTGGAAGTCGAGCACTTCGGGCGCCAGTGCCGTCCAGCCCGCTTCCACGACCAGCGCGTCGTCCAGGCGGCCGACCCGCGGCACCCAGTTCGGGATCAGCCCCGCATCGCTGTCGAGATAGGCGACCACGGCGCGGGCGGTCGCTGCGCAGTCGTTGACCGGCTGCCAGTCGGCGTCGGCGACCATCGTCGACAGTACCCGGCCGCGGTCGAGCTGGGCGCGGATGTAGGGGGCGAGCGGCGCGGTGGCGTCGCTGGGGGTGAGGGCGCGGGCGGCGCTCGCGACCTGGTCGAGGGTCAGCGGGGCCGAGGACCAGCCCAGGGACGCCAGCAGGTGGTTGAAGCCGTCCAGCTGATTGACCTGGAGGTCGACCGGCCCGACCCGATGGCGGCGCGACTGCGGCGCTGCGGGGTTCAGGAACTGCTGGAAAGACGTGACGTTGTTCACAAATGCGTTCATGATGGCTCTCCGGTTCGGTGGCTGCGCCGCGGTCTTGGGCGCGCTGCCAGCTTCAGGGGGCTGGCAGGACCGGGTCATGAGGCAACTCCGCGGGAAGGGGGAGGGGTTGCTCCGGTTTGTGAGGTTTCCCTGAGGAAACCGCGATGGGGCAGGAATCACCCAACCTGGACACCGCCCGCCCCGGCCACTACCGCTTCGGCGACGTCGAAGTGGACATCCCGGCGCACACCCTGAAACGGGCCGGCGAACTCCAGGCGATCGAACCCAAGGCCTTCGCGGTGCTGCTGGCCCTGCTGCAGCGTCCGGGCGAGCTGGTGGGGCACGAGGAGCTGCTGGACGGCGTCTGGGGCCACCGCCACGTCACGCCGGGCGTGCTGACCCGTGCGATCGCGCAGTTGCGCCACGCCCTGGGCGACGATCCGCAGCATCCGCGCTATATCCAGACGCGGCATGCGTTGGGGTACAGCTTCATTGGCGAACTGCACGGACCTGACGCCCCGCCTGCGCCCGCGGAGGGCGACGCGTCTGCTACACCGACGCCTGCCGAGGCGGCAGGGTTGCCTGCGGCACCGGCCGTGTCAGTCATGCCCGCCGTGCCCGTGACGAACCCGTCACTCGAGGAATCCGTGCCACCCCGAAGACGGTCGCTGGCGCGCGTGGGCACGGTTGCCGGCCTGCTGCTCCTGCTTGGCGGGGTTGCCGGACTTGCCGTGGTGGGCTGGGACCGGCTGCGCACGCCGGCGCGGGTGTCGTCGCCGTCGATTGCGGTCCTGCCCTTCACCACCCTCACCCCGGGGCAGGAAGATCGCTATTTCGCCGAAGGGCTGTCGGCGGAGATGCTGAGCGCTCTCTCGGAACTGCCAGGGCTGAAGGTGGCCGCGTGGCGCCCCCCGGAGGCCGTGGACCGCTCAAAGGACGTGAAGGCGCTCGGCCGGCTGCTGGGCGTGTCGACGATCCTCGACGCCAACGTGAGGCGGGACGGTGAGCGGTTGCGGATCAACGCCATGCTGTCCGACGCGACCACCGGCTACACGCTGTGGAGCAAGGTCTACGACGGCGGCACGGGCGACGTGTTCGCGACCCAGAGCGACATCGCACGCGAAGTCGCCACGATTCTCGTTGGCCGGCTGCCAGAAGATGGTGAGCACCTTGCGCGACGGCTCACGCCGACGCGGGATGTCGCCGCCTTCGATGCCTACCTCAAGGGCGTGGCCATGACGCTGCAGTCGGGCGGGGCGAATGCGCTGGAGGTATCGGCGTCGCATTTCCGCGAAGCGCTCGCCTCGGATTCGGGATTCGCCCGTGCGCAAGCGGCGTTGTGCCGCACGGAGCTATGGAAGTTCGAGTCGCAGCGCAACAGCAGCGCCTTCGAACTCGCAAAGGCGGCGTGCCAGAAGGCTGCGGACATGGACAGCAGCATCGGCGACGTGGATATAGCGCTCGGCGACCTGTACAGGATCCGCGGTGACCACACCCGCGCCGCACGCTATTACGGCAAGTGGCGTGACGACCCCGCGCTGGCCGCGCAGGCGCACATGGGGCTGGCCCAGGTGCTCATCGACCAAGGGCAGGACGAGCGCGCGATGGCGGAATTCAGGTTCGCACTGGCCGCGCGACCGGATGATGCCCAGGTCCATGCCGAACTGGGATATCAGCAGTACCGGCTGGGTCGCTACGCTGACGCGATCGCGTCCTACCGACAGGTGATCGGGCTGCGTCCTGATGTTGCAGCGTACTGGGCCACGCTAGGCGGATTGTTGGTCAATGGCGGTGATCCGGTGGAGGCGAGGTGGGCACTGCACAGGTCGATCGAACTGCAGCCCAATGCGAGTGCATACGCGAACCTGGCCGAGCTCGACTTTCGCGACGGCAAGCTGGTCGAATCGGTGCGCCGCTATGGCCAGGCCATTGCGCTCGAACCAGACTTCTTCCTCCTACACGGCTACCTGGCAGACGTACTCGATGCTGATGCTCGCACTCGCGAAGACGCCAAGGCCGTGTATGCAGATGCAGCGCGGCTAGCGAACGACTTCCTTGAAAAGAAGCCAGATGACGCGTTGGCGACCGCAGCGCTCGGCTGGTATATGGTCAACCTTGGAGACCAGGCCGCCGGACGCAAGATGGCGGTGCGAGCCGAGTCGTTGCGGCTCGAGCCGGGTGAGGTGGCGTTCCTCAATGCACAGACCTTCGCATCGATCGGTGCGCTCGACGACGCCCGCAGCCGGATCGCGCAAGCGCGTGGGCTGGGTGTGTCGGAGCCACGCATCGCGTCAAGTCAGATCCTCCAGCGCACGGGTCTCGTGGATCCCGTGCCACGTCGCGCTGGTCGGGGGTAAGTATGACCATCAGGGATCCAAGCCCACCCAAGGAGTGCAAGATGTCTTGCGATCCCCAGACGCTACGCGTCCAGCTGGATAGTGCCCTCGATCTCGTGGTTGAGATTCCCGGAACGGTGTCGTTGCAAAGGGCGGAACCCGAAGAAAGCGGCAAAGCTCTCGGCGAACTGCGCATCTATGGTCACGTGCCGAAGCCGCCACCGCCAAGGAGTGCCTTGTTAGGAATGGCGCGCATCACAACCTCGCTCAGAGGCCAAGGCGGGGAAGAGCAGTTGCTGGCGTTCGACGTGGTCTTGAGTGTCGAGGACAGATCGCCTCCCGCGGACTGACGACTGTCGTCCGGGCCGGGCCATCGGTAGAACCGTCCCGTTGTCCGACTGCCGGGACGCGGCACCGGTGCGACATTGCGCCGGTGCCGCGGGTCGTTGCGTTACAGCAGCAGCAGCGACTGCTGCACCGGCGCAAAACTGCGCCGGTGCTGCGGGCACGGCCCGTGTTCGCGCAGGGCGGCCAGGTGCAGCGGCGAGGGATAGCCCTTGTGGCGGTCGAAGCCGTATTGCGGGAACTGCGCGTGCAGTTCGAGCATCGCCTGGTCGCGGGCGACCTTGGCAAGGATCGAGGCGGCCATGATCGCGGGTTCCAGTGCGTCGCCGCCGACCACGGCCTCGGCCGGGCAGGGCAGGTCCTTGGGCAGGCGGTTGCCGTCGATGCGGGCGCGCGTGGCCGCCGGCGTCAGCGCGCACAGGGCGCGGTGCATGCCAAGCAGGCGCGCCTGCAGGATGTTGAGTGCGTCGATTTCCCCGGCCTGCACGAATTCGATGCGCCAGGCCAGCGCGCGCTCGATGATCAGCGGGTACGCCGCCTCGCGCCGCTTCTGCGTCAGCTTCTTGGAGTCGTCCAGGCCTTCGATCGGCCGCGCCGGATCGAGGATCACCGCGGCCACCACCACCGGGCCGGCCAGCGGGCCGCAGCCAGCCTCGTCGACGCCGGCCACGCGTTCGCTCACCGCGCTTCCCGCACGAGTCCGGCCACGGCCTCGGCCGCGGACGCGGAGGCGTCGCACCGCAGCGCGAGGTGCAGGTCGCGGTAGACCGGCTCCAGCGCCGCCACTGCCGCCGGATCGTTGAACCAGGCCAGCACCGCCGCGGCGAGCGCCTCCGGCGTGCAGTCGTCCTGGATCAGCTCCGGCGCGATGGTGTCGCCGGCGAGCACGTTCGGCAGCGCATAGCGGTCGATCTTGAACAGGCCGAGCATCATCACGATGCGGTAGGTGCTCGGCGCGATGCGGTAGCCGACCACCATCGGCCGCTTGGCGAGCATGGCCTCCAGGGTCGCGGTGCCGGAGGCGAGCAGGACGACGTCGGAGGCGATCATCGCCTCGCGCGCACGGCCGTCGAACAGGCGCACGCTGCCCTCGGGGAGCGCCATGGTGGCCAGCAGCTGGCGCAGCGCTTCGGCGCAGGCCGGGGTGGCGGCCGGCACGACGATCCGCAGTCCTGGCACCTGTGCGGCGACGCGCGCCGCCGCTTCCAGGAAGACCTCGCCCAGCCGCGCGATCTCGCCCAGGCGCGAGCCGGGCAACACCGCGAGCACCGGTGCGTCCTCGTCCAGGCCGAGGTCGGCGCGCGCGCGGCGGCGGTCGGGATTGAGCGGCATCGCGTCGGCCATCGGGTGGCCGACGAAGCGCGCGTCGACGCCGTGCTTCGCGTAGATCGCCGGCTCCATCGGGAACAGGCACAGCACGCGGTCGGCACTGCGCCCGATCTTCGCCGCGCGACCTTCGCGCCAGGCCCAGACCGAGGGGCTGACGTAGTGTACGGTGCGCACGCCGCGGCGCTTGAGCGCGCGTTCGAGGCCGAGGTTGAAGTCGGGCGCGTCGATGCCGACGAACACATCCGGTCGCCAGTCGAGCAGGCGGCGGCGCAGGCCGCGGCGCAGCGACAGCAGCCGCGGCAGGTGCCGCAGGACCTCGCTCAATCCCATCACCGCCAGCTCGGAGGCGTCGTGCCAGGTGTCGACGCCGGCACCGCGCATCGCCGCGCCGCCGACGCCGGCGAACTCGGCGTCGGGGAAGCGCACGCGCAATTGTTCGACCAACCCGGCGCCGAGCAGGTCGCCGGACGCTTCGCCAGCAACCAGGCCCACGCGGAGCGGGGTCCTGGTCGCGGGGGACGGGAGTCGGGAGTCGGGAGTCGGGAACGTGGAAACCGGGTCCGCGGCCCCACTGCCGTTCGCCGTTCCGACTCCCGATTCCCGATTCCCCGTTCCCGCCGTCACCGCAACAGCGGCCGTTCGCCGCCCTCGATGAAGTCCAGCAGGAAGCGCACGTCCTCGCTGCCTGTCGCCTGTTCGGCCAGCTCCTGCTTCGCCTCGGCCAGCGGCAGGCCGGCGACGTACAGGGTGCGGTAAGCGCGCTTGATCGCGGCGATGCGGTCGGGTTCGAAGCCGCGGCGCTTCAGGCCCTCGCTGTTGATGCCGCGCGGGCGGCCGTGGTCGTCGCCGGCGACCATGGTGAACGGCGGCACGTCGCTGGTGACCATCACACCCTTGCCGAGGAAGGCGTGCGCGCCGATGCGGCAGAACTGGTGCGCGCCGGCGAAGCCGCTGAAGATCACCCAGTCGCCGATGGCGACGTGGCCGGCGAGCGTGGCGTTGTTCGAGAGCACGCAGTTGTCGCCGACCATGCAGTCGTGCGCGACGTGGGTATAGGCCAGCAGCCAGTTGTCGCTGCCGATGCGTGTCACCCCGCCGCCGTCTCCGGTGCCGCGGTTGAGCGTGACGAACTCGCGGATGACGTTGCGGTCACCGATCTCCAGCACCACGCGTTCGCCGCGGAACTTCTTGTCCTGCGGCTCGCCGCCGATCGCGGCGTGGCCGATGATGCGGTTGTCGCGACCGATGCGGGTCGGGCCGTGCACGCTGCAGTGCGGCCCCACCTGGGTGCCGTCGCCGATCTCGACTTCGGCACCGACGAGGGTGAACGCGCCGATCGACACCCCTTCGCCGAGGCGCGCGGACGGATCCACGACCGCGGTCGGGTGGATGTCGGTACCGGCCATGTCAGCCGCGCACCTCGGCGCAGAGGATGTCGGCGCAGGCGACCTGTTCGCCGTCGACGCGGGCGACGCCGCTGTACAGCGTCATGTTGCGGATCTCGCGCTTGATCTCGACCTCGAGGTCGAGCCGGTCGCCCGGCACCACCATGCGCGAGAACTTGGCGTTGTCGACCTTCACCAGGTACGACAGCCGCCCGGACAGGCTGCCACCGTGGGTCAGCTGCGAGAGCACGCCGCCGCACTGCGCCAGCGCCTCGATCACCAGCACCCCCGGCATCACCGGCCGGTCCGGGAAATGTCCCTGGAAGAAGTGCTCGTTGCCGGAGACGTTCTTGTAGCAGACCGCGCGCCGCCCGTGCTCGAACTCGACCACGCGGTCGATCAGCAGGAACGGATGGCGGTGCGGCACCAGCTGGTGGATGCCGTTGATGTCGATCGGTAGCGTGATCGGCTGGTTCATTCGTTTCCCTTTGAAGGCGTTCCCATGCGCCTGGCCAGTGCATCGAGCTGCTTGAAGCGCACGGCGTTCCTGCGCCAGCTGCGGCTGTCCATCAGCGGTGTCCCGGAAGAATACTCCCCGGGCTCCCGGATCGAATGGGTCACCAGGGTCATCGCCGTGACCACCACCCGGTCGCAGATCTCCAGGTGCCCGGCGATGCCGGCGGCACCGCCGATCATGCAGTATCGCCCGATCGTGGTGCTGCCGGCCACGGCCACGCAGCCGGCCATCGCGGTATGCGCGCCGACGCGGACGTTGTGCGCGATCTGGATCTGGTTGTCCAGGCGCACGTCGTGCTCGAGCACGGTGTCCTCGATCGCGCCGCGGTCGATGGTGGTGTTGGCACCGATCTCGCAGTCGTCGCCGACGCGCACGCCGCCCAGCTGCGGCACCTTGATCCAGTGCGGCTCGCCCTCGCCGCCGCGCTCGAGCGCGATGCCGAAGCCGTCTGCGCCGAGTACGGCGCCGGGATGGACCAGCACGCGCCGGCCCAGCGTCACGCGCTTGACCAGGGTCACGCGCGCGACCAGCACGCAGCCGGCGCCGACGCTGCAGTCTTCACCGATGACGCAGCCCGGGCCGATGCTGGCGCCGGCGCCGATGCGGCTGCGCGCGCCGATGCTGGCGAACGGCCCGACGCAGGCGGCCGGGTCGACCGAGGCTTCCGGATGCACGACCGCGCTCGGATGGATGCCCGCGTCCACCGCTGGCGGCGTCTCGAACAGGGCCGCGATCCGCGCGTAGGCGACGTAGGGATCCTTCGCCAGCAGCACGTCGCCAGCGTGGCCGTCGGCGTCCGCCTCGCGCAGCACCACCAGCCCCGCGCGCGAGGCCGACAGCTGCGCCCGGTACTTCGGATTGGCCAGGAACGACAGCTGCGTCGGCCCGGCGCCGGCCAGCGTCGCGACGCCGTCGACCAGCCGCTCGCCGTCGCCGCGCAGGACGAGGCCGAAGCGCGAGGCCAGTTCGCCCGCGCGGATCTGGAAGCCGTGGTGCGGCATGGGCCCGTGGGTGGCGCCTAGAACGCGCCGCCGAAGGTGAACTGCAGGCGCTCCAGCTCGTCGCCCCGCTGGATCAGCGCGCCATTGCTGTCGTGGATGTCGTCCTCGCTGCGCAGCGGGTAGGCGTAGCTGATCGAGATCGGGCCCACCGGCGCGCGCCACATCAGCGCGATGCCGGCGGACGCGCGCAGTTCGCTGGTCTCGAAGGCGTCGATGTCGCGGAACACGTTGCCGAAGTCGACGAAGGCCGAGACGCGTGCGGCCGGCGACTTGATCAGCTGCGGGAAGAACATTTCCACCGAGCCGACGGTCTTCAGCGCGCCGCCCATCGGCTGCAGGAAGCTGCTGCCGAAGGCGCTCTCGCGCGGGCCGAGGGTGTTGTCGCGGAAGCCGCGTACCGAACGCGCGCCACCGGCATAGAAGTTCTCGAAGAACGGCAGGCCGGTGGCGACCAGGGTGCGGTCGTAGACGCTGCCGGGGCCGCACTCGGCGCCGCCCGGGATCACGCCGGGATTCGTCGGGGTGCTGCCCGGCGGCGGCAGCGGCGGCTCACCGACCGACCGGCAGATCACCCGCGTGATGTCGTCGCCGTAGCTGTCGCCGTAGCCGAGCTCGAAGCGGGTGTTGAGCACCAGCGCGCGGCTGATCGGCCAGTACTTGGAGAACTCGTAGTTGAGCTTGTAGTACTCGACGGTGGAGCCCGGCAGTGCGATCTCCATGGACACCCGCTGCATGGTGCCGCGCGTGGGCTGCAGGTAGTCGTTGCGCGAGTCGCGCGCCCAGGCCAGTTCGCTGCGCCAGGCGTGGAAGGTGCGCGAGCCGATCGCGTCGATGTAGTCGACGATCGAATCGGGGGACGAGCCACGCCAGGCGAAGATCTGGTTGCGGTCGATGCCGCCCAGCGCCGAGACCGTGTCGGACTCGGTGATCGGCAGGCCGAGGATCATCTGCATGGCCGCGTTGGTCGACGAGTACTGAGCGGTGTTGAACTCGGAGTTGTCGAACTCGCGCCACCACAGGTTGTAGCCGAGCGACAGGCCCTCGTCGGTGAAGTACGGGTTCATGAACGAGAACGAGTAGCGCTGCAGGTAGACGTTGCGCTGCGCCTCGATCGACACCCGGTTGCCGCTGCCGAGGAAGTTGTTCTGGGACAGCTGGATCGAGGTGGTCATGCCCGCCAGCTGCGAATAGCCAAGGCCGAACACGAAGCTGCCGGAAGTGGTTTCGGTGACGCTGAAGACCACGTCGACCTCGTCGTTGCTGCCCGGCACCGGCTGGGTCTCGACGTTGACGCTGCCCGACTCGAAGTAGCCCAGGCGCTGCAGGCGCACCTTGGAGCGGTCGATCGCCGCCTGCGAGTACCACGCGCCCTCGAACTGGCGCATCTCGCGGCGCATCACCTCGTCGGAGGTGCGGGTGTTGCCCTTGAACACGAGGCGGCGCACGTTCACGCGCGGGCCGGGCACGACCTGCAGCTTGATCGAAGCCGTGCGCTTCTCGCGGTCGACCTCCGGAATCGTGTTGATCTGGGCGAAGGCGTAGCCGATGTTGCCCAGCGTCGCGGTGATCGCGTCCGAGGTCAGCTCCAGCAGCGCGCGCGAGAACACCATCCCTTCGCGGACCAGCACCAGCCGCTCGATGTCCTCCTTCGGCAGCACGGTGTCGCCGGTGACCTCGACCGACGAGACCGTGTAGACCTCGCCCTCGGTCATGCCGGCGGTGATGAACATGTCGCGCTTGTCGGGGCTGATCGAGACCTGGGTGCTGTCGATGCTGAAGTCGACGTAGCCGCGGTCGAGGTAGTAGTTGTGCAGCTTCTCGAGGTCGCCCGACAGCTTCTCCCTCGAATACTGGTCGTCGCGGCGGTACCAGCTGAGCCAGTTGCTCTCGCCCGATTCCCAGCTGTCGGTCAGGTCCTCCTGCTCGAACACCTCGTTGCCGATCAGGTTGATGTGGCGGATCTTCGCCGCCTTGCCTTCCTTGACGTCGATGGTGACGTCGACGCGGTTGCGGTCCAGCTGCGACACGGTCGGCGTGACCTCGACGTTGTACTTGCCGCGGTTGTTGTACTGGCGGGTCAGTTCCTGGGTCACGCGGTCGAGCGCGAGGCGATCGAAGGTCTCGCCCTCGGCAAGGCCGATGTCGCGCAGGCCCTTCATCAGGTCCTCGGTCTTGATGTCCTTGTTGCCGGTCAGCGTCAGCTTGTTGATCGCCGGGCGTTCGGTGAGCGCGACCACGAGGATGTTGCCCTGGCGGCCGATCTGGATGTCCTCGAAGAAGCCGGTGCGGTACAGGGCGCGGACCGCTTCGCCGATCCGGGTCTGGTTGATGGTGTCGCCGCGCTCGATCGGCAGGTAGGTGAACACGGTGCCGGCGCCGATGCGCTGCAGGCCGTCGACGCGGATGTCG
>ENA-UOUJ01001167-UOUJ01001167.1-activated-sludge-metagenome-genome-assembly--contig:-NODE-1167-length-14569-cov-4.944399_pt1 | contig 14569 bp, 15 predicted proteins | sample MGYA00249839_ERZ747224 | MGnify/ENA primary metagenome ERZ747224 (study PRJEB28782, sample SAMN03220277) | activated sludge metagenome | biome: wastewater; feature: sewage sludge; material...
CCCGCCTCTCCTACCCAGGTGATCAGCGTGCCGGTGCGCGCGGCAAGCGCAATGGCTGCGTGGGAAATGCGCGCCCCCGGTTCCAGCATGACGCCGGCCAGCCCGCCTACGGGGATCTGCGTCCGGGTGCCGTCGGCATTGACAGCGACAAAGGCCCCGTCGGCCACGTCAAGCTGCGCGCGTTCCACGAAGACAAGGGACGAGCGGTCCTTGATGGGAATGGGTCGTGGCGGAGGCAGACCCGGCAGGCTCATGCAGGACGCGCCCGGCGGATCATCATCAGCCCGTGGCCAAAGGACTTGGCGCGCCCGAAGCCCTGCGCCACACGGTCGAGAAACAGGGCGGGGTCGTCCACGCGGATCACCCCCGACAGGTCGAGAACGCCGAACTGCGGCTGTCCCTTGCGCGGGCCGCGATGCTGCGGCAGGGCGACGACCGAGTAATCGGCGACCTCGGCCTGTTCGACGGTGAAACCTGCGCGGATGCCCTGACCTTCCAGCCAGGCACGGCCCGCGGTTTCGGCAGCGGCCATGCGCGCCTCGGCCCGCGCGCCTGGGGGTAGGTCGCGGATGGCGTGCATGACCACGTCATCATGCTTGCGCCGTTCCTTGCCCGATGCCGTCGTCTCGTCCGTCTTGCGGGTGCGGGTGGCATTGGCGCGCAGCACGAAATCCAGCCGGTCGCCGGGCGCAAGGGCAGGGGTAAAAGCCTTGACCTCGGGCCGATCGAAAAAGGGCGATTGCCCCGGCCTGCGGCGCGACAGGACGAAGAAGCGGCCGTTCCCTTCCGCCCGCCACAGGAAATCGCGCGGAGCGTCGGGATCGCCCGCGAAGGCCGACCACAGCAGGCGGTGATGGGCATCCTGCGCATGGCCGCGTTCCTCGGGGTCGATCAGACGTTTCAGCGCATCGACCGACGGCGCGCGGGACAGCGTCAGGCGGGACAGATACAGGCTCATGCAGACCTCGGCGGGTGGGTGACATGGACCTCGCGGCTGGAAAAGTGCCACAGCCGGCGGTCCAGCGGCACGTCATTGCGGCGTTCGACCCGCGCATCGCGCGACGGGCTGTCGGAATAAATGGCAAAGGGCGGCGGTGCGGGCCGGAAGTCCGGCATCTGCGCGGCGGCCAAAGCGGTTGCGGCATCGTCAGCCTGCACCAGGCGGGGCGCGGGCGGCACCGACAGCGGGCAGGACTTGCGTCCCAGATACAGCGTGAAGACAGGGCGCAGCAATGCGTCGTGAAAGGATGCCATGTCCAGCCCCCAGACGGCGACCGCATACAGCACGCCGCAGCGGTAATCGCGCTGTGTCAGCGTGGTGTTGACCGCCCGTCCCGCCGTGCGCAGGGCGGCGGGGCGGCTGTCGGGGCGCCTGGCCGCCGCCGTGGGAACGGTCTGCACCGTATGGTAATCCCGCAGTGGCTGGCCGATGTCGTGCACGGCCACGGCGATGCGCAAGGGCGCCAGCGCTGCCTGTCTCTCGGCATCGTCGCGGCGGATGCCGCGCGCCGCGGCCAGCAGGCCGAGGATCGCCGACCGGCCCGGCCAAGTCAGCGTGCCGCGCCGCTCGTGTCCTGCCAGATCGCCGTTCGCGGCCAAGGTGGCTGCAAGCGTGAAGACCAGATGCTCAGGCATCCTGGCGCTCCAACGCGGAAGCGGCGAAATCCTCGACGGCCGCCAGGGTGCCCTGTCCTTTCGGCACATCCATGACCTCGGTCGCCTCGGCCGCCGGCCCATAGGCGCGGTCGATATCGGCGGCGGTCCTTTCCAGGGCCTCGACCGAGGCCCGGAACAGATCGGCCCCGCCCACCGGCGCGAAGAACGCCCCCGTCAGATCGCGGGGCGCCGCGCTGCCGATCTCGGCCCGCAGATAGCCCGCGCGCGGCCGATGGGCGTGGCTGTTCTGCTTGCCCGAGGGGGTGGCCGTGGCAATGGCCCGCACCAGTGACCGCAGCCCGCGTACGGCAAGCTCCCGGTCGCCGCCCAGGTTTTCCACCAGCAGATCGCAGTTCACGCAGGCATAGAGGTAGTAGACGCCAGATCCGAAGCCGTGTTCCCCCAGATGCGCGCCTCCGGTGTCGTCGGCCCGGGTCTTCAGGTCATCGACGGCAGTGAAGTAATCGTCCTCGGCCTGCGCACGGTGAGTGGTGATCGCATGGGCCACCTGCACGGCGGCGTCGCGGTTGAAGTCGGGGTTGTCGGCCAGCATCCGCCCGAACATGGCGATGTCCACGGCGCCGTCGGCCGTGCGCAGCACATTCTTTGCCAGTTCCTTGTCCGCAGGCAGCGCCTCGCCCGCTAGCGCCCTGTCGGCCAGTTCCAGCGCAAAGGCGCGTTCCTCGGGCGAGATGAAGGCCAGGGTGGTGCCCTGGATCGCGTCGGGGCGCTTCTTGTCCTGCGGCTCGATCTTGCCGAAGACTTTGGCGATCTCCTCGGCCCTGGCGCGGGCCTGTGCTGCCTCCATGCCCCCCACCGTCAGGTGATCCAGGATTACCTTGACCATCAGCTTGGTCCGCTGCCCCATGTGCCCGGCCAGACCCTGCCGGAACGGCTCGGACAGGCGCAGGGCACGCTTGATGGACTGGCTGGACAGGCGCAGCCTCGGGGCGCCGCCGACATTGGCCTGCTTGGGGCGGCCCTGATCGTCGCGGTTGGGGTTCGACGGCGGATAGGCGGTCAGCAGGTGCAGTTGCAGAAAGGTCGTCATTGCGAAACATCCTCGGGTGCAGCCCCAGTCGCGGCGGCCGCGCGCGAGGCATTGAAATAGTCGAAATACCAGTTGCGGCGGATCGCCTCGCCCCGATCCGGATCGTCCCAGTCCAGCACGTCGCGTCCCAGCAGGGCGACGTTGCACCCCCCGTCGGTCAGGTCGATGGCGCGGCGCAGGGCGCGGGGCAGTTCGTCCCCCTGCGATCTCGCCAGCCGTTCGAAGCGTGGGCGCGACATGGCGGGCGGATCGCCGCTGCCAAGGATGCGCGCAAGGCTGCGGGGATCGTTGCGTTCGACGTGGGCCAGCACCTGAACCACGCGGATCAGTGCGTCGGCCCGGTAACGCAGCCAGGGCGCATGCGCCACAAGATCGTGCACCTGCGGCTGGGCCAACACCTCAAGGGCGTCCGCCCGCCGCAACCGGGCACGCAGGGCACGGGCGGCACCGCTGTCCTCGGCAGGCCGCAGCGCCTGACGCCACCAGCCCGACAGGGTCTTTCCAACGTCTTCCTTCATGCCGCCCTCGCCTTCGTCTCGATCCCCAATTCGCCGAACAGCTTCGTGCCGCTCTTGCCCTGCCCCCGAAACATCGCGATCAGCAGGCTGCGTTCGCGCAGGATCTTCTCGACCTCGTGGACGGGCCTCGAAGGCAGCCCCGGCATCGCCGCATCGTCAAAGATGTCCAGGGCGGCGCGCTGCATCTCGGCCAGCCAGCGAGCGGGGGTATCGTCGTGATCGGCCCGCCCCGCCAGCCGTTCGAAAGGCCCCTGCGTGCGCAGGAAGAACTCCTCGCGCAGCGCCTCCAGCGCGGTGCCTCCGCCCGCAAGCGGCTTCAGGGCGTTCCGCAGCGCCAGGGCGCAGATCTCGGTTGCGGCGATCATCTGCCGGATCCGGTCCAGCGCCTCGCCGTCCGGGATCAGCGGCTGCCGCGACAGCGTGAAATCGCGAGGTTTCATGTTGTCCATGGCCCAGCCCGCGACGATGACCTGCGCGCCTTCGGTGCTGCAGGTGCGGTCGGCATACCCGGTCAGCGCCGCGGCCTGCCGGCGCAGGTCGCTGGCCGAGGCGGCGTTGATGCCCAGCCAGTTGCGATAACCGAAGGCCCCCGCGCGCGGATGCTGGGATAGCAGTTCCGCACCTTCCTTGGCGCGATAGTGCGGCGTCAGCGGATGTTCCCAGCCCGCGTAATTCGCGCCATAGGGTTTCTGCACGACCCCCGTGACCTGATCACCCTCGAAGATCAGCCGCAGACGACGGGGCATTCCGAAGAACGCCTCGGCCAGATTGCCGTCCTCGGGCGGATAGGTCAGGCCATCGCCGCAGGGCTTCTTCCTCATCCAAGGCAGCACCTCCGGTCCCTGTGGGCGGCCCAGGGGGACATTAGCCCAGACCAGTGGCCACAACCCGCGTTCGGGCGGTTCGACCAGCGTCACCATCGGGCCCCCGCCGCGCATTGAGGTGCGGTTGCCCGCGCCGCCGGCCGGGGCTTGCGACTGCAACGTGTAAAGCGCCATCGCCGCCAGCGCGGGATCGAGGCGTGGATAGCGTCCGCGCCGCACCATCAGGTCGGCATTGTTGCGCGCGGTGTTGCCGCCCGCCGAGTCGATGAACAGCATGTCGGGGCTGTTGACCTCGGTCTTGGCATTGGCGGCCTCGAACCGTTCGTGATCTTGCAGAAACCGCAGCCCTTCGCCGCCGAGATTGAAGGCCGGCGCCAAGGGTGCCAAAGCCGCCCGCAGCCGGTCGGGATCGGGGTGGCGGCCGGCCCAGTCCTCGACCTCCTCGACCGGATCGGCCAGATACACCAGCCCGATCAGCAGTTCGAGGCAGGCGATGTTCAGGTCGGCACGCGGCCAGTCGGGGAACAGCACGTCGGGTTCGGCGATCTGGTCGGGGCAGATGATGCGGCGGCCGGTCGTGCAGGAGACGGGAATCCAGGCATCGGAAATGAGGTTGAGAGGCATCAGGCAAACTCCATAAACGTGAAGTTTGGTCCGCGCTGTAAAGCGCGGACCTTGCCCTCATCGGAATAAAAGCCTACATATTGGCCTGTCCGAATGAGGGATCAGATGGGTATTTTCAGCATTTGATCTGCCTCTCTGACCTGCTGCGCGAACAGCGGGTTTGATTTCGGCCCTACCAGCCCCGAGGGAAACCTCGGGGCTTCTTCAGCTAAGGCGCCTCGGCAGCCATTGTCAACATACTTGTTCGCTTAACAGCTAGATACTTATCCCCACAAGGCGGGGAACGTGTTCGCCCTACGGCAAGATACGGGCCATCCCGATGAGGGAACCTCAAAACAATAATCCTAAATCCCTGTCATACGCCAGCCCTTCGCAGATCTTGCCGTCGTTTTCCACCACGCACAGCGTTACCGACGCCTTGCGCCAGTCCTTCCAGTCGGCGCGAAAAGCTGCCAGTTCGGGCGCGTCCTGACCGGGCAGATCAAGGCGGGCAAGCCGGGCAGCGTTGGCGGATACCTCGCTCAGCGCCTCGGCCTCGGCGGTCTCCAGATCCGGCCCCTCGCCCCACAGGCGCAGCCCGCCGCCGGTCCGGCGCAGCAGCATCAGGATGCGCGTGTCCTGCCCCAGCCGTGTGGGATACTCCACGTCGTCGCAGCCGCCTCCGCCAAGGCGATAGCCGTCCTCGATCCTGATGGTGTTCTGCCGGGCGCGACTGCCGCGGGCATAGGCTTCGCCCAATGCCTCCTCCTCAGCGTGTTCCAGAACCTGCGGCACCGGGCGGGCATCGGGACCATGCACGGCCTCGATCAGGGGGCGCAGATTGTCGGGCGCACGGATGGCCCCGGCTTCGGCCAGCACCGCCGCCGTGCGCCACTGATCGGCCTGGGGGTAAACCCAGGCGCCGCGATCAAGGGTGCCGTGCAGCCACCGCGCGTCGCCGACCGCCCCGGGATCGGGCGAGACGACATGCAGCACCGGCGCGGGCACCGGGCGCGCATCCGCCGGGCGCAGGTCCATGTGCCGCCACAGCCGCCCGGCCCGCTGGATCAGCGAGGCGATGGGCGCCAGATCCGACACCATCACGTCGAAGTCGAGGTCAAGCGAGGATTCCAGAACCTGCGTGCCCACCAGCACGCGCCCCGCCCGGCCGGTGCCGGTGCGGCCGAAGCGGGCCGTCATTCCCGCCTCGATCCGCTTGCGGTCGGCCAAGGTAAAGCGCGCGTGCAGCAGGTCGGCATCGATCCCGCGCGCCCGCAACGCCATCACGGCGGCGATCGCGTCATCCACCGCATTGCGCACCCAGACGCAGGCCGCGCCGGTTTTCGCGCAGCGGACCAGAAGGTCCAGCGCGGCTTCGACATCCGGCAGCCGGTTGACCGCGACATCGCCCTTGGTCGGTTGCAGCCCCTCGAACCGCCGGACCGAGGCGCCGCCCGCAATCGAGAGGCTGGGGTAGGCGGGGTCTTCATCTACCGCAAAGGGCTGGCCTGCCCCTTCGGCAAAGGCCCGCGACAGTCTTGCCCGCAGGTCCAGCGGCAGCGTCGCCGTCAGCAGGATGGCCGAGCCGCCCTGCATGGCGTGAAGCCGCAGAAGGGTTGCCAGTTCGTGGGCCATATAAGGCTCACCCAGTTCGTGCGCCTCGTCCACGATCAGGACCTTGCGCGACAGGCCCCAGTTGCGCAGCGTGGCGAACCGCGTCGGCAGGACCGCCATCAACGCCTGGTCGATCGTGCCGACGCCCACATCTGCCAGAAGCGCCCGCCGCCTGCCGGCTGCCAGCCAGTCGCCGCAGACCGGTGCATCCGATCCCGGCGCGGTGTTTCGCACGTCGCGAAATTCGACCGACAGTCCCGCCCGGCCGTGTGCCAGGGTCAGCGACGGTTCGGATTGGAACAGCCGGCCCACGATGTCCCGGGCGCGGCGGAACATGGCATCCGCCGTGGCCATGGTCGGCAGGGCGACATACAGGCCCCGCCCCTTGCTCGCGCAGAGCATCCGCTGCGCCAGGATGAAGGCGGCCTCGGTCTTCCCGGCGCCGGTCTCGTCCTCGATGATGGCCAGCATCGGTTCCGGAGGGAGCACGATGTCCCGCGCGGCGCGCTGCATGGGGCGCAAGGGGCGCAAGGCAAAGTCGAACAGCGGGTCGCCCCTTGGGGCGGGCGGCAGCAGCCCGGCGGCTTGCAGGGCATTCGGCGCCCGGAGCCGGGCCTGGTTCAGATATTCGGTCAGGGAAGGACCGGTGGACCGGGCCGGGAACCATTCCGCGTTCGAGCCGACCCAGTCGGCCACCGTCGCGACCCCGGCCAGGAACCACGTCAGTTCCTTCGCCTCGCGCTGTCGCAGGCCGTCCAGACGGGCCATGGGCCAGAGATCGAGGCAGGCCCGCACAAACGCCATGGCATCCGTCCGCGCCTCTGCCCCGGCGCGGTCGCGCATTTGCCTCCACTCGCGATCGGACGTCTGGGGCGGCCTGCCATGATGGCCGGCGATTGCGGCGACCAGGGGACGCAAGGCGTGATGGCTGCCTTGCAGATGTACCAGCAGCAGTTTTTCGATTTCGGGGTCGAGCAGCCAGGCTTCCGTGACCTCCCAGTGCTTCCTGTACTGGGCCGTTCCGTTCCGCAGCATCTCCCGGAACATGGTGCCGATCTTGCCCAGATCGTGCAGCGCGATCAGCAGGCAGAACAGGTCGCGGCGCGGGTGATCGGCCAGCAGAACCTCGGCCACGGCAGCTACGTCCAGCATGTGATACGCCGCAGGATGTTCGGCCATGCCTGGCAAGGCAGGGCTCTTGCCGGGCCACTGTTCGATCTGCGACAGGTCCATAGGCGGGTTTTCGGCCTTCGGTGTTGCTGCACGGTTCTGCTGGCATGCAGACTGAGTTCTGCAAAGGACGCCTGCAATCAAGAACTGTGCTGGTAATCCTCTCATGGGTAAAAGGCTGTAGGTCATGTTGACAAATGACGAAGCCCGAGGCGAACCGACGTTATGTCGATAAAGCCCAGGAGCTCTCGGCGGTCTTGTCGTAGCGGGTACCGCAATCTGGCAATCCGCATCGGATCCGGGCAACCCTGCGGCATGAGCGCTGACAGGTGGTTTCCTAGGCGGCCCGTGTCGGCAGATGCCGGATTGCCTCTCCCATCTCCTGCTCGGCTTGCACGAGGTCCCACTGAGTCTGGAGGTTGAGCCAGAACTGCGGGTCCATACCGAACCAGTGACCGCAGCGCAGTGCGGTGTCTCCGGTGATGCCCCGCTTGCCGGCGATGATCTGGCTCACGCGGTTCGGGGGCACGTCGATCTGGCGTGCGAACTCCGTGGGCGTGATCCCCAGCTCCTCCAGTTCGTCCTTCAGGACGACTCCGGGATGAACGGCGCGCATGAACATGGATGGGCCTCCTTGTCTCAGTGATAGTCCACGATCTCGACCCCGCTCGGGCCAGCCAGGCCATCAGGCCACTCGAAGCAGATGCGCCACTGAGCGTTGACGCGGATGGAGTATTGCCCTTCCCGGTCGCCTCGAAGCGCCTCCAGCCGGTTGGAGGGCAGCGCCCGCAAGGTCTCCAGCGCCGGCGCCGCGTTCAGGATCGCCAGCCGTTTGGCCGCCTCAGCCCCAAATCCGCTGAATGCCTTTACGAACTCGCCCATGGCGAACCGCTCCGTCTTCCTGTCGTGATAGCTCAGGATCATGGATCCCATGAAGTAATGGCTTTGACGATATACGTCAATCGTCAACCAAGGCGGTATGGATGCGCACACCCAAGCGAGGCACCCGTCCCTCGCTGGACATGTTCTGCCACTAAAAGCGGGAAGGTGCTGCGCCCGAGTTCCTGTCTGGCACGGCGATATGCAAGTGTCCGATTTCTCTGCAGAGCGCAGAGCCTGAAGATGCTCTGACACCGACCTGGCCGCCAGCAGCCGATTTCTTCAACAGCCTTGATCGCTTTGAAGACATCTGAATGTCGGCGGCCGCCCCGGCATGCACCGGGGCCGCCGCTTGTCTCACGCGGCGAGGTCCTCGAGCGTGCGCCCGGCGTCCAGCGCCGCGTTCACCCAGCCCGGCCGCCGGCCGCGGCCGCTCCAGGTCTGGGCCGGGTTCTCGGGATTGACGTAAGCCGCGGGTGACGCCGACCCGTCTGGGCCGGACTTTCCCGCCTTGCCCGAGGGACGTTCGGAAATCAGGTCAGCCAGCCTGAAGCCGTGCGCGCGCGCGATCTGTTCCGCCGCAGAAAGGGCCTGCTGGCGCTTGCGGGTCTCATGGTTCGAGATCGCGCGATCCACGTTCTTGCGTAATTCCCTGAGTTCTTCGAGTTCCAGGCTGTCCAGCTTTTCCGCCAGATCGCGCTCTTGACCTTCTGCATTCATCAGATCGTCCTCCTTTTCCCTTGTCGTGAACAGAACAGCGGCAGGTTCGAGAGGGCATGGCTCATCATGTATCTCGAGCCGCTTCAATGTATCAAAAGTGTGAAGCCGAAAGAAAAGGCCCGCAACAGGAGAATGGCGCCTCCTTCGGGACGGACCTCCATTCGGGCGCCCTGCGCCTTGCGCCTTGCGTGCTATGCATTACGCACTGCGCTTTGCGCCCTCCACCCAGCCGCGCGAGCGCGTCTCGGCCCATGCGGGTTTCGATCCTTCGCGCGGGCTCTGTGCCAGGGGCGGTCCACCATCCGAAGCGCCGGCCCGAACTGCATCTATTCCGATCAGACTGGAGAAGTCCGCGCGTGGGCGCGGACTGCGACGAGTTGCTGCCGTTCCGGGAGATCGACGCGGGACAGGCGCAGCACCATAGTTTTCACCTGCACGGAAACGGGCGCTGCCTGCCGCATCAGCAACATCCGGCAGCGCACCTGGACCCGCATCGGAGCAGCCTGGCCTGCGCCCCTCGCGGGCGCGGTCCCTGCCCCGAAGGATTGTCGCCATGACCATGCACGACCGCACTACCCTCACAGTCGGGGGCGCGCTGACCGCGCCCGCCAACCTGCGCACCATCTGTGCCGCCCGAGGCGCCGCCCTCGAACAGATGGAGCGCGCCGCCGCCGCCCTGTGCGCGGCCTACGACCTGACCGCCGATGCCGCCGACACCGTGAAGGCGGCGCATGGCGGCTGGCACTCGCCCGCAGCGACCGCCGCGAGGAAGCGACCGGAGGTGTCCAGGTCCAAGCGTGTTTCGCACAATAGCGGACGCGGAAATGATTGATTTCAGAGCTGTCTCAGGCGACACTGAGCCTGCACGCTTGGCCACTGGGAACGTCGTTTCAAAGCCGCCCGCTTGGGTTAGTTGTTTCCGTTCAGGAGGGGCGTTTTACCATGCGGTATTCTTGGGGATTGTGCAGCTTAATCTTCCTCTTCCCCGCGGCGGCGCCTGCGGGCAACGATTGCAAAGGCCCGACGACCGGGCAGATCTCGGATTCCAACTTCAGTTTCACGTACGAGTCTTGGCGCAAGCATAATACGGCGAACCGTGCCCGTCCTTTTTACCGGTTCGAACGCTGCCTCTACAACGAACACAGCCAGGCGCTTTGGTTCGATTGGGAAAAGACCGGCCTTGAGAATCGCATCGTCGAAGGCGGCGACAGCGCAGTGATTTTTTTTGACGAGGAACGCGACGACCAGCAAGAAACCAACAAGGACCTCTGGTATGGCCCCGCCCCGGCCAAGATCGACGCCAGCACGGTGCTGCGCTCGAAGGAGGCGGCGCTGCTCAGGTCCCGGCTCTGGCTTGCCCAGGATACTTCCGGCCCCACCCCGACCGACATTTTCATGAACCCCGAAACGCTTGCCGACGAACTTACGCTTCTCGGTGCCGAGGGCATCCTGCGTTCCTCCGGCACGAAGGTGACGATCCCCGCCGACGCTGGCATCGGCGAACGTGTCCGGAAGGAAAACGGCGACGTCGCGAACGGTGATCTGCTCGGCGTCTGGATCGTCCTGCGCGAGCGAGTCTTCCTCGGCGCCGCGGGGCCGGAAAGCAAGATTGAACTTATCGTCGACGCCGCCCTCGCCGACTACGGCGAATTCGTCGAGCGCGGCAACGATCCGCCGATGTTTCGCATCGACACCGAGGTCGAGGCGCTGCACTCCCGCCTGTCCGGCCTTGGGTCTGTGATTGAGCTTTCGCGTGACAGCCCGTTCTTCGCGGGCGACAACTCGATACGTCTCGTCCTTGCCGAGGAAGGCTCTGTGCCGCTCGAAGGCGGCGATACGCCTTCCGAGGGCGCCATCGTGGTCACCTTCGGCAAGGCCGAGGTCTCCGCGACCTTCCCGGTCATGCTGTCGCACTATGCTGGGTCTTTCTGACTTCGCCAAGCGGTGGGAGGCCTGCGGCATCCCAGCCGCCGTCGGCGTGCTGGCCCCTTGGTACGAGAAGGTTTTAGCCTTTCCGCTGATCTCCCCTTACTGGCAACCGGAACTCAACACCTTCTGCACGGTGGCCGGTGCCATCGCCGCGGTGATCGCCTTTACCCTCTTCCTGGGCCAGCCGAAGAAGGTAGTGAAGGGCTGGCTCTACCGCATGCTGGTCTTGCTCGGCGCCGCCTTCCTCGCCTGCCTCGTGCTGAAGCTGACCGTAGGCGTCACCTTCTTCCCCAGTGCCCATTACCAGTGGATCGTCTGGGCCGTCTGGATCATCGCCTATGTGGCGATGTTCGCCTGTCTTAGCGCCAACCTAGTCCTTGCCATGCTCCTGCTTCCGAGGTCGGCACCCGCATCGCCACCGAATGGCGGAGTCTAGGTGGCGGGTTTGCGGAGGGTCAGGATCTCCTTCTGCGACGGAGTATCAACTGGCCCCGCTTACACGGGGTTTTTCTTTTGCCAGCATCGCACGTCTTGACGAACAGGGGGGAGCAGGAACTATGACCTTTGTTCATGCCTTGTTCTTGGGCCATGTCACTCGATCTTCAACCCCTGACCGTCACGCTGATCGACCGCGACATGCCTCTGGCCGCTATTTGCGTGCCGGCGGGCTTTCCCTCGCCTGCCGCCGACGATCTTGAGGACACCGTTGACCCGATGAAATGGGTCGTCCGCCATGAGCACGCGACCTTCTGGTGGCGCGTGTCCGGCGACAGCCTGGAGGCCGAAGGCATCCTCGACGGTGACCTGATCGCGGTGGACCGCGCCGGGCGGCGGCGCAGCGGCCGCATCGTGCTGGCCCTGGTTGATGGTCAGATCACCGTCAAGAAGCTCGCCAAGCGGGATGGCCGCTGGTTCTTGGACCCGCGCGCCCGCAGCGACAGCTACGAGACAATCCCCGTCACCGAGACGACCGAGATCTGGGGGGTGGTGGCGGGCGTCGTGCGCCGCCTGCCGGTCGAATAGGGCCATGCTCCCGGCGTCCGACCAGCCGATTGCCCTGATCGACTGCAACAACTTCTATGTCTCCTGCGAGCGGCTGTTCGATCCCTCGCTGCGCGGCATCCCCGTCATCGTCCTGTCGAACAATGACGGCTGCGCCGTCGCCCGGTCCGAGGAAGCCAAGGCCCTCGGGATCAGGATGGGAGCGCCGGTGTTCAAGATCCGTGACCTCATGCAGCGCCACGGCGTCAAGGCGCTGTCCTCGAACTACACCCTCTACGGCGACTTGAGCCGCCGCGTGGTCGATGTGCTGCACGGCTATTCGCCGCGCCTCGACGTGTATTCGATAGACGAGACCTTCATTGACCTGTCCGGTTTTGGCGACCGGATGGAGGCTCACGCCGCCCGGATGCGCCGAGCGGTCGGGATCGAGACAGGCATCCCCACCTGCGTCGGCATCGCGCCCACCAAGACACTCGCCAAGCTGGCGAACTTCGCCGCCAAGAAGAACCCGATCTTCGGCGGCGTCTGCAACCTGATGCACCCAGAGGTGCGCGACTATGTGATGCGGCGCATCCCCATCGGGGAAATCTGGGGTGTCGGACCCGCGACCGAGGCCAGGCTGACCGCCCAGGGGATCACCAATGCGGCCGAATTGCGCGACATGGCCCTGCCCCTCGCGCGCCAGATCGGCACTGTGGTCCTGGAGCGCCTGGTGGCCGAGCTGCGCGGCATCGCCTGCCTCGACTTCGAGGACGTGCCGCCGCAGCGCAAGGGCATGGCCGTGACCCGCTCCGCGGGCACGCCCATGACAGCTTTCGATGTGCTGGCCCAAGCCGTCACCGCCCATGCCACCCGCGCGGCCGAGAAGCTGCGCGGGCATGGGCTTGTCGCCGGAACCATCACCGTGTTCTTCCACACCAGCCCGCACAAGCCGGAGCGGCCGCAGCACTCCGCTTCGCGGAGCGTGCGGCTGCGGCCCATGTCGAACCACACCTTCGACCTGGTGGACGCGGCCGTGGGCGCGGCGCGGCGGGCCTGGAAGGGCGATCCGGCCGGCAACGGCTGCGCCTACACCAAGGCCGGGGTAATCCTCGATGATCTCGTGGCCGAGGTTGAACGGCCCGAGCTGCTGTTCCCGCCCGACCGGCCTCGGGATGCGAGGCTGATGGACGCGCTCGATGCGATCAATGACCGCTTCGGCAAGAAGACGGTCGTGCTTGGCCGCGAGGGCTTTGAGAGCGGATGGGTGACGCGCGCCGCGCTTCGCTCGCCGCGCTACACTACCCGCATCAGCGATCTGCCTACGGTCAGGGTTTGACCGGTGCGGCGGAGGCACGGGCACCCCCCCTGCCACTGTCATCGCGCCGCACCCCGGCTTTTCGAGCGCGGGTGAAACAATCCGCGGCCGCCCGGCGGCGCCGTTCTTCCGCTGAATCAGTCCGCCGGTTCGACCACGAGACGGTCGTTGACCCTCTGCAACGGGCGGGCGTTCTCGCCCATGATCGCGGCAAGAGACCGAATCTGCTCGGCCGAGGCAGTGATCGGCTCGGCGAACACATGCCAGGCCACATCCTCGCTGCAAGGCGGCGTCGTCAGCGAACCCGAATAGTGGTGTATCACAGCTTCATCGGGCAGAAGTGATGCCGCATTGAACGTCGCATCCGCAATGACAACGGGATCACCCGTTTTGGCAGGAGCATTGTCGATGATGGCGTTCAGCGCATCCTTGGACGCGCCCGCTTCGATGAAGACGCCGATCACACCCAGACCGCCTGCCTCGCTGCGATGCACGAGATGCAGTTCCATCGGATAGCTCTTGCCGCCGATGACATGCTCGCCGGGTGTGTGAAAATGCCCCTGAAGCAAGTCATATCGGATGCCGCCTTCCTCGTAGCCGCCGCCCTGCTCGCCCCCCACCTGTAGAGTGTGACCATTGTTCGCGATGGACAACGGAACCGCTGCATAGTGCATCGCCAGTTCGCTCGTGCCTTCGGCATCGCTCAAATCGATAGGCGACTGCGCTTGACCAATGGCACAGGTCTCGTACGCGTCGGAAAGCGTGCCCCAGTTCTCGGGGCCGTTATCCCCGGTATAGGCCCATCCCTTTCCATCTTCCGCCATCGCAAGTTGCGGCAGCAGAAGAAGCGCGAACAGAACAGGTCTCATGGCAACACCCGGAACAACTCTGGACCAAACCGCTCCATACCCGGAACCAAGAGCTTGCCGGCATGTGGCATATCGCCACGAAGGGAAGCGAGCCGCATCCGCCAGACGACGGTAAAGGCGCGTCCCGGCAAGCCGGGACCGGGCTCTCGTTCCAACCGCCAAAGCGGTTTCCACCCGAGCCGCGCAAAGCGCGTCTCGGCCCTGCGGGTTTTGATCCTTCGCGCGGGATCTGGGGCGCGGGCAAGGCTTCGCTCGAAGCGCGGTCCCGAGCTGTATCCAAGATAATCAGACTGGAGAAGCCCGCGCGCGGCGCGGGCTGTGATGGTTCATTTGCCGTTCCGGGGGATCGACGCGGGGCAAGCCCGCGCTCACCCCCGTCCGACGCCTTTTTGTTTGTCTGTCCGCCACGCATCCCCGGCCGAGCCGGTCAAGGGGTA
>ENA-UOUJ01001168-UOUJ01001168.1-activated-sludge-metagenome-genome-assembly--contig:-NODE-1168-length-14565-cov-8.403308_pt1 | contig 14565 bp, 14 predicted proteins | sample MGYA00249839_ERZ747224 | MGnify/ENA primary metagenome ERZ747224 (study PRJEB28782, sample SAMN03220277) | activated sludge metagenome | biome: wastewater; feature: sewage sludge; material...
CCGCCCGCCGGCATGGCGCCGATCGGGAAGCCGATCGCCGTGCCGCGCAGCCAGGGCTTCCAGGAGCGGGCCCAGTCGGCCTTGGTCATCCAGACCGAGCCCCTGACCGCCTCGACCTTCTCCTCGCCCTCGACCGGGGTGGCGGCGACCTTGAGCGCCTCGCCGACGGCGAAGAGGGCGACGGCGAGGGTCGTGACCTCGATGCCGTCGAGGAGGTCGGGGATGCCGAAGGTGAGCCGCGCCTGGCCGGTCTGCAGGTCGATGCCGATGAGGCCGAGGGTCAGGCCGATGAAGAGGGCGGTGATGCCGCGGAGCGCGCTGTCGCCGAAGGCGGCCGAGACGGTGACGAAGGCGAGCACCATCAGCGCGAAATAATCGGCCGGTCCGAGGGAGAGGGCGAACTTCACCACCCAGGGCGAGATGAAGGCGAGGCCGACGGTCGCGATGAGGCCGGCGACGAATGAGCCGATGGCGGCGGTGGCAAGCGCCGGGCCGCCGCGGCCGGCGCGGGCCATCTTGTTGCCCTCGAGGGCGGTGATGATCGAGGCGCTCTCGCCGGGCGTGTTGAGCAGGATCGAGGTCGTCGAGCCGCCGTACATGCCGCCGTAGTAGATGCCGGCGAACATGATGAGCGAGCCGGTGGGGTCGAGCTGGTAGGTGACGGGGAGGAGGAGGGCGACCGTCAGCGCCGGGCCGATTCCGGGCAGGACGCCGACGGCGGTGCCGAGCGTGACGCCGATCAGCGCGTAGAGCAGGTTCTGCGGGGTGAGCGCGAGGCCGAGGCCGTGCAGCAGGAGGCCGAAGGTGTCCATGCGCCCCCCGTCAGGGAATGAGCCGCTCGAGGGGCCCGGCCGGCAGCGAGAGCATCAGCACCCGCGCGAAGAGGGCCCATACGAGGAGCGAGAAGACGATGCCGATGGGGATCGTCAGCCAGAGCGGGCCGCGGCCGAAGCCCTTCGCGGTGAAGGCGAAGAGGAGCCCGGTCGCGACGGAGAAGCCGACGGGCTTCAGCAGCAGCAGCTGGAGCACGAGGCCGCCGACGATCCAGAGGACCGGAGAGAGCCGCTCCGGCTCGCGTTCGGGCATGCCGCCGCGCCAGGCCGAGACGGCGGTGCCGATCGCGAGCAGGAACAGCACCCCGGCGATGACGTAGGGGAAGGTGGTGGGGCCGACGCGGGCGTAGGCGGCGGTGACCTTCATCGCGCGGGTGTCGAAGAAGATCACCGCGGCAAGAAGCGCGAGCAGGAGCGCGACGACCAGGCCCGCGCGGTCCGGGCCGCGCGTTCCGGCGGGTCCGCTCACCGCCGGACCCTCACCCTCGGCCCCGGCTCACTGGACGAGGCCGATCTCTTTCAGGATGCCGGAGGTCGCCTCGATGTCGCTCTGCAGTTGCGTGGTGAAGGCGTCGCCGGCCTCGAAGCTGTCGATCCAGCCGCGGTCGGCCAGCGCCTTCTTCCAGGCCTCGGACTGCGCCATCTTCTCGATGTCGGCGGTGATCGCCGCCTTCTGCTCGTCGGTGATGCCGGGCGCGGCGGCGACCATGCGCCAGTTCTCCAGCGCGACGTCGATCCCGGCCTCCTTCAGCGTCGGGGCGTCGACGCCCTCCATCCGCTCCTCGCCCGAGACGGCGAGCACGCGCAGCGCGCCGGCTTCCACCTGGCTCTGGAACTCGCCGTAGCCCGAGACCCCGGCCGTCACCTGGCCGCCGAGGATCGCCGCCAGCGCCTCGCCGCCGCCGGAGAAGGCGATGTAGTTGACCTTGGTCGGATCGACCCCGGCCGCCTTGGCGACGAGGCCGGCGAGGATGTGGTCGGTGCCGCCGGCGGAGCCGCCGCCCCAGGAGACCGAGCCCGGGTCGGCCTGCAGCTTGGCGACGAGATCGGCCACGGTCTGGATGTCGCTCGCGGCCGGCACCACGATCGCCTCCTGCTCGCCGGTCAGCCGGGCGATCGGCGTGACCATCGTCAGGTCCACCGGCGAGGCGTTGGTCAGGATCGCCCCGACCATCACGTAGCCGCCGACGATGAGCGCCTCGGGATCGCCCTTCGACTGGTTCACGAACTGGGCGAGCCCGATCGTGCCGCCGGCCCCGGGGACGTTCGTCACCTGCACGTTGCCGGAGATGCCTTCCTCCTGCAGCACGGTCTGCATCGTGCGCGCGGTCTGGTCCCAGCCGCCGCCCGGCGAGGCGGGCGCCATGATCTTGTAGTCCGCGGCGAAGGCCGGGACGGCCAGGATTCCGGCGAGCGCACCGATCAGAAGCTTCCGCATCGCAATTCCCCCTCAGGCATCGTTTGATCTTGTGGCCGGATGCTAACCCCGTCGCCGGGGCGGCGCCAGCCTTTCGCGCGCCGTCACCGGGCCCGGCCGAAGACCTCCTCGAAGGCGTCGTGCAGCGCCAGGTCGAGGTCCGCCATGCCGACCGGCAGGCCGAGGTCGACGAGGCTCGTCACCCCGTGGCCGCGGATGCCGCAGGGCACGATGCCGGCGAAGTGGCCGAGGTCGGGCTCCACGTTGATGGCGATGCCGTGGAAGCTGACCCAGCGGCGGATGCGCACGCCGATCGCCGCGATCTTGTCCTCCGCCGGGCTGCCGTCGGCCTGCGGCGGCCGGTCGGGCCGCACCACCCAGACCCCGACCCGCCCCGGCCGCCGCTCGCCCCGGACCGCGAAGGCGGCGAGGGTGCGGATCACCCATTCCTCGAGCCGCCAGACGTAGGCCCGCACGTCGCGGCCGCGCGCGTTCAGGTCGAGCATGGCGTAGACCACGCGCTGCCCGGGGCCGTGGTAGGTGTATTCGCCGCCGCGCCGGCTGGGGTAGACCGGGAAGCGGTCGGGCCAGAGGAGGTCGGCCGGCCGCGCCGAGGTGCCTGCGGTATAGAGCGGCGGATGCTCGAGCAGCCAGACGAGCTCGCCCGCCGTCCCGGCCAGCATCGCCTCCACCCGCGCCTCCATCCCGGCCAGCGCCTCGGGGTAGGGGACGAGGCGGTCGGAGATGCGCCACTCGGGGGCGGTGGCCGGAGGTAGAAGGGCCTTTCTCGTTGCGCTCGTCATCGTCCCTCTTCGCGCAGGACCCGGAATCGGGTAGTATGATCAAAACCATTTGAGCAGTGCGAATTTAGTTTTCCTTCGGGGGATTCGCCATGACCGGTCGGAGTACGACAGCACTTCTTCTCTCCAGCGCGTTGCTTTTCACCCCTGCCCAGCCGGCGGTCGCCGACGGCACCGAGGCCTTCGTCGGCGGCCTGCTCGGCGGCGCGATCGGCAGCGCCATCTCGAATTCGGTGCAGCAGCGGCAGCGGCCGGTGGTGGTCGAGCGGCGCTATGTCACGCGGCGCGCGCCGGCGCCGGTGGTCAACAGCTACCAGCGCCAGCAGAACATGCAGGTGCAGACCGCCCTCAACTATTTCGGCTTCCCCGCGGGTGTCGTCGACGGGGTGATGGGCGCCAATTCGCGCTCGGCGATCGGCCAGTACCAGGCCTATCTCGGCTATCCCGCCACCGGCGTCCTGACCGAGTACGAGCGGGTCTTCCTCGTCTCCTCCTACGACCGTGCCCTCGTCGGCGGCGCGCAGACGGCGCAGATCATGGCGAGCGGGCAGGGGACGCGCGGCCTCCTGCTCGCCTTCCGGCAGGAGCAGGCCGGCGTGCCGGCGATGCCGATGCCGGCCCCGGCCGCCCCCATCGTCGCCGCCCCCTTCGTCGTCGCGGTGCCCGCACCGGCGCCGGCCGTCGCCACGGCGGCGCCGGGACCGGTCGCCGAGCCCGCACCCGCTCCCGCACCCGCGCCCGAGCCTGCCGCGCTGGCCGTGGCGGCGGAGCCTGCGGACCGGGCCGGCCTGCCGAGCTTCCTGCCGATGGCCGCGGCCGCGTCGATCGACAGCTACTGCAACCGCGTCAGCCTCGCGACCGGCTCCAACGGCGGCTTCGTGACGGTGGCGGCGATGACCGATCCGGCCCAGGCGCTGGGCGAGCAGTTCTGCCTCGCGCGCACCTACGCGGTCGAGCAGGGCGACAGCCTGGCGGGGACCGTCCAGGGTTTCTCGATGGCGGAGATGGAGGAGCAGTGCCGCGCCTTCGCGCCGTCGATGGCGGGCTACCAGGCGCGGCTGGCGAGCCAGGAGCCGGCGACGGTGCGCCCGGCGCTGCAGGATTTCGTGGTGTCGACCGGCGCGCCGGCAGCGCAGATGAGCGGCAGCGCGCGGATCTGCCTGGGGGTCGGCTACCGCACCGATGATGCGGAAGTGGCGCTGGCCTCGGCGATGGTGCTGGTCGGCCTCGGCGAGGAGGCCTATGGCGAGCTGGTCGGCCATCACCTGATGAACGGCTTCGCCGCGCCCAAGCGCCCCGACCGCGGCCTGGCCTGGCTCTCGGACGCCTCCGCCGCGCTGGCGGCCGGCGCCACCCCGCTGGTCGCGCGCGGCTCCGAGACCCACGCCGCGCTGATCGAGCAGGCGGTGGCCGAGCTCGGCGGCACGGCAGGCAAGCCGGTGCTGCAGGACGCCGCCGCGTCCGCGCCCGGCCAGGGCTTCGTGCTGCCGGCGGCACCCGGCCCGTCGTCGAACTGAGGCGTCGGCGAACCGACGCCGCTTCGCTCTTGTGGCCGGCCGGGGCCTTTGCTAGAAGCCCCGCCAGTGCGGTTGTGGCGGAACTGGTAGACGCGCAGCGTTGAGGTCGCTGTGGGCTAACCCCCGTGGAAGTTCGAGTCTTCTCAACCGCACCATTTACCCCACGTTTCGGACAGCGGATGCCAGCCGCCGCCGTTGCTGCATGGAATCGGCCGTGGGAGACCGCGGCGATCGGCCGCGCGGCATCGGCAGGCAGGCCTTCCGGATCGGCCGCGTCCTGGCGCCGGCCGGCCCTGCGCCCCGCCTTGACCCCTCCCGGCACAGGCGATACCGCCTGCCGGCGAGACAGCGAAGCGAGGAGCACCATGGCCGACCCGACCCTCCTGATCCTGCCGGGCGACGGCATCGGCCCCGAGGTGATGGCCGAGGTGCGCAAGGTCATCGCCTGGTTCGGCGCCAACCGCGGCCTCCGCTTCGCGATCGAGGAGGACCTGGTCGGCGGCTGCTCCTACGATGCGCACGGCACGCCGCTCACCGACGCGGCGATGGCGCGCGCCCAGGCGGCCGACGCCGTCCTCCTCGGCGCGGTGGGCGGGACGCAGTACGACGAGCTCGACTTCTCGCTGAAGCCCGAGCGCGGCCTCCTGCGCCTGCGCAAGGAGATGGACCTCTACGCCAACCTCCGCCCGGCGCAGTGCTTCGACGCGCTGGCCGATTTCTCCTCGCTGAAGCGCGAGGTGGTCGCCGGCCTCGACATCCTGATCGTCCGCGAGCTCACCTCGGGCATCTACTTCGGCGAGCCGCGCGGCATCGTCACCGAGGGCAACCAGCGCGTCGGCATCAACACCCAGCGCTACACCGAGGGCGAGATCGCCCGCGTCGCCCGCTCCGCCTTCGAGCTGGCGCGGCGGCGGTCGAACAGGGTCTGCTCGATGGAGAAGGCCAACGTCATGGAATCGGGCGTCCTCTGGCGCCAGGTCGTCACCGAGGTGCATGCCGCCGAATATCCCGACGTCGCGCTCTCCCACATGTACGCCGACGCCGGCGCCATGCAGCTCACCCGCTGGCCGAAGCAGTTCGACGTCATCGTCACCGACAACCTCTTCGGCGACCTCCTCTCCGACCTTGCCGCCATGCTGACCGGCTCGCTCGGCATGCTCCCCTCGGCCTCGCTCGGCGCCCCGATGGCGAACGGCCGGCCGAAGGCGCTCTATGAGCCGGTGCACGGCTCCGCCCCCGACATCGCCGGCCAGGGCAAGGCGAACCCGATCGCCTGCATCCTCTCCTTCGCCATGGCGCTGCGCTACTCGTTCGACGCCGGCGAGGAGGCCGCCGGCCTCGAGGCGGCGGTCGAGCGGGTGCTGGCCGACGGCCTGCGCACCGCCGACCTGCTCGGTCCGGAGGGCGGCACCCCGGTCTCCACCTCCGCCATGGGCGACGCCATCGTCGCCGCCCTCGGCGCGTGATCCCGCCGGCCTGGGCCGACGCCCTCGCCGCGGTCGCGCCCGGGATCGCAGCCGAGGTCGCGGCCGTCGAGGCCAGGGTCGCCGCCGCCCGCGCCGCCGGTACGCCCGTCGCCCCGGCCGACGCCGACGTCTGGCGCGCGCTGGCGCTCACCCCGCCCGAGGCGGTCCGCGTCGTCCTCCTCGGCCAGGATCCCTATCCGCCCCCCGGCCACGCCGACGGCCTCGCCTTCTCGGTCCGCCCCGGCATCGCCCCGCCCCGCTCGCTCGCCAACGTCTTCCGCGAGCTCCAGGCCGACCTCGGCCTGCCGCCGCCGCGGAGCGGCAGCCTCGAGCCCTGGGCCCGCCAGGGTGTCCTCCTGCTCAACACCGCCCTGACCGTCGAGGAAGGCGCCGCCAACGCCCATGCCGGCTGGGGCTGGACCCCGGTCACCGAGGCCGTCATCGACGCGGTCAGCGCCCGCCCCGAGCCGGCCGTCTTCCTGCTCTGGGGCCGCCGGGCCCAGGCCAAGGCGCCGCGCATCGCGCCGCGCCACACCGTCCTCGCCGCCGCCCACCCCTCGCCGCTCGCCCGCGGCGCCTTCTCCGGTTCCCGCCCCTTCTCCCGCGCCAATGCCGCGCTCGCCGCCGCCGGTCGTGGCGCGATCGACTGGCGCCTCTGAGAGACCGCCACGAAAGACACCCTGCCGCAGGATCGTCAGGCACGTTAACCTCGGTGAAGGAACGATGAACGCGCTCTGGATATTCCAGCTTGTTCAGTCACTTGATTGTGGTCGCACGCGTGCGACAAGTGTGCGCGGACGGGCCCGGGGCGGTCTCGCGGGCCTCTTGCTGGAACCTCTCCGACACGAGCCTGCCGAAGTGCCGCGGCCACTGGAAGCCGGGGCGCGGGCCGGATAGAGGAGGGGGATCGCGGAAGACGAGTGACACGTGTGAGACCGACCAGACTGCGCGCCCCGGCCGGGCGCAGGCCGCTATGACTCCGAACGCCAGGGGCGCGCTGCTCGCGCTCGGCGCCTTCGCCATCTATTCGACGCACGACGTGGTGGTGAAGTCGCTGGGCGGGACCTATTCGCCGCTGCAGATCGTCTTCTTCGCCAACCTCTTCGGCTTCCCGGTCGTGACGGTGATGATGATGCGCGACCGGTCCGAGGGGAACCTCCGGCCGCGGCATCCCTGGTGGACGGCGCTGCGCGTCGTGGCGGCCACCGCCTCGACCACGCTCGCCTTCTACGCCTTCTCCGTGCTGCCGATGGCGCAGACCTACGCGCTCATCTTCGCCGCGCCGCTGCTCATCACCATGCTCGCAGTGCCGATCCTCGGCGAGACCGTCGGCTGGCGCCGCTCGCTGGCGGTGATCGTCGGCCTCCTCGGCGTCATCGTCGTGCTCCGCCCCGGCTCGACCGAGCTCGGGGTCGGCCATGCCGCGGCCCTCACGGCCGCCGTCTGCTCCGCCGTCGGCGCGGTGGTCATGCGCAAGATCGGCCACGAGGAGCGGAGCGCGGTGATGCTCCTCTACCCGATGATGGCGAACTTCCTGCTCATGGGCTGCGCCATGCCGTTCGTCTACCGCCCGATGCCGGCGCTCGACCTCGGCGGGCTGGCACTGATGGCGGTGCTGGGCTTCGTCGGCGGGCTCTGCATCATCGCCGCCTACCGGGCCGGCCGCGCCGTGGTGGTGGCGCCGATGCAGTATTCGCAGATCCTCTGGGCCGTGGTCTACGGCTACGCCTTCTTCGGCGAGACCCCCGATGCCGCCACCGCGATCGGCGCCGCCATCATCATCCTCTCCGGCATCTACGTCGTCTTCCGCGAGGAGCGGCCGCACGTCTCGCGCACCCGCCCGGTCCTCGCCAACCAGACCCGCTACGTGAGCGGCACCTACCCGCGCGTCAGCAGCATCCGCCGGCTGCTCCGGCGATAGCGGTCCCGGAACGGCGCTGGACGCGGATGGGATCGCTCCGCCGCAGCTCTCTCGTCGACTTCATTCGCGGACGATGTCGATCAGCGGCTGGAAGGCATACATGGCCGGCCGCCGTCCTGCTCCCGGAGCGACCTGTACCAGCAGACCTGCGTCGCGGAGCTTGCGCGTGATGTCCATCGCAACGTGTGGCGGTATGCCGCTGGAAGCGGTGAACCGGTTGTTCCTGAACGTCGGGTTGGTGAACATGAAATCCACCGCGTCCATCGCCCAGCGGCTGTTCAGTTGATCACGGAAGCGCCCCTTCATCTCCTCGTGCAGCGCGAAGATGCGCGACATGGTGTTGATGTTCCTCCGCGCCTGCTCGCCAAGTGCCGAGAGGAAGAACATGCACCATTCCGTCCATTCTCCGTGCGAGGACACGCGTCGCATTCGCTCGACGTACTCGTCGCGCATGTCCTCGAACGCAGCGCTTACGTAGAAGTGGGGGGCGCGGATCAGCCGGTAGTCCCACAGCATCAGGGTGATCAGCATCCGGCCGATGCGGCCGTTGCCGTCCTTGAAGGGATGGAGCGCCTCGAACTCGACATGCGCGAGCGCGGTCTTCAGGAGGCTGTTGCGAGGATCGTCGTGCATGAAGGCGATCAGGCTCTGCATGCCAGCGGGTAGGCTCTCCGGGGAAATGGGTACGAAGGAGATGGATCTCCGCCTGCTGTCGCCAATGTAGTTCTGCTCGCTCTTGTAGGCACCGGGCTCGAGGCTCGCCCCGCGGCCGTACGAGAGGAGGATCTGGTGCGCACTCCGGACCATGAACTCGGAAATCGGCTGACCGTCGGACATCTCGCGCTGGATTCGGCGCATCGCCCGCGCATAGAGGAAGGTTTCCACGGCCTCCGACCTGGCATTGGAGAAGGCCTCGGCGTCGCCCGCGTCCTCCTCGGCCTCGATCCGCAGGATCTCTTCGAGGGTGGAGAGGGTGCCTTCCATGCGCGATGAGACCACTGCCTCCTGGTTCCGCAGGGGCGCGAGCAGGATCTCCCCGTCGTGCATGGACGCGAGCATCTGGTCATAGCGGGCGAGAGCGGCGGTCGCCTCGACGAGGGGATCGATCAGGCGCTCGTAGCCCAGGTTCTCGGGCGGAAATGCACCGTAGTGGTAGTGCACCGCCTTAGAGAGGTCGTGATGTGCCATGTTGTGCTCCGAAGGGCCTTCCGGCCACATCAAGCCGCCTTGTAGTGGACGGGAGCACGGCTAGCAAGCTTGATGTGCTCGGATCTGCCTTTTAGGCACAACAAGCCGCGTTGTTGTGTCCGGAAGCACGGCCATGTGTCTTGTTGTGCCCGGAACGCCTACTGCCAACGACAAAGGCCCCGCGCGAGCGGGGCCTTTGAAGGGTGGTAATGGATTGACGCCTACTCCGCCGCGGCGCTCTCGTCGACCTTTTCCTTGCCGGTCTCCTGGTCGACGGCCTTCATCGAGAGGCGGACCTTGCCGCGCTCGTCGAAGCCCATGAGCTTGACCTTGACCGACTGGCCCTCCTGAAGGATGTCCTTCGGGTGGCCGACCCGCTCGCTCGACAGCTGGCTGACGTGGACGAGGCCGTCGCGCTTGCCGAAGAAGTTCACGAAGGCGCCGAAGTCCATGATCTTCACCACCTTGCCGGTGTAGATCCTGCCGACCTCGGGCTCGTCGACGATGGCGGCGATCAGCTCGCGCGCCTTCTCGATCGCAGCCGAGTTCGCCGAGGCGATCTTGATCGTGCCGTCGTCGTTGATGTCGACCTTGGCGCCCGATTCCTCGACGATGCCGCGGATCACCTTGCCGCCCGAGCCGATCACCTCGCGGATCTTGTCGACGGCGATCTGCATCGTCTCGATGCGCGGGGCGTGGGCGGAGAACTCGGTGCGGCCGGCGGTGAGCGCCTTGCCCATCTCGCCAAGGATGTGCATCCGGCCGTCCTTCGCCTGGGCGAGGGCCTGCTCCATGATCGCGGGCGTGATGCCGGCGACCTTGATGTCCATCTGCAGCGAGGTGATGCCGTTCGCCGTGCCGGCGACCTTGAAGTCCATGTCGCCGAGGTGATCCTCGTCGCCGAGGATGTCGGTGATGACCGCGTACTTCTCGCCCTCGAGGATCAGGCCCATGGCGACGCCCGCCACCGGCGCCTTCAGGGGCACGCCGCCGTCCATCATCGAGAGCGACGAGCCGCAGACCGTCGCCATCGAGGAGGAGCCGTTCGACTCGGTGATCTCCGAGACGATGCGGATGGTGTAGGGGAAGTCGGTCGCCGCCGGCAGCACCGCCTGCAGCGCCCGCCAGGCGAGCTTGCCGTGGCCGATCTCGCGCCGCCCCGGCGAGCCCATGCGGCCGGTCTCGCCGACCGAGTAGGGCGGGAAGTTGTAGTGCAGCAGGAAGCTCGAGCGCGAGGTGCCGTGCAGCGCGTCGATCATCTGCTCGTCGTCGCCGGTGCCGAGCGTGGTGACGACCAGCGCCTGCGTCTCGCCGCGGGTGAAGAGCGAGGAGCCGTGCGTGCGCGGCAGGACGCCCACCTCGGCGACGATCGGCCGCACGGTGACGAGGTCGCGTCCGTCGATGCGCCGGCCGTGGTCGAGGATGTCCCAGCGGACGACGTCGGACTCGAGCTTCTTGATGACGGCGTCGAGGTTCGCGTCCGCCTGCTCCTCCTCGGAGAGGCCGGCGACGATCTGCGCCTTCGCCGCGGCGACGGCATCGTGGCGGGCGAGCTTGTCGCGCACGCCGAAGGCCGCGCGCATCGCCTCGCCGCCGAGTGCCTTCGCCCGCTCGTAGAGCGGGGCGTACTCCGGCGCGTCGAAGGTGAAGGGCTCCTTGGCGGCGTCCTCGGCCATGTCGATGATGAGGTCGATCACCGGCTGCATCTGCTCGTGGCCGAACTTGACCGCGCCGAGCATCTCGGCCTCGGTGAGCTCGTAGGCCTCGGACTCGACCATCATCACCGCGTCCTTGGTGCCGGCGACCACGAGGTCGAGCCGCTGCTCGGGGTTCTCCCGCAGCTTCTCCATGTCGTCGACCGCCGGGTTCAGCACGTAGGCGCCGTCGACGAAGCCGACGCGCGCCGCGCCGATCGGCCCCATGAAGGGCACGCCCGAGAGGGTGAGGGCCGCGGAGGCGGCGATCATCGCGACGATGTCGGGGTCGTTCTCCATGTCGTAGGAGAGGACGGTGGCGATGACCTGCACCTCGTTGCGGAAGCCCGCGACGAAGAGCGGGCGGATCGGCCGGTCGATGAGCCGCGAGGTCAGCGTCTCCTTCTCGGAGGGGCGCGCCTCGCGCTTGAAGAAGCCGCCTGGAATCTTGCCGGCGGCGTAGGTCTTCTCCTGGTAGTGCACGGTCAGCGGGAAGAAGTCCTGCCCGGGCTTCGCGGTCTTCTCGAAGACGACGGTCGCGAGCACGCTCGTCTCGCCATAGGTGGCGAGGACGGCCCCATCGGCCTGGCGGGCGATCTTCCCCGTTTCGAGCGTGAGCGTGTCATGGCCCCACTCGATCGATTTGCGTACGACGTTGAACATGTCTCTTCCTTCGTATCGGCGGGGGGACCCCCTGGTCCGGCGCCGTGCAACGCGGGGGCGCATTCCCCCGCGGACCCCTCGTTCGGGCGGGCGCTCCCTCGGGGTCGGAGGGGGCCCGGCGGATTGGAAAGGGCGCGCCCCGTGGCGCGCCCCCTGGTGTCAGCGGCGGATGCCGAGGCGGCCGATCAGCGTCTGGTAGCGGCTCTCGTCCTTGCGCTTGACGTAGTCGAGGAGCTTGCGGCGCTGCGAAACCATCTTGAGCAGCCCACGCCGGGAATGGTTGTCCTTGGTGTGGGTCTTGAAATGCTCGGTCAGCGTGTTGATGCGGCTGGTCAGGATCGCAACCTGCACCTCGGGCGAACCGGTGTCGCCGGCCTTGGTGGCATAGTCCTTGATCAGCTGCTCTTTCACGTCGGGCGTGATCGACATCGGATGTCCTTTCCGTTTTGGAGATGGCCGGTCTCTCGGCGGCCGCAGCCGGGATGTCGTCCAGCGGGGTCGGGAGAGGCGGGCCGGCGGGAAGAGGCTCCCCTCGGCGCGCCGCCTATACAACCTCGACGCGGCAATGGGAAGCGGAAACGCGCTCAGCTCCGCCGGAAGGCGAGCATCCTCGACACGAGCACCTGCACCACCTCGCCGCGCTGGTTCAGCGTCTCGGACCGCACCGTGATCATCCCGCGCTCCGGGCGCGAGCGCGAGGGCACGATCTTCTCGATGACGCTCACGACGTGCAGCACGTCGCCGGGACGGGTCGGCCGCGGCCAGGAGATCTCGCCCCCCGCGCCGATCAGCCCCCCGGCCATCGGCAACCCGCCATCGACGAGAAGCCGCATCGTCACCCCCATCGTATGCCAGCCGCTCGCCGCGAGGCCGCCGAAGAAGCTGTCCTTCGCCGCCGCCTCGTCGGTGTGGAAGGGCTGCGGGTCGAACTCGCCGGCAAAGGCCTTGATCGTCTCGGCCGTCATCTCGCGCTCGCCGCTGACGAGCTTCTGCCCGACGTGGAGATCCTCGAGATACAGTCTTTCCATCGCTCCGCCCCCTATCGTTCTTCCGGCTCGGTTTCCGCCTCGACCGCACCGCGCAGCGCCAGCCAGTGCGCGACCAGCCAGCAGCCGAGCGCCCAGGCCGCGCCGGCGCTCCAGCCGGCCAGCACGTCGGTCGGCCAGTGCACGCCGAGATAGACCCGGCTCACGCCGATCGCCACCGTCACGAGAACCGCGAGCGTCAGCACATAGGCCTTGAGCGCGCGGGTGGGCTGCACCCGCGCGACGATCGTCGCCAGCGTGAGATAGGTGACCGCGGCCATCATCGAATGGCCGGAGGGAAAGCTCGCGGTATAGGTCTGCATCCCGTGCGGCACGAGGTCGGGGCGCGGCCGGTCGAAGCCGATCTTGGCGAGCGAGCTCATCGCCTGCCCGCCGGTCACCGCGACGAGCACGAGCCACATCGATCCGCGCTTGCCGTGCAGCCAGAGGAAGCCGGCAACGGCGAGCGTGATCGCCGACAGCACCCCGACCCCGCCGAGCCCGGTGACGTCGCGCATGAGCTCCTCGACCCATCCCGGACCGAGCGGATCGGCCGGGTCGGCCGGGCTCCGCAGCGCCAGCAGGAGCCGGGTGTCGAAGGCATGGGTCTCGCCCTCGGCCACCTCGTCGGCGAGGCCGAAGAAGGCCCAGGCGCAGAGGGCGACGACGAGCAGCACCGCGAGCGCCCTGGGCTCGAGGAAGCGGGCGGAGGAACGCGCCCTCAACCGAGGACCAGCACGCGCGAGGGATGGAGCTCGCCGCCGCGCCAGGTGCCGATGGCGACGGGCCGGCCCTCGGCGCTCGCCCAGGCGGTCGTCCCCTCGGGCAGGCCGGCCGGCAGCGGCACAGGGTTGCCGTTCCTCAGCCGCTCGAGGACGTGCGGCGGGCAGGCGAGCTCGGGCACCCCGGCGAGCGCCGCCTCGATCGGCCGGAGCCGCCGGGCGAGATCCGCGCCGCCGGCCTCGAGCTCCGGCCAGGTCACGGCGCCCGCGAGGGTGAAGGGGCCGGACCAGAGCCGCCGGAGCTCGGCGACATGGCCGAGGCAGCCGAGCGCGATCCCGAGGTCGCGGGCGATCGCGCGCACGTAGCCACCCTTGCCGCAGGTCATCTCGAGGACGGCGGTGTCGGGACCGGGCACCGCCACCAGCTCCAGCCGCTCGACGTGCAGCGGGCGGGCGGCGAGGTCGAGCGCCTCGCCGGCGCGGGCGAGGTCGTAGGCGCGCTGGCCGTCGACCTTCACTGCCGAGATCTGCGGCGGAACCTGCAGGATGTCGCCGGTGAAGGCCGGCAGCGCGGCGCGGATCGCCTCCGGCGACGGCCGCTCGGCCGAGGTCGCGATCACCTCTCCCTCGGCGTCGTCGGTCGCCGTCTGCGCCCCCCAGCGCAAGGTGAAGCGGTAGGCCTTGCGCGCGTCGGCGACGAAGGGAACGGTCTTGGTCGCCTCGCCGAAGGCGACGGCGAGCAGGCCGGTCGCGGCCGGGTCGAGCGTGCCGGCATGGCCGGCCTTGGCCGCGCCGAGTGCCCAGCGCGCCTTGCCGACCACGGCCGAGGAGGTGAGCCCGGCGGGCTTGTCGACGATCAGCCAGCCGTGCACCGGCCGGCCGCGCGAACGGCGGGCCATGGCCTAGTCTTCGAGATCGCGGCGGACCGCGGGCGAGCGCAGCAGCTCGCGGGTGCGATCCATCTGGTCGAAGCGGGTGTCGGGCTCGAAGGCGAGCTCGGGCGAGAAGCGCAGGTCGATGCGGTCGGTGACCAGTCGGCGCAGCTCGGCGCGGTTGCGGCCGAGCGCCGTCACCACCTCGCGGGTGTTGACCCCGCCGAGCGGCATGACGAAAGCCGTCGCGTGGCGCAGGTCGGGCGAGACGCGCACCTCCGAGACGGTGATCGAGGCCAGCGCCAGCGCCTCGTCGTGCACCTCGCCGCGGGCGAGGATCTCGGAGAGCGCGCGGCGGATCACCTCGCCGACGCGAAGCTGCCGCTGGCTCGGGGTGCCGCCGGAGAGGGGTCTTGTCTTTGCCATCCGGCTCAGATCCTATCGGGA
>ENA-UOUJ01001169-UOUJ01001169.1-activated-sludge-metagenome-genome-assembly--contig:-NODE-1169-length-14565-cov-4.423501_pt1 | contig 14565 bp, 11 predicted proteins | sample MGYA00249839_ERZ747224 | MGnify/ENA primary metagenome ERZ747224 (study PRJEB28782, sample SAMN03220277) | activated sludge metagenome | biome: wastewater; feature: sewage sludge; material...
CATGGCCATTTTTCAATCTTGAAGATGTTGTGATTAACTGCGATATGCTACAATTAGGAAATGATGACGATGCTCCCTTACTGAAAACTGTCGCATGGGATAATGGAGTGCGGTATGTGGTAACACAAGGTTGGAGTGCGGTACCCCAAGCCTGGTTTTGGGTGGAAGACGGTTCAGGAAACAGCCAGACTATTACTTTGCCGCAATATTCTAAGCAACCTGACATTGTTTTGGGTCATGGACAGTTTCCCCACAGCAGTGGTACCTCTTATGCTCTGGCGGTTGTTTATCTGGTAGAGCCAAATCCTTTTACGCAGCCGGTAACTGCCAATTTGTATGTGGATGTTTATGAGCTTACAAATGTGGGCAACCCTTCCTTTTCCGTCAATCTGGTAACATCGCAGCCAATAAGTCTCACGGGTTTTCCTGGTATTTTTACCGAAAATGGCGATACCGATGGCAACCCGCATATTGATATGTGGAGCGATGCGAATAATACGGTAGATGGGCATCCAAGTTTGCACGAATTGGCTATTGTATGGTCGGAGGGATATTCTCCGGGAACCATTACTCCGTTTACGCCTGCCACGCCCGGCGCTGTATTTTATACCCATGCCGACTTGTTCAGCATGGGAGGCTTTGCTGCATCAATTACCGGCAATACCACGCTACTAAACAGCACATCTTCCGGTATGGCAGATGTTGCATGCCTTACAGATCATAATGACATGGGTTCACACAAGATGATGGAAATAGTATATGGTGACGACCCGAATGCTGGCGATCTGTATCATGCTGAAGTAAACCTTACGCTTGCCACTACAACTACTACTTTGTTGTCTAATGACCGACCAGTGATCTCACGAATTGAAGCCATGAGCCAATATTACGGCACAGCTATATCCGGCACTAAGTGGCAGATAGTCACCTGCCATCCGAGGGTTTTTGGAACGCCTCCCAATCAAATTGTCGCATATCAGGTATATGGTTATGATGATTGGGCCAACACTCCTCATCTGTCGGACTACGCACCTTTTCAGGGACTTGATTGTAAATCGCCCGCAGTGGCGGCAGGCATAGGGCTGGCGTATAGCAGCGAGGTGGGCAATACTCAATACACCACCGGCTTTTATCCACAGGACTATAATAATGGGCCACTTCAAGATGTGATCTCGCGCACCATTGATGTATCCACCGCAGCCGTAGGAGCTGAGTATGTGGTAAACCAGAGCGCAACACTTAATATGTGGGACATCAACCGGATATATGCCGTTAGCAATAGCAGCAATAGTGGTAAAAATATATTAAGCGCATTGTTCAACGGAACGGACATAGTTTATAAGGTAAGCGCTAACAGCGCTTCATATAAACCGGGAAACACAACGGGCATTATACACAACCCCGGTAAACCTGGTGTCAGGCTTTATCCAAATCCTGCCGCTGAAAGGCTAACAATAACCGGAGCAGACAACAGCGCTTATGAGATTCTTGATATGACCGGAAAGCTGATGCTGAAGGGGTATAACAAAGGTAGTTCGATAGACATCAGGCATCTTCCGGGAGGGATGTATGTTATAAGGCTGCAACAGTCCAATAAACCATCCCAAACTTTAAAGTTCACTAAACAATAATTCTTTCACGAGCCAAGCAGTCAACGCGCAGTCTGGCTTTCTAATTAATCATTGTATGAAAAAGGTAATGTCTTTTTTATTAAGTGTTATGTTTTGTATGCAAGCAAAATCGCAAAATGCACCACAATTTTACATGAACCCAAATACAATATTGGGTTTTAATTCACTCTTTCAGCATCACAATAATTGGCGTCAAGATCTGTATTACTCATCTGATTTCCAAAGTATGCCTGCGGGTTATATTACAAAGCTGTATTACCGTTGTAAGCATGTGCCTTTAGTATTGAATAGCTACCACCTAAAAAATTTTTGGATAAAAATGGGTTATATGCTGAGTAACGAAAATGGCGACAGTATGCTTTTCAATCAAACACCGCCTCTATCTTTTTATCCTCTCACAGATACAGTACTATACGATGCCAGCTACCTTGTATCTGGTCCCGTTGACACGGGTGAGTGGGTGGGCCTTGCGCTACAAAAGCCATTTTACTATAACGGAATTAAAAATTTCATAATAGAAATACATATTGACAGCATAGATGTTCCGAGCGGATTACGTACGGCAAGCGTTATAACTTTCAGCAGAAATTATAGCCGAGTAAAGAACCCCTCTGGAACTTGGAATAGTATTGAGATAGCCAATGGTAATCCTTATATCGGTTTCGATATACTGCCTAATGATGTGAACGATGTGCAGCATGTAAGCTCTGTGTTGCTTTATCCTAACCCCGCTTCAGATAAAGTATCCCTGCAATGGGATGCGGGTAAATCGGTCAAAGAGCTTTCGGTTACACTTACCCATGTCACCGGTGCAGTGGTCTGGCAGCATACCTATGCAAATGCAGGTACTCGCTTTTCAGCAAGAATAGATGTAAGCAGGCTGCCCCGTGGTCTTTACCTCGCAGAGATAAAAGCAGACGGAGAAAAAATAACAAGGAAACTGGTGTTGCAGTAAACTTGGTCAAGCTCTTCCAGGTTTCTAAAATCTGGAAGAGTTTTATATCCCATTACAAATCAAAATCCTCCAGTGAAAGATCTCTGAAATGTCCGTTTCGCAAGATGCGGGCTTTCATTTCTTCAAGCTCTTTAATGGTGGGGAGCATGTTGTTAAGATGTCTGCGGATGTATTCCAGTCGTTGCACTTCCGACAAAAGGCACAACAATTCATACTCCTGCTGTTTGTTGAATCCTACAAAATGCGCTACTTCATAAGAGATCATTGAAGTCTTCCCATCAGGAAATTTTTCTGCTGCATTCAGCAAAGTGTACAGGCGTTTTACTTCGTTCAGAATTACGTGCGCAATGTTACTATCGCCATACTCCATTATGTTAGTGGGGTAATCAACTATGGCACCGTGGTATAATTTATCAGGGATAGTTTTTACCACTTCCAATACCCGAAATACTGCTACCCCTTTTGTGCGAATATCAAGCTCCCCATTGTCGTATTCTTTTACCAGTTCGGTTATTTCCATCAGCGTGCCGTACTCTTCTATCTTACCTTCTAAAACAGGAAGGATGCCGAATGGTTTTTTGTCCTTCAAGCATTCCTGAATCATCTGTTTATAGCGCGGTTCGAATATGTGCAGATTAAGCGGCTCGCCGGGAAATACAACAATGTTTAAAGGAAAAATGGGAATGAAATTGATCATCTGTCAGGTAATTTGTTCTTGCAGTTCCCCGGCTTTTGCACGTTGGTTGAGCATTATACGTCGCAGCCACAGGGTGAAGAACAAATATACGAACACGCCGAATTGAATTTCAAGAACAGGCTCCACCATCAGTGGCACCAGCAACATGCACCAGAGTATTAAGAAGAAAAAACCTGTTCGGTTTCTTTTTATTTCCGCCAAAGGATAAAGTACCCACGCTATAAAAAGTAGCATGGCGGGAAGGCCGCATCCAAGTGCTACAGTAAGAAATTGGTTGTGGGGAATCAAGCGCTGTTTATCGGGTAGTTGCGGATGCCATTGGTCATATGCTCCTTTCATGCTGTCGAGCATATTGCCTGCACCTACGCCCTGCCACGGGTGGCGCTTAATCAATTTGAGTGCAATATCGTAAGACATGTATCTTCCGATATCGCTGTAATCGCCCGACATGTTTCCTTCTTTAAACATTACAATCGTGTAATTGAAATGATCTAAACGGTTTTGAAGCGTTGGGACAAATTTTGCCGCAAAAAATCCGGCGATGAGAAAACCAACTAACAGCCCAATGCCGAGCATACGTGTAGATTTTTTAAGCGCAGCATATATACACCAGCCAATTGCAAATAGATACAGTGCAGCAAGTCCGGTTCGCGCAGCAAGCACATGCAGCATCACAATGAAAATCAGGGTTGTGGTCAATACAAATGCTTTCAACAAAAAATCTTTGCAGTACGGGAAAAAATAAACATTCCATACTACCGCAAGCGCCATTGACAAACTGAAGACTATATGATCTCCCTTTGGAAGCGTGGGCAAAACATTGGAATAGTCGTAGCCTTTTATGTAAAATTCAGGGTCGCTAAATAAAAAGGAAAGAGAATAAGCAACGCCAAAAAGTAAAACACAATTAAGTGCGAGCGTAAAAATCTTTTGTTGTTTTTGAGAAAAAGGCGCTGTGAATGCAAATGCAATGGGTAAGATCAGGAACGGTAATTTCACTTCGCAGCGTGTGCGCCAATAGTCCATATCATGGCTCCAAAAACCGGAAATGAAATACATGGCCACCCACGCAACACCCAGCAACCACCATTTTTCTTTAAACCATTGTTTGGGATGAATGCCCAGCAATCCGTTGAGTCCGAACAACATCATGGACATTGAGAGCATTGCCCGCGAAAGAAAAAAGCCTGCAATCATGCAGACAATCGCAAACAATGCAATGTTGCTTCTTAGAACTTTCGAATGGAGAAAACTACTTTTGTTCACTAAGGATTTTTCTATTCTCTAAACGACAGAAACAGCGTTTTTAGTGCAGGACAAGATAAAACAATTACTGAAAAGCATAGCGTCAGGTGAACAAAAATCACTTGCGCGAGCTATCACAATAGTGGAAAATGAACTTGATGGGTACGACGCACTGCTTCAAGGATTGCAACAAACCGGAGCCGCTAAAATAATAGGAATTACGGGCCCGCCGGGTGCCGGAAAAAGTACACTGGTAAATGCACTGCTGCATTATTGGGTGGAGCAGGGGAAAAAAATTGCAGTGGTAGCAGTTGATCCTTCTTCTCCTTTCAATTATGGAGCGTTACTTGGGGATAGAATAAGAATGAACCATTTCTATAACCATCCAAATGTGTTCATTCGGTCGCTTGCCAGCAGAGGGGCACTGGGCGGACTAAGCGCAAAAATTGTGGAAATAGCAGATGTGGTAAAAAATGCGCCCTTCGATTATGTGCTGGTAGAGACTGTGGGCGTAGGGCAAAGCGAAGTGGAAATTGCAGGACTTGCCGATTGTACGGTGGTAGTGTTGGTGCCGGAAGCGGGCGATGAAGTGCAGACGCTTAAAGCGGGAATCATGGAGATTGCCGACATTTTTGTGGTAAATAAAGCAGACCGGGATCAGGCGGAGGCTCTGTACAGAAATCTACGAATCTTGGCCCATGAAAAAGCAGCAGAAGATTTTGAAACAGCCGTGCTGAAAACAGTCGCGACCACCAATGCCGGAATTCAAGAATTGGCAGCGAGCATTGATGAACTACTAAGTCGCTTATCTCATTCAGAAAGAAAATTGCAGTTGCTGTTAGAAAAAAGCTGGCAGCTAATACAGGCAAGACGGATGAAAAACGTAAACAGAGGCTTGCTTGCAAATCAGATAAGGACGGAAATGGAACAGCCGGAGTTCAATCTTTACACGTTCATCAATAAATATTACTGAGCACTAACGTTTCAATAACTTTCGGATAACAACTCAACAACACTCTGGCATTGTGTAATAGTTATTTTTGTATCGGAGATCATAAGGAATATTTAGCTGGAATAATTGTTATAGCTTTGATAAAATGTTTCTATATTGTATTTCATTTATGACCTCTGACAACGACAAGTTTCAATTTTAAAAGCTAAGCTTGGACAAAAAATTTTAGGTAAGATTAAAAATCCGGTTCGTTTCGAAAGGCACTTATGAATCAAATACCCCCATACGTATTATTTGTTGCAATACCACTTCTGGCAGCAGTTGCATGTGGGTTTTCCATTCCTAAAATCATTTTGTTAGCAAAGCGAAAAAAGCTTTTTGATTTGCCAGACAATCACCGCAAAATTCATAAAGAAGTAGTACCCAATCTTGGCGGCGTAGGCATCTTTTTCTCCTTTGCCATTGTTGCTTCCATCTTCATTAAGTTCGAAACATTTCATACCTGGAATTATCTGATTGCAGCCTCCATGATTTTGTTTGTGGTGGGAATAAAAGATGACATCATTAGCCTTACGCCTACCAAAAAATTCCTTGCACAGATTGTAGCAGCGGTAATAACCGTTTACGTTGCAGACATCCGATTGTTTTCACTTCATGGCATTTTGGGTATTGATGTAATGCCCGGATGGCTTAGTGTTGTGTTCTCTATAGTGGGGTGCATATTTATCACCAATGCGTTCAATCTTATTGACGGCATAGACGGACTTGCGGGAACCATAGGAGTGCTTTGCTCTTTTGCCCTCGGCACTTGTCTTTTTATTCAGGAAAATTATAGTGCAGCATACGTAGCCTTTGCGTTGATGGGAGCAATCATGGGTTTTTTGCGCTACAATATTGCACCTGCCCGAATATTTATGGGAGACAGTGGATCTTTATTTATCGGATTTACTATTTCCGTTTTATCCATCATATTTATTAACTCATTCGACCCCAGCAATAATTTACTCGCATCGTTTATTCATACTCCCAAAGGTGCGCTGATTTTTGCCTTGTCTGTCTTGTTCATTCCGGTGTTCGATTCCTTCAGGGTATTTGTAACCAGAATTGCAAAAGGACATTCTCCTTTCCGAGCAGACAGAACACATCTTCACCATTATTTGCTTGATCTCGGTTTTAGCCATTCCAATACAGTTACCACACTTATCACCGCTAACCTTCTCATTATTTCAGTTTCACTTTTGGTTCAGGATCTTAATCCCAATATTGCTATTGCTGCCATTCTCACGCTGACTTTTGGATTGTTTGCCATTCTTTATTTTATGCGCAAATCAAGGCTTGCAAAAACGGAAATTATCAAATCGAAGCTCAATATTAATGAGCCTGAAACATCTGCCCTTTACACCAATGGGAAAGAAAAAATTAAGGTAAGTGCAAAGACTGTGAATCTTCCGGCAGCCATTACTTCAGAAAGTCACTAATCAAGACTATTTACAAGAAACGAAGCGCTTTGATAGCGATAAAGAAAGAGATGTTCGTTTTCGTTGTAAAGCAGGTTTTGCTGGATATCCCATTGCGGCTTTATTTCAAACTTTATAAAAGGCGCAACTTTGTTGTCAGATTGTTTGGTGTTGTAAACAGTACCATAATTCTGCAACAGATAAGCATACCAAAATACCACATCATAGCCCCTGAAAACCATTTCTGCCATGCGCCCGCCAAATTGCTTTTTATAGTTTGCCGAGAGCGTTTGCGCCATGGTGGTAGTAATATCGTAATGGAAAGGTGAAGTAAAATTGACTGCCACATTAGGATAAGCATCTGGTTTTCTCAGCGTATTGATGAATTTCCAGGACGGCATACCAAACACCTCAAATTGATAGCGTGGGAACCACTCATGCAGTTGTTGTAAAATGCTTTCTGCATAGCCATTATCCACTATCGGCATCACAATAAAATTCGTTGAGGCAGAATCAAATGATTGCTCTAACTGTTTTTTTTGTAACAATTTATTTAAAAGCACTTTGGTGAATGGCTTTTCGCCCTCAGAAAGAATATAGCTGTATGCAAGAGAATCTACATTGTCGTTGGTTCTGTAAAACAGGATGGTTTTTTTGCCGGAAGTTTTTTTAAGCGCGGCCTCTCTAATGCGTTCGCAATGGGTTTCCAAGGTGGGTTGAAGCATTGTAAAGAACAAGTTGTCCTTTACATTAGCATCGGATGGAGAAATTACTGAAATGAAATTCACCTGACGCTTTTTGGCAAATTCTGCAACTACGGGTATTTGTGCAGATTGCAACGCTCCAATTACAAGATCAGTTTCCTCCAGCACTTCTCCTTTCACCAGTTCATTGGGAGTAAGTCCTTGCTGGGTCACATCATGAATGAACACATCTACATTATAACCCATTGCCGTAAGCGTGTCGGCTGCGAGTTTTATGCCCTCATAAAAGCTAACGCCAATTGCAGCTTTTTCGGGGATTTTATCTTTAAAACTGAGCTTATTATCTTTTACCAATTCATCGAGATAAAGCGGCACCAAAACATCAATCCGATATCTGCTTTTTATTTTAGAGGCCGGGTACTCTAAAGTTTTTCTTTTTTTCTTAGTGGCAATTTCGCCGGCTTGTTTGTCTTTAGGTTTTATTGCCGGTTTTGGTCTGGGTCTGGGTTTTCTTTTTTCTTCTTTCCCAAACAATTTCTTCCAGATTTGCCCACTCGATTTTTGTGGCGCGGCAAGGAAAACTATTAGGGTAAAAAATAGAATTGTTCTCAATTTCATAGTCGTCTTCAAAGGAATTATTCCCACTCTATAGTAGCCGGAGGTTTTGAGCTAATGTCGTACACCACTCTGTTTATGCCTCGTACCTGATTGATGATATCGTTCGACACTTTTGCAAGAAAATCGTAAGGTAAATGTGCCCAGTCGGCGGTCATGCCATCTACCGATGTTACAGCGCGAATGGCAATTGTGTATTCGTAAGTACGCTCATCGCCCATTACACCCACACTTTGCACCGGAAGTAAAATAGTCCCTGCCTGCCAAACCTGATGATAGAGTTCAAAGTCCCGAAGGTTTTGAATATAAATCGCATCTGCTTCTTGCAGCAGTTTTACTTTTTCTTCTGAAACTGCCCCGAGAATTCTGATTCCCAATCCAGGTCCGGGAAAGGGATGACGGGCAATGAATATTTCATCAATTCCAAGTTCGCGTCCTACTTTCCGCACTTCATCTTTAAAAAGAAAACGGAGCGGTTCTACCAAAGACATGTGCATGATTTCCGGTAGGCCGCCTACGTTGTGGTGCGATTTGATAGTTGCTGACGGCCCATGAACAGAAACCGATTCGATCACGTCAGGATAAATAGTTCCTTGTCCCAGAAAGCTCACATCTTTTAGTAAAAGAGCTTCGTCGTGAAAGACATCAATAAATAGTCCGCCTATCATTTTTCTTTTTTGCTCAGGATCAGAAATTCCTTCGAGTGCAGCATAGAAACGTTGTCGGGCATCTACACCTTTCACATTCAATCCGAGATGAGCATACCCTTCCATTACCTGCTCAAATTCATTTTTGCGCAGCAGGCCATTATCAACGAAAATGCAATAAAGCTTATCGCCAATCGCCCTATGAATAAGCGTTGCAGCAACCGTTGAATCTACGCCACCGCTCAAAGCCATTACCACTTTTTTGTCGCCTACTTCTTTCTTTATGCGATCTACAGTTTCTTGTATAAAAGTTGCCGGAGTCCAGTCGGGTTTGCAGCCGCACACATCCAACACAAAGTTTTTCAACAATTGTAAACCATCAATGCTGTGTGTTACTTCGGGATGAAACTGAAGCGCATACACTGGGTTCGCTGCAAAGTTTTCACCGGCTTTGTAGGCTGCTACAGGAATTGCTTCTGTGCGAGCAAGTATTTTAAATTCGCCCGGCAGGTCTTTAATCGTATCAGAATGACTCATCCAAACTTGTGAGCCGTCCGGTATCGTTGCAAATAATGGATCAGATTCCAGTAGTTGAAGATGCGCACGTCCATATTCCCGATGGGTAGATTTTCCCACTTCACCGCCGCCCTGTTTTGCAATCAACTGCGCACCATAGCAAAGACCAAGAAGCGGTAATTTATCGGCGAGCGATTTTATATCTGGTTGAGGCGCTTTTTCATCGTTTACAGAAAACGGACTGCCAGAAAGAATGATGCCTTTCAATTCAGGATTGTACTGTACCGGCTTGGTGCAGGGTTGTATTTCGCAATAGACATTCAGTTCGCGGATACGACGTGCAATAAGCTGCGTGAATTGTGAACCAAAATCGAGAATAAGAATTTTATCGTTCATTCAAAAATGTAAAAGGCAAAATGTAAAATGAAAAATGAAAAAGGCAAAAAAGGCAATCCTCAATCCCTCACCTAAGCTTGCGCGGTTGGGGCACCGAAATTAAAAGGCATGTTTATCTGCTCCTGATCTTTAATCGGACCATGTTGCGCTTCAAAACGTTTTACATTTTCTACAAGGGCGCGCATCAGGCGTTTTGCATGAACGGGTGTCATTACCACGCGCGATTTTACTCTTGCTTTTGGCACATTGGGCATCACGTTTACAAAGTCCAGTACAAACTCCGCAAATGAATGGGTGATGATAGCAAGGTTGGCATATTCTCCGTCGCCCATTTCTTCGCTCAGTTCTATATTTAGCTGCTGTTCTGGTATTTGCTGATCTTGCTGCATGGTTAAAATTTTTAGGTTGCGAAAATAACAATAAATGCCCTAAAGCCTTTTTATTTTAGCTTTGAAGCATGATCAGATTCGTTACAATTTTTCTTATTTCGATCTCTCTGATTTCTTGCAGACCAGAAACTTTTACACCCAAGCCACGCGGCTATGCGAGAACTGAATTTCCATCACATCAATATCGGTCATTCAACGAACAGACCTTTCCTTATAGCTTTGAATATCCTGTGTATGCGCGTGTAATTACGGACACTTTGTTTTTCGGACAGAAGCCTGAAAATCCTTACTGGCTCAACATTGATTTTCCAACCTTAGGCGGAACGATTTATTTGTCGTACAAACCCATCAATGCCCAGCAACCTCTTGAAAATTTGATAGAAGATGCGCACGAAATGTCTTTTATGGCCCATAGCAAACGCGCGGACTATATTGGTGATGCTGTTTTTCAGTTCAGAGACAGAAATGTATATGGCATTTTGTACGAGGTAGGTGGCAATGCTGCTTCTGCCCATCAATTTGTAGTAACTGATTCGGTGAAGCATTTTGTGAGGGGCGCTTTGTATTTTGATGTAACACCGAATGCAGATTCCCTCAAACCCGTAAACGATTTTTTAAAGCACGACATTCTTCATTTGCTCGAAACCTTAAGGTGGAAGAATTGATTAGGAGATGTGCGGCGAGCGCTTATTTTTGCACTTCTTTGGCCCGGTAGTTCAATGGATAGAATAGGAGTTTCCTAAACTCTAGATACAAGTTCGATTCTTGTCCGGGCTACTTTCTTTTCCAAATTATCAGGTTTCTTTCCTGAGGAACAAAATTTATTATCATTCAGACTTTCGCTACTCCTGTTTTTCAAAAGGAAGATGTACTAATATTACGGGTACAACATTTATAACAATTTCGGAAAAGCATGTTCATTCCTATAGGCGATGACAATAGAGACCGGCGAATAACTCCGTTCATCAATTACTCACTGGTAGCGCTCAATATTTTCGTTTTTATCTACTGGCAACATTTCGGCACCAACCTCAACTTTACGTATGCTTTTGCAACGGTTCCCGGAGAAATTCTTACAGGCAAAGATTTAGTGACGGAAACTACGGTACTCATTGATCCTTATACCGGACAATCGTTCGAAATGCCGGGACTGCAACCCACACCCTTTTCGGTTTTTCTCACATTGTTTACCTCTATGTTTATGCACGGCGGCATTGCACATTTATTGGGCAACATGATGTTTCTGTGGATCTTCGGCGACAATATTGAAGATGCCTTAGGACATTTTCGCTACCTCGTGTTTTATCTTCTCTGCGGGTTGCTGGCAACTATGTGTCATGTATTTAGCACTTTACTTTTAGGGCAAAGCCTGCTTATTCCGAGTCTTGGAGCTTCTGGCGCTATATCGGGTGTATTGGGGGGCTATATTTTACTCTACCCGCGAAAGGGAATTCATCTATGGGTTTTTCTGTTCATCATCACTGTTCCGGCATTTCTTGCTGTAGGTATTTGGTTTGTTTTTCAGGTTTCAAATGGATTAGGCGCACTCGGCGGACAGGAAGCAGGAGGTGTGGCGTATGCAGCTCATATTGGGGGATTTGTTTTTGGTCTCCTACTCATCAGGCGTTTTGCCCGAAAATTTCTAACTCAAAGAAGAAAACGTTCCACCAATTTTTTCAGAAGGTGATTTCTTCTTCCATTTTGTTTAATTGAACACACAGAAATCAGACAGTTTCTTAAAAAAATGTTTATCGGGACTTATTATTTTCTAACTTAGCCACTACTGCCTATCAGGGTTTTTTAGAATTATGAAGTTTAAACCCTTATCAATAGTGACATTAGCTCGCTGCTTATTTAGTTGATTTTTTATTCTATGCTGAAGCGCTTGAAGATATTTTGGAACTCTTCTGTGCTTTACTGTCCTGGAACTAAAATAGATTACCAAACAAAAAGGGGAAGCCGAAAACCGATTTAGAGTAGGCAGTTAATTATTCAAGTCTAGATGAACAAATTTTTACGACAACGATGTTGGTTTGTGGCATTGCTATTTTTGTTTAGTGGAGTGGCCAATGCTCAAGGTCCTCAGTTTTTTAACAACAGTACGTCCACAGGTGCTAATGCTATTCCTTTGGGTGGGGGAGGGTATGCCACAAACAAATGCCAGTTTTTGTATGGTCCAAATTCGCTTAATTCTAGTGGATCCACGGGAACTCCGGCCTATAATGGGCTTATCACTACCGTATATTTTAGAGTAGGTACTTATACCTCTGCGGTTGTGTATTCAGATTTTACTGTGTCTCTTGTTCAAAACGTAGGAACTGCCACGACTTTCCCAAGCACAACATTTGGCACATTGTCACCAGCTTTTTATCAAGCAACCTACTCACTTCCTACGCCTGTGACAAATAGCTGGGTGGCTATTCCTTTGCAAACCCCTTTTCTTTATGATCCAAGTCTATCTCTGATTTTTGAGCTTAAGGCTTCAAATTCTGTCGGTGGTACTAGCACAAGTAATGGAATGCTTAATGGACCTGGCTCGAGATTATATGCGGCTTATAGTGCAATAACCGGCACAGCCGCTACAGGAACCCTCGTAGATTTTGGATTTGATCTTATGCCGTCAGCACCTTGCTCAGGTACTCCTACAGCGGGGACAGCTACAGTTTCAAATGCCAACCCGTGTATGGGCAGTTCTATTTCTTTAAATCTTTCAGGTAATTCCATAGGTGGGGGACAAACTTACCAATGGCAATCATCTGCAAGTTCTTCTGGTCCTTGGGCTAATATAGATACAGCGCGATTAACGCCTTTTTACACTTTGAATTCAACAACCACCCTGTATTACAGAGCCAAAGTAAGATGTAACAATGACTCTACTTATTCTCTACCTATATTGGTAACAGTTCCTGCTGCTTTTCCAGGCGGTACTTATACTATTGATTCTTCACTACCAGCAAGCAGTACAAACTTTCAAACTTTTGCGGCTGCAATAAGTGCTATTGGTTGTGGTATATCGGGGCCTATCGTTTTCAATGTGGCTAATGATACTTTTAATGAGCAGATCATCATTCCGGCTACCGTTGGTTCTAACGCAACGAATACCGTAACGTTTAATGGTAATGGCGCATTGCTGACAAGCCCGGGTTCGGCATCAAACTATGCAACTTTTGCGATTGATGGTGCAGATTATATTACAGTCAACAACTTGAGAATACATGCTACAGGCGCAACGAATGGCTTTGGTGTTCATTTGGCTAATGCGTCAAACAACAATACGTTTGATAGCTGTGATATTGTTGCCAGTACAACCGCGACAGGTACCACTTCATGTGGTATAGTAATGTCAGGTTCTCGTACCGTGTATTCTACTGGCGGTGCCAACGGAAGCAATAATACCTTTAGTTTTTGCAACGTTACCGGAGGTTATTTCGGTATTACACTTTACGGCACCACCGCAAGCAGTAATGCTAACAATATTGTGACCAACTGTCTCGTAAAGGACTTCTAGCTCTACGGCATCCTATATCTCCAGTCCACTGGTTCTATTATCAACAATATAGTAGAACGCCCTACTCGTGGTACCATCACTACATTTTATGGCATCTTCCTTTCCACTGGTGTTAATAATACTCTTGTTGAAAGAAACATTGTAAGAAATGGTTCAGGTACTACGCCTAATGCAGCTTTTACCGCTTATCCTATTTATGTGAGTGCGGCTGCTACAGCTACTACCAGAAACAAAATATACAACAACCTCATTTACAATATCGGTAACAACGGTACATTAGGTGGTATCTATATGCCAAGCGGCACGCATGTAGAGGTATATCATAATACTATTTCGTTAGAAAACACTGCTGCTACTACCGGTACTGTATATGGTATTTATTCTACGGGTACTGCTGGTGTGGATTTGAAGAACAACAACATCTATATCAATCAGGGTGGAACTACCAAGTTCGGAATCCACTTTACCGGCGCTGGTAAAACATCCAACCACAACAATATTTACGTTGCAGGTACTGGCGTTAATCATGTTGGATTTTTCTCTACAAACTTTTCGACCCTTGCGAACTGGCAGGGAGCAAACAGCAGTGCGTGGGATCAGAATAGCATAGCAGTAGATCCAATGTTTGCTAATGCAATTGGAGGAAACTTAACTCCTACCAATAGCTTGCTTGATAATTTGGGTACGCCTTTGGCGACAGTTACTACCGATTTTAATGGAGTAACCCGCAATGTTGTTACACCGGATATTGGCGCTTTGGAATTTTCAGTACCTCCATGTGGTGGCACACCTACTCCGGGCACGGCATCCATAATTGGTAACGTTACCAGCGGATGTATGGGAACGCCTATTA
>ENA-UOUJ01001170-UOUJ01001170.1-activated-sludge-metagenome-genome-assembly--contig:-NODE-1170-length-14534-cov-5.954279_pt1 | contig 14534 bp, 11 predicted proteins | sample MGYA00249839_ERZ747224 | MGnify/ENA primary metagenome ERZ747224 (study PRJEB28782, sample SAMN03220277) | activated sludge metagenome | biome: wastewater; feature: sewage sludge; material...
CGTCAAGGAAATTTTAACCCGACGAATTTCTTTGAAATCATGATGTTAAGTATAGTTTCGCGCGCGAAATCGCCCGTGGCGGCGCGTCACGCACCTCCCCGCACATCGTGCAGGAGAGCGCCACGAACAGCACCATGATCGGGCTGAGCAGGTAGCCGCCGGTGAACTGGAAGACCAGGAAGACCGCGATGCGCAGCCCCACCCGGTCCCGCCCCCATATCGCGGCGACGAAGAGCGCCAGCCAGGCCGCCGCCGTCGGCAGCCCGTACTCGTAGGTGAGCTTCACCAGCGGCCAGGCATTGCCGAAGTCGGCCGTGATCTGCCCCGCCCCGTGACCCGCCACCCAGCCGCCCGCATCGCCGACGATCCGGTAGAAGGAGGCGAGCGGCAGCACCAGCCGGTCGTACCCGCTCGACCCCGGGCTCGCCAGCTCCGCGAGCCGCCCCACCGCCGCCATCTGCCCGCCCCCGACGACCGGCAGCGCCAGCGCCACCAGCCCGGCCCCCGCGACGACCGCCGCCGGCGACCGCCTGAGCTCCCAGCAGAGCGCGACGGCCGCCATGAGAATCCCCGTCACCCCGCTGCAGAGCAGCAGCGCCGCAAGAAAGAGCGCCGCCAGCGGCCATCGCCGGAGCCAGAGCGCCTCGTTGAAGAAGGCGAGCGCCAGGAAGGCCGAGCAGAAGGAGGGCTCGAGGAAGAAGACCCCGTTCGGCCGGTCCCAGGTCCGCCAGGCCTCCGAGCTCGACTGATAGACGTACCCCGGCAGCAGCAGCCGCTGCGGAAAGAGCCCGTCGAGCCCCAGCCCGCTCCCCGGCCCGGCCCGCAGCTGCCACCCGTACTGCGCGAAGACCAGCAGCGCCGGCACCAGCATCAGCGCCGAGAACCCCCGCCAGATCGCCGCCCGCTCCGCGGCCCCCGTCTCCAGCCGCACCGTATAGACGAGATAAAGCGCCAGCAGATACGCAAGGCTCGCGGCCGACACCGCCCCCGCCGCCAGCGCCTGCGCCAGCGCCGCCGAGGCCCCCATCACGGCGAAGAGGACCAGCCGCGTCCGCGAGAAGGTGAGCCGCCGCGTCGCCGCCAGGGCCGCCAGCGCCCCCGCGGTGGCGACGAGCGGCAGGCTGATCGCCATCCCCCCCACCGGCACCGCCAGCCGCTGCAGATAGACGAGCGCGAAGAGCTGGAACACCACCGCCCCGCGCGTCACCTTCGCCCCTTCCGCCGCGCCGCCGCGACCAGCACCTCCTCGAACCGATCCGCCACCCGCCCGACGTCATAGGCCCGCTCGGCATACCGCCGCCCGCGCGCCCCCATCTCCGCCCGCCCGGCCGCATCGCCGAGCAGCGCGCACCCCGCCGCCGCGAACCCCGCCGCATCCCCCGGCTCGACCACCACGCCCGCCGCCTCCGCCCGCACCACCCGCGCCGCGAGGTTCCCCGCCGGCGCGGCGAGCAGCACCGGCCGCCCGGCGCAGAGATAGGACTGCACCTTCGACGGCACCGAGAACTCCCCCGCGTCCGGCTCGATCACCGCCACGGCCACGTCCGCCGCCGCCAGCACCTCGCGCAGCCGCCCGACCGGCTGCAGCGGCAGCAGCCGCAGGTTCTCCGCCCCCGCCGCCGCCAGCCGCTCCATCCCGCTCCCCTGCCCCACCACGACCACCCGCGCCCGCCCGCGCACCGCCGCCGCGAGCCCCAGCAGAAGCGAGGGATCGTGCTTCATCCCGAGCGTCCCGGAATAGACGAAGTTGAACCCCTCCCGGAGCCCGAACTCCCTGGCAAAGCCGTTGTCCCGCGGCCCCGGCCAGATCTCGTCGAGCGCCCCCCAGTTCTCGATCGTCGCGACCGGCGCCCGCGCCCAGCCCTCGGCCAGCGGCCGGAAGTCTTCAGTGATCACCACGACCCCGTCGCTCGCCCCGAACTGCCACCGCTCCATCGCCCGATAGGCCGCCCCCACAACCGCCCCGAGCGGCCCGAGCCGCCGCCCGAGCAGCCGCACCACCGCCAGGCTGTAGAAATCCTGCACCCAGAGCACGAAGGCCGCCCCCGCCGCCCGGCACCCGCGGATCACCCCCGCCTGCGCCGCCGTCGGCGTGTTGCCCGAGATGACGACGTCCGGCCGGAACCCCGCCACCGCCCGCGCCGCTGCCCGCCCATAGGCCACGTCCGCCCACTGCCGCGCCACGATCGCCCCCTTGTCATAGGCCCGCCCGATCGAAATCGGCAGGAAGCGCACCGGATCCGCCGCCCCGCGCGGCGCGAGCGCCCCCTTCGGCCCCGGATCCCCGGCGAAATAGGCGTGCACGACCACATGCCCGCGCGCCGCCAGCGCCCGGCTCAACCCGACTTGGAACGGGTGGCCGGCATAGTCGTGGACCATCACCCTCAAGACTAAATTAATCCTTGTGCGGTCTCAGGAAGCGGCAGGCTCCCGCGCAAGACAGCTTTCCGGACAACACGCTTAACAAACCGCAAATGAACAGCCGCTTCCCCGCGCCGGAGCTCACCCGCCCCTCGTCGCCCTCTCCCGACGGCGACCTCATCGACCTCCGCCGCCTCTTCGCCATCGCCCGCCGGCAGTTCGCGACGTTCGCCGCCTGCACGCTCGTCGGATCCGGGCTCGGCTTCGCCTGGCTGGCCGCCGCGACGCCGCTCTACACCGCGACCGCGACGCTCTTCGTCAATCCGCTGGCCGGCGCCCCGCTGACCGGCGCCCTCGCGCCGGTGGTCGCGGTCGGCCTCATCGAGAGCGAGACCGGCATCCTGCTCTCGGAGAAGATCGCGAGCGACGCCTTCACCGCCATCGACCCGGCCTCGCTCGCCGCCCCGCCCTCGCCGCTCGCCCGGCTGAAGCGACTCCTCCGCCCGGCGCTCGCCAGCCCCGAGGCCCGCCGCCAGGCGGCGCTCGACGACATGCGCGCCCGCTTCGAGGTCGCGCACCCGGACACCGCCTTCCTCCTCCAGCTCTCCTTCACCTCGCCCTCGCCCGAGCATGCCGCGGCGATTCTCGACGCCTTCGTCGCCGCCTACCTCGCCGACCGCGCCGAGCGCCGCCGCGCCACGGCCGAAGCCCAGGTCGCGGCCATCAAAGCCCAGATCGCGGAGCTCGAGGCAGAGCTCGCCGCCGCCGCCCGCACGGCCGACGCGCCCTATTCGGCCGACCCGCGCCGCCTCGGCGAGCAGGCGGACGCGCGCCGCCGCGCCGCCGCCTATTCGGCCGCGATCGGCGAGCTTCTCGCCCGCGGGCAGCAAGCCCGGGCCCTCCCGGCGAGCGGCGACGACCAGGTCCGGGTGGTCAGCCCGCCGCGGGTCCCGGTCTTCGACAGCTCGCCCAACGCCGCCCGCACGCTCCTTCTCTCGACCCTCGCAGGCGCCCTCGCCGGCGTCGCCCTCGGCCTCGTCCGCGAAGGAGCCGAGCGTGGCTTCCGCAGCGCCGGCCAGGTGCGCCGCGAGCTCGGCGTCCCCTGCCTCGCGCTCCTGCCCCGCGGCGAGGACCCGGGCGGCGGCGAGGCGCTCTGCGCCGTCAAGCTCGCGATCGACCAGGCGACCGGCACCTCCCGCCCGCGCCTCGTCGGCTTCGCGCCGGCCGCCGCCGGCGATGGCGCCACCACCGTCGCGCACGCCTTCGCCGGCCTCCTCGCCGCCGGCGGCGCCAGCGCGCTGCTCCTCGACGCCGACCTGAGAACCGCCGGCCTCACCCGCGCCCTCGGCCTCGACGACACCCCCGGCTTCGCCGACATGCTCGACGGCCGCAGCATCGCCCCGCTGCCGACCCCCGCCGGCCTGCCCCTCCTTCCCGCCGGCTCCGACCGGTCGGCCGCGGCCGCGATCGCCCTCGGGGCGGCGGAGGCCGGCGAGGCCCTCGCCCGCGCCGCCGCCCCCTTCGACCTCGTCGTGGTCGACCTGCCGCCCCTCGCCGACTTCGTCGACGCCCGGGCGATGGCGCGGCACCTCGACGCCATCGTCATCGTGGCGCGCTGGCGGCGCACCGAGCGCCGGCGCCTGCGCACCCTCCTCGCGGCCGACCGCGACCTCCGCCGCCGGCTCGTCGGCGTCATCCTCACCTGCGCCGTCCCGACCTCGGTCGATCGCTTCGACGACGACGTCCCGCTGTACGCGCTCGCATGACCCCCGGCCGCGCCGCGCCGCTCGACGCCCGCCGCACCCGCCCGCTCGAGGGCGGCCCGAGCTTCCCGCTCCGCCACCGCCTCTTCCGCGCCGCCTGGACCCTCGCCTGGACCCTCCTCGCCCGCTGGACGCCGCCGCCCTTCCACCCCTGGCGCCGCCTCCTCCTCCGCGCCTTCGGCGCCCGGCTCGCGCCGACCGCCCGCGTCTACGCCAGCGCCCGCATCTGGTATCCGCCGAACCTCGCCATGGGCCCGCACAGCTCGCTCGGGCCGCACGCCACCTGCTACGCCATGGACCGGGTGACGATCGGCGCCTATGCCACCGTCTCCCAGGGCGCCCAGCTCTGCGGCGGCACCCACAACGTCGACGCCCGCCACTTCCAGCTCCTGACGCGGCCGATCGCGATCGGCGACCACGCCTGGATCGCCGCCGACGCCTTCGTCGGCCCCGGCGTCACCGTCGGCGAAGGCGCCGTCCTCGGCGCCCGCGCCGTCGCCTTCCGCGACCTCGCGCCCTGGACGATCCACGTCGGCAACCCCGCCCGGCTGCTGCGCACCCGCGGCCGCGACGAATGATCCCGCGCGCGCTCCTCCTCCTCGCGCTGCTCGCGGCCCCGGCCGCCGCCGAGGACTACCGCCTGCAGCAGGGCGACGTCCTCGAGCTCGTGGTCCTCGCCCCGCCGATGCGCGAGCAGCTCCCGGTCGACCTCGACGGCAAGGTCACCCTGCCCGTCGCCGGCCCGATCGCCGCCGCGGGCCGCACCCTCGCCGAGCTGACCGCCGAGGCCCGCGATCGCCTCGCCGCGGCGACCCTGCCGCCGACCGCCCCCGGCGAGACGCTGCCCACGCGGATCTGGCCCGGCGGCGTCTCCCTCGCCCTCGCCGGCTACCGCCCGGTCTACGTCGGCGGCGAGGTCCGCGCCGCCGGCGCCTTCCCCTTCGTCCCCGGCCTCACCGCCCGCCGCGCCGTCGCCCTCGCCGGCGGCCGCATGCCGGACGCCGCCCTGCGCCGGCTCGAGCTCGAGGGAAGGCTCGCCGAGCTCGAGGCCCAGCGCGCGGCCGCCGCCGACCGCCTCGCCCGCCTGCGCCAGGAGCTCGACCCCGAGACGACGGGAGCGCTGCCGCACCCCGAGCGGGCGATCCTCGACCACCGGCGCGCCCAGGACGAGGCCGCCACGACCCACTTCGCCACCGCCATCCGGCACACCCGCGACCAGATCGCCGAGCTAGCCTCGCAGCTCGCCACCGAGACCGAGGGCATGGTCGCCGACCGGGCCGACTTCGAGCAGATCGAAGACATGCGCGAAGCCGGCACGGCGACGGCGCTCCGGCTCAGCGACGCCCGCCGCGCGCTCCTCTTCTCGACCACCCGCCAGCTCCAGACGGCAACCGAGCTCGCGCGCACCACGCGCGAGCTCGGCTCGCTCCGCTACGAGGAGCTGCGGCGCACCCTCGACCTCCGCCTCGCCGCCCTGACCGACGCCGCCGACCAGGCCCGTCTCCTCGCCGGTCTCGACGCCCGGATCGCCGCCACCCGGCGCCAGCTCGCCTGGCTCGGCGCCCCGGACGCCCCGGCGCCGATCTCGATCACGCGGAGCGACGGCTCGACCCTCGCCCTCGCCGCCGGCGACGACGTGCCCCTCCGCCCCGGCGACCTGGTGACGGTCGACCTCCCCTCCGCGCCGGCGATCGACTGAACCGCCGGTCAGACCGGCACCTCGGCCTGACGATGCCGTTGCCGAGGTCGTCACCGAAGACGGTGAGGACACCGGCCGAGAAGGTGGCGGTGATGGCCATCGGAAGGAGCCCCTCGGTTGATCGGACTCGGCAAAGGCTCGCGCAGCCTTGTCGCCGCGCGCCTCCCGAGCTGTTTCAACCGTCGCCCGCCCGAGCCCCTCAGGCCGCCATCCGCTCCCGGCTCACCTGCTCGGCGATCCACCAGTAGGTCCGCTCGAGCCCCTGCCGGAGCGGCATGGCCGGCTTCCAGCCGAGCTGCTCGCCGATCAGCCGGTTGTCCGAGTTCCGCCCCCGCACCCCCTGCGGCCCCGGCACATGCCGCTTGACCAGCGACTTCCCCGCGATCGCGCAGACGAGATCGACCAGCCCGTCGATCGTCACCATCTCCTCCGAGCCGATGTTCACCGGCCCGGCGAAGTCGGACCGCGCCAGGCGGACCGTCCCCTCCACGCATTCGTCGACGTAGAGGAAGGAGCGCGTCTGGCTGCCGTCGCCCCAGATCTCGATCTCGCCCGGGTCGGCCGCCATCGCCACCTTGCGACAGATGGCCGCCGGCGCCTTCTCCCGCCCGCCGCGCCAGGTCCCCTCCGGCCCGAAGACGTTGTGATAGCGCGCCACCCGGTTCTCCATCCCGTGGTTGCGGTTGAAGGCGAGATAGAGCCGCTCCGAGAAGAGCTTCTCCCAGCCGTACTCGCTGTCCGGCGCCGCCGGATAGGCCGAGTCCTCGCTGCACACCGGATCGTCCGGATCCTCCTGGTTGTAGGCCGGATAGATGCAGGCCGAGGAGGAATAGACCACCCCGCGCACGCCCCGCTCCCGGCAGGCCTCGACCATGTTGAGATTGATCGTCGCCGAATTGTGCATGATGTCCGCGTCATGCGCGCCGGTGAAGACGTAACCCGCCCCGCCCATGTCGGCGGCGAGCTGATAGACCTCGTCGAAGCGGCAATCGACCACCGCCCGGCAGAAGCCCCGGTCGCGCAGGTCGCCGAGCACGAAGTCGTCCGCCTCGCTCTCGGCGAACTCCGGACGCTTCAGGTCCACCCCGCGCACCCAGAGCCCGTCGCGGCGCAGCCGCTTGACCAGATGGCTGCCGATGAAGCCGCCCGCTCCGCAGACCAGCGCCCGTCGCGTCATTCCTTCCTCCTCGCCGCCGCCTCGAGGCGCGCCAGCGCACCGAGAAAAACCGCCGTATCCGCCGCGCGCGCCGCCGCCGGGCAACGCGCGCTCATCCGCCGCCACTCGGGCTCGGAGCCCATGCGCTCCATCGCCGCGATCCATCCCTCGCCGTTCTCCGGATCGACGACGAAGCCGTTGACGAAATCCTCGACCAGCACCGTCGCCCCGCAGGCCGGCGACAGGATCACCGGCACCCCGCAGGCCAGCGCCTCCGTCACCACGATGCCGAACTGCTCCTCCACGCTCGGCAGCAGCAGCGCCAGCGCGCCGCCGAGCACCGCCGGCATCTCCGCCGCGCTGCGATAGCCCTCGAGGCTCACGTGGCGCGAGAGGAGCTCCGAGGCCGCGATCCGCGCCGCCACCTGCCCCTCGAGCCCGCCGTATCCCACCAGCCGCAGCCGCCGCGGCGCCGCGGCCCGCCGCAGGTAGCCCTCGTAGAGATCGAGGAGCCGCATGTGGTTCTTCTTCGGTACGAAGCGCGCCACCGCGAGGAAGTAGCGCTCGCCGAAGGCCGCCGCCGCGAAGGCCTCCCGCGCCCCCGCCGCCACCCGGCCGGTGTCGATCGCGCAGGCATAGAGCTCGACCCGCCGCCGGCCGAGGAAGCGCGCATAGTCCGCCGCCCGCGGCGTCGCGGCGAGGATCCCCTGATACGGCAACAGAAAGAGCGCCTTCAGCGCCTCCCGCGCCACCCGCCGCCCGTAGTCGTCGAACTTCGAGTCGTTCATCGACAGGACCAGCGTGCCGCGCGCCCGCAGCAGCACCGCCAGCCCCAGCAGCACCGGATCCTGATAGCCGTAGACGAGCGCCACATCGGGCCGGAAGCGCAGCGCCGCGCCCCAGAAGCGCAGCGCCGCCCGCGCCCAGCCGACGCCTGTGTCGCGCGCCGGCCCGACCTCGCGCATCTCGAACCGCGCCGGCACCGGGAGATCCCAGATATAATCCCTGTCCCTCGGCCAGACGAGGCCGAGCACCCGCCGCCCCGACCCGGCCAGGCCGCTGCAGCGGTCATGATCGGGGACCCCGAGCGCCCGGCAGGCGTAGAGGACGCGCTGCGGCGCCTCGGCGGCGAACTCGATCGACAGGGCACTCATCGGCAGGACCGCATCTCGGGACCCGCCATCCATGCGCCGGCGGAAGTTGACGGAACCCTAACGCAGCACCCGCGCCGTCAGCCCCGCCCGCCGCAGCGCCAGCGCGAAGCCCGCCGCCAGCGCCGCCTCGGTCGCCACCGCCGCCCAGGCCGCCCCCACCGCCCCGCCGCCGGCGATGGCGAGCGCCGCGAGCGGCAGCCCGAGGAGCGCGACGACGATCTGGCTCGCCGCATAGGCCCCGCCCCGCCCCTCCGCCAGCAGCGTGTTCGCCCCGAGGATCGCGGTCAGCCCGGTCAGGAACGGCAGCAGGCAGAGCACGCGCAGCGCCGCCACCGCCTGCGGCAGCTCCCCGCCCCCCAGCGCCGCGACGAGCGGCCCCGCCGCCGCGAAGACCAGCGCCCCGCCGCCCGCCGCGGCGACCAGCACGAGAAGGCTCGCCGGCCCGCGGAACCCGCTCTCCCGCCCGCCGCCTTCGACGATGGCGAGAAAGAGCGCCTGGGTGACCGGCGCGACGAGCCCCACCATCAGCACCCGCACCCGGTCGGCCAGCGCATAGCCGGCCACCTCCGCCGGCGCCGCCAGCGCCGCGAGGATCAGTACCGTCAGCTCGCGCCCCCCGCCCGCCGCCAGGATCGCCCCGAACTGCCCGATGTCCTCGCGCAGGATCCGCACCGGCCCCCGCGCCCCGAAGCGCCCCGGCCGGCACCCGACCAGCGCGAAGCACCCCGCCATCGTCACCGCCTGCGCCACCGCCGAAGCCGCCAGCAGCCAGGCCAGATCGCCCGCCGCGCCGGCCACGACCACCGCCAGCCACCCCAGCCGGCTCGCCGCCGACAGCAGCGCGAACGCCCCGAGCCGCCCGAGGCTGTAGACGAGCCAGCGCGGCGTCAGCGCCAGCGCCGCGGCATGGGCGAGCGCCAGCACCCCGTCCGCCCCGGTCCCCGCCACGGCGAGGAAGGCAACGGAGGCCGGCAGCATCAGCCCCGCCTTCAGCAGCAGCGAGTCGCCGAGCAGCCCCCCGAGCCGCCCCTCGGCCAGCGCCGCCCGCGCCCGGATCGGCCCGGTGACGTTGAACGAGAAGTCGGCGAAGACGACGAAGAACCCGATGCAGGCCATCAGCACCGCGTAGCGCGAGAAGCCCTCGACCCCGAGCCCGCCCAGGATGAACGGCACCGCCGCCAGCGGCACGAGAAAGTTCACCGCCTGGATCGCCGCGATCCAGGCCGCGCTCCGCGCCACCCCGAGGAGCCGCGGCGAGATCACCCGGCTCCGCCCCGCGCCAGCGCCAGATACCCGCGATAGACCGCCGGCACATGCAGCAGCCGGAAGACCGCCCGCCCCGCCGCCCCCGGCGGCCGCCCGATCCCCTGCCCCCCGATCGCCGCGAGCCACCCCGCACCGACCGCCGGCCGCTCAACGGGCCCTCCCGCGAGCGCCGCCTCGTAGATGCCGAGCGCCCGCCGGCTGACCGCCTCGACCCCGAACCGCCCGCTCACCCAGTCCGCCCCGCCCAGCCGCACCCGCTCGCGCAGCCCCGCATCCGCCATCAGCGCCGTCATCGCCTCGGGCACCGCGTCCGGGCGCAGCGCCACCAGCCCGCCGACCCCGTGCCCGACCACCTCGAGCTGGCTGTTGTCCTTCAGCGGCGTGCTCAGCGTCACCACCGGCACCCCGCAGAGCATCGCCTCGCAGAGCACCATCCCGAAGCTCTCGCCGATCCGCGACAGATGCAGGAACCCGTCCATCGCCGTCAGCAGCTCCGATAGCCGCCGGTCGCACCCGGTCACCGGCAGCGACACGACCCGCTCCCGCACCCCCGCCGGCAGCCGCCCCACGCCCTCCGCGATCTCCCCCGGCGCCCCGACCAGCAGCAGCCCCGCATCGAACCCCCGCCCCACCACCGCGGCAAAGGCCCCGAGCACCGCCGGCGACCATTTCGCCGCATGCGGCTGCCCGACCCGCCCGAAGAGGAACCGTCCCGGCGGCACCCCGAGCCGCGCCCTGACTTCCGCCCGCTCCGCCTCCGGCACCCGCGCGATCGCCGCGCCGTCGACCGGATTGGGCAGCACCGCCATCGCCTTCCCGCGCGCCGCGGCCCCGCCCCAGGCGCTCCACTTCCAGGCGCACCACCGGCTCAACAGGCAATGGACGTCGATCAGCGCCCCGCCCTCCCCGGCATCGAACCGCGCGAAGACGTTGGTCTCGACCACCCGCGCCGCCGGCCGCTTCAGCACCCGCAGCAGCGCCGTCTCCCGCGCGTTGGCATAGCCTGACCGATGGATGTGCACGACGTCCGCCCCCCACCCGGCCGCCGCCACCTCCTCCCCGGGCCCGAACACGCCGACCCCCGCCGCCCGGTACGCCGCCTCCCGCCGCCCCCGCTCGGCATGGGCGAGAACCGCGACCTCCACCCCGAGCGCCTTCAGCCCGAGCGACAGGTTCTGCGCCGCCCGCTCGGTCCCGCCCACTCCCATGCCGGCCACGACGGTCAGAATGCGCAAGCGCCCGTCCCTCCTTCGCCGCCGATCAGAGGCGAGGAACGGTTAAGAAAGTGCAGACGGTCGCCCGCAGCCGCCCTCGTTCATCTCGGCGCACGGCCAGAGCCGCCGCCGAGAGCGTGGGGCGTAGCGGCGGCTCACGACGGCGCCGCCGCCCGCATGAGGCGTGGAATTGCCCCTCGCGACCGCATTTCGCGAGGTCGGCCGCCGAGCCGACCGACCTCCGTTGCCAGCCAGCCCGTGGTCAGGCCTCGGCCATCTTCGCGCCGAAGTAGTCGTTGGTGACCTTGACCACCACCGGCGACAGCATCACCAGCGAAATGAGGTTCGGGAAGGCCATGAAGGCGTTCAGCGTGTCGGCGACCAGCCACACGAAGTCGAGCTGGGTGATGGCGCCGATCATCACGAACAGCGTCCAGAGCAGGCGGTAGGGCTTCTCGACCGCGGTGCCCGCCAGATACTCCCAGCATTTCTCACCGTAGTAGGCCCAGCCGAGGATGGTGGTGTAGGCGAAGACCGCCAGCGCCGCCGCCAGAAAGTAGGCGCCGAAACCCGGCAGCGCCGTCTCGAAGGCGCTCGAGGAGAGCGCCGCGCCCGACACGCCGCTCGACCAGACGCCGCTCACCATGATGACGAGGCCGGTCATCGTGCAGACGATGATCGTGTCGATGAAGGTGCCCATCATGCCGATCAGGCCCGACTGCGCCGCGTTCTTCGACTGGCCGGCCGCCTGGGCGATGCCGGCGGTGCCGAGCCCGGCCTCGTTGGAGAAGATGCCGCGGGCCACGCCGTAGCGCATGGCGAGCATGATCGTCGCGCCGGCGAAGCCGCCGGTCGCCGCGACGGGGCTGAAGGCGTGGTGGAAGACCAGGCCGAGCGCCGCCGGGATCTGGCCGAGGTTCAGGAGCAGCACCAGGAGCGCCACGACGATGTAGGCAATGCACATGAAGGGCACGAGCTTCTCGGCCACCGCGCCGATCCGCTTGATGCCGCCGAGCAGCACGAAGCCGGTGAGCAGGGTGAGGACGACGCCGGTCAGCCAGGTCGGCACGCCGAAGCCCGCCTCGACCACGGCGGCGATCGAGTTCGACTGCACCATGTTGCCGATGCCGAAGCCCGCGAGCCCGCCGAAGAGCGCGAAGGCCGCGCCGAGCCAGCGCCAGTGCTTCCCGAGCCCGTTCTTGATCGCGTACATCGGCCCTCCGACGTGCTCGCCCCGGTCGTCGACCTCGCGGTAGTGCACCGCGAGCAGCACCTCGGAATACTTGGTCGCCATGCCGACGAGCGCGGTCATCCACATCCAGAAGAGCGCGCCGGGGCCGCCGAGCGCGATCGCCGTGGCGACGCCGGCGATGTTGCCGGTGCCGACGGTGGCGGCGAGCGCGGTCATCAGCGCGGCGTAGGGGCTGATCTCGCCCTCGGCGTCCGCGTCCGGCTTGCGGCCCTTCCAGACCATCCGGAAGCCGGTGGGGATGCGCAGGATCGGCATGAGCTTGAGCCGGAGCTGCAGGAAGAAGCCGGTGCCGAGGATCAGCACCAGCATCGGCGGCCCCCAGACGAAGCCGTTGATCGCCGAGAAGAACCCGGTGAGCGTTTCCATCCTTCGTTCCCTTCTTGGTTGTGATAATTTTTGGTTGTAGTGGGCTGGCGCAGCACGCGCGCCAAAAAAGCAAGGGCCGGCGCAGAGCGCCGGCCCCCGGGGTGAGACGAACTCAGGCCGCCGCGGCGACCGGAAGCCGGACCTCCGTCCGGCGCGGCGCCAGTTCGCCGGCGACTCGCTCGGCGACGAGGCGCGCCGTGGCGGCCGACAGGGTCCAGCCGAGGTGGCCGTGGCCGGTGTTGTAGAAGACGCCCGGCCGCTTGCCGCGGCCGACCCGCGGCAGCATCGACGGCGTCATCGGCCGCAGCCCCGCCCAAGGCGTCGCATGCTCGGTCGAGACGCCGGGGAAATGCTTCTCGCACCATTCGACCAGCGGCCGGATGCGGTCGGCGCGGATGTCGCGGTTGGCGCCGTTGAACTCGGCGGTGCCGGCGATGCGGAAGCGGTCCTTGCCGAAGCGGCTGGCGACGATCTTCGCCCGGTCGTCGAGCAGGCTGATCCAGGGCGCCGCCGCCTGGCTCGCAGCATCGGCGAGCTGCACGGTGATCGAATAGCCCTTGACCGGATAGATGTTCACCCGGTCGCCCAGCATCGCCGCGAAGGCGCGGCTGCGGATGCCGGCCGAGACGACGACGCCGTCGAACCGCTCCTCGCGGCCGCCGCTGACGATGCGCACCCCGTCCCGCGCCTCGAGGCCGTCGACCTCGGTGCCGAAGCGGAGGCTCGCGCCGCGGCGGGCACAGGCGGCAGCGAGGCCGGTGGTGAACTTGTGGATGTCGCCCGAGCTGTCGGAGGGCGTAAGGAAGCCGCCGACGAAGTCGCCGCAGAGCGCCGGCTCGACCTCGCGCATCTCGCCCGGGCTGAGCTCCCGCCGCTCGAGGCCGCCCGCGGCCAGCAGGCCGTTCACCATGCGGGCATGCGCCAGATCCTTGCCGTTCGAGTAGAAGTGCAGGATGCCGCGCCGCTCGAGGTCGAAGTCGATGCCCTCGCGCGCGGCCATCTCGAAGAGGACGGCGCGGGCGGCGATGGCGAGGCGCACCGTCTCGACGGTGTTGGCCCGGTAGCGCGGGATGTTCGAGAGGAACTCGGCCATCCAGCGCATCTTGTGCAGCGTCGGCGCCGGGTTGACGAGCAGCGGCGCATCGGCCGACAGCATCCACTTCAGCCCCTTGAGCACCGTCCCCCACTGGGTCCAGGTCTCGGCGTTCGAGGCGGAGAGCTGGCCGCCGTTGGCGAAGCTCGTCTCCATCGCGGCATAGCGATGGCGGTCGAAGACGGTCACCTCGAACCCGCGGTCGAGGAGCTCGTAGGCAGTCGTCAGGCCGGTCACGCCGGCGCCGATTACGGCAATCTGGGTCATGGTCACACTCCGAAGCCATGGCGGCTCAAGCGAGCCGCATGCCCCCTCCGTGACTGGGACCTGAGAGTTTCGCCCCCGTCGTCGGGGTGGGGGCTTGCTCCTTCGGTGGGCCTTTCGGGCCGCTTTCCGGAGTGTGGAGGCCTTGCCGGTCCTTGGACCTGAGAGTTTCCGGGGCGGTTGCTCCTTCGGCGACGGGTCACCCCGCCTTCTCCCGGCAGTGCCTTGGTCAGGCGCACTTACCTGAACCGCGAGATTCGCGCAAGCATATCCGTACCCGGCACATCCGGTAATCGGCCGGGGGGCCTCAGGTGCCCGGCGGCGCCTACGTCCGCGCGTAGAGCCAGAGCGTCACCGGCGCCAGCGCCGCGGTCAGCGCCGCCGGAAAGACCAGCGCCAGCCCCACCTGCCCGACCGTGGCGCCCCCGCCCATCAGCCCCCGGATCGCCGTCGTCATCCAGCTGACCGGATTCGCCTCGACGAAGGCCCGCAGCCACCCCGGCATCGTCGCCGGATCGACCATGATGTTCGAGGCGAAGACCAGCGGAAAGAGCAGTGTGAACCCGAGCGTCATCACCGTCGTCGGCGTGCGGATCAGCAGCCCGAGCACGATGAAGATCCACCCCATCCCGAACCCCACCGCCAGGAGCAGCAGGAACCCCGCCACCACGCCCGCGACGCCCGCCTCCGGCCGATACCCGAGTCCCAGCCCGATCCCGAGGATGATGAGCCCCGCGATCAGATGCCGCAGCACGTCCCCCACCATCAGCCCGGCGAAGGGCGCGAGCGGCCAGATCGGCAGCGTCCGGAACCGGTCGAAGAGCCCCTTCCCCAGGTCCGTCGACAGCCCCATCCCGGAATAGACCGCATTGAAGCAGACCGTCTGCACCAGGATCCCCGGCAGGAAGAACTGCAGATACTCCCGCGGCGACCCGGCCAGCGCCCC
>ENA-UOUJ01001172-UOUJ01001172.1-activated-sludge-metagenome-genome-assembly--contig:-NODE-1172-length-14489-cov-4.768256_pt1 | contig 14489 bp, 17 predicted proteins | sample MGYA00249839_ERZ747224 | MGnify/ENA primary metagenome ERZ747224 (study PRJEB28782, sample SAMN03220277) | activated sludge metagenome | biome: wastewater; feature: sewage sludge; material...
TCGGCGTTTTCGGTGTGGCCGCAGGCCACACAGGCAAAGACGCTTTGCGTCTTGCAATTGTCCGGGCAGGCCCCCCTGTCCGACCCGAAATCCGGCCAGCCTCGAAACCGGCCCGCCAGAACGGCGCACAGCGCGAGATGACGGAAGTGGAAGACCTTGCACGGTGACGACATGGCCGGCGCTCGAGCAAGCTCGAGGCGGCCCCCGCCGCCGGCCGTGGCGCCAGCGTGGGGGCGGCGAATTTGCGTTTCGGTCAAAAGATCTACGCCATTTCCGCTGCGCCGCTCCGCCGAAAGCTGCAAGGATGCTGCCGAATGAATCGGGAGCCCGGGATGCCGCGCCAGGAGCAGCGCCAACAGATCGAGCAGTTCAGCCGTGAGTTCGCTGGCGGCCGGGTCAAGGATGCGATGCGCGATGCGAGCGCCGCCTCCAGCGACCTGTGGAAGGTGCCGGTGGCGAACCTGCACGTCATGCCGGGGTTCAACGTCCGCCTTCAGGACGAAGAGCTCGAACATCACATCCAGCGGCTGGCCGACTCGATGCTGGCCAACGGGTTCCTGCAGCAGTTCCCGCTCGCCGGCATCGTGGCGGTCGAGGACGGCTCCGAGCGCATCTACGTGGCGGACGGCTTCAGCCGCCTGAGCGCGGTGAAGCTGGCCAACACCGCCGGCGCGGGCATCGCGGTGGTGCCCGTCATCGTTGCCTCCAGGAGCGCGAACATGGCCGATCTGCTGGTGCAGATGGGCCGCTCGTCAACCGGCAAACCGCTGAAGCCCTACGAATTGGGGGTGGTCTGCAAGCGCTTGGCGGGGCTCGGGTTGGGCGCGCCAGCCATCGCAAAACGGCTGAACGTCACGCGCCAGTACGCCGACGATCTTCTGCTGCTGCACCAGGCGCCCGAGCGTATTCGGGAGATGGTGGTCGAGGGCAGCATCGCTGCGGGTACCGCGGTCCGCACGCTGCGTCGCCACGGAGACGGTGCGCTTGCCGTGCTCGAAGCGGCCGTGGAGCGCGCCAGGCGGGCCGGGGCGGCGCGCGCGGCTCAGCGCCACTTCGCCTCTACCATGCAGGCGAAGGCAGTGCGCAAGCAGGCGCCCGTCATGTACGACGTGCTTCAGAAGATCCTGGCCGATCCCGGCTTTCGCCACCTCGAAGGACGGGTGCAGGCTGCCCTGCGGCGCACGCTGATCAACATAGCGGCAGCATCGGACGAAACCGAGCAACTGGCGCATGAGTCGAAAGCGCAGCCCGACGGGAAGGCACCGGGAGGGCAGCGTCTTGCCGCAGCCTGAATGCCCGGCGAACGTGAACCGCAGCCGGTCGTCGCCGCCGGTGCTGAAGGCCGGTTGGCTTCGGAGGCCGGACGCGGCACAGCCCGGTTACCCACACAACGGCGTGATCGCCGTTGCCTCCGTGCGTGTCGACATCGGATTCGGGCAGCTACTCGTCGCCGAAGCAAACGGCTCGACCACGCTGGGCGCGATCGCGGAAAGTGGCGCGCTGCTGGCCCTGCTGCTGAAGGTCCACGGAAAGCATATCCGGCCCCTCGGGGTGAGGTTTGCCGACACCGCATTCCTGCTGCGGGCCGGCAACGGCATCTTCCATTGGCTGGACCTGCGCCTCGAACAGAGGGAGATCGAATTCACCCAACTGGTCGTGCCCGGAATGCACATTGGGCGCGGCACCGCGGAGGCTTTCGAGGTCTGGGCTGGCCCGGCCGGTGCGCACATCCTCAGGCTGATGGGATCGTTCCTCGATACCTGAACGTCGCCACATCGCAAGGCAGCGGCCCCTGCGCGGCGCGTCCGTGCTCTTCGTCCGTGCCCTTGGCAGCGCTGGCGCTTGCCTCTGGTTGTTGGGCGTGACTCGAAGCGGAGACCGCCGAAAGAGAAATCCACCTCGAAGGCCGAAGCCCCGAGGTGGCAAAGGTGCAGCGAGAGGGCGAAAGCAATCGAAGGTCTCGCGGACGACCTCGCGGGCCACGACTCGGAAGTCACCCGGCCCGCAGGTGTTCTTCGTCGTCGCTGGCGGCGCCGCGATCAGACGAAGCGGGCGCAGCCACCGTTGTGAGTCGCATCCGTCTGGCGAGGCGTGGCGCCGGGGATCGCTTCGGTCCCGGTCGCATTGGCGGCCGCATCGTCGTGGTCGACGAGGTTGGTGCGCGGCGCCGGGGCGGGTGCTGACCGTGGCGCCTCGGTACGGTCCTTTTCGGGCACGTGTCTGGCCGGCGTTGGCCCAGTCGGCTCGAAGCTGGCATCGACCTCTGCGAGATCGACATCACCGTCCTGGCGGCTGACGTGATCCGTCCGGGCTGCATAAAGCGGGGGTGCCGGAGCGATGACCTGTGGGGCGGGTAACCCCGCCGGGACCGATTGAGCTGCATCGACCGGCAGGAGCCAGTCGATGAGCCGTCGAAGGCCCATGCGCCATGCGCGCTTTCGATCGGCTCGCAGGGCGTCTTCGTGCACGCACAACGAGGCCTTGATGAACAGGGCTTCTCGCCCGGTGGCGAGGCCGGGCTGCGAGCGAAACAATTCCACGAGCGCCCTGGCCTGGTGAGCGTGGTTCGCCCTTTCGTACACGTTATCCCAGGCCAACTCCTCGGCCGTCGGTGCCGTTGATCGTGCCACGACAACGGGAACAGACCGTGGGTTGCCAGCCTGGCCCTGGGCCTGATACTTCTTTCTGTACATAGGGTCCTCCCCATGGCAAATGCGAGGACGCCATGCCCCCGTGGGTCCTGGCTGTCCCCGCGGAGTCGAGAAACGAATGAACGCGCAACCGCAGCTACGCAGTCTCGCGGGTGGTCGGGATCGTCTGATCCTGAAGCACGCGATCGCGATCTTGTTGGATCCCGATCGCGCAACGCTTCTGGAACGCCGGCTCAACCGCGCCGCAAACGACGCTTTTGTCGTAGTCGTTCACGAACGAGCCGGCCGTCCAGTTCCGCTTCCACCAGACGCAGGAAGCGCCTGATATCGAAAGTGATCGCTGGATCGGCGGCCCGATATCGCTGCAGGTTTTCGAGGAGAGACTCCCTCCTGTCCCGCAGCTCTGCGTCGGTCGCTTCGTTCAGGAAGCGGTTCAACGCCCTGCGCAGGTCGTGATCCATGGCAACTGAGCCGTGGACTTTTCGACCTGCTGCTGCCTCGCCTGGCGTTCCAGGCGAAACAACTGCTCGCGAACCTGTCGGAGTTCTTTTCGCGACCGATCCTCCGCGGGCTTGGCAGCGCGCCGGAGCGCTGCCGCCATCCGTCCTGCCGCTTGCAGGAGTTCGGGCTCGGAAGCGCCCGAAACCCATTTCGAGAACGCGTCGGAGTTCATGCAGCCCTCCGTGAAGCGGAGGTTGCGGAACGAGCCGTCGTCGTCTCGGGCGCACGAAGCAGCGCCGGAATGGGTCGTGTAACGGTGGCGGGCTTGTGAGCGCGCCCAACGCCGCCGAGAAGGCGGCACGAAACAACGGCTGGATCCTTCATCACGTTCTCCATCAGGAATGACGGGGAACGAGCGAAGCCCCGATGGGGAATCGTTCCCCATCCGGGTTGAAGGGCAGCACAAGTGTGTTGCCCCGAAGGTGGGCGAGACCCCGAAAGGAGTCTCGCCCCAGCGCGCGGATCGTTGCGGACCCACGCTTCCGAAGCGGCCGCGTGCGCGGTGCTTCAGGGTCTGCCTGCGTAGACCAGAATCGCCGAACCTTGCGGTTCGACAAGTGCGGACGTATCGCTTGCACAATGCCGTACGCGGGAGTCGCTCGAAGGCGACGGCGGGTTACGACCGCAACGTCCAGACGCGAGCGCCCGGAACCGAGAAGTCGCCGAAAGACGGCTTCAAGGGCAATGCCGGCACGATGCCAGCGGGAACGCAGGGGGCAGTGTGCCACCTGCGTGCGGCCACGGACAGCAGAAAGTAGCTTTGTTTCGGAGGCCCAAGCGAAGAAAAACCACGGGATGAACTTCGCAAAGCGGCGTCTCGGTATCGGCTCGGAACGGCATTCGCATTCACTGCGGGATGCGGTGCGCGTTCAAATGAGTCCCGCCTCCGCGAACGAGTAGGCCGACGACCCATCCGGCGCGAAGATGAAGTGGTCCAGCACGTTGACATCGACGTGCCTGAGCGCTCCACGAATCGAGTCCGTAAGCAGGCGATCGGCATTGCTGGGCTCCATGGTTCCTGTGGGATGTTGATGCGCAAGCAATACGGCTGCTGCGTTCAGCAGCAGGGCCCGCTTGACGATCTCCCGCGGATAGACGGCCGTTTGCGTCAGCGTCCCCAGGAACAACTCCTCGACCGAAACGACTCGGTGCGCGGCGTCCAGGAATGCGACAAAGAACGTTTCACGCTCAGCGCCGACACAGTGGATGCGCAGGTACTGGCGCGCGTCCCGCGGCGTGGAGATGACCTTGCGACCGCGCAACTGGTCAGCGGCAATCCGAGTGAGCAACTCGTGTGCCGCAGCGATCGCCAGTCGCAGTCGTGCCTGGCGTTCGTCTGCTGTGTCATCGAGGTACTCCTGCACGGTGGCATCAGAGCACTGCAATGGGCCCGGCTGAAAGTTCTCGCCGAGGACGATGGCCTCCAACTCGGCGCGATCCAGTGTCCTAAGGTCCATATTTGGCCTCGCTTCGAATGCGGAACGCCGAATCCCCGCGGGAACTGGCGCTCCCGATTGGGGAAATCCGGCGGCACTTCCTCGAGAGGACGAGACGCCAACGTTGAACAGACGCCTCGGCCTACCAGGCGAGGCTCGATCGCATGAACGCGATGGCGGGTAACGACCGCAACGCCACGGCGAAATCACACACCGTGGACCTCGGCGCCGCGCTTGGCACCGAGGGCAGGTCGGCTCGACAGCCGACGAGAAGCGCACCTACTCTGCCTCGGTGCGCTCTGTCGCTCAAGGGCAAAGCTGGTTGAATCTTGCCGATCCGTGCAGTTGATGCGCCGGGATCGGTCGATACGCTGGGGGCAAGGAGATCGACCATGCAGACCAAACACCCTTGCGAGCCCAACAGCCAATTCCTTCGCGGCGGGCCGAGCCCGTGGGTTCGGGAGCCGCCGGCGGACGAGGTAGGCAGTTCCCGGCGCAGGCGAGGGCACGCGTTGCGGAGCTGCGAGAGTACGGGACGGCTGCACACGCTGCGCCAACGTCGCATCGAACAGATCGCCCCGAGCGAGGCCGGCGCCTGGCTCCTGGCGCAGGGGCGGCCGACTGGCGCTCTGCGTGGCCACCGTTTCGCGGTCGGCGTTCGTGGGGCGCGTGGGCTACTCGAAAGCGTAGCGACCTTCTGCCAGCCGCCTTCAGCGTTCCACGACGGCGTCACCATTGCGCTTGTGGCGATCGGCGCGCGCCACCGCAGGAACTGGTGCATTCTCCTGAGTGCCGTCGACAGTTTCGCTTCGTGGCATGGCTATCGTCGCGTGGTTACCGATGCGGTGGGGCAAGATGCCGAGCACCATCTGGTGCGCGCCGGTTGGGTGCGAATCAGCGGCGGTCGCGTCTGGTGTCGGACGCCGAGAGCCAGCGCGCATGAGGACCGACTGCGTCGGCTGAAGCGTGAATCCGTCTGAAGGTTCACCGAGAGGAGGGCGGCGACGGCGAACGGTTCTTCATCGTCCGGGCAGTCGTGCTGCGTATGACGGCTGCCCGCCGGCGTTCGATGCTCGGCCGAACGACGGACCTTGCGTCCTGTTCGCCGCGCCTGTATTGCTCGTAGTCCGGCAGCCAGCGAGGAGTTCGGAGCACTGCCCCGAGGAGAACGGGGCATTGCAGACGCCGGTGGCCATCGTGTACGAGCCGAAAGGCGGGGACAGCACGCCGCCCAACGCCGCCACCGGGCCGGCGACCACTCGAAGCAGATCAGCCGGGCGCCGCCGACGCCTACGGCTGGGCGCGCGCGCTGCCACCTTCGATCTCGGCTTGCGCCATGTCGGCGAGCGTCACGCCCCCACGCCCAAACCAGGCAGCGAGGATGACGTATCGCCAGATTGGGGGAGTTCCCAGTGCATTGAGAACAGGCAGGAACTGAGTTTTGCAGAGCCTGCATTGCTTGCATCCTGCGAAGAAACGGCGCACAGTAGCGACATGCACTTCGACCCCACCCAGATCCCCGCGACACTGCGGGAGAAGATTGCTGCGTTGCACCAGGACTCGGAGCACGGCGCGCTGGCGAGTTCTGTGCGGCGCCTTCGCGAACTTGCGAGCAGCCAAGAGCCCAGCCAGCAGGAAGTCTCCGAAGCCATGGAGCTCACGGCAGAGGCGCTGGAAGCTGTGGAGGACTCCCAGGAGAGTATTCTGAACCTGCTTGACAGGCTGCTGGGGGCGGCTTCTGCAGCGCCAACCTCCACCGACCGCGAGGCTTCAGGCAACCGGGCGCAAGCACAGCTTCAGGCCTTTCGGCAGGCTTTTGACGAAGGCCGTTTTCCGGTTTCCGACGCACCTGCCCGCAGTGAAGATGTCGCGCGCCGGTGGGTGGACGACGGGCTGCTCGTTTCCGCCGACGAACTGGGCAGGGCCTGGCATCGCAAACGCCAGTCGCTCGAGCAGGCGTGCGACAGAGGCGAACTCTTTCGCATCCGGGTCGGTGGGCGCTGGTACTACCCGGCGGTCTTCAGGGTCCTGATGGCTGACGACGTGGGGCGTGTGTCTCGCGCGATGGCGGGCGTGGACCCGGTATCCCAGTTCATCTTCTGGTCCCGCACGCATGGCGCCTTGGGCGGGCGCACCATTGCGCAGGCGCTTGACGCCGGTGAGGGCACGCGCGCGGTGGCTCTCGCCGCAGCTTTGGGGGAAGAGGCAGGGCGACCGGTCGATGCGAGCGCCTGAAGTTGGCAGTTTCGAGCAGCGCATCCGCGACGGTGCGATCTGGGTGCGCACCGACACGCTTTTCCGACTGAGCACCTCACCGGACACCGAACCGTACTGGTCCAAGCGTGCCACCTATCGCTTCGATGACCCGCTGTCGCATTTCGGCGTCCTGTACTGCGCCCAGGACCTCCCCACCGCGTTCGCCGAGTCGGTCCTGCACAACGCGCGCTTCGTCAATGGCGCGTACGAAGTGTCGGCTGATGCACTCGGGCGACGCATACTGGTCACGTACCGTCGAAGTAGGTTTGCCGGCCCCCCGACGCACGGGCAGCACGTCCAGGAAGTGCTGCTCGCTGACCTGACCGGCGAGAAGCTCAAGCCGCTAGGATTGAATAACGACGTTTCGGCAGGCGACGACTACACCGGCTGCCAAACATGGGCGGGCGCCATCCACGACAGCGAGCCGTTGAAGGAGTTGGACGGCATCCGGTATCTCAGCCGCCAGCATCCGATTGGGTACTGCTACGCGATTTTTGAGCGCAGTGACCTCGCGCGCGAGGACCACTGCGCCTTGAATCAGTCCGAAATTGACGATTTGTGCGCCATCTTCAATGTGGCGCGAGCCGCGCCCAGCTAGCCCAAGTTCACCGCACCACCCTTCCAGGGCAGGTCAGAGTCCGCGCGATCGAAGTGCCCGTAGGCTGCTGTCACCTGGGTCGGCGCAGGTCCAGCATCTCGATGATGCCACGCGGGCGCAGATCGAACTCCCTTGCGCCCCCGCCACGTGAGCGCCGCTCCGCCGTACCTGTCGACAATGATTTCGCCGCTCTGACGGGACTGTGTAAGCTCTACACCGATGCTGCCTACGGCGGTCAGTGCGCGCAGACCATCGAAGCGGCGCATCCGGGCCTGAGCGTCGAAGTCGTTCGCCCCCCCGGCAACCGCAGCACCGGCACCTGGCAAGACGCGCAGCAGCCGCTGTGGCCCCTGGCCGTACCGAGCGGCTTCGTCGTTCAGGCCAAGCGCTGGGTCGTCGAACGCACCCACGCCTGGAACGAGCGGGCTCGTCGCCTCATCGCCCATCACGACCGTTCCTCCTGGGCGCCGATTGCCTGGGTCTGGCTCGTCGAAGCGCGTATGCTTGCAACCAGGCTGACAAGCTAAACATTTCGGCTACACCCTCTGAGACCGGCGTCGACCTTCGGCACGCCGACCACGAGGCGTCCGCAGTACGCGCTCGCGCGGGAAAAGCGTCTGCCCAGGTAGCGAAAAGGCCATGCTGAGAGGTCGCCCGCGACACCGGGGTGGCGCAGTTCAATCCGACGAGACTCGCGTGCGTCCACCGCGTCTAGTCGGCCGGTGAGGAACGAGCAGGCTGCACCCGCTGCACCGTCCCGAGGAAAAGTGGCAGCCCGTCATGCAACGCGCTCACGTTGACGTCCTCAAGGAGCACCATGGCCATGCGTGCGGTGCAAAGTCGCGAAACTTGGTCGAACGGGACCCAGCGGAATGCGTCCACCTCGGGGAATCGGCCCCCGTTGCGACCAGTGAACACCGTTGAACATCGGCAGAGGGCCGGTTCAACCGCCGCTGCGGGCAGCTTTACCGCGAACAAGTGTAAATCCTTCCGCGGGCGATAGGCAAAGCGCCCAAGCTCCGATAGCGGAGCGTGCTCGAAATTCAGCCCACTTTCCTCGCGCGTCTCACGCACCGCCGCGTCGAGCGGCGACTCACCGTCGTCTGCGCAGCCCTTCGGAATGTCCCATTGCGGCGCATGAGTGGCATGCGCGAGAAGGATTTCCCCGGTTTCGCTCAGGATGACGAGGCCGCAGGAAAGGACGATGCTCATTGGTTGGATGTGCAAGACAGCGGGTGGCACACGCCAGATCGTGCCTTCGTCGAGCGCCTTCCCAGCGCCCATCGCCGGCGCCCGTCACATCATCGCACTCTCGCCGAACGGCGCAGTTCGAATGGTACCGGTAGAGCCCGGCGGTTAGCGACGCGGGGTTCGCCGACTGCGCCCGCGCGAAGGCGCCGTGGGAGGGCCGTGGCGACCGAACAGCGGTCAGCGTGGTCAGGGGTGTTACCGGCACCGAAGATCGACACGATGCCTCGTCCTTGGCCTTGCGTTCATGCAGCGCTATGACGACAGTGGTGCGGTGCTGCCTGGCGCCCCCGATCCCTCCGCGACGTCTGTTTCACGGACTAGCCATCGAGGATCGAAGATGTAGCCCAGGCTCGGACTCAGCTGGCCTCGTCGAAGGTCAGGATCGGAAAGGCAAGTGCCGGCACGGCAGTCAGGCGTGCGCTGCCAGCAGCTCCGCGCTGACAACCTTGCGCGACTGGACATAGCCGCAGCTGCGCACCGCGAGGTTCCACAGCGCCGGATCGGGCCGGTACCCCGGCGCGTCGCGAAGCTCGCTGTCCTTGAGCACGGTCTCGACCGCGCGAGCGAACGACTCCATCGGAATCTCCAGCTCTTCCGACAGGGCCGTGCTTGTGATGTAGCTGTGCGAACGCGTTCCAAAGAACCGACGCGTCGTCGCGCAGCGTGTAGCCGCCAGCCACCGCCTGACGAAGGTAGAACCGCGTGAGGCTCCAGTCGCTCGCCCGGGGAAAGCTCGTCTGGTCGTAGCCGGCGAGACAGGTGGCCACCTCGCCGACGTTGCGCACGTTGTGGAATGCCAGCTCCTCGACCATCAGCCGCGCCACGATCTGCGTCTTGCGCGCGCGCCTGCATTGCGGTCTTGACCGCCAGCAGTTGCTGCTGCCCGACCAGGAAGGTGAACAGGCGAATCTGCAGCCGATCGAGATGGTCAACCCCAAGACGAAAGGGTTACGACTGTGAGACAATCTCTCTAGTCCGTTAGGACACATATAAAATCCGTTAGATATCAGTATCTTATGAAGATTATGGACGAGCCAAACCAAGTCCAGTCAGATTTAGCCCAGGTAGTCCGTCTCGCGCTAGCGGAGCAGGTGGAGGACGTTCGCCTGTTCGTGGCCAGGCTCGTCCGCAAGTATCGCAACACGAACCCAGCGCTCTCCGAGCAACTCGGCCTGTACCTCAAGTCCAAGCCCTCGCGCTCCAGCACGCCTCTGCGCAAAGCCGCTGTTGCCCAAACGCCCAACCAGGCACTGCCGGTCGACGACGAGTCCCGACTTTCCCTGCTGAAGGTCTTCAAGGATGCGCCGGATCGCGAGCAGCCTCTGCTGTCGATCGATGTGGAGGAAACCCTGGTGCAGCTGATGCACGAAAGGCGCCAGACCGACCGCCTGCTATCCATGGGCCTCACGCCCACACGGTCGGCTATCTTTGTAGGCGCCCCGGGGGTGGGCAAGACGCTGACCGCGCGCTGGCTGGCCGCGCAGTTGCAGGTGCCGCTCTACGTGCTCGACCTCACTGCAGTGATGAGCAGCCTGCTCGGCCGCAGCGGCAGCAACATGCGCGCAGCCATTGACTTCGCCAAACGCGAACCCTGCGTCCTGCTGCTCGACGAGATCGATGCGATCGCCAAGCGTCGAAGCGACGACGCCGACGTGGGCGAGCTGAAGCGTCTCGTGACGGTCATCCTCCAAGAGGTCGACGAGTGGCCCGCCACGGGCCTGCTGCTGGCGGCGACCAACCATCCCGACCTGATCGATCCCGCGCTCTGGCGTCGCTTCGACCTGGTGATTGGCTTCAAGACGCCGGAGCTGCCGGCAATCAGAGACGCCATCAAGCGATTCCTCGGTCCCGACTACGCGCTGTTCGGACGATGGATCGAAGTCCTGGTGCTCGCCTTCAGTGGTCAGTCATTTAGCGACATTGAGCGCGACATCCAACGCTTCCGCCGAGCGGTGGCGCTTGGCACAGCATCGGACGCGGACCTGGTCGAGGATTTCATAAAGGCGCGGTCGCTCGCGCTAGGTCGGCAAGGCCGGATCGAACTGGCGGTCCTGCTGGCCAAGCAGTCCCGACTGTCTCAGCACTCGATCTCGGACGTCACCGGCGTAAGCCGCGACACCATCCGCAAGTACGTCGGTGAGAAGCAGGCCGGCGCGAAGAAGCAGACCAAGGGGAAGGCTGAAGCATGAACCAACCCAACTTCCTCATCGGCCGGGGAGAACTGCTGACCCATGACATCAAGGCGCCGAAACGCGCGCCTGGCAAGGCCCAGGCTTACACCCTGGAGCAGGCGCGGCAACGTCTGGCGCCGGAGTTCGCGCGGACGACAGAGGCACTCGATGCGTTACCGCCAGAGGCATGCCCCGCCGACTTTGGCGTCGCGCGCTTGATGATGAACCCGAGCTTCATCGCCAGGTCCTACTTTCCGACTGGCCTGTTGCGAACTGCAGGGCTGGAATCCATCGGCAGCCGTACTGTCAGGGTGTTGCCCGATTCCTGGACGAGGAAAGGACCACCGCAGGAGTGCACGACGACCGAGCTGTTCGTCGCCGGCAAGCGGCGCGCTTTTCGGGGAATCGAACGGCTGATCCAGGAAATCGAGCCCCTGTCCGACGAGGCGGAGGATTTGACGCACATCGAGCACTTCGCCCCGTTCGCCGCCAGCGAGCGCATCGCCACCTACGGCGGTCCGAAGGACCGCTTCTTCGAGGTGGGCGTGCACCTTCTGCCGGACGAGGATCCCGCCATGATCCAACGCCCTTTCATGAAGTTATCCGAAAGCGTCGGCTTAAAGGTTCACGACGAGTTGGACTTCTTGACCGGCAACCTGTGGTTTGTCCCGGTGGAGGGCTCGCGCCATGCCATCGAGAAGCTGGCCAGCTTTGTCTTCGTGCGTGTCATTCGCCCGGTCCCGAAACTGCGCGGCTTCCGGCCCGTCCAGAGAAGCTCAGGCCTGTCGGTGGGCTGCACTTTGCCGACCGAGCAGCCGCTGTCGACCGAGCCCCGGGTGGCCATCCTCGATGGCGGCCTGCCAGAGCATCACGCCGTCGGACCTTGGCTGCGCTCTTATCGCGTGCTGGACGAAGACGCCTCGGACGATCCGGAAGGCCTCGAGCACGGCCTGGCTGTCACTTCGGCATTCCTGTTCGGCCCCATTTCGCCCAATGTAGCAGCGCAACGTCCCTTCGCGCCGATCGATCATCTGCGCGTGCTAGACCGGGATGCCGGGACCGAAGACCCGCTGGAGCTGTACCGGACGCTTGGCTTCGTGGAGCAAGTGCTGCTGTCCCGCTACTACCAGTTCATCAACCTAAGCCTTGGCCCAGATCTGCCGGTCGAGGACCGCGAGGTTCACGCCTGGACGTCGGTGATCGACGACCTGTTGAGCGATGGCGACACCTTGATGACGGTGGCGGTCGGCAACAACGGCGAGCGAGACCGCGCCTCGGGCAATGCCCGGGTACAGGTGCCTTCAGATTGCGTCAATGCACTGGCAGTCGGCGCCGCCGACGCGACCGACGACAAGTGGGCTCGGGCTTCGTACAGCGCGATCGGCCCGGGGCGCAGCCCGGGCGTTGTCAAACCCGACCTGATGGCCTTTGGCGGCGATCCCGCCAAGTACTTTCATGTTCTGAAGCCCGGCACGAAGCCCACGCTCGGTCCACAACTCGGCACCAGCTTCGCATCACCGTACCTTCTGCGCAGCGCGGTCGGCATCCGCGCCATCCTCGGTACTGACCTCTCGCCTCTGGCCATTAAGGCCCTGCTGGTGCATGCGGCCAACGCAGCAAACCATGACAAGGCCGAGGTCGGCTGGGGCAAGGTGCCCGAGGACATCATGACCGTCATCACTTGCCCGGATGGCGTGGCGCGGGTGGTCTACCAGGGAGAGCTGAAGCCAAGCAAGTACCTGCGAGCGACCCTGCCCCTGCCTCCGGGCGGCCTCACCGGCAACGTGCGCCTCAAGGCCACCTTCTGCTACGCATCGCCGACGGACCCGCAGGATGCCGCCGCCTACACCCGCGCGGGCCTTGAGGTGGTCTTCCGGCCGCACGACGAGAAGGTCAAGAAGGGCAAGGCCAACGCCGACACGAAGGGCTTCTTCGACATGAAGAAGTACGTCACGGAACAGGAGCGCCGATCCGACCTGGGCAAGTGGGAGACCGTTCTGCACGGCGAGAAGACTTTCCGCGGCACCAGCCTCAAGAACCCCGTGTTCGACATCCACTACAACGCCCGCGAGGCCGGCGGCCGGGCGACCAACGCGGAGAAGATCCGCTATGCGCTGATCATCTCGGTGGAGGCACCGAAGCACTCCGATCTCTACAACGACATCCTGCGCGCGTACGCGAAGACGCTGGTGCCAATCCGGCCGCAGGTATCGCTGCCGATCAGGGTGTAATGCAAGGAACTCAGACGGATCATCACACGTAGAACACAGCAAATCTGTCCCAAACGCGCAGGCAAAAGTGTCCCTTCGCCTGTACCCCGCAGGGCGATCGGCCGCAACCCCGTTTCGCAGCTTACTTCCGGCGGTTCGCGAAGCAAAAGTGTCCCCTTGGCGGTCGTGCGCGTGTCGTAGGCGTTGTGGGACGGCTCAACCGAGGAACGCTCTCGTGATGCCGACGGGTGTCGGTATCCGTTAAAAGTGGCAGTAATTTCCGTTAAAAATGGCCGTAGGAATAGGCCGCAAGCCGGTGCGCGAGGGAGCGCCAGCGCGCCTCGCGATAGGCCCCTGGCCAGTGGCGGGCGCGTTCGGCGAACCAGGTGACGGCGGTATCGCTGGCGCGGGCAAAGGTGCTGACCTGCCGGCGGTGACGATCGCGCGAATCCCATGGCCTGTAACCGGTGAGCCGAACAAAGGCGTCGACCTTGTACCCGTCGATCAGCGAGCGCGTCGACGCTGACAACCAGATCTCGTTCGCCCGCGAAGATACTGATCGGCAGTCGGAGTTCGTGGTACCGTGACTTCAGCTGCGCGGCTGCCGGAACCATGAATGCTGCGTCTTCCGCGTTCGTACGCATCAGTCCCGGTCGCAGCATCAACTCGCGCGGGAGCACGTCGAAGAAACCGGCTGCTATTTAGCAGCCCGAGTCGACCCCCGGCACCCCGTGGGGGTGCTTTTCGCCGGACCGAACCGTGAGGCTAGGTCCAAGTACAAGAGCAGAACGCGTCACCAAGGTCCTCGGATCCACGTCGAGTGGACAGTCGCACGGCCGTCCACGATCTCGAAGGACACGGCCGTTTCGCGAGGCCAGTCCATGCGTGCGAGCACCTCTTTCAAGTGCGGTTCCATTGCATCCGGGCCGACGTAGCTGCGGCGCACGGCAGGCGCGGCTGTGTGCTTACACCTGGCCACTTCCCCAGCTTCGACAGGCGACGCGTTTGAGGTCGAGCCGGCGCCAGGGTGCGCCTCACTATTGGCAGCGCCCGAGCGGGCCGCGCAGCGCCGTCGGGTGCGAGATCGTCTGCCGTCCGTTGCAGTCCAATGCGATCGTCGAGTCGGAGCGCGCGCAGGTACACCGTACAGTGCAGTCTCGGCCAGCGGCGCGTGCGAACGATCCAACGCAGGGGTTCGTGGAAACGAGGCGTTGACCAGCCACGAAAGCTCCCGTCCGCTGGAAATGGCGCGCCTCATCGGCCAGCGCGCATGCAGTGCTTGCTTATCTACGGCGACAGCGGTATCGGCAAGACGATGGTGCTCGAGAAGTTCCTGCGCGACGTAAGCGTCGCGGCATGGACTTGGTAGCCGTCGGTCTGCAGCGTGCCTCTAAAGTGCTCACCGAGCACCTGCC
>ENA-UOUJ01001173-UOUJ01001173.1-activated-sludge-metagenome-genome-assembly--contig:-NODE-1173-length-14489-cov-3.807122_pt1 | contig 14489 bp, 11 predicted proteins | sample MGYA00249839_ERZ747224 | MGnify/ENA primary metagenome ERZ747224 (study PRJEB28782, sample SAMN03220277) | activated sludge metagenome | biome: wastewater; feature: sewage sludge; material...
TGCATTTAGCAGGCCCCACACGATAAAAGTCCAGTTTGCACCATGCCAAAATCCACTTACCAAAAAGATAATCAGTATATTCCGTATTTTTTTATACACCCCTCCCCGGCTGCCTCCAAGAGGAATATACAAATAATCCCTGAACCACGTTGATAAGGATATATGCCACCGTCGCCAGAATTCTGCAATATCTCTTGAAAAATATGGATATGCGAAATTTCTCAGCAATTCAAAGCCCAACAACCGGGCTGTACCTAACGCAATATCCGTATAGCCGGAAAAATCTCCATAAATCTGAAAGGCAAAAAGCACTGCTCCCAGGATCAGGGTACCACCTGAGTAACTTTCGGAATTATTGAAAATAAGGTTGACATATTCAGCACACGTATCTGCAATAACTATTTTTTTAAATAAACCCCATAATATTTGACGTAATCCATCTACCATTTTCGGATAGTCAAATGTTCTAATTTTTTCCACTTGTGGCAGAAGATGGGTTGCTCTTTCTATAGGACCGGCAACCAAAAGTGGAAAAAAGCTTACAAATAATGCGTAATCAATCCAGTTGGTTGTTGGTCTGATCTTATTATTATAAATATCGAACACATAGGACAGCCCGTGAAAAGTATAAAAGGAAATCCCGACCGGAAGAATAATATTGAGAGTAGTTAAATGAGCCTTTAAACCCATTGCTCCCAACAAATCGGCAAAAGATTCAATAAAAAAATTATAATATTTAAAAAAACCGAGAAAACCTAAATTCACAAAGACGCTGATAAATAACCACGTTTTTCTTTTGGCAGCGGAAGTCGCATTAGATATCCTTAATCCGGTAAAAAAATCCAGGAATGTTGAGAAAGCTAAAAGAAAGAGAAAGCGCCAGTCCCAAAAACTATAGAACAAATAGCTCACCAGGAGTATAAATATATTTTGAAGTGTAAGCGACTTGTTTAGCAGGAACCAGTAAACAAGAAATACAACTGGTAGAAAAATAGCGTACTCAACAGAATTAAAAAGCATACTTTTAGTTAAAGCGTGATGAGCAAGAGCGTTTAAAATAAAATTATTTAAAAAAAGTATATTTTACAGAATCAGGCTCAGGCAAATTCTCCTTCCGCTAACCGGTAGCACAAACGCAAAGTTACTGGCTATACCAACTGGCAAATAAATCAGTAGCTAACAACATATGACTGCACTGCTTCGAGGAAACGTGTTAACAAATTTTTGCCGGCAAATAAATAAGCAATAATGATCAGGAATACTATGCCATACACGGCCCCCCATATGTGTGCAGAGTGATTGATATTGCCACCACCCTTTTTATCTAAATAGGAGGAAAGCACAAGGTAGAGAAAACCAAAAAGGAAACCTGGTATCATAAACTCTCTTGGCAAAAAGATCAACCCTATTCCCTGTAACGGATTAAGAAAAATAAAAGCAAATATAACTGCGGAAACAGCTCCGGAAGCACCGAGGCTCCTGTAATTATAATTGGTTTTATTTTTTACATAGGTGGGCAGGAGGCAAACTACCAGCGCCGTAATATACATGACCAGATAATACCAACGCCCAATGGGGCCGAATATCGTCATAAAAAGTATTTCAACGTACTCACCAAATATCCAGAAAGAGTACATGTTAAAAGCGAGATGAGGTACATTGGCGTGTATAAAACCACAGGTAATAAAGCGATAATACTGCTTGCGTTCGGTTATTGCAGGTGGATAAAAAATTAGATCATCCACGAGCTTTTGATTTTTAAATGCAATAATGGAAGTGGCACAGGTGAGTATAAGTATGATAAGCGTTATGGACATGATTGGCTTTTTCCGAAGATAAAGGAATGAGGGTTAAGCATGGTTATCTTTCGTTAAAATAATCTTATGCATGATGATATTTTTCGTTTTTGACGATCGTGCAGGCCCGGTAAATTTGTTCAGCCAGTATCAGGCGTACCAGTTGGTGCGGAAACGTAAGCGGCGACAAAGACCATACAAAGTTGGCACGCCTGATTATGCTTTCATCCAGTCCGTACGCTCCTCCAATTAAAAAGAGCAATTGCTTAACACTTTCATTGGCCCTTGATGCTATCCATGAAGCCATATCCGCTGAGCTTACCATGCTGCCTCTTGCATCCAAAGCCACTAGGTAATCTTCTTTTTTTAAGTTTTGTAATATCAAAGCAGACTCTTTCAATTTCAGCTCTTTTTCCGACAAACCCGATTTAATTTTGTTAGTTGGAATGATCTTCCATTCCACCGGATAATAGTGGCTGATTCGTTTGGAGAAATCTTCTATGCTCGATTTTAGAGCGTCGTCATTTCCTTTTCCTATGCTGCATAAGATGATCTTCATTCGATGTAAAATGAAAATTTATAATTACGGTTTACCAACTACTTGGTAACCTTGTTTGGAAAGCTTTTGTTTTGTGTAGTTTATCCGGGGCATATAAATCATCAATAATTTTAAGGTACTTTTTAGTCAAAATATCATAGTTCAGGTTTTTGAGTAAATATTCTTTCCCTTTTTCCCCCATCTGCTTGAGTTTTGTTTTGTCCATGTTACTGAACCGTAGTATTTCTTCAGCCATTCGTGCCGGGTTGTTGGCCTCAATGAATGTGCCGCAGCCTGCCTCGTTAATGATACTGTGAAAGCCATCCAAAGCCACCAGAATTGGCTTGGAACTATACATATAATCAATCCATTTGTTAGGCGAGACGCCATATCTGTAAATAGCATTACCGCCCAGCCAGGGATTTACGAGGAGATCGGTGTGTTTCAGGAAAACCCCGACCATTTCTTTATTTACTTTATCAAAAAAATATACATTACTGAGGTTGGTTTCCCGAACATGTGTCATTAATTTGTCTTTGAGGGGGCCGTCGCCAAGAATGGCAAAGACGATAGGTTTATCTTTCAGTATTGTGGCAGCATCAATAATTTGATCCACGCAATTTGCCAGTCCAATAGTTCCGGAGTACCCCACTATAAAATTGCTTTCAGGAATCTGAGAAAAAAATGATTCGTAAGGATCTTTCACTTCAATATCAGCAGCAAATTCAGGATCAAAGCCCATCGGAACACAATGCACTTTGTGTGCATCGGGTTGCGACACCTGTTCCACATGTTCTTTTAAATTGGGCATTGTTCCTACTATAGTATCAGCATTTCTATAGCCTTTCTTCTCGATGAAAGACAATAAGCGGATAAAAAAGTTTTTTCGATTCCAATTTTTTGCTTCAATGATGGTTAGCGGCCAAATATCCCTGATTTCAACAACGAGTTTGCATTTGAATTTTCTTTTGAGAAGAATGCCCGACAGAAATGTGAGGATGGAAAGCGAAGAAACAATAATTACATCCGGTTTTTCTTTTGCTTTCAGCAAGCTCCAGTACAATAGCCTGATTTCGAAAACAAGCCAGCTTAGTATTCGTTTTAAGTTAAAGCCATATTCTATCTCCGTGCCATTCAGCAAAACACCTTCAACACCTTCGCACTTATAATAATATTCGTTCTTTAATCCCATATCGGGCGACTGATCGTAGTTAGACGATTTAGCAGAACGTGAACTGATCAGTTTAACTTTTCTTCCGTTTTTGGCCATATATTTCGAGAAAAAAAATTGTCTGGTAGGAGCACCGAACAGGGGCGGATTGGCATATTTAGAGATATACCAAATGATATGGGGGTGCGGATAAATGCAATCATTCATAATTTATGGGCTGCTGTTATTTTAAATGATAGATACGTTCAATAATATCCACAACTTTCAATCCTTCCAGAGCGTTTGTTGTTATTGCAGCTCTTCCGTTTAAAACCTCTACCACGTTGTTAATAATATAATGGTGATTTGCTGCCGAACCTTTATATGCGCCATAATCATTTCCCGGATTGGTTGGAGCTAAAACAGGCATTTCATAATCCTTGATATGGCAAACGTCCACCTTATCCATATATTGACCGCCAATTTTCACCGATCCATTTTCTGCGATAATTGTCATAGAACTTTCGAGGTTTTGATCCCACACGGCGGTGGAATAATTAATGGCACCCATCCCGCCATTGACGAAATCAAAGCTTACGAAGCCGCTATCTTCAAAATCGGTTGAATGGGAGTGAATGTGATCCGCAAACCTGGCCTGAATATTTTTAATGTCACCAAATAACCAATACATGATGTCAATAAAATGAGAAAACTGAGTAAACAAGGTGCCTCCGTCTAAATCCTTTTTTCCGTGCCAGCTTTCGGGCTTATAATAACGATCATCACGATTCCAGTAGCAATTCAATTGCACCATAAATATTTTCCCTAATATGCCGGTTTCAATAAGGTGTTTAATCCACTCGGAAGGGGGTGAGTACCTGTTTTGCATAACCGCAAATACCTGGCGCTGAACCTGCAAAGCTTTGAATATGATATTTTCGGCATCCTGTTTTGTAAGGGCCATTGGCTTTTCAATAACAATGTGCTTTTTTGCCGCAAGGCAAAGCATGGCCTGCCTGGCGTGGAAACCGTTGGGGCTTGCGATATTGATAACATCTACGTCAATATTTGAATCCAGGAACTCACCTAATGACCTGAAAAAAGGAACATTATGGTTATTGATTCCTAATGAACTTTTATCTTTAATATCCACTAACGCTACCAATTCGCATTCTTTGTTCCGAACGATCATTTCTGCATGTCTTTTTCCAATATGTCCACAACCGATAACCGCAAATTTAATTTTCATGTTTTCAAACGTTATTTTGAATTTTGCTTACAATGTTATTTTCCAACCTATATTGTTGCTGCGTTTCAGGACAAGTGGCCATATTGTTCTCGTCAAAATGCAGGCGATGTCCATATTCACTTACCCATCCGATTTGCTTCGCGGGATTACCCACTACCAATGCGTAGTCGGGTATTGTTTTTGTAACTACTGCACCTGCACCCACCATAGCATATGCTCCTATATCATGTCCACAAATTATTGTGGCGTTGGCTCCTATTGATGCGCCTTTGCCCACATGGGTGTTTAAATATTGTCCCCTTCTATTTACCGCACTGCGGGGATTTATTACATTCGTAAACACCATGGAAGGGCCTAAAAATACATCATCATCGCAGGTAACGCCTTCATATACAGAGACATTATTTTGAATTTTCACATTTCTTCCCAAAATGACGCCCGGTGAAACAACAACATTCTGTCCTATGTTGCATTTGTCTCCAACCTTGCAACCAGGCATAATATGAGAAAAATGCCAGATGTTGACTCCTTCTCCTATTTCTGCCCCTGCATCAATAACCGCAGAGGGGTGTATAAAAGTTTTCTTTTTCATGATTATTAACGAACAAATCAGCAAAATTCTTGTCAAAATAATCCGGAACCTCAAAATAACGGAAGATAACGGTGTTTTGAGATAATCGGTCTCTTTTTAATTTTATAAAGATAGTTCAGGCTGAATTCCAAATTCTGAATGTTTCTTAAAACTGGCACATTTGATACCTCCTCGTGATGGCAACATTGAAATATCATCAATAATCTAAACTGAAGGGACAGGCTTTTGCTGCAGATGAGAATTTTTGAATCATATATTACGGGCCGTTTTGTTAGGCATGCCTGTAATAGTAGTTTAAAGCAATGAATAATTTATGTTGAACCTTGCCGTGTCTGTTATTGTGGGGGATCGTTCACGACGGTTAATATTTTACTCATTCCGGATTATTCAAGATTGAACCGGGTTGGTAAACTGTTGCCCTAACGTTTCCCTAATGTGCGGTTGCAAGGGTATGAAAAAGTATGCCCTCCGCGCTTTGTTTTCACAATAACGATTAGAAGAATAATTTAGTTTAACAGGTGTATGACTCATCTGTAAAAAGTTCCGCACAAGAAGTTTTGAAAGGCATCGTAAGGCACAGATCGGGATTCCTCAGATTTCCTCTTGAGGCGTTTTTGAATTCTATTCGTTGTGGGGTTCCAAAGATGTTCGGCGAAGATATTTTATTGCAATAGTTAAGCACCTATCTAGGAATTTCGTAAATGTTCAATTAGAGCGAGATTGGCATAGTATTCCATTTCCTGGGTGTAGCTTTGTATCAAATCCTGACGGCGAAGCGCAAAATCAACGTATATATTCCGGGTTTGATCATCAAACAGCCCCAGTTGAACCCACCCTTCGCACTGGGAATTTCCCCATCCGGGTCTGCTTGTGGAAGCAGTTCCGTCTACATTATCGGTAAACGTTACTGTACTCTGTTGGAACATAACCTGCTTAACCGTATTACAGAAAGCCAAAATGTTAGCGTCGGTCCAATTGGGGTTGTTGTATCTTTTCGCCACTACAATATAAGCTATCACATGATTTCCATGCGAAACGTCCTGAATAGTAGAGGGGGATGCTGCCTGAGCCTGGGCGCCCTGTACATCATCCCAGGTAGAATTCCAGGTATATGCATCCGGAAATTCTGTGTTGTATTTCAGGTTTCTTTTTAAAAGTAGATCAAACATGTTTACCACGTCCTGGCACTGTGTTTTAATTTCCGCCTTATCTGTAAGTTCTTTGAGAAAGAGCCCTACATGGGCCCAGTGGGATCCCATGTGAGTCCTCGATCCCAGAAAGGTTGCATAGGGAACCGCACTACTGCGCATGCTCCTGCTGATCCATTTTTCCCAAATATTTTTCTCTATAAACTGGAGAGTTGAATTGTACCAGTCCCTGTTCCTGTCTGAACGATCTTTCCACCCCGTTTTCTTTATTTCATACAGGAACTGCGTAATATAGCGAAAAAGATACCCTTCATACAACTCTGCTTCGCTGTAATATGTAGACCCCAGAGTTCTGCATATCCATCCGAGATAGTCATCCTTTAATTTATATTTGTTTCCCGGGATTGATTTTGTTACCGCAGCGGTAGACAATACATTATTGATAATTTTTATTTCATCATTTAGGTACTCTTCATTTTGCGTAGCTACATACATATTCATCAATGGTGCTACCATATTATTTAAGCGCATGAAATCGTATTGGTCGCCTGACGCACTCAGTTGCAGATAGTATTCCCTGTAAGTGCTTTCAGACGTGCATAAACTGGTGTATTTCAGATCAAAATAATCAACCCAGTTTTTTTGAGACTGAACATTTGAACAAGCGCACAAGGCTATAGTAACAATGAGCAATATTTTCATATAGTATTTGGTGATCAGGTTCAGGTATGTAAATGGTCACATGTTCCTTGTGTATAACGGATTTTATTCTCTATCAACAATCGGGCCGGGAATATATTATCAGGCAGTTTCGGAAAACAATTGAACATCGGTTTTCTTGTACCTTCTTTTGATAGGAATGGGTTCACAATTATTTATCACAAATGCGATGTTCCGAAGCCTGATGAAAGTCTGTAGGTCTCCAAATATTCTTTGGCAATCAGCTGCCAGTTATGATTTTGTTTTATCAATGGAATATTAATTTTATAACTATCGAAACTCTCATACAGCAACGTTAGCTTTTCTTTTATTTCTTCTGCATCTCCAACAGTTACCGCTTCTCCAATTTTTTCACTGTAAAAGCCATCAATACCTTCATTTTTTTGATACATAACGGGCAGCCCTTGTAGCAAGGCTTCTACGTATACCAAGCCAAAAGTTTCATGCTTTGAAGGCATGGCAAAAACGTCACAATTTCTAAAGCGTTTCAGCAATTCGTCTTTATCAAAAATTTGTCCATAATATTTAAATATATCCGGGTACTGATGTACATTGGCTATTACCTCCTTTGCTTTTTTGCCTCCTCCTCCAACAATATGCAGTTTAATATGCTTATTGTTTTCCAGGCTTAGACGGCGAACTGCTTCTTGCAGGGCTACTATATTTTTACTCTTCGTAAACCTTCCTATAAATAAAACATCAAAAGTGTTGTGGTTCCGAATTTTCCGGGAGTGCGCTGCATTTTCTATCCAGTAAGGATCCACTCCATTGGGTATAATCCTTATTTTTTTTTCCAAATCTTTTTTTATAGTTTGAAGAGAATTTTGAGACAGAACCCTTTCCCTGTACGAGGCCGCTATCAGAATTACTCCTGTAGCCCTGTTAAGAATTTTTTTTCCAAAAGGTCTTAAGTAAACCAGCATTTTCTGAAAGAGATTCAAGTCTGTGTTTCTGATAGCCGTGACATACGGGATATTGTATTTTTTTGATAAAAGGTAAGCAACGCCTCCGTCGCTATACCAGGTATGTGCATGAAGAAGATTAACCTGGGTGAGGTTTACTTTTCGTTCTATATCTGCCAGAATTTTTTTGATTTTCAGAGGGTATAAAATCCTGTCGGTGGTTTTATTGAGTATATGCGAATAGATTATCCGGGAGTTTGTATTTTTAAGCTCAATCTTGTTTTTATTAATCAATCCGGCATCTCTCACAGGGCAGTAAATGATTTGGGTCAGGCCTTCCTGGTCTAAAGCGGTAACGAGATTTTTATATACCGCGGAGCCGGCGTAATCGTTAGCTAAATGTAAGATATTCAAGCTATTCATTTGTCGGGTATGATTTTATACAGATTGGCTTTAAACTGCAATTCCTGATTGTATTTTTTTAACATCCCGCTCTTCTCAAACTTCTGAAAAATTACTTTTGTCTCCTCGTCGTAGGCTGCCAGTTTCACCCAGCCGTCACCAACAAAATTCCCCCAACCTTTTCTTTGTATGTTAGCCGAACCATCCACGTTATCCCGAAATCTGTTGTGTTGGGCATCATAGATAATTCTTTTTAACGTAAAAGACAGCTTTTTAATATCGTTGAGGGTCCAATTCTTACTCTCCATGACATATGCCGAAATAATATAGGACACCACATGATTTCCATGGGAAACATCCTGTATGATGCTTTCTGATGACTTGCCGGCAAAACTACGTTCCACGTTATCGTATGTAGAATTCCATATATATCCGTCCTGATATGCTCTCAGATTTCGTTTCAAAAGAGTATCATATTGCTGTATCAAAAGTGTGGTTTGCGATTTAATTTCGGGATTGGCTGTGACAGCATTCAGGTACAATGCCAATCCTGCCCAATGAGAGCCCATATGGGTTCTGCTTCTAAGAAAATAGCGGTAGTGATTTTTATAAGATGAAAAGCTCCTTTTATACCATTTAGTCCAAATATGCTCTTCAATAAATGTCAAGGTATTGGTCCACCAGAACTTATTATATGAACTTTCCATCCAGGCTGAGTTTCTGACAAGAAATAAAAACTGCATGATATAAAAAAAGGAATAACTTTCATATAAAGGTACTTCTTTGTGGTAGGTACTATTTGAGGCTAATGAAATCCAGGACTTAAAACCATCTCTGAATAGAAGATTTCCCGGAATGTCTGAAGAGGTTTGAGCGGTTTCAATCAGATTGTTGATCAATGCTACCTGCTGATTGATCCAATACGTTTCACCGGTACTCTGTATCATTGCGTTAATCGCGCCTATGGTTTTTCTCAAAGCCATGAAATTATAAGCATCACCACTTTTGCTTTTATTCCATGCCTTTTGTTTTTCAGTAATATTGGACTTATTAGGGAGATTATATATGATATAAATAGGGTTGTTTTTATCAACAAAGTCTTTGCCCTGCGATAAACAACGAAAAGCCATAAAGAAAAACAAGCATATTATCAGACTTCTCTTTATATGAAGAGTTGTGTGTCCATTGCCGGAACGCATACAACAAATTCCTTTTTTTTATTGATTTTCATTTAGTGTTTTCGTTAACAATGAGCTTATTTTCTGTGCTCTGTTTTTCAGGGATTGCTCTCCTGTTTTGAGTTTTAGGGTCTCTGCCATAGACATTCGCACGTCGGGCCGGGATTTCAGTTTCTGGATAGCCCCGGCTATCTCATGTATATTTAATGGATTGATTAATATTCCCGTTGTTTTATCAATTTGTGTTTCCACGCTCGTACCCAAAGAGCTGACAACAGGAATGCAGCAGGCTTTTGCTTCCTCAATGGCATTGCAGTGTCCTTCAGTGAGGGTAGGCAGTACAAAAATGTCGAAAGCGTTATAAATTTCAGGCAGTTGATAGTTGGGTAACGGTGGTATGGTTTTGGTAAATTCATTGGCAGTTAAACCTTCCCTTCCACCCACACAAACCAGTTGAATATCCTTATCGTTCAATTGCTTTATGGCTTCAATAATTCGGTTGGGTCCTTTTCGGTGAATAAAATTACCAACAAAGCCCACAACAAATTTATGAGGTGAAATACCTGTTTTTTTTTTGCAAGCCTCTTTGTTTAAAGGTTTAAACAAAGAATAATCCACCGCATTAGGGATCACCGTCATTTTATTTTCATTAAATCCCAATGCCATCAGGCCTTTTTTATTTGTTTCTGATACACAAATAAAATGGCTCGTGCAATCCTTTAATCCTTGTAAATCCTTTTCCCAGGCTTTTGAAGATATTGGATAAGAAGATTCTCCCGAGGCGATCACTAAAGGAATGGAATGTTTCTTGGCGTACGAAAGAGCGGTCAGGGCGTTGGATATAAAATGAGCATATATTATACCCGGTTTTCCCGGTAAATTTTTTAAGCTTCTGTTAACAGCTTTTGAAATGAAAAACCGACTCCAAATTTGAGTGTTTATACCTAAAAATTTTTTATTGCTAAACGAAAAATATACGGGCCTGTACACCTTACATCGTTCTTTACCATATCCATCTTTAGAAATAGAATTGAACAACTCGCGTACTTTAAAGGGTGCAATCACTGTTATGTTGTGGTAATTACTCAACTCCTGAACTAAATTATAAACAAAAACTCCTTTGTTCGGCTTTCTGCGGGAAGGATAATTATCAGAAACAACTACGAATTCCATATTTTGATGCTTATTTTTTATAAACCAGAGATTGTATCCTGTAAAAGATGAGTTTGTATTTTTTGGCCCCAATCTCCAGATATTAAGTCATATTTTTTTTATGTGTAGCTAATAAATAAGGAATAATCAATATCTGCATATAAGCAAAAGAGCTCATGTACCACCGGGAAGTAAGTGAGGTAATTAGCACAATGCATATCACTAATATCAGCATAATTTTTTTATCTTTTGACCAGCTCTTTTTGAAAATCTGTGAGAAAAGTAATCCGAATAAAGCAAAATACACTGATAATCCTAACAATCCAAAGCTTATCAGCATGTCAACCCAATCATTATGGGATCCATGAACTGAATACCGGCTGGATGCATTGTATCCATAACCAAACAAATAGCGTATCAAGCTATCAGATTGATACCAGACCTCCAGCAGAATTTTGAAAAGATCATCTCTGCCAGAAGAGTTTCCTTCCAGCATGCTTTGCATCCGTTCTATCAAATACTGGTTTTGCATATATAAATCATATCCGAAATAGCCAACTGCAAAGAGCAAAAAGAGGGAAATGATATAACGTTTTATTTTTGATTTACTTTCAGAGGTATATAAATATTCAAATACAATTAAACCCAGCGCTACGATCCCGCAAATGATAGCAGCTCTTTTAGCACTTTGAATCATGAAAAACCAGATGATCATCAGAAATAAAAAGGAAAGCACCTTTTTTCTAAAGAGAAAAACAAAGGGCAACAAACCTATAAACAAATACACTGTATTATCAACAACCTCATCTTTCATTTGTTCTAATCGAAGCGCATTGATAGATTGATTGAATTTCAAGATCAAAACAGGCAACAATGTTAAAAAAAACGCGATCAGATGCTTGCGTGTTAATATTTCTTTTTCTGAAAAATAATAAAAGGGGAAAAAAGGTAAGAAGTTTAAAAGCACCATTTTAAGCGTACTGTAATCAGCATAATTACCGTATATAAAAAAATAAAATATATACATAACCAAAAAGAGTAGCCAAACCTTCATAATAGAAGTAAATTTCTTTTTGGTCAGTAACATTTTTAGAAGATAATAGAAAGAAATAAAAAAGATAATGACCAGTAAAGCCTGCCCCGACGCTTCCCCGCTGGGAAGCAATACTCCCTGAGAGTAATACAATATAATCAGTATTAATAATGTAAAACAGTTAAATTTATCTCTGGTTTTTTGCGATCCCATTTCCTGACCTCTGATTTGAATTATTGCTAAAGAAAGGCTTTAAACTATTTTTTACATTCCTGGTCAACTCTGATTTTCAACTTTAAGTATATTGTTTGCAAGAATATACGCTTCTTCTTCCGAAAAAATACCACAGCTTAACTGTGGCCAAAAACGAAGATCATCTAATCGCTTAATCATTCCTATATTATTGTCGATAACAACGGGGATATTTTGATACCCCAATGCGGAAAGGGCGTAAGCTCTGTGTTTTCCCGCTTTAACGATAAAACACCATTCATCATCATCTCCTGTTAAAAAATACCCCCTGATTCCTCCATCACTTAAGTAAGGTTTTTCTTTGTATCCCTGTTTTTTTATACTCTTAAAAGTTCTTATCATACGGTTCAGCTCAATTTCTCCCTTCTCAGCATCAACAGGACCGAAATCAGTATAGCCGGCAGATATATCAATTTGTTTGCCCTCCTGCCTGTTCTCGTTAAGGGCAATTCTTTCTCTTATTTTTAATATTTCGGTAACATCCTGATTATCCCATGGAAGAATATACCCGTAGGCTGGTATCTGTTTTAATTGCTCATTATCGCTTAGCCTAAGCACTTCACAGGCATTTTGGGGCATATAGCTTTCGTAATATGCTTTAATAAAAGATGAATTGTAATCAGAAGTTTTGTTATTGCTATAGTCAACAATTGTTTTTACAAACGGATTTCTGCTTTCTTCCAGTGTATGCCACAATTGGGTACGGCATTTGGAAGTTGGGATATCCATTAATAATAGCGGCATCGTTCCCATTTTAACTGCAGTATATGCCATCGTGAGAGGATGTACGGTGTCACCTCTCAGATCAATAATGGTTGATTTTCTTAATTGAAATCCCATTTTGCCTATCGAAGACCTTATATACCTGATCATTTATTGAATGAGTGCTGAGAAACGGTTAAGGATTTTTTATTTACACTATCGTATTTGCTGATCTGCTCTGAGAGCGCATTTAAAATTGCTCCCTTAATTTCGTGAACCGGTTTATCAATATCTATGTTGATTACTTCAGTAGGGTGATCAAATTGCAGATGAATAATTCCATCTTGCTTTTTTTTGATTTCTTCTCTGCTCATTTCCGGTCTTCTTGATTCTAATACATCCAGGGAACCGGTCAGTTTTATTACAAGATCTGGATAGATTTGCCTGGCAAGTTTATAACATGAAAGCTCATATCCTGACAGTAACCTCAAAATGAAATTTGAACTGTTGGCATTTGCATATAATTTGGGTCCGTCATTGTATCCTTGTATGCTTGTTTGCGGGTACCGGTCGCAGATGACTATACATCCCCGCTTCCTTTCCTTATCAATACGTTTGAGCCTGTTCTTCTTTTCAAAGGCTAAAGAAACGGATTTTATGGAAACAATGAGTTGCTTAAACAGACCTGCCCGGGGAATGTTTTTTTTTAACCCGGCATCTCCGGTTTTAGGAGCATTTTTATTTTCAGACTTACCGGAGGCGTTAAAGCTTGTACCGAGTTTTATGATCTTTGAAATCACTTTTCTTTGAAAACTCATTGGTCCGTCGCCTGAACCCATATACATAAACAATACATCTACCTTTTTAGACAATTCTTTGGTGATCTCCTTCGTCTGTGTTGATTTGCCTGCTCCGTCAGACCCCATCAAACAAAGGATAACCCCCTGATGAGGTAAGTTTCTTTTTGGGAATTTGGCTGGAAATCGGAGCCGTTTTGCCAGTTTAATTTGCATGCGTTTGATAAGATGTACAGCTTTAAGATAACCAACCCGCTGCGGCGACAAAATCCTATGCGGAGAAAAATACGGTTGCAACAGTTTTTTTAAAGAAACAAAACGCTTCTCGTTGTGCTGTCTATCGAGCCTGATCCGTTCAATTAAATCTGCCATTTCATTGCTCAAAGCCGCAGACGACAACAACTTTAATTTTGCCGGATCAACCTGATCGTACAACCATCCCGCTTCGAGATTAAAATGTTTAGAAACGGAAAGGTTTGATTTGCTATCTATTGTATTATGCTTAAAAGCTGTTCTTACCACAAGCAACAGGTATTCTACTTCAGCAGAAGATCTGTAAATATTGAAATGGGTGTCGAATACTTTGTTGTCTAAAATCAGGCTTTCCCATGGCAGATGATAGCTCTTGATTCCCACTTCTCCAATATCCAGGTTGAAGTGCGTATGCACATGTACGATTTTTCCCACTTCTTCATCAAAGCCAATATAATCCAAGATGCCTTTATATTTACGGTACCATACTGCTTCAAATAAATGGAACTTATTTCTTTTTAAGGTTTCAATTACGCGTTCTTCCTGATTTTTATCAAAAAGAATATCCAGATCCGTATCGCCGTTCACTGCGGCGTCTAAATGTTCATTGCTTTTCCAGTGACAAT
>ENA-UOUJ01001174-UOUJ01001174.1-activated-sludge-metagenome-genome-assembly--contig:-NODE-1174-length-14486-cov-24.041300_pt1 | contig 14486 bp, 14 predicted proteins | sample MGYA00249839_ERZ747224 | MGnify/ENA primary metagenome ERZ747224 (study PRJEB28782, sample SAMN03220277) | activated sludge metagenome | biome: wastewater; feature: sewage sludge; material...
CCGGTGTGCCCGATTCGTTTGAGGTGGGCGTAGTATAGAGTGAATACGTCGCCCGGCTTCGGTTCTCCAAACATTTGCCTCGACTTGAATATCATCCGATTTTTATTCTCACAGCTCAGGGCCATTCCGTTAATTTTATCAACTCCAGGCACATTCGCTTCCAGTAAACAATGTTTAACAAAAGCTGCGCACCACGGGTACCCCTTACCAAGTCCAACTGATTTTAAAAACAATTCAACTTCCTGCCCGTCATTTTTCCCCGTTGCCTCGCGAACTCCAATGTATGATGTGTACACCTCGTCGAGTGTGCGGGTGGGCGCTGCGGGTGGCACAGCCTCCGGCTCAGGTTCAACCACAGGTGAAGTATCCGGCTCAATCACAACCTCCGGTTCAGGCTCCGATACAACACCCACCACACTATCCAGTGTGGCCGGGTTATCTACACCAATTTCAGGTACACCACTATTGTTGCAGTTACATAGTAAAAGAATACAAATAGCGTAATGATAAATCTTTGCCATGAGCTGAGTGATTTCCAGTTGTATTTTGAATAGTTTGTGATTTTTCCGGTTTCCTTATCTTTCTCTCCGTATAGAAAACGGTACACCCCCCTGAATGAAAAGTAAAGCCCCCCGATAGCAATGTTTGTAGCTCCAATTACAACGGCAGCGGCCAGGAATAAAGGCTGAATAAATGCCACATCATAAAAGCCGGTTTCGTATCCGAAAAGCGTTTGCATTCCTACGCCTATGAACCAAAACAGTGCGAACGCGAGCGGCACGCTCCATACCCCATCAATCAATTGCAGGTAGTAGAGTAGTTTCCTTTTCATGGTTTAAGTATTAAGTAAGCGCCTACCCCGGCAATGGCAACCATCCCGGCACGGGCAATAAATGTTTTTCGTTTTTGTTTTTTCAGGTCTTTTTTTAAGCCAATGATAACACCATTCAGTCCAGCCACTTCCATTTCGTAAATGCTACTATCCCGGCGGTATGTTTCCCGAATCTGCTCGGCAATACTGAGCCGGTCATTAAGTATTCCAACAATACTATCCTTTATGTTCAACCTGTTTTCAAGCATTGCAACTTGCCTGCCAAGTAGGTCAACTTCCTTCTCACATAGTTTCCCTTTCTCGATCAGCTTTAATGCTGCACGGAGCTGGTCATTTGGAACAATAGTTGAATCACTGTGCTGAGTCCGCAGTAAGTTTTGAGAACTCCCGCAGAATGTCGTCAGTAACATAGCGATCAATACGATCAAGTTTTTCATTGTGTTTTTTTCTTTCGTTTTTCAATTCGTTTCTGTCATGGTGAAGCTCAGCCTGAATTAAGCTATCGCGCCGCTGGAGCAGTTCAACAGTCTTTATCCTTTCAGCATCGCTTTTCTCCAGTGCCTGACGGTACTCAGCATTAGCCTTTCGCATTTCCTGAGTTAGTTCCGGATCAATTGCCACCTTTGGTTCCTTTCCGGTAATATTTGCCATAGCAATTACAAATATGATAGTGGTAACCACTTCGATAATGATTACCCATTTCAGCGTTTCGTGCGTTGATTTTGGGTCGGCTAAAAACCTTTTCGGTAGCATAGTCATTTTGTCAAGTATTTTATTTTCTCCTCCATAACTGCTCTCCACTTTTCACAATCACTATGTTGGATGGAATGTGTTTCAATTTTTTTATTCAGCACTTCAATTTTTACCTCTATTGATTTAAGCATATTCCGGTTGTCATTAATCTTCCCGGTGGCGTCAATAGCGAATGACACAATGGAAACAATGGGCACGGCGAACATCAGGATGGTAGTGAGTGCCACCCCTCTCATTTCCCTTTTCTCGATCGGCACAAAACGCTGCCGTGTTATTCTTTCCTCAGCCATTTATTTCAGATTTACCCAGTTGCCATTTTTTGTCAACTTTATGTGTGTACCTCCGTGCTCCACTTCCAACTCAACTCGCGTACCGGTGTATATTCCTTTATCCATCAACACCAACTCAAAACCATTTATTTTCACTTTCCCCACCGGCACGGGAGCAGTTACAATCGGTCTGTTAATTGTCAACTTCACATCATCAACATGCTGTTTGCCGTTGGTGTCCGTAACGGTCAGGCGAATAATGTACTCGCCGTATGCCATAGTATTAAATACAGGGGAAAGTGTAGTTGAGTTTGATATTCCATACACCATACCTACACCACTTGGTACACTCACCACATCCCACCTGAGTGATTTGTAAGCGCCTAAAATCTCTGCTTTAAGAGGTACGGATGTTTTCTCAGTGGTAACATCACTTCCGGCATTTACTGTGATTGTTGGCTCTGGTATGGGATTCGGTTCGGGCTCCAGAGTGGGAGCAGCAACAGGTACCTGAATAGGCGGTGCATCAGGGTTGAAATCAATTATTTTCCATTTCGCATTTAACGGGTCAACGTATGAGGGCGCGGGCATATCAATAGCGTTTGGATATTTGTCATAACCTTTCGTCCCGAACGCCGGCAGCGTTACACCATTACCCAGGCAAAGCGTTTTATTCCTTCCCCAACTAAATAGCTGACCATCGGTATTTATACCGTACCAGTAAAACGCAATGCACGGCGATGAAAACAACTCCGCCATTTTACCGGCAATTTTCCTCACCGGTTGCAAAATCATTTCTGACCAATCCCATTGGTATGTTTTGCCGGTAGATTTCCAGTCTTTAGTAGGGCCGTATCCAACTTCTCCCATTATCTGATTGCCTTGTGCAAAGTGGTTCCCGTTAGCATCAATTAGGTGCAATGAATTGTAATTGCCGATTAATTGTTTTGTAGGGAATACCGCACCGGCATCGGTGTACTGTTTCTTAATCGAAACCGGTGTTTTCTGATTCCATGCCAAGCCAACAATGGCCGGGTTGGCTCCACCCCACGCGAATAAATCGGATGCGGTTTCCACTACAATAGCGTAAGGCCCAACGGTTGTAATATCGCGGGCAATATTTCCGGGGAACAATACCTGAGTTGGATTCAATCCAATCCACTTCCATACCGTACCATCGCTGGCTAATCCATAAATAGTGAAGTCGCCTAAACCGGTCGAACTTGCACCCGTAACTTTTACAATTGTTTTACCGGCAGGCATATTCAACTTAACGGCGTTCTGCATTGTAGCTCCAACTTTCAATCTATCAATGCCCCAAGTGTACAGGCTGCCAAATGAAACAGCGAAGTATGCCCCGAATAGGTTGAATATTGGTGCTGCTGCATTAACTACCATTCCTGTTATATTGGCGGCGGTTGCTCCCGTTACAGGTGCAGTGCGCTTTACTACGCTCAGGGTACCATTATCCACAGACACAACAGTTGGCAGTCCTGCACTATCCACAACCATAATGTCGTACTGCCCACCAATACCGTCAACAATATTTGAAAGACCGGTATCTGCACATTCAACAGCGTTATATGCATCCTTCCATTTATTCACGAATAGCTTACCATCATTAGTGATATAGCCTGTTAAATATTCTCCACATACAACCTTTTTAATTTGCCCATTGGTAGGGGTTGGATTCGGCTGTGGGGTAGGTGTTGGGGTTGGTTCAGGCTCCGGTTGTGGTGTGGGTACCGGAGTAGGTGTAGGCGTAGGCACTACACTGTCAACCAGATCCCAAAATGCGGAAGATTTCAAAACTTCATTCCAGCAGCAATGGCCGATACCCGGGCGTGTAATCGTCTTTGTTAGCCCCGGCACTTTTTGATTAATCTGATACAATGTCCATCCAATATTATCAGGCTCATTGCCACCTGTCCAGTGAGTTATCGGTATTTTATTGTCAGCAATAAAGTTCACCAACGTATTACCTCCACCTGCTGCACTCATTGGGAGTGCGTGTGTTGGTTTATGTACCAACCCTTCCATTACTGTTTGCCCTCCGAAACTGAATCCGGTGGTATATGTTTTTGTAACATCAGCAAGTGGGTACAACGCCTTAATTTTAGTCAGTAGTGCGGGAATGTCAGCAGCCGGATACGCTCCATCCGGAGCCTGCGGGCATACGATATAAACATCTTTTGGAGGAACGAAACCCTGTGTAAATAGTTGCGGGAACCCATTGCCATAAAGTGCCGATAACGATGTTCCTTTCTCTCCATTACCATGAAATGCAAGCAATACCGGAGCTGCTTTGTCCGGATTCCAAACAACTACATTCTTACCGTCTATTTTTATATCCTGCTTCATATTACTCAATTGTGATTTTCACATCCTGATAGCTCGTCAATGAATTGCTGCTGGTACAAGTCAACCGGAATACATATTCCCCAGCTGACAACCCATTCACTTCCGTTAATGCAGATGTTGGGTTTACAATGGTGCACTCTTCACCTGATATCCTCTCCCATAAGTATGTTACTGTGTAAGTGGTGCCTGAGCTTGTGGGCTGTTGTTGGCATGAAGATCCTGTAAGTGTAGTGCTGGTTACACCAGTTAAATATTGATTCACGCCTGCCCATGCTAATGGCGCTCGATCTGAATCCGGATCAAATGGAATTTCAGTCCATGTGCCACTGTTGAGCGGGTCTACAGGTGTAGGAGCATGTACATCCTGAGCATTAGGGAATGTGTCATATCCATCGCCGCCGCTAGGCGCTAACGTTATACCGTTCCCAAGTGATGTTGCTTTATTGCGTCCCCATGAATACCAGTTGCCGCCTTTGTCCTGAACATATAAATAGAAAGCTATTGTGTTCCCTTTTTGTAAATTCTGATATTTACCGGGAATTTGAACAGGTGTAACCATGTTTTCATCATTGCCAAAACCCCATGAGTACGGTGCAATTGATGTTCTCCAATGCTTGAATCCATCATTGTTACCAATTTCTCCCATAGTGTTGCATCCGGAAGCGAACAAATTATCATTTGCATCAATGATGTGAAGTGTGTTATAGTTCCCTGCAATTTGCTTTATCGGAAACACAACACCTGCAGTTTGCCAAATGGATGTTACATCAGTCTTTGTAGAACCTGTATGCGATAACGTGCCTGCGTACATGCTCCATGTACCCCATGCATATATTTTATCATCTTCAGTAATTACGACATACGCATGCGGACCTACCATTGCAATGTCCTTAATCGTTTTCCCGGAGATAGTAACTTGAAATGGTGTGGTATTCGACCTATCCCATTGCCATAATGTACCATCACTGGCCAGTCCCCAAAGCACAACATTCCCGAATCCGGTGTCGCCGGTGGCATCCAATTTCACAATTATTTTTCCTGGAGGTTGAATAAGCTTTTTAGGCTTTGTAATTGTTACTCCGCTATTTTGATTTAATGCATCCCCGATACCCCAGTACCATACTTCTCCACCACGTATTGATGCATTACATTGATAGACCGGCATGATAAAAGTATTGCCGGTAAACGGCTCGTCATTTTCATCCAGAGGCACTTCAGAATAGTTTGCACTATTTCCAAGTATATACGCCCTGCCTTCTTCATCCCATGCAGCAACATGATACTGGCCGCCTCCAAGCCCAACAATATCAGTCAAACCATAGTCGTCCATTTGTGGAGGCCATGTTGCCTGTGAGGCACACTTTACGGTTCCATCGTCTTTCAGAAAGGATGTGACGTATTCTCCCATACCAACAGCCAATAAAGGATTCAATATTGGCTCAGGTTCCGGTTCCGGCTCAGGTTCAGGCTCAGGAATAGGTTCCGGTTCCGGGAATCCTGGCACTTCACCACAACATGAAAGCCTTGCATTCGATATGTATAATTCTTCGTAGCTCATTAGTCAGTTGTTACAGTTGCACCTCTTCCAATCAAATCAGATTTATCAGTAATCCCATCACCAGTAGGTGCTGCTGCTGGAGTTTGGTTGTTCAATTGTAATGTGAATCCACTTCCCTTGATATCAACCGTGTTGAAATACTCAAGCACAAAATTCACAGCCGAAACTGTGAGCTCGTTGGCTGATATGTTCACATTTGAAATTGAAGTTGGTAATGGTACGGCCGGATTGAAATCAGTAAGCACGTTGCCTTGTAGATTTAATATCAACAATGATGACGGAAGCGCAATCGTTGGGTTGAATGCTGTAAGGTCGTTATCACGTAAGTTCAGCCATATCATGCCTGATGGTAAAGCGATCTCAGGATTGAATACAGTCAACGAATTGCCCTGAAGATTCACCTGAGAAATACCTGACATATTGAAACGCTTGAAATCCGTCACACCTTTATTATTCAATCCTATGGTTATTCCGGTACCGGCCAGATAAACCATAGCCCTTATCCTTCCTGAATTCAGATTGAACTTGATAACATGAGCACCACTTACACCGGAATATGATTCAAGATGTGAGACGAACGAAGCCTCATCTGTGACACTGTTTGATGACCAATCTGCTGTTACATCAAAATTGTATTCTGTGGTTAGGATAACATTACACCCTGCTGCAATTAGATCACTTGCATCTTTAATGCCCACACCCGTTGCAGATTCAAATGTTGTTTGGTTTCCGAGGTATAATACGAATGTACCTGTTTTGTTCACTGTGTTATTCCAGTAATCCAATACAGTGTTGATTGCAGCTGAATCCAACCCGTTTTCGTATAGATTTAAATTCGTTAACGTACTTGGGAGCGGGTTTGTCGGATTCAGTGAGGTAAGGTTATTCTGGCCAAGGCCAAGATCTTCCAAAGTGGCCGGCAGTGGTAGTGTCGTGTTGAATTCAGTGAGGTTATTCATACCTAAGCCAAGTGTCTTTAATCCACTTGGTAACGCAATGGTTGGGTCGAAGGTTGTTAACGCATTAATGCTCAAATCCAACCATACTAGTGCGGCAGGTAGTGCATTAGTTGGGTCGAACGCAGTAATGCCGTTGCTTGCTAAACCAAGTTCTTCCAGTGTAGCAGGAAGCGGAAGTGTCGGATTAAACGCTGTGAGGTTGTTATGATTTAATATAAGTACCCTTAATGAAACCGGAAGTGGGAGTGTAGGATTGAAAACATCCAATTCGTTACTCATCAAACTAAGCTCTTCCAGCGTAGATGGTAATGCTATAGTTGGATCAAAAGAAGCAATGTCGTTGTTTGATAAGTATAGATTTTCAAGCCCGGCAGATAATGCCTTTATTGGATTAAATGAGGTTAAACTTTGCCCCTGCAAATCAATAGTAGTTACACCCTCAATGGCTATGATTCTCACTTCAGTTGCAGTTACTCCATCGAGATAAAAGAAGCTGAAATCATCTCCTGCAACTATTGCCCTCAGTCGACCATCAATCAAACTGAACTCTTCAACAGTAACATTTGATACCTCCAGAGTACTTTCGAGGAATGCAATAAATGATGCTTCATCTGTGATTCCAGCACTCACCCAACTTCCCGTTATATCGAAATTATAATCAGGTTCCTCCGGGATTTCCGGTTCAGGATCTACCGGTGGCACAGCAATGGGCGGCGTTATACAACATGATAACCTTGCATTTTCAATATAGAATCCTTCAATAGACATTTTTAAAATTTTTAGTTACAACAATCGTTTTTATCATCATCGTAAAGCCCATGGATGAAACCAGTCTTCCGCTTAACGCTTGTTCCTGACGCTTCATCGCATCCACAGTTTTTACAGTTATATAAAGGGAAATGTGATTTATTTTTACACAACCATTCATGGCTTGCTTCAATCAATGGGTCAATCCTGTCCTGGTGCATTTTATTCATCTTCCATTGAACATCTTTCAGTTCACCACTCTGCGATGCTTTTGATTCCATGGATAATGACTTCGGGCTGTTCAGCATTTCACCTGCACCTTCATGCCTTAACCAGTTAATAGGTGTAGCTGTGTAAACAACGGCCTCTGCTGCAATCTTCCACCCGAATTCAAACCACCATTTTTTATACCATTCGTTTTCTACAAATTCAATAGCATTAACAACTTCACCAACTGCCAAAACAATAGCTTCACCCGAATTGCCTTCATTAACTTTTGCCTCCAGCTCAGCTTTATTGCCAATAGTTACTGACCTGTTTTTCATCTCACGCAAATCATAGTAAAAGCTATCACACATGGTTTTTTTTAAGAACCTCTCCTCTGCAATGATGATAGAGTCCAATAGCTTTTGAACATCAGGATTCCCGCTCACCGGGCCCATGGCAATAACCTCATCTGTTGTGATGATGGTCAATCTTGGCAATCGGTTAACTCTGTACATTTTCCTGATTTTTTGTTTTTCTACTTGCCCCTAAATACTCTTCTCCGGCGTTAGTAGTATCTGGATCCATACCTGCCATTTCACGAGCTTCATTACGCTTCGTGTATGTATGCGGGTCCAAGTCGCCGAGCAAACTAAATGGCATTTTACCCTTCAGTTCAAACTCATAATTTTCAACTTCTTTATTGCCGGTTATTTCTACATACAATTTCATGATAGGGGATACCAGCTGCTGAAGTAATTTCCTCCGGAAGGGAGTAAGCACTTGAATTTCTTTTTGCTCCCATAAAGCCCTGAGGTATTCGCCACCTTTATTCATCCCTCCCTTACTAGGGCTGCCAATAAATTCTTTTGCCCAATTATGGGATGTGATTATTTTACCTTCAGATGTTTCTTCCAAATCTTTGAATGATCCGTCTTTTTGCGTGTTATGCTGAATCACTTCAAAATCCTCAATACCGGATTCACTGCTTACAATTGCCACACGCCCCTGATGTCCATCACCGGTGTGACTACGGATGATACTCTTGCCATTTGCTTTGGCCTCCTCCTGAGTCATTGCTGATTTGAAAACAATGGTTGAACTTAACACCAGGTTATTGTCAAACATATCAAGATTGTACTGCGGGGATTTACTCTCTAGTACCTGATGTTTGAAAGATGAATAACTATCTGGAAGCCCGTAATGATCAATTCCGGACACCTTGTTTTTAATGTGAATTACAGTCCTGCGAACACCAGTATCTTTAGTATCTACAGTCCAATTAGAATCACCGTCTGAAAGGCTTCTGAAAAGCTTTACTACTTTCGCCTTACCAGGCTGAGAAATAATCCCGCTTTTTTTTGCAAATGACTTGCTGATGATTATATGTTCAGGCCTTCCATCTTCACCTTCAGGACCGAACCTGCAGTAGAAATTATTGAGCACATAAACTTTTAGCGACTTTACACCGGCCACATTTGTTTCAACGAGTTCGATAAAAGCATTGCCATCTTGCTTCAGCTTATCAAATGCATCGGTAAGTATGTCGTTGAAGCCTTCGTTATCGTTGTTACATGACTCTAAAAAATCTTTGAATTTGGAGTCCAGTTTGTCAATAGATATATTCTTAACGCGAATACCCTCACCAATGGATGAGGATACAATTGCTTTAATGCAGGCATCTTGTGTAACTGAACACTGGCGCGCTTCGAAAAGAAGATTGAATAAACTGTCTGCCTTCCCTACGAATGGGATATATTTTTCACCCTTATGCGTGTAATTGTCAGAGGGTGCATTGTAGTCAATGGGAATGGGTATGGATATCTTTGATCCGTGTGCGTTTACCACATTGGTGGTAGGGTTGCTAGTGCCTTTGGGGACGACCGCATCAGCTTTGTTGTCTTTTTTGTTTTTGACCTCTGGAAGCATTGTTACCTTGTTTACGTTCGCGATCTGCTTTTTTTAGTTCCTGCTTTTGTAAAAAACTCTCCACCTTCATCTCTTCCAATTGGTCAGTGGATGGGGTTAATTCAAACATATCCAGTAGGTGTTGCTGCTCTGTTTTAACCGCTATCTCATACAGGATATGTAAATCATTCCGGAGCCCCAGTGGAGCCCCGGAATTGTTAAAGCCAATTACAGTATTGAGATACTGCTCCTTTACTTTAATTGATTTACTCATGGGTACGGTTAATTAACTTTCAGGAATGGATTCAAAGCGGCTAAGCCTCCAGTGAATTCATAAGGTCCACGTAAGTATGTGCCTTTGAAGTTCAAATCAGCACCGTTGAAATCTTTGAATGTTGCACCGGATGACATCTTCGTACCATCCTGCCTGATTTTCCATTTAGGAATCATAAGGTTGTTTACATACTTCTCTCCCATAACGAAGATGGTTCCATCGTTCATCACCATGACAAAAACTAACTGGCAGCATTGAGCAGCTGCGTCCATTTTCTTGGTGAAGTTTGTGAGAGATTGACACAGCTTAGGTGCGCGGCTCTTGAGGTCGTATGCCCACTCAGAAGACCCCTCAGTGTTGCTTTGAGTTGCTTCGAATGTGATTGTATCTTCCATAGAAGAAATTTCATACAGGTAAGCACCACCGGCTCCATTTGCAGCAGCTGGTGTGATTACAATTGTAGGTGCTGTAGTATATCCACTACCAGCGTTTGTAATATTAATACCTGTTAGAACACCATTGGTAACTACTGCAGTTGCAGTAGCTCCTGAACCCCCACCTCCTGTAAAGCTGATAGCCGGAGCGTAGGTATATCCAGATCCTGGGGCTGTTATAGTTACGGCACCAAGAGCATCGTCGTCAAGCACAACTGTTGCCGCAGCTCCGGTACCAAATGATTTATAGGCAATCGCGCTATAACCGGTAACTTCACCGTCTGCTTCCGCTTCTGTAAAGTTGAAATCATTGGCATCACCAACGTACCAGTTGCTTACACCGCCAACTACTGTTTGACAAGGTCTTACATAACCTTTTATTTGACATCCAATCATTGCGATAAATTTTAAAGGGTTTGAATTTTATGTTAGGAAGCCGGGATTACCGGCTTCCATTATTCGGGTTTAGATAAGGCCGTCTGTGATGGCCAGCACGGTCAATTGTGGTGCGATAACTTCTGTACCACCTTGAACATAAAGTTGTTTTTTCCAAACATCTTCGTCCATGCTATACCACATACGTACTGCTTCATCCTTGTTTTCTCCGCCACCATAAGTGCTGTCGGTTTTGAACAGGAAGTTGCCACGAACAGTGAGGATTGCTGCGTGAGCTTTGGTACCACCATTCAATGCCTTCAATATCCCATTCCATTTCTTAGGCTTCACTTCAATTCCTTTGAAGTACAGCTTTTGACGGCCAGCCTGTAGTTCAGAATAAGAGATTGCTCCACTGTTGGTGCCGGTAATCAGCCAGTCACCATACGCATCGTAGATGTCTTTATTCACATAGAAGCACTTGTCTTCATCATCCATGTCGGCCAACAGCTCGGGCATACCGGCGTACAAAGTCGATAACAGTGTGTATGCATTGGCCGCTGAAATGGCACCGGCTGCAATCGCTGTTGGTGTTGCCACAGTGCCTTGACTTACATATTTCGCGTACTGAGTAAACACGCCATCAAATTTGTTCCACGAGTGGATGTTGTTTGGGTCTGCACTCCTGGTGATATCTCCAAAGTATTTATTCGTGAACAAGTCGGTTCCAGTTGCTTTGTAAAGAATCGGCATTACATGCATACCGAAATTCTCCCAGTCTTCACGCTTCCAATCTTCAAAGCTTCCTTGGTAGAATTCACTTTGGCAATCTTCAGTTGCAGCATACAGATCTTCACCCCATATCCAGCGGTTACTCAATTTTGCAGCAGGTGAATAAATGATTTTACAGCTCGCATCTCGGCGCTTCAATACGTTGGTGTGGCCGAATACATCAATTACCGGCACACGGTGTTTGGGGCTGTCAATAATAGCCCAGTCGCCTTCTTCTGTTGACGGCACCAGGTTGTCGTTATTGTCCAAAGTGTCTCCGAAATGAGGGTGTACTACCAGCTCATGAAACACTTCCGAACTAACTCTGAATGTTTTCCTTTCCATTTTTTCGATTTAATAGGGTTTTGGAATGTTTTTAAATTGAATTGATTTGCTCGGTTATGTCAGGCTTTATGCTTCCATATTTACCCAACCGGCATTATTAATTACACCGATACCATGAGCAGACCCATCTTTCCTTTTGCCGGAAGCACTTACTACTGTAACAGCTACACTGATGCCTTCACTCGGGTCAAGCCCCAGTGCAACAACATCAAGCGTTGTATTGTCAGGAGACGACCCAATAGAGCCAACACCTTTGTTGCCTTTCTTGTCATACACTTCAACGTGTACTTTCTCACGGGCATCTCCGGAAGGATATGAAGTACTGTCTGTAACAGTCAGTTTGCGATCATTACCACTGTTGGTGATATTGATGGCTGTTACAACACCACCTGTGATAACAGCAGTAGCTGCTGCACCGGTACTACCTCCTCCTGTGAAAGAAATAGTTGGGGCACTATCATAGCCGGTTCCTCCGCTTGTAATTTCAATTGCCGTAAGTCTGCCGTTTGTAATTACTGCTGTTGCAGTGGCTGCGGTATCGGGTGTTCCACCGGTAAACACAACAGTAGGGGCCGACGTGTAGCCTGTGCCGGCAGAATATGAATAGGCAACTTGAGTGCTTAACTCATTTTGTGGCCTGTCATAATTTCTGATCTCGTCGTTTTTGATTGATTGCATTTCGCAAAAATTTTAGGGTTACGATTTTGTTTCTGTTTGATCGGCTGTCCGATTCTACGTGGTAGCTTTAATCAGCTTTTGGTTGATAGTAGCCACCTTCACGAGCGAAGCGGTTATTCAGCTTTTTCTTGCCATCTTTACCTTCTTTGCCATCGCCACTGTCTGAGCGATTACCCAAGTGCTTACTGATCATATTCGCCACCTCGTCTTTTTTCACGAAGTCTTTAATGTCATCAGCCTTTGCAAGCCCCTTGGTACCTTCGGTAACTGCATTTTTCATTGCATCAGCATCACCCTTGGTAGCCTCAGTTATTGCAACGTTTACCATTTCCTGAATGGATTCCTGAGTAGGAACATCCTTCAATGCATCTTTCAATGAATTGGTGATGGTTGTTTGAAGGTTGGTTAATGCGGGATCGTTCTCATTGAGAGTAACACCTTTGTCTGTAAAGACTTTTGTAATCCCGTTAATGAGGTCTTGGCCTAATTTTTTCAAGTCCATTTTTTCGGTTTTTGAATGTTTTGAAATAGAGCTATTGTAGAGGTTTAGAACTTCCATGTTGTTGAACATCCAGTGCTCAGGTTTGATGGAGTTTGTGAAACTTGCTGAACCGGTTACTTTTGATAAGAATCCCTTATCAACAGCTTCCTGCGCCGTTAACCAGGTTTCTTTTTTCATCATGTTTCCGATAACTGTTTCAGTTAATCCAGTTTTCTGAGCATAGAAGCTTACAACCCTGTCATTGAATTTGCGCATAGTGCGCGCGTAGTTTTCAACCGTGTCAACATCACCCCAGATTGCACCACTTGCATTATGGATCATGAAAAAGGAATTGGCCGATATTTCAGAATTCCTTGGAGCCATTGCCGGATAAGTTGCAGCCGAAGCACATATTCCCATCACCTTGGAATTAAACACGTAACCACGTGATTCCATATCAACAATCAGGTCGTGCATTGCCATGGCGTCACCAATGTGGCCGCCTCCTGAATTGATGTAGATGTTGAAATTCTTCGCTGAACTTTTGATGATCTGGTCGCGAAACGATTTAAACGAAACAGACGTTTCATCACCCCAGTATTCCCGAATGATTTCCAGCGTTGGGGAGTCTACGATATACCCATCAAGATATATGTCAACCGTTTCCTCCGACTGGTTTCTGATTGAGAATTGGAATGCGTGAAGCTGTTTATTCATTACCTCTGTAGCTTTTACAGATGTAAAACAAACATTAAAATAAATTCAAAGTGTATAAATTAAGTATTCCTGTCTGAAAGGTTCTGACACTTTCTATTGCACATGTACTCCACTTGATGCTTTGCGATTTGCAGTTTATTGGCAACTTGGTTGTAGGATAATCCTTTATTGAGAAGCAAACATACTTTTGCTTTTGTGATTGCCTCTTCCCCGATAAGCAACAGAAACGCATCCCAGTCGCTCATCGCCAGGTCTTTCAATTGAATGTCGAGCGGTGTTATATGTTTATTCTCATTACTCATGTTTCCGGCGTGGCATTGATTACGTTTGAACTGTCAACCTGCTCATATTTTATTGAGCCATTGTCCTCTAATGTGTATATCAGGTTTGAATTCTGATACATGAATGCTAATGCCGATGTATCATCACTCAATGTTAATGAGACCTGTGACTTACCCCTTGCTTCAACATGAATTAAACTACCATCCTGAAGGTCAACTACAGTAGATGCCCTGTCTCTGGTTTCAAGATTTACAATACTATCGCCAAGTTGTAGTATTTCAAGCTCAGATTCATCATACTGATTTACCAAGGCATGCGAATTACCAGATATGGTAAGTTCACCTTTAGCAGACCCCATCATTATTATTCTCGCCTTCAGTGTCCCGGTAACCGTAATTACTCCAACTGCTTCTTTTATCAGGTACACATCCGTTTCCGGATCGTTGATCTCATAAGCTCCGGTGGTATAAATGCCAGCCGCATTTAGCTTTTCCTCAGTGAACTCGCTTAATAGTGCATCATCGACAATACCGGCCTG
>ENA-UOUJ01001175-UOUJ01001175.1-activated-sludge-metagenome-genome-assembly--contig:-NODE-1175-length-14484-cov-7.493173_pt1 | contig 14484 bp, 17 predicted proteins | sample MGYA00249839_ERZ747224 | MGnify/ENA primary metagenome ERZ747224 (study PRJEB28782, sample SAMN03220277) | activated sludge metagenome | biome: wastewater; feature: sewage sludge; material...
GGAGGCGCTCGCGGGCGTAGGCGGCGGCGAGCTGGTAGGCGCCGGCGGCCTGGGCGAGGCCCTGCATGCCGACCTGGGCGCGGGCCTCGTTCATCATGGTGAACATGGCCTTGAGCCCGGCGTTCTCCGGGCCGAGGAGCCAGCCGGTGGCGCCGTCGTAGTTCATCACGCAGGTGGCGTTGCCGTGGATGCCCATCTTCTCCTCGAGCTTGCCGACGGAGAGGGCGTTGCGCTCGCCGAGCGTGCCGTCGGGGTTCGGGAGGTACTTCGGCACGATGAAGAGCGAGATGCCCTTGACGCCGGCGGGAGCCTGCGGCGTGCGGGCGAGGACGAGGTGGACGATGTTCTCGGCGAGGTCGTGGTCGCCGGCGGAGATGAAGATCTTCTGGCCGGTGATGCGGTGGGTGCCGTCCGACTGCGGCTCGGCGCGGGTGCGCAGGAGGCCAAGGTCGGTGCCGGCGTGGGGCTCGGTGAGGTTCATGGTGCCCGTCCACTCGCAGGTGACGAGCTTCGGCAAGTAGGCGGCCTTCTGGGCGTCGGAGCCGTGGGCGTGGATGGCGGTATAGGCGCCGTGGGTGAGGCCGGAATACATGGCGAAGGCCATGTTGGCGGCGGAGTGCATCTCGCCCACGGCGGCGTGCAGCACGTAAGGCAGGCCCTGGCCGCCGTAGGCCGGGTCGCAGTCGATGCTGGTCCAGCCGCCCGCGCGCAGGAGCTCGAAGGCGCGGCGGAAGCCTTCGGGAGTGCGGACGGTGCCGTTCTCGAGGCGGCAGCCCTGGCGGTCGCCGGTGGCGTTCAAGGGAGCGAGGACGTCGCGGGCGATCCGGCCGGCCTCGTCGAGGATGGCGGCGGTGAAGGCGCGGTCGAGGTCGGCGTAGCCTGGGAGGGGCGAGTCGTGGACGGCCAGGACGTCGTGCAGCACGAAGGCCATGTCGTCGAGGGGCGGGGTGTAGGCGGCCATGCGGGTCCTCGTTACTCGGCCTCGCGCTGGGCGAGGAGCGTGTCGGTCCGGGCGAGCTGGTCCTTCAGGTCGGCGATGGCGGCGTCGAGTTCGGCGCGCTGGGCCTCCATGGCGGCGAGGCGCTCGAGGGCGAGGGCGCGGGTGCGCATGATCTGCGTCGCCTGGCTGTCGCCGAGGTCGTAGAGGTCGAGCAGCTGGCGGATATCCTCGAGCGAGAAGCCGAAGCGCTTGCCCTGCAGGATGAGCTTCAGCCGGGCGCGGCAGCGGCGGGTGAAGAGGCGCCGCGTGCCGGTGCGGAGCGGGGCGACGAGCTCCTTCGCCTCGTAGAAGCGCAGGGTGCGCGGCGTGACCCCGAAGGTCTCGCACATCTGCCCGATCGTCATGAGGTCGTCGGTCGCGAGGGATTCCGTCTGCGCCATCGTGCCCCGGACCATGCCCGGCGCCGCGGGATTCGCGCAAGGCGAAAAGTTGACGTTTGCGTAAGGTTGACGCGACGTCACCGCCTGCGCCCGCGGGCGGGACTGCCCTGCGGGGTGAGTGTCCCGGCCAAGGCGACGGGCGGTCAGGGGCGGATGGCCGAGATGAGGCGGCCGTAGTCGGGCTCGCCGGCGTGGGTGGCGCGGCGGTAGGAGAAGAAGCGCTCGGGGTCGGAATAGGTGCAGGCGCCGATCCATTCCGCGTCGGCGACCCCGGCGGCACGCAGGCGGCCGAGAACGAAGCCGGGCAGGTCGAAGAGGAGGCGGTCGCCGCTGCCGGGGACGAAGTAGCGTTCGGAGCCGTCCTCCTCGGCGAGGAAGCGGTCGAGGAACTCGGGGCCGACCTCGTAGGCGCGCTGGCTGATCGTCGGGCCGACGGCGGCGCGGATCGCCGCGCGGCGGGCGCCGAGCCGCTCCATCGCGGCGAGGGTCGCTTCGATGACGCCGTCGGCGGCGCCGCGCCAGCCGGCATGGGCGGCGCCGGCCACCCGGGCCTCCGGGTCGTGCAGCAGGACCGGGGCGCAGTCGGCGGTCAGCACGCTGATGGCGACGGAGGGATCGGCGGTGACGGCGGCGTCGGCGCGCGGCCGCTCGCTGCCGGGCCAGCCCGCGGGGCCGGCGACGGCGACCTCGGTGCCGTGCACCTGGTGCAGCGAGAGGAGCCGCGCCGGGGCGACGCCGAGCGCCTCGGCGACGCGGGCGCGGTTGAGCGCCACCGCCTCGCGCTGGTCGGCGGAGCCGGGGCCGCAGTTGAGGCCGGCGTAGATGCCGGAGGAGGCGCCGCCGCGGCGGGTGAAGAAGCCGTGCCGGGCGCCGGCGAGAAGCGGGGAGGTCAGAATTTCCAGCGTCATCCATCAAATCCAGGCGGGGCCGGCGCCCCTGCGGGGAGGAGCGCCAGCGCCTGGAAGAGCGTTCCCATTTCGTCCGGGTGGGTCAAGCGGCGATGCGCGGCGGCGATCTGCGCCCGGGTCTCGGGCGGCCGCCCCCGCGCCAGGGCCTGCGCGCGGGTGGTGATGCCGAGCCGTTCGAGGAAGGGCCCCTGGCCGACCGGGCCGAAGGCGCGGGCGGGGCGGCCGGCCTCGGCCAGGGCGCGGAAGCGGACGTGGGCGGTGAGGTCGGCCTCGCCCGGCGCGGCCAGCGGGTCGGCGAAGGCGTGGCCGGCGACGGCCTGCAGCGTGTCGCCGTGGCCGTCCCAGGCGCCGTAGTCGACGACGAGCGCCGCGCCGCCCCCCAGGGCGATGCGGGCGCCGAGGTGGGCCGCGATCGCCTCGGACTGCGGGGAGGTCTCGGCGATGGCGCCGTCGGGAAGGTGCGGGAAGCGGGCGTCAAGGCCGGCGTCGGGGCGGGGGGCGCCCCAGAGGAAGCCGTCGGGCCCGACCAGGCGCTCGCGCCAGAGGCTCTCGGTGCGCTGGAACTGGCGGATGGGCAGGGCGTCGAAGAATTCGTTGGCGACGAGGAAGAGCGGCCCTCCGGGCAGGTCCTCGAGGCGGGCGGCGGAGCGGGCGCCGGGGAGGAGGGCGCGCTGCGCCGCGCCGAGCGTCGGGCTTCGCTCGACGAGCCAGAGCCGGGCCGCCTCGGTGAAGCCGGGCTGGACCGCGGCGGCGCGCAGGGCGTCGCGCATGAGCGTGCCGCGGCCGGGGCCGAGCTCGGCGAGGAGGAAGGGGCCGCCGCCCTGATTGACCCAGGCCTGCGCCAGCCAGAGGCCGAGGAGCTCGCCGAACATCTGGCTGATCTCGGGGGCGGTGGTGAAGTCGCCGCCGGCGCCGAGCGGATCGCGGGTGGCGTAGTAGCGATCGTTGCAGGCGGCCATCCAGGCGTCGAGCCGCAGCGGGCCCCGGGCCTCGATGCGGGTGCGGAGCGCGGCGGCGAAGCCCGTCACGCGTGCCGGCGGGAGCGGAGGAGGAGGATGGCGCCGGCCGCGAGCATCGGCAGCGAGAGGAGCTGGCCCATGGTGAGGCCGAGGAGGAGGTGGCCGTGCGGATTGTCCGGGGTGACGAACTGGGCGTCGGCCTGGCGGAAGGCTTCGAGCGCGATGCGGGAGAGGGAATAGCCGATCAGGAAGAGGCCGAAGACGCGGCCGGGGCGGGCCAGCGCGCCGGCGCGGATGGCGAGCGCGAGCAGGAGGAAGAGGGCGAGGCCCTCGAGGCCGGCCTCGTAGATCTGCGAGGGGTGGCGGGCGCAGGGAACGGGCCAGCCGGGCGGGCAGGCCTGGGCGGCCTCGCCGGGGAAGACGACGGCCCAGGGGGCGGTCGAGGGGCGGCCCCAGAGCTCGGCGTTGATGAAGTTGGCGATGCGGCCGAAGAAGAGGCCGATGGGCGCCGCGGCCGCGACGGCGTCACCGACGGAGAGGATGGGGAGACCGTTTCGGAGCGAGAAGCCTATGACGCCGGCGACGACGCCGAGGAAGCCGCCGTGGAAGGACATGCCGCCGCGCCAGACGGCGAGGATCTCGGCCGGGTTCTGGGCGAAGAAGGCGGGCTGGTAGAAGAGGACGTAGCCGAGGCGGCCGCCGAGGATGACGCCGAGGATCATCCAGGTGAGGAGGTCGTCGGACTGCTCCGGGCGCATCGGCGCCGTGCCGCCCCAGAGCGCCGGGCGGCGGCAGAGGAAGGCGACGTAGCGCCAGCCGATGAGGAGCCCGGCGATATAGGCGAGCGCGTACCAGCGGATGGCGAGCTCGATGCCGCCGAGGCGGAGCGAGAAGAGGACCGGGTCGATCTCGGGGAAGGGCAGGACGAGGGGCATGAGGCGCCCTCAATCGGAGGCGCCGGCGGCCCTGTCAAGCGTTGAACCACTGCCGTGCCTGTGCTGAAACGGGGCGCGTCTCAGGGAGGGCGGTGATGGAATACAGGTATCTCGGGCGGTCGGGGCTCCGGGTCTCGGCGATGACCATGGGGACGATGACCTTCGCGACCGGGGCGGGCTTCCAGGGCGTGGGCGCGGTCGGGCCGGCGGTGGCGCGCGAGCAGATCGCCTTCTGCCTCGACCGGGGGGTGAACCTCATCGACACCGCCAACGCCTATTCGCGCGGCGAATCCGAGACGATCATCGGCGAGGCGCTGGGCGGCAAGCGGCCGAACGACGTGCTCCTCTCCTCGAAGGTGCGCTTCCGCATGGACGAGGGGGCGAACGGCGAGGGGCTGTCGCGGCACCATATCATGCGGCAGGTCGAGGCGAGCCTGGGGCGGCTCCGGACCGACGTGATCGACATCCTCTACCTGCACGAGTGGGACGGATCGACGCCGCTCGAGGAGACGCTCGGGGCGCTGCACACGCTGGTCGAGCAGGGGAAGGTAAGGTATGCCGGCGCCTCGAACTATTCGGCCTGGCACCTGATGAAGGCGCTCGCCGTCGGCGAGGCGCGTGGGTTCCCGCGGCTCGTGACGCAGCAGATCCACTATACGCTCGAGGCGCGGGAGGCGGAGTACGAGCTGGTGCCGATCGCGGTCGCCGAGGGGGTCGGCATCCTGGTCTGGAGCCCGCTCGCCGGCGGGCTGCTCTCGGGCAAGTACGGGCCGGAGGCGCCCTCGGCGCGGCAGCTCGGCGGGCGGCACGAGCCGCCGATCCGCGACACCGCGCGGCTCTGGCGCATCGTCGAGGTGCTGAAGGAGGTCGCCGCGGCGCACGGGGTCTCGGGGGCGCAGGTGGCGCTCGCCTGGCTGCTGGGGCGGCCGGGGGTCGCGTCGCTGGTGATCGGCGGGCGGACGGAGGCGCAGTTCGGCGACTGCATCGCGGCGGCCGATCTGCTGCTCACGCCCGAGGAGCGGGCGCGGCTCGACGCGGTCAGCGCGCCGCCGTCGATCTATCCCTACTGGCACCAGAACCGCAGCGCGGCGGAGCGGTTCGGCCCGGCGGATTTCCGCGCCGAGGAGAAATAGCCCCCGGCCGCCCGCCGGCTGTGGCCCTTGGCAAGCCGGGCGGGCGTCGCCATATGCCCGGGGAACAGCCGAAGGAAACGCCCGAATGCAGACGAAAAACAAGGTCTTCGACGACTTTGCCCAGCTCATGTCGAACGCGCTGGGGGTGGCGCAGGGGGCGAAGGTCGAGGCGGAGACGGCGCTGAAGGCCCGGCTCGACCGCTGGCTCGCCGACCGCAACTTCGTGACCCGCGAGGAGTTCGACGCCGTGCGCGCCATGGCCGAGAAGGCGCGCGAGGAGAACGAGGCGCTGAAGGCGCGCCTCGAGACGCTGGAGAAGGCGAAGGGCTGACGGGCCCGACGAGCCTGCTAGCCGCTTCTAGCGACGCGCGCGACGAAGGCCGGGTCGGCTTCTATCGCCTTGAGCAGCAGTCGCGCTGCCGGGTCCGGCGACCGGCGTCCCTGTTCCCAGTTGTTCATGGTCGCGGCGGCGATGCCGAACATCGCCTCGAACTCCCTCGTCGACTTCGCCGCCTTCCTGCGGATCGCCTTGATCCGCGCCGGGGCCAGCGGGGCCACGTTGACGACTTCGAGCGCCGTCTCGCCACGCTTCCAGGCCAGGACTTCCCGGAGTCCCTCGGCGATGCCGTCGCCGAGGCTCTTGTCACCCATTCCTGATCTCCTCCATCAACTGCTTCAGCATCTTCTTCTGCGCGATCGTCATGTCTTCCCGGTCGGCCTTGGCATAGGCGAAGACGAGGGCCGCGGCATCGTCCGCCAGCATCAGGAAATAGACGGCGCGGCCGCCGCCGCGCTTGCCGCGACCCCCGAAGGCGAAGCGGAGCTTGCGCAAGCCGTCCAGCCCGGGGATCACGTCCCCCGCCAGCGGATTCGCGGCTATCGTCGCCCGGATCTCCGCGTCCTCGGCAGGGGTGACGCCCATCTTCCTGAGGGCTCGAGCGTAGGTTCGGGTTACGACGATCTCCACTCGCGCATAATTACGCCATTGGCGCAGTATGCGCAAGCGGAAAGCTGCGCCAATGGCGTAGTTCCGGTCGCTCGGGCCGTCGACTCTGCCTGTGGACCGCAGCTCCGAATCCCCGGCGCGAAAGAGTTGACGGACCGTTAACTCTGACGCGGAAATCTTCGCCGGTTCATGCGATATTTGCCTTTACAGGCATCCTCGGTTCGCCCACCATATGTGGTAGGTTGGCGGCGCCTGCCGTTGATCTGTTGTTAACCTCAACGCCCCCGCGGGGGGTGATGCCCCGGCGGGTGGCCAGAATGAGAGGCACCGGGCATGGGCATTGTCGAGCGCGATTTCGACTGCGAGGAGCTCCACCCCATCGACATCGTCGAGACCCTGGCCGAGGAGCGGTCCTGGGACTTCGACCGGATCGCCGACGACCAGATCGCCATGGCGATCGAGGGCAGCTGGCGGACCTATTCGGTGACGCTCGCCTGGTCCGCCCGTGACGAGACGCTGCGCCTGATCTGCGCCTTCGACATGGCGCCGCCGGCGAAACGGGTGGCGGCGCTGCACAAGGTCATGGGGCTCGCCAACGACAGGTGCTGGACCGGCGCCTTCGTGCTCTGGCGCGAGCAGAAGCTCGTCGGCTACCGCTACGGGCTGAACCTCGCCGGCGGGGCGCAGGCGAGCTCGGCGCAGATCAACGACATGGTGCGCGCGGCGGTCACCGCCTGCGAGCGCTTCTATCCAGCCTTCCAGATGGTCGCCTGGGGCGGCGAGACGCCCGAGAAGGCGCTTGGCATCGCCATGTCCGAGGCCTACGGTCGGGCCTGAAGACGGCGGCCCCCTTTCCGGCCGCCGGGAAGGGGGCGCTTGCAACTGTCGGATCTCTCCCGCCGCGGCCTGGTGCTGCTCGGCTGCGGCAAGATGGGGACGGCCCTCCTCGAGGGCTGGCTCGCCCGCGGGCTCGCGCCGGCCGCCGTCACCGTCCTCGAGCCGCGCCCGGCGCCGCGCCTCACGGCGCTGGCCGGCGAGGGGCTGCGGCTCAACGCCGATCTGCCCGAGGCGCCCGCGGTGGCGGTCCTGGCGGTCAAGCCGCAGATGATGGGCGAGGCGCTGCCCCGGCTCTCCGCGCTCGGGGCGAGCGGGACGCTCTTTCTCTCGATCGCCGCCGGCACGCCGATTGCGCGCCTGGAGGGGGCGCTGGGCGCCGGCTCGCGGGTGGTGCGGGCGATGCCGAACACGCCGGCCGCGGTCGGGCACGGCATCACGGCGCTGGTCGGCAACGCCGCCGCCGGCGCGGCGGGGATCGCGCTCGCCGAGGCGCTGATGCAGGCGGTCGGCGAGACCGTCCGCCTCGGGAGCGAGGCGGAGATGGACGCCGTCACCGCCGTCTCGGGCTCGGGCCCGGCCTATGTCTTCCTGCTGATCGAGGCGCTGGCGGCGGCGGGCGAGGCCGAGGGGCTCGACGCGGGTTTGGCGCTGCGGCTGGCCCGTGCTAGCGTGGCCGGTGCGGGGGCGCTGGCCGAATCTTCGGGGGCCGCCCCGGCGGAATTGCGCGTGAACGTGACGAGCCCCGGCGGCACGACCGCGGCGGCGCTCGCCGTTCTGATGGACGAGACGGGTGGATTGCCGGCGCTGATGCGCCGTGCCGTTACCGCCGCTGCTGCCCGCAGCAGGGAGCTCGGCGGCTGAGGTGTCGGCCCGCGGGGGCCTCTCAAGGAGGAGAAAGAACCGATGCTGGATCCCAAGACCTTCTCGTTCGACGTGGACAAGCTGAACGAGTTCTTCAAGCAGAACGACTTCAGCAAGTATCTCGCGAACCTGAAGATGCCGGGCATCGACGCCGACGCCCTGGTGAAGGCGCAGCAGAAGAACATGGAGGCCCTCGTCGAGGCCAACAAGGCGGCGGCCGCGGGCTACCAGGAGCTTTTCAAGAAGCAGGTCGGCATCTTCGAGGAGACGATGGCCGAGGCGCAGAAGCAGCTCAAGGCCTTCGACACCACCCAGATCGACGACCGCGCCAAGGCGCAGGGCGAACTCGCCAAGGCCGCCTTCGAGAAGGCGCTCGCCAACATGCAGGCCCTGGCCGAGAGCGCGCAGAAGGCGAACGCCGAGGCCTACGAGATCGTCTCGGCGCGGATCAAGGAGAGCATCTCCGAGCTGAAGGACATGGCCGGAAAGGTGGCCCGCAAGTAGCGCCCGCGCGCAACGAAGGGGCTTGCCCCCGCCGCGCCGGCGGGCTTGTCTCGGGGCTCCGCGAGAGGGGGCCCCGGGATGAGCGAGATCAGCTTCGACGATTTTCTCAAGGTCGACATCCGCGTGGGGCGCGTGCTCCGCGCGGAGCCCTTTCCCGAGGCGAGGAAGCCGGCGCTGAAGCTCTGGATCGACTTCGGCCCGGAGATCGGCACCCGCCAGTCCTCGGCACAGATCACCGTCCACTACGGCGTCGACGAACTGGTCGGCCGGCAGGTGCTCGCGGTGGTGAACTTCCCGCCGCGGCAGATCGGCCCCTTCCGCTCGGAGGTGCTGACGCTCGGGGTGGGTGATGCGGATGGCGCGGTGGTGCTGGTCGCGCCGGACCGCGAGGCGCCGATCGGCGCGCGGCTGCACTGAGACGGGGGGAGAGAGATGGCGCCGAAGCCCCGTGTCGTCGTGACCCGCCGCCTGCCCGAGGCGGTCGAGGCGCGCCTCGCTGCCGCCTTCGATGCGACGCTCAACCCCGAGGACCGGCCGCTGCCGCGGGAGGAGCTGACGCGGGCGATGCGCGAGGCCGACGGCGTTCTCGTCGCGGTCAACGACGCGGTGAACGCCGAGCTCCTCGCCACGCCGGGGCGGCGGGTGCGCATCGTCTCGAACTTCGGCGTGGGGGTGAACAACATCGACCTCGCCGCGGCGAAGGCGGCCGGGGTCGCGGTCGGCAACACGCCGGGCGTCCTGACCGACGCGACGGCCGACATCGCGCTGGCGCTGATCCTCGCCGCGACCCGGCGGATGAGCGAGACCGAGGCCATCCTGCGCGCCGGCGGCTGGGACGGCTTCCGCCCGACCGGCTGGCTCGGCATGGGGCTGCAGGGCAAGACGCTCGGCATCCTCGGCATGGGGCGGATCGGGGCGGCCACCGCGCGGCGGGCGGCGCTCGGCTTCGGGATGCGGATCGCCTACTTCAACCGTTCGCCCACGGGACCGTTCGACTTCCCCGCCGAGGCGCTGCCGACGGTCGAGGCCGTCCTCGCCGCGGCGGACGTCGTCTCGCTGCACGTGCCGGGGGGCGGGGCGAACCGCGGGCTCCTCTCGGCCGGGCGGATCGCCGGGATGAAGCGGGGGGCCTATCTCGTCAACACCGCGCGCGGCGACATCGTGGACGAGGCGGCGCTGGCCGCGGCGCTCGCGCGGGGGCATCTCGCCGGCGCCGGGCTCGACGTCTACGCCGAGGAGCCGAAGGTGCCCGAGGCGCTCTTGCGGCTGCCGAACGTGACGCTGCTGCCGCACATCGGCAGCGCGACGCTCGAGACGCGCACGGCGATGGGGATGCTGGCGGTCGACAACCTCGCCGCCTTCTTCGCCGGCGAGGAGATGCCGTCGCGGGTGGCCTGAGGGCGAGACTTCCAGCCAGGCCGCCCGGCCCAGCCACTCTCATCACGAGTTGTTCAGAGGCGCCGGGATTGACCCGTTGCCGCCGGCCGAGCAGCTTGTGCGGTGCAGCAAGCCATCGAGGGACAAATCCATGAACGCTTCCGCACTCGACGCCTGGGCGCCGCGCGTCCGCGGCATCCTGCGCATCGTCGCCGCGCTTCTCTTCATCGAGCACGGCACCCAGAAGCTCCTCGGCTTCCCCGCCTCGGAATTCTCCCCTGGCTTCATGTCGCTGCCCTGGATCGCCGGGCTGCTCGAGATCGTCGGCGGCGCGCTGCTGGTCGTCGGCCTCTTCACCCGGCCGGTCGCCTTCCTGCTCTCCGGGCAGATGGCGGTGGCCTACTGGATGGCGCATGCGCCGCAGAGCTTCTTCCCGGTGCTGAACGGCGGCGACGCGGCGATCCTCTTCTGCTTCGTCTTCCTCTATCTCGTCTTCGCCGGCCCGGGCTCCTGGAGCCTCGACGCGGCGCGCGCCGAGCGGAGGGCCTGAGGGCGAGCCTCGACAGGGGCGGCGCGAGACCCTAAGTCTCGCCCAGCCCCCGAGGAGGACCGCCATGACCCGCCTGCCCGCCGCCTTCGACGCCCGCGAGCCCGCCGCCGACGAGGCGCTCGGGCCGCTGCCCGAGTGGGACCTGGGCGACCTCTATCCCTCGCCGCAGGCGACCGAGCTTACCGCCGACATCGAGTGGCTGCGCGGCGAGTGCCTGGCCTTCGCCGGCGACCACGAGGGCAGGCTCGCGGCGCTCGACACCGCCGGGCTGCTGGCGGCGATCCGCCGCTACGAGCGGATCGAGACCGTCTCCGGGCGGATCATGAGCTATGCCGGCCTGCGCTACTACCAGAACACGACCGACCCGGTGCGGGCGAAGTTCTTCGGCGACATGCAGGCGGCGCTGACCGAGATCACCACGCCGCTCGTCTTCTTCACCCTCGAGCTCAACCGGATCGAGGACGCCGCGCTCGACGCGGTGGTGGCGGGCGACCCGGCGCTGCTGCGCTACAAGCCGCTCCTCGACCGCATCCGCAAGATGAAGCCCTACCAGCTCTCCGACGAGCTGGAGCGGTTCCTGCACGACCAGTCGGTGGTGGGGGCGGCGGCCTGGAACCGGCTTTTCGACGAGACGATGGCCGGGCTCGAGATCCCGGTCGGGGCCGAGACGCTGAGCCTCGAGGCGGCGCTCGACCGTCTCTCCGATCCCGACCGCGGCAAGCGCCAGGCGGCGGCGGAGGCGTTGGCTGCGACCTTCGCGGCGCGGCTGCCGCTCTTCGCGCGCATTACCAACACGCTCGCCAAGGAGAAGGAGATCGAGGACCGCTGGCGCAAGTTCCCGACGGCGCAGACCGCGCGGCACCTCTCGAACGACGTGGAGCCCGAGGTGGTCGAGGCGCTGAGGGACGCCGTGGTCGCCGCCTATCCGAAGCTCTCGCACCGCTACTACGCGCTGAAGGCGAAGTGGCTCGGCCTCGACAAGCTGCAGGTCTGGGACCGCAACGCGCCGCTGCCGAAGGAGGAGGACCGCAGGATCGGCTGGGAGGAGGCGAGAGCGACGGTCCTCGACGCCTACGCCGGCTTCGACCCGCGCATGGCCGACCTCGCCAGGCCCTTCTTCGAGCGCGGCTGGATCGACGCCGGCGTGAAGCCCGGCAAGGCGCCCGGCGCCTTCGCGCATCCGACCGTCGTCGACGTGCACCCCTACGTGCTCCTCAACTACCTCGGCAAGAGCCGCGACGTGATGACGCTGGCGCACGAGCTCGGCCACGGCGTGCACCAGCGGCTGGCAGCAGGGCAGGGCGAGCTCCTCGCCTCGACGCCCTTGACGCTGGCCGAGACGGCGAGCGTCTTCGGCGAGATGCTGACCTTCCGCAAGCTGCTCGCCCAGGCCAAGGACCAGGCGGCGCGCAAGATCCTCCTCGCCTCCAAGGTCGAGGACATGATCAACACCGTCGTGCGGCAGATCGCCTTCTACGACTTCGAGTGCCGGCTGCATGCGGCGCGGCGCGAGGGGGAGCTGACGCCGGACGACATCAACGCGATCTGGATGGCGGTGCAGGGCGAGAGCCTCGGGCCGGCCTTCGCGTTCATGCCGGGCTACGAGACCTTCTGGAGCTACATCCCGCACTTCATCCACTCGCCCTTCTACGTCTATGCCTATGCCTTCGGCGACGGCCTCGTGAACGCGCTCTACGCCGTCTACGAGGAGGGTCGCCCCGGCTTCCAGGAGAAGTACTTCGAGATGCTCGAGGCCGGCGGCTCGAAGCACCACAAGGATCTCCTGGCGCCGTTCGGCCTCGACGCCAGCGACCCGAAATTCTGGGACAAGGGGCTCGGCCTCATCGCCGCGATGATCGACGAGCTCGAGGCGATGGAGGACTGAGCAGGCCGATGCGGCGGGTGGCGGCAGCGGCGATCGGCGCGTTCCTCGCGGTGGCGTCGCCGGCGGAGGCCGAGGTGGTGTGCCGGCCGAACACCCTCGGCACGGTAAGCTGCCCCGCCGCGGAGCCGCGGCCGCTGGCGCGGCCGGGACCTGCGCCGACCCAGGCGCTCGACCGGGTGCGGGCGCGGGAGAAGCAGCCCGAAGGCGAGACCTTCATCCCCGCCCGCCGCACCAACCGCCTCGGCGGGACGGTGCTGCGCGAGGGCGGCGGGCCGGCCGGCACCTGCCGCCCCGACACCCTCGGCAACCTCCACTGCCGGTGAGGCTCGCACGACCTCCGGGTGATTGGCTCGGCCCCTCGCGCCCCTGCGCGTTTCGGCATTAACCTCTTAACCGACCGTCAAGGTCGTATGGCCGCTTTCCAGCCTCCTTCCAGCCGCATTCCAGTCCGCCCCCAAGCCGCTGTTAACACGACCGGAATTCCTGCCGGAGGCCGTATCACTCCACCCGCGTGATCCGCGGCTCGTCGCCCGGGGCATAGTCGGGATGGGCGGCCAGGAAGTCGGCCAGCACGTCCTCGAGGTTCGGCCCGTAGTCGTAGGCATTCGTCGCCTCGTCGCGCAGCGAGACATAGCCGTCACCGCCCGCGCGCATGAAGTTGTTGCTCGCCACCATGTAGACCTTGGCCGGATCGAGCGGCACCCAGGCCTCGCCCTCGCGCACCTCGACCGTCTTGATCCGGCTCATCGCCGGCGCCTCGGGGTCCCAGCTGAAGCGCAGGCCCGAGACCTGCGGAAAGCGCCCGGCGCCCTCCTCGACCTGGCTGACCCCGTTCTCGAGCGCGGCCACGATCGCCGAGCCGGGCAGGTTGAAGGTCGAGAGCGTGTTCTGGAACGGCAGCACCGCCAGCACGTCGCCCATGGTGACCGTGCCCCCGCCGATCGAGGCGCGCAGACCGCCGCCGTTCTGCAGCCCGATGGTGACGCCCTGCCCCTTCACCCGGTCAACGATGGCGTCCGCGACGAGGCTCCCCATGACGCATTCCTGCGCGCGGCAGGTCTCGCGGCTGCCGTCGATGCCGGCGGGGATCTCGGTGACGACGCGGGCCTTCAGCTCCTCGATCGGGCCGGCGAGCTCCGCGATGCGGGTGAGCGTGTCGGCGTCGGGCGTGACGCTCGCGTCGAGGAGCTGCGCGTCGCCGGTCGCGCCGGTGACGACGCCCGCATCGTCGAAGGTGAGCGTGAGGTGGCCGAGGTACTTCGAGTAGGCGCCGGCCTGCACGATCGGCACGCTCCGCCCGTCCGGCCCCTCGACCATCAGCGGATAGGCGAAGGGCGCCCCCTCGGCGGTGTTGGAGAAGAGCGTGTGGCTGTGGCCGCCGACGATGAGGTCGATCCCCGGCACGGCGGCGGCGATCTTCTGGTCCTCGACCTCGCCGAGGTGGCTGAGCAGGATGACCTTGTCGACCCCCTCCGCCGCGAGCGCCGCCACCTCGCCCCCGAGCCAGGCGACCGGATCGCGGAACGTCACCGTCGGGCCGGGCGAGGAAATCTCGGCCGTCTCCGGAGTGATGGCGGCGACGATGCCGACCTTCTCGCCGCCGAGGTCGAGCACGACATGGTCCTCGGCCAGCGGTGCGAGCAGGTTGTCGGCCGAGACGTCGGCATTGCCGGAGAGGACCGGGAACTCGGCCTTCTCGATGAATTTCGCCAGCGGCGCGGGACCGAGGTCGAACTCGTGGTTGCCGTAGACCATGGCGTCGATGCCGATGCGGTTCAGCATCTCGGCCTCGACCTCGCCGGAATAGGCGGTGAAGAAGAGCGAGCCCTGGAACGCGTCGCCCGCTTCGAGCACGACGATGGGCTCGCCCTTCGCCGCCGCCGCCTCGCGCAGCGCCTTCACCGCGGTCACCAGCCGCGCGGCGCCGCCGAAGCACTCCCCCGCCGCCTCGTCCTCGGTCGAGCAGGTCGAATCGAAGCCGTTGATCGATTCGATGCGGCTGTGGAAGTCGTTGAAGTGCGCGACCTGCAGCGTGAAGGCCTGCGCGGCGCCGGCCATGAGCGTCAGCGCGGCCGCGGCGGCCAGGGCTTTGCGGAACGGCATGGGCTGCGACCTCCTTGCGCCTGATCGGTGGCCGAGCATGGCAGGCGAAGGTCCCTCGGGGCAAGGGCGAGGCGCGTCACCTGCCCGTAACCTGCCCGTCACATGC